>QWCN01007068.1_pt1 | contig 11253 bp, 9 predicted proteins | sample 1972711 | NCBI WGS metagenome assembly QWCN01 (sample SAMN09866707, study PRJNA288562) | Human gut metagenome isolate term1_stool, whole genome shotgun sequencing... | isolation source: gut | host: Homo sapiens | place: USA: California | reverse complement strand
CGAAAACGGTGTGGTTTATTTCGAACTGAATGCCGGAAAGGTGAATCCGGATCGAGGATATGACTATGATCGTGTGGTCAGCTTGAAGGCTTAAACTAGTTTATAAGTCATTATTTAGGGAGGTTTCAATATGAATTATAAATCACCGATGGGGTGGAATTCATGGAATACATGGAATACATTCGGGTCTCATATTAATGAGAAGCTGATTATGGAAATTACAGACCGGCTTGTTTCGGAAGGGTATCAGGAAGCTGGTTACGAGTATGTGATCATTGATGACTGTTGGTCACTGAGGGAACGGGTTTGGAATGTATTCCTGCGCAGGATTTAAAACCTGTGCCGGTTATCCCAGCAGCTATGGACATGAATTCGAGGATGCGAAGCAATTTGCAGAATGGGGTGTGGATTATCTGAAGTATGATTTCTGCAATTTCCCGGAAAGTGGCGATGCGAAAAATGCGTATCTGACCATGGCCGTGGCACTTCGAAACAGTGGAAGGAAAATATTTCTGGCAGCATGTAACTGGGGAGTTCAGGATCCGGCTAAGTGGATGCGCTCCAGAGGAGCAGGAAGCTATCGTTCCACCGGAGATATTTTTGATGTACCAAAAAGCTATAAGGATATTTTCGTTTCTCAGGTAGAGAATGTCGAAGGGAATGCTCCCGGATGTTACAATGACATGGATATGCTGATTGTCGGCATGCATGGAAATGGCAACGTGGGAATCGGAGGATGCACCGACGAGCAGTATTTACAGCATTTTGCAATGTGGGCATTTCTTGGCTCACCACTGATTATTGGCGCAGATATTCGGAAACTGGATGAGGTAAACAAGGCTATTTTATTAAATCAGGGACTGATTTCCATTCATCAGGATGCTGATTGCAGACCGCCTTTTGTAGTGGGAAAGGTGGATGGACAGAAATATATTTTAGCGAAGCTGTTATCCGGCAATCGTGTTGCTATCGGATTCTTTAACGTAGATGCCAAGGACGATTGGGTACAGATTATGAGTGTTTCCTTTGACGATCTTGGCATTCATTCAGAGTGTGGAATGGGTCTTAGATTGAAAGATGCTGTTACCGGGGAAGATTATGGTGTGTTTTATGATGGCTACAGACTGAAAATTGCGCCGGATCAATGCAGAGTGCTGATCGGTGAACTGGTGACCAGGTAATGGATGAATACTGTAGAAAGTGTGGAAAAGAACTCGCTCATGATGAAATTGCACTTTACAGAAAGATTTATAACCGCGGAGCGAAAGATTTCCTGGTAGTAGCATTTCCGAAGGATTGGCATAAAAGATTGACATAAAAAATATGAAATTCTATAATTGAATGCAGAAAGCATACTTATGCTGTGAAGTAAATACATCATACGGGTAAAGGGTAAGCTGGAGCATGGTTACAATTAAGGATATCGCAGAGGAATGTAATGTATCGATTACAACTGTTTCCAACGTTTTAAACGGGAAAGCTAAGGTTGGAGAAAAGACCAAACAGAGGATTCTGGAGGTTATAGAGAAGCGTGGCTATCGTCCCAACACCATAGCCCAGGGTCTACGCAGTCAGAAGACCAAAAACATAGCTATTATAGCAGACGATATTGCACAGTTTTCTACACCGGAAATTATCGAAGGCATTATGAGCTATTGTGAACAGCGCAGCTACAGGACAACGGTAAGGAATCTCCGTCTGTATGCGCGATGGCAGGATACCTGGTATAACAACGACGCGGCGTTCCATTCTATATTGAACCCTATACTGGATGAGCTGAATTCTCATATGGTAGACGGTATTATTTATATTGCAGGACATGCCAGAAAAATCAACTGTTTTCCTGAAAATTTCGGAACTCCGGCCGTTATGGCCTATGCTTACGATCAGAATCCAATGGTTTCTGCAGTGCTTCCGGATGACGAAACATCAGCCTATCAGATGACACGTTACCTGATTCGGAAGGGTCATAAAAAAATAGCACTCCTTGCCGGGAGGGAAGATAATCTTCATACCCGGCGAAGACTGAAGGGATATCAGAATGCCCTGTTTGATGCGCAGATTCTTTATAATCCAAGGCTGGTACGCTACGTGGATTGGAATAAGCCGTCAGGTTACCAGGAAACTAAGAGATTATTGAAGGAAGATATCACCGCTATTTTCTGTATGGCGGATACGATAGCCGGAGGCGTATACCAGTATCTGGATGAACAGGGACTTCGGGCAGGACGGGATGTGTCAGTTGTGGGCTTTGATAATCATGTGCTTTCCGAGTACATGATTCCGGGACTTACAACCATGGCGCTGCCGCTTAAGGAAATTGGAACTACCTCAGCGAAGCTTCTATTCGATCAGATCGAAAAGGGTGAAGTGGAAATGAACAGGGAAATATTGATTCCGTGTTTCCTTGTGGAGAGATGTTCTGTTAAGGAAATTAAGTAATTGAAATCAAATAAAATAAGCATAGTTACGAGGAGAGGCCGCAGTCATTACTGACTGCGGCCTCTTTTTGGCATTGGTAGCACACTAATATAAGAAAACGTTTAACCACATGCAAATTGCATAAAATAAGTCATAAAAGTTTATGAAAGTATACAAAAAGCACATAATTACACCAAAAACTGTTGACATAGGTGAAATTGGATAATATTATAAAACTAAAGATGTCAAACGTTAAACCAAATCGTTGGAGCGAAACAGATAGGAGGACAGAAATGAAAGATTTTTTCAGTGATAAGAAAAAATTGAGAGGGTACAGAGAATTTTTATACATACTTCCCTTTCTGATTCTGGTGTTGGTCTTTTCTTATTATCCACTGTATGGCTGGGTATATGCCTTTTTTGACTATAAGCCGCCTGCATCACTTTCGTGGGATAAGTTCGTTGGACTAAAGTGGTTCAAATCTATGGTGGAAAATGATGTGAAATTAAAGCAGTTGCTTATGGTAATTCGAAATACTTTTGCTATGAGCGGTATCAGCCTTTTGTTTTCCTGGTTTCCAATGATATTTGCCATCTTTCTTAATGAAATCAAGTGCAGACCATTCCAGAAGATCGTACAGACAGTTACAACTCTTCCAAACTTCATCAGTTGGGTACTTGTTTACTCCATTGCATACTGTGTATTTAACAGTACCGGCGTTGTGAATACGGTTGGAATGAAGCTGGGACTTATTGATTCACCGGTTCTGTTCTTACAGTCGGGAGATCATATCTGGTTTAAGATGTGGCTGTGGCTGACCTGGAAAAATGCCGGATGGGCCGCAATCATGTATCTGGCTGCTATCGCCGGAATTGATGAGGAAATGAATGAAGCGGCCAGGGTAGACGGTGCATCCAGGATGCAGATTATCTGGAACATTACCATTCCAAGTATTCTTCCGACCTACTTTGTACTGGTTATGCTGAATCTTGCAAACTTCCTCAGCAACGGAATGGAGCAGTACTTCGTATTCCAGAATGCATTCAATAAAGATAGTATTCAGGTTCTTGACCTGTATGTTTACAATCTGGCAATGGGTAGCGGAGGATATTCCCTTTCTACTGCCATCAGTATTCTGAAGACTTTGATCAGCGTTGTTTTGCTGTGTGTTACCAATAAAGCTTCAAAGCTCATCAGAGGCGAAGGATTTATTTAAGGGGGAAGCGAAATGAGTAAAGAACCGAAAACAAAAAAAACAAAATACAAAGTCAGTATCGGTGACAGAATTATCAGCATCCTTACCTATGTGATTTATTCCATTTTTGCTTTTGTATGTGTTTATCCGTTTTACTACATTTTTATTAACACGATCAGTGCAAATGACTTAAGTGAACGTGGAAAGATCGTCTTCTGGCCTAAGGGGATTCACTTCACCAATTACCTGAACGTAATGAAGATTGACGGTCTGCTTCAGGCTACGAAAATTTCTTTAGCCAGAACGGTGATCGGAACGTTTGTAACGGTAATTGTAGCGGCTTTCCTGGGATATATGTTTACCAGAGAAACCATGTGGCACAGAAAGTTGTGGTTCAGATTGGTAGCCGCAACCATGTATTTTAACGCGGGTATTATTCCCTGGTTTATCACCATGAAGAACCTGGGGCTTACCAATAACTTCTGGGTTTACATCCTTCCTGCAGCCGTTCAGCCATTTTACATTATTTTATGTAAGACCTTTGTAGAGTCTATTCCCAAGGAGTTAGAGGATGCGGCAGAGATTGACGGAGCCGGAACGCTGAGAATCTTTTTCCAGATCATTATACCGATTATCAAACCGATTCTTGCGACGGTAGCGATCTTTGCAGCAGTTGCACAGTGGAACTCCTTCCAGGATACCCTGCTTCTGGTTACAGATGATAAGCTCTATACATTACAGTATGTTTTGTACAATTATCTGAATCAGGCAAGCTCCTTGAAGTCACTGGTAAATAATTCTTCCTCGGCGGAAGCTATGGCAGCCAGTCTTGCACATGCTTCCACAGCAACATCCATTCGTATGACGGTAACGATTGTAGTAGTAACACCGATCATCCTGGTATATCCCATCTTCCAGAGATTCTTTACCAAGGGTATTATGATCGGTGCTGTAAAGGGATAATGAACAGGCACATGCCCTGTTGATTAGTTATAAAATTTATTAGCGCAATATGTGCGGGAAAGAGAGGAAATTATGAAAGGTAAAAAACTTATTTCACTCCTGTGTGCAGGTGCCATGACAGCAAGCCTGCTGGCAGGATGTGGCAGTTCTTCCGAGTCAGCTGACAGTTCAGCAGCTTCAGAGAGTGAAAAAAGCACAGAAACGACGGCGGAAGCAGATTCGACAGATAGCGCTGCTTCTGATGGAGACACCATGACGATTGAAATTTTCGACGTAGCCGCAAACTATCAGGGCGTACAGACAGGATGGTTTGCAAAGGTTGTTAAGGATCGTTTCAACATTGAATTGAACATTATTGCTCCTCAGGTAGCAGGCGATGCAATTTATCAGACACGTTCCAGCAGTGGTAATCTCGGAGATATTCTGATTCTGGAATCCGGCCAGTTTAAAGAATGTGTTGATGCCGGACTGATTAAGGATATCAGTGCTGACATCTGGAATTATTCAAATCTTGCAGATTACAAGGATCAGATTGATGTACTGAATAATGGACTGGAAGGAAATGACAACGGCGCAACCTATGGCATTCCTACCGAAATGCTGAGTACATCTCCTACATCCTATTCCCAGGATACCATTTACTCAAGCCCTTTACTTCGTTGGGATCTTTATAAGGAACTGGGTACCCCTGATATTGCGGATCTTGATGGATTGCTTGATGTTTTAGAGCAGATGATGGAAAAACACCCCACTAATGATGCAGGAGATGCATGCTATGCAATGTCTCTGTGGCCTGACTGGGATGGTGGTGACGGAATGCTTGGTATTGCCAACGTTGTTCAGCTGACCACCTGGTATGGTGAGAAGATTAAGGGCTCTGCCATCTTAAAGCCGGACGGAACCTTTATTCCGTTAACAGATAAGAACGGCACTTATTATAAGATTTTGAAATTCCTCTATGAAGCTAACCAGAGAGGTCTTGTTGACCCGGATTCCGCTACTCAGGATTGGAATTCAGCATGTGCAAAGATGAGCGCAGGTCAGGTTTATCTGATGTGGTATAGCTGGCAGACAGGTTTCTGGAATTCTACAGAAAGACTGAAGGATGGAACAGGATTTATCTTTACTCCTGTAGCAGATCAGGATTATTACACCGATGCAGATGCTTATTATGGTTCCGGTCGTGTTTGGGCAGTTGGTTCACAAGTGGATGATGAAAAGTATGCAAAAATTATGGAATTCCTTGACTGGTATGCAAGTCCGGAAGGATTAATGTTCCAGCATTCTGGAATTGAAGGCTTTAACTACGAAGTGGGCGAAGATGGAAAGCTTACCCAGATTAATTCCAATGCACTTATGGATAACCTCAATGTTCCGGAAGAATGGGGTGGCGGCGGATATAATGATGGAAATAATGCCATTAACCAGTGGATTGTTAATGCGAACAGCATTAATCCTTTGACCGGTGAGACTTACGCAGTAACCTACTGGAGCAGCTACAAGGAAGAAACTCTGACCGACATGAAGAGGGAATGGCGTGAAAGATTTGATGCTGAGGAGCCTGCTGATTATATGAAGAAGAATAACAAGCTGGTAATCAGCCCTAACGTAAGCGTCTCTCTTCCTGTAGATACAACAGATATTGCTGTTATCCGTAACCAGTGTAATGAAACAATTTGTGATTATTCCTGGAGAATGATCTACGCATCAGATGATGCAAACTTTGATGCATTATGGGATGAAATGTCCAAAACTCTGGACGGCTATGGATTCCAGGATCTTGTAAAGTTTGATACCGATAAGTATCAGATTGAATTAGATGCTAAGAATGCAGTTGCTGCAAAATAACCAATACAGCGATTGCAGTAGTTTTAAAATTGGTTCTAAATAGTTACCAATTCTGGTACGATTGATTTTTAAGGCGCCTCTTACCGGAAGAGGCGCCTTGTTTTTAGCAGAAAGGCAGGAACAATATGGATCATTCAGCAATTTTACCAAACGGAAAATCCTTTGAATTTTGGGAGGTGCCGGTAACTTATAAAAAAGAAATTCATGTTAATCAGAATCACCCTATGGCGGATGATGCAAATGAGGGTACTTTGGAGAAACCGCTGAAAACAATTAATGCTGCGGCAAAGCTGGCAACAGCAGGCAGCCGTGTTTTGATTCATGGTGGGGAATATCGGGAGTGTGTGCACCCAACAGCCGGAGGATCATCTCCGGAGAATATGGTAAGTTTTGAAGCTTATGGAGACGATGAGGTTGTTATTAAGGCCTCTGAATTAGTTACAGATTTTAACCCCAGCACCGGTTGGCGTGTTCAGGGGAATTTTAAAGATGAAATAGACAGGGAAAAAATCCGCATATGGGAATATCGCCTGAATCCAGAACTTTTCAAAGGATATAACCCGTTTTGTGCGGTTAATATATTACACGACAGGTTATTTATTGAATATGAAAAAACAGATATGACTACTTATCTGAACCGAAGAGGAATGATTTTCTGTGATGGAAAACCTCTGCAGCAGGTGGCTTTATATAATCAGATGTCCAAATGTCAGGGAAGCTACTGGGTAGAAGCCAATGGACAGACAGTTCATTTCCGTCTGCCGGGAGATGCAGATCCTTCAGACCATAAGATTGAGATTACATGCAGAGAGCAGTGCTTCGCACCGGAGCTCCCCTTCCTTTCTTATATTAAAGTAAAGGGAATTACCTGTGCCCATGCGGCTACAGGAGCACCGGTTCCTCAGCGGGGAGCTCTTTCCTGTTACAGAGGCCACCACTGGATCATCGAGGACTGCACCATTGACTGGTCCAATGCGGTAGGAATCGATGTAGGAAATGAATGCTGGCATCACGAACTGATTCCGGGACAGGTGATCGGTCACAGCGTAGTGAGAAGATGCACAATCAAAGATGCGGGAGTATGCGGCATCGCCGGACTTTTTGCTGCTCATATGCTGATCGAGGACAACCTGATCGAGGGAACGGGCTGGCAGAAAATGGAGCTTTCCTGGGAAGCAGGAGCTATCAAGCTTCATAACAGTGTAGATGGCCTGATCCGTCACAATGTGTTTCGGAATACATTCCGGGCGGATCATATTTGGCTTGATTGTGGAAACGAAAATAACCGAATTACAGGAAATCTGTTCCTGGATGGCAAGGAGCAGAGAGAAGCTATCTTTATTGAGTGTACAAGAGATGGAATCAACCTGATCGATAACAACATTATCTGGAATGTAGAGGGACGTTTTGATCCGAAGAAGATTCCGGTTGAGCCTGGATCAACCGGCTGGTACAAGATGGAAGAACATGATGTCGTGAACGGTTACGGTATTTATGGCGAAGGCACGGATCACCTAAGAATTGTGAATAATCTCATAGGAAACTGCCGCAGTGCAGGATATTTCGCAAAGCCTGTTTCATTCCGGGCGGAAGGAATGAACAGAGGCGGAACTTCTGTGGATGCAAAGCTTATCAATAATATTTTCTATCATTGCGAAGAGGCAGCCATAAAGATGCCCACCAAGGCCAACGAGGCAGAGGGTAATTGCTACGTAAAGGAAGAGGGCGGTTACCTGAGAATCCTTTATCCACAGCCGCCGGTATGCCTGCATCTTCCTGCCTGGCAGGAATTTTACGGCTTTGACCTGCATGGACAGGAGGCCTGGTTTGACGTTGATGTTGATACAGAAAAGCTGACTTTTACCTGCAAAAAGGCGGCAAAGAAACCCTTTGCGTTCCCAGGTGAACTGGAGAAAAGAAATTTTGTATTTGAACCGGAAAAGACGCGATCAGTAGATGCAAGTGCATTGATACAGGCAGATTTTTATGGAATAGAAATTGAGAATGGAAGATGCCTGCCGGGACCTTTTGCAGAGCTTGATCCTAATAGGATTTATGACATTGATCCCAGAAAGAAATAGTAAAATTAGCGGAGGTAGGAATTATGCTGAGAACAGTACAGACAGAAAATGGATGGGTGAAAGGTATTGAAGCCGCAGATCCTAGAATAACTGCATTTAAGGGAATCCCTTTTGCGGCTCCTCCGGTAGGAGAGAACAGATGGAGAGCACCCCAGCCCTGTGAAGACTGGGATGGAGTTCGTGAATGCTATCGCTTTGCTCCGATTTCCATGCAGAGCGTCCCGGGAATCGGTGATAACGTGTATATCCGTGAGTGGCATGTGGATCCGGAAATTGCCATGGATGAGGACTGTCTGTATTTGAACGTATGGACAGGTGCTAAAGAAGTAACAGAAAAACAGCCGGTTTTGGTATGGTTTTTCGGAGGAGGACTCCAGTGTGGATATCCTGCCGAAATGGAATTTGACGGAGAGAGAATTGCACGTCGCGGCGTGGTTGTTGTAACGGTAAACTACCGGGTTAATGTTTTTGGATTTTTGGCACATCCTCAGCTGACAGAGGAGCAGCCTGACGCACCGACTAATTTTGGAAGTCTGGATCAGCAGGCAGCACTTCGATGGGTACAGAGAAATATTGCTTTCTTTGGTGGAGATCCGGGTAATGTGACCATTGCAGGACAGTCAGCCGGAGGCGGAAGTGTTATGAGCCAGATGGCATGTATGGATAATGAAGGCTTATTTCATCGTGCAGTAGTGATGAGTGCAATGATTCGCTCTCCTTATCAGGTTGGAGGAATCGGAGTGCCGGAGGAATTGTGGCATGCTGAGGAAAACGGACAGCATTTTCTTTCTTTCCTGGGCTGCTCGACTATTGAGCAGGCTCGTAAGCTGGATGCGGTTACGATTCGTGACAAGTATGAGGAATATACTAAAATATTTCCGGCTATGTTTACCGTATTGGATCACAAGTTCTGTGTAGGTGACCCAATGGTTCTTTTCATGGAAGGCAAGCATGTAAATGTTCCCGTTATGTCTGGAAATACTTCAGATGAATTTCCCAGTTATATAGAAGCTTCCTCAAAAGAAGATTTGAAAAAGAAAGCAGAAGAGATTTTCGGAAAGAATGCTGAGACCTTTTTGCGCTTTCCCGAGGCAATGCAGGAGGATTCTGATGGAAAGTATGCGAAGGTAAACGGAATTGAATGTACGATCAAGTGTCTTTTTTCAGAGAAAAAAAGTGCAGGTGAAAAAAAGCCCTACTATTATTACAGGTTTGATCCGGATATTCCGGGATGGGATAATGCCGGAACCTTCCATTCTGTAGATTTATGGTTTTTCTTTGAAACACTGGCGAAATGCTGGAGACCCTTTGTGGGGCAGCATTACGATCTTTCCAGAATGATGTGCAATTACTGGGTGAATTTCATAAAAACAGGTGATCCAAACGGCAATGATGCGGACGGAAAGCCAATGCCCTACTGGTATCCATATGAAAAAGAAAAGCCCTGTGAGATGATCTTCATGTCAGATAGACCGGTAGTGAACTGCGGATGGGTGACACCCTTTAAGGAATTTTTACAAGAGCAGATCAAGAAAACCCTTCCGATAGGAAAGGTTTTCCATAAAGAATGGCTGGAGCCGATATGGGAAGGCGAGTATTGCTTCCGGGAAACCTTTGCAGCAGTTGCTGATGAGAATGGATGCAGGGCTTCTTTCCTGTGGACTCCAAAAGAAGTTTTGTCCGTAGAAAGCTATGACGGGGAAACCGTATATGAAGAGGGGATCGATTACCTTGTAGAGGGAGATGAGCTGGTAATTCCTGAAGGGAGTCATATACCGGTAACCGGATGGGATACCTTCCTCTATCCGGACTTTGATACGGCAAAGAAGGCAGGAGAAGCAAGCGAATTTGCAAAAGATTTCGGTCCGCTAGTGACTACCAACGGAAAATTCTTAAACCTATGTGCCATAGGCAATCCGAAGCTTGTTACAGAGAAACAGATCGCAGTCACCTATAAGGCAACGAAGAAGGAGTTACTTTCCGCTCCGGAAAGTCAACTGGACAAACTGCCGAAGCTCTCTGCAAAGCTGGAAGTAGGAGAACCCGTTAAGATCGTTTTGTATGGGGACAGCGTGTGCTGTGGCTGTGACTGCAGCGGTATGTATGGACAGAAGCCGGGACAGCCTACCTGGGCAGAGATGCTGTTCCATCAGATGGAGGAAAAATGGCAGAGTCCGGTATGCTTCCACAACACATCGGTAGGAGGAGTGGATTCCGAATGGGCAATCGAAAATTCATCCCAGCGTGCAGCCAACTTCCATCCGGATCTGGTAATTCTGGGTTTTGGAATGAATGACCGTTGCGGTATGGAAGAATACAGAAATAAAACACGCAGACTTATGGAGGCAATCCGGAAGGTTAGTCCGAAAACGGAATTTTTATTGATTGCTTCTACGCTTCCCAATGAACTGGCTGCTACGGAGCCACACCATTTCTGGGCACATCAGGATGAATACAGTGAAAGTCTGAAGGGCTTAGAAGGTATGGGAGTTGCTATAGCAGATATACAGGCAGTTCAAAAAGAAATCGGAAAGAGAAAAAGATACATTGATATAACCGGAAACTGGTTAAATCACCCCAATGATTATCTTGCCAGAATTCTGGCACAGGTAGTGATCAAAACTCTAGGAATGTAAAAAAGGAGCCTACAATGAGCAAGTTAAAGATTAAAACAAAGGAAAGACGATTTGAGACAGCCAGGGATTTATACGGAATCTTTTTTGAAGACATTAACCGTGCCGGAG
>QWCN01006161.1_pt1 | contig 11255 bp, 12 predicted proteins | sample 1972711 | NCBI WGS metagenome assembly QWCN01 (sample SAMN09866707, study PRJNA288562) | Human gut metagenome isolate term1_stool, whole genome shotgun sequencing... | isolation source: gut | host: Homo sapiens | place: USA: California | reverse complement strand
TCCGCCTGCGGCGGGTTGCTGTGCAACATTCTTCCACTCCGCCGCAGTGCGCTCCTCGCGGAGCGTTTTTTAATTCATAGGACGAAATTTCCTATGAATTAAAAAAAGAAATCGACCGAAGCCGATTTCTTTACAAAATCCATTTTTCCCAGAATCCATTCTCTTCTTCAGCTTCCCTGCTATCTTATTCTTCTATTATAAAATATATCGGTTGATAGCAGGAGAATCTTTAGAGCAAAGTATTTTTTCCTTATTCCTTTCTTGTTCCTTATTCTGGTGCTTACCCCATCGCAAGTCTGTCCTTCACCCGTTTCATATCACTTTCCAGCATATTAACCCGCACATGGATAAGCTCATCTTCTCCCGAAATTTTTAAAGCATCCAACAGCTTTCTGTATAAATCCAAATGTCCTTCTGCAATCCTGCGAATCTGTGCTTGCAGATGGTTTTCCTGAAACAGACGGATATATCGGATTTCTTCTTCCTGTTTATCCAGCCTATTTTCCACAGCATCCAATCGTTGTTCCACAGCATCCAACCGCTTCTCAACTGCATCCAGACGTTTCTCTACAGCATCCATTCGCATTTCAAGGCTGTCCAGGCGTTTTTCTACCCTGTCCATCCTCATTTCAAGGTTGTTCATCCCCTTTTGCAGTTCTTTGATGTCTGCACGCATTTCTCCGAACTGTTCAATTAAGTAATCAAGTTTCTGTGAATCTGTCATTTGTGTTTCTCCCTTCTGAAAGGTGCCTTCAAAGCCTCTTTCTGTGCCAGGCAGGAGGTACGGTTATCTGCTCTTGCAAATTATCTAATCCTGCAAATTCTTTCACCTCTGCCTTTTCCTGTTAAGTTGTCTGTTTTTGCGTTGTTTGGCAGAGTGTGCCGGAACATTGCATAGAAATAAATGATTATGTAAAATAAAAAAACTTGTATAAATAATATACAAGTTTTTTTAACGAAAGTCAACACTTTTTATAAACGAATTTTCGTTTATTTTTTCTGCTTTTTATTTTTTGCTGTCCATAAACTGGGGCGGTACATGATTGGAATTGTTCATGTTTCTGTAATAGTTATATGCCGCCCTGGAAACGGTACGCCCTTCTTTGATGCCCTGACGCTGCTTTACAAAATAACTCTCTATGAGCTGTTTGTTTCTGGCTTCCTGGGTCTGGACTGCAACGCTCATTTCTGTTACTCTGGAAATTTTTTCCTGTAACAGGCGAATCTGTGCTGCATATTTGTCCCGGTTTCCCTTCAGTTCTTCTGCCAGCCCCTGATAAAGGCTTTCAAATCCAGCATCCAGACGATTGATTTCTTCAATCAGATTCCCCTTTTCCTCAATTGCCCGGTCAAAATCTTCCAGTTTTATTTTCGAGGAAGAAAATGCTTCCTCCTGGCATTTATTATAATCCTGGATTTTTTCAAGAAGCTTTATCTTTTTGTCCAGACTTTCCGCCAAAATATTCAGATAATTCTCCATCAGGGAGTTCCTTTCTCACGGTTCACCTGCATAACTTCCTTCCAGGTATCCCGCATAGAGCGCAAATGTTCTGCTACCTCTTCCAGAATTTCCTTATCCTTTTTCAGATTTGCTTCCACAAGCCTGCGTCCAATGTACTCATATACCCGGTCAAAATCCTCCGCCACAGGATACTTTGTATCCAGTGTCTGACGGAAATAATCAATAATCCGCTCCGTCTTGATAATATTGTTATTGGCTTTCTCTATATCCTTTTTTTCCACAGCCACAATAGCAATATTGCAGAACTTGATAGCACCTTCATAGAGCATCAGGGTCAGTTCCGCAGGCGTTGCAGTTAATACTTTGCTGTTATTATACTGTGCATACGCATTTGGTAATGCCATAGCCTTCCTCATTTCTGCGTTTCATGTACGCATCAGGTAACTGTTCAGAGCCACATGAATAAGTTCTGGACAGTCACCGTGTTTTTATGTTATGAACCTCCGAGAAGACTGGTAACGGCACTTGCATTGTTCTGCATTTTTGCCATGGCAATCTCCATCGCGGCAAACTTATTATACCACTTGTCCTCATAGTCTGCCAGCTTTTCTTCCAGGTCTTTTATCTTTGTTGTATAATCGCTGTAATCGGATTTCATCTTTTTGTCATCATAAAAGCTGCCAAAACTACGATATCCTTCTACCGCCGTAGAATGTTCATTCATGGATGTATACAGATTCTGGGAAAGCCTGGTAAAGAAATTGACTACCAAATCCGGGTCAGAGGCAATAAGCCCCTTTAACTTATCCGCATTTCCGGAGGTATCGGAATCATCCGGGTCGCCGGCAATATGGTAAGCATTCTTTTCATTCTCTGCCGCTGTAAAATAGCTCAGGGTTTCAATGCCAAAGCTGCTCAGATAATAGGTCTGTCCGTCTATTTCTATTCCACCACTCATTATCTGCTTCAAATCAGAGCTGATGCTGTATACGGTACTGTCCCGGCGAAGCAGGGAATCCTTTATTTTATTCTCATATTTCTCAATTTCGCTCTCAGACATGGATTCCTTTTCCTCATCCGTCAGAGGTTCATAGTCGGATGCAGAATCTGCATTGTACAGCTTATCCATCTCATTGATGATGGAATTGTACTCCTTTAAGAAGTTCTTAATCATATCATAAATGCCGTCTGTATCCTGCTGGGTTGTAATCGTAACATTCTCACCCTTTGTTTCATTCAGGGCGGTAAAGGTCAGTCCGTTAATTTCAAATACATTATTATTGCTTTCAAACTCTGCTCCGTTCAGGGTAAGCTTGGCATTCTGGCCCTTGATATAGGTCGCCCCTTCCTCGCCGGAGCCTTCTGCCGGAATATTAAATCCAAGTGCCTTCAGGGCATCGTCATCATCACAGGTTATGGTAAAGTTTCCGTCAGTGCCGGATTCCTTCGCGCTGATAAAGAAGCGCTTCTGGTTTGCATCAAAGTTTGCATTTACCCCTGCTTCCTTTAAGCTTGTCAGCACATCGGAAATTGTTGTCTTGGAAGTCAGGGTAATATCTACGCTTGTTCCATCCTTCTTTGTAAAGGTCAGGGTCTTTGCAACCTCGTTGCCATCTGCGTCTGTTTCAAACTCCATCAGGTTCTTCATTTTTGTTAATGCAGTCACATCCTGAGAAGCAGCAGAATCCAACGCAGTTACCTTGCCACCGGTCAGATATGCTGTCTTTGCCAGCTGGTCCACGCTCAGGGACTGCACACCATTTACCGCATTCTCTCCTGTTATAACGCTTACTGCGCTTTCGTTGGAAACCTTTGTGGTCTTCTGGGTATAGCCACTGGTAAAACGCATCTCATTCAAGTACTTGGACTGCAGATTTTTCAGCTTGGTATTCAGTTCTTTCCAGACATCCTGCTTCCAGCCCAGCTTGGTCTGGTCTTTTTTAGCAGTTTTCACCTTGGTGCTCTTTGCTTCCACCAGCTGCTGAATCATGGATTCTGTATCCATGCCGGACATCAGTCCCGTTAATCGCATTGCCATAATAATCCTCGTTTCTGCGCCATACCTTTATCAGCGCCTTTCGTCTACCAGAATTCCCGCCATGTCCCAGACCTTGGCAATCATATCCAACGTCTTTTCCGGGGGAAGTTCCTTGATAACCTTCTTTGTTTCCTTATCTACAATCTTAATCATGACCCGATTGGTCTTTTCATGGATTCCGAAAACAGCCTCTGAGTTTCCCATATTTTTGTTAATCTGCTCTACTGCTTTCCGAATCTGCTCATTCGTGGCTTCCTTTCCCTGGGAATCCTCTTTGCCGGAGAAACCCTTTTCCTGGGAATTTTCCACAATGCTTGTTGTTTTGTCTACTGCCTCTGCAGCCTGGACAGCCTGTCTTCCTGCCTCTGTTTCATCTGTCTTTTCCGACGGTACAGAAGTCTGTGACTTCGATATTGCACTTCCCTGTGCCTGTATCGTCATTACACTGGATACCGGTTCTACTGTCATTTCACATCCACCTCCGTGTGTTCTTTGTCAACGCAGGTACACCCTACTGTGTATCTAAATGCTTTATCGGCTTTTTATATACAAAAATTAATAGTGAATTTATCCCAGAAGATTTTTCAGTGCTTCCATGCCGTCTGCAGCCATGGCTTCTTTATTCGCTTCCTGAATCTGCAGGTAAACCTCCTTGCGGTAAATTGGCACTTCCTTTGGGGCATTGATACCGATTTTTACCTGATCGCCCTTTACCTCCAGAATAGTAATTTCAATATTATTATTGACAACGATTGCCTCGTTCTTTTTCCTCGACAATGCCAGCATTCTATGCACCTTCCTTTCCAGCCCTCAAGATGTCATAGACAGGAAACTTCACCGGACAGTCCTTGCTTTCCACAATAACCTGACATGCTTTATGTTCTTCCACGTTAATGACAATCGGCCCCTGTAAATTCACACTCATTTTCTGAATTTCCCTGGGTACGGAAACCGTTACAAGCACCAGAATATTATCCGGCGTAATATTTCCGGCGGCACTGAGCAGTTCATCATTTACCTCCGGGTCATAGTCCGGCTTTACCAGAAGCGGATCCATCACCGGCATCGCGAAACCGGGTTCTTCCACAGACTGCAAAAAACGGATTCCTGCATTCGTTCCCTCTTCCGCATCATGAATCAGGGCAAAATGCTTTAAATCCTGAAATCCGATAATTCCGTTTTCAAATACAATTATCTTTTCTTCTTCGATTTCAATTTCCCCGAACTTTTTTGTGTTTATTTTCATGCTTATACTCATTTCTGCGCACTTCTCCACCGCATGACGAGTTTGTGTCAAGTGCGCGCAGACACAAAACCCGTGATTGAAAAATTTTATTTTTCAATCTTCTCTCTCTGTTAAATGAAATTCAGCAGACTGGTTTGCGTTACCTTTCCCGTCGCCATCAAGGCTGCCTCATAAGTCAGCTCCGCGCTCTTTAAATTAATAGCAACCTCTGTAATATCTACGTCCTCGTTCTCACTCTTTAAGGTTTCAAAGGTTGTCTTCTGGTTCTGCATCCTGTTTTTTACCAGACTTAACTTACTGCTTCTTGTACCACAGTTTGTAATGCAGAGGTTTGTATCGTCCAGATATCCCTGGAAGCTGGTAATCCCCTTCTCAAAAAGCTTCTGCTCCTTGTCTTTTGCATAGGTCAGCGCTTTTTCCACAGCATCAAGCTGGTCCTTTAATACCGTCTGCTCATTGCTGCCCTCCTGCGCTTTACTGTAAAGGGATTCCAGATTCGTTTTTACCCCTTCCAAATCCAGCACATTCTGCATGGCATTTACCAAATCATCCGTTTCTCTGCCAATGCCATGCTGAAAGCACTCATCTGCTGTGGAATTTACCCGGATTGTCTGATTGAATCCCACATCATACTCGATATCCTGTCTTTCCGCATTTCCGGTCAGGTATGCGGAATTATAGGAAATTTCATCCGCTGTTCCGGGATTGCTCTTGCAGGCAAAATAGTGCTCCGGACGTAAATCTCCCTTCTGCCAGCTTGCCTTCTGATAAGTTACCCGGATTTCTCCCTCATTCTGCTTTGTGGCATCATCATCCTTCGTTGCCATCAGGGTTTCATAATGGTTCTTACCCATCAGGATTTCTCCCGTTTCCGGCACATACACCAGAGCATCATCATTTTGTGCCACAAAGGTATACGGATCCTCATAGGAGTGCATCTGCTTCATAGCGTTTGTTCCGCCTGCCTGCTGTCCCAGGGTTTTTAATTCATATTGTCCCGTTGGCGCACCAGCTGCATCCAGTATTGCTCCGTAGTACTGAACCTGGGGTAAAACGCCATCCGCAAGGCAGCTGTCATAAGCCAGCCGAATCCGGTATACATCCACAGATGTAATGTCCTGCTCCTTTACCTGCTTGTCCGCGTCCATATAATTCTTGGAATTGATATTCAGAAGCTCGTCCGTATTGACCTTTGTCACACTGCTGATGGCACTGCTGTCGAGTTGTTCTGTGATGCTATAAGTCAGATTCTGCTCCTTGTCAAAACTTAAGGAAGTATCGGTGCGATACCCTGTAAAGACATATCTTCCCGCATAATCCGCATCTCCCGTGGAATAGACCTCATCCGCCAGCGCCTTTAACTGTTCCAGAATAATCTGTCTGTCCTCCGTCTTTAATTCTCCGCTGGAGCCCTTGGTACACTGGCTAATCATACTGGTCATAATCTGGGAAAGATTCTTCAGCGCATCCTCCGTTACATTCAGCCAGCTCTCCGCATCCGGTATGTTTTTGCTGTAATACTGGGTTACTTCTGTTACACTGCTGCGCAGTCTCAGGGCACGGATTGCAACCACAGGGTCATCAGAAGGACGGTTGATTTTCTTCTGGGTAGACATCTGGGTGCTTAAGGTATCCTGATATATCTTGTTTGTATTGATATTAGAAAGATTGTTGTTCTGAATAATTTTATTGGTAATTCTCATGAAAGCCTCCGTTTCTGCGCTTCCTTCTCAACGCAGCCTGTTCTGACTCTTTTTAAACGCCTGTTTCCAGAATCAGCCTGTCATAAATTTCCGTCAGCGTCTGTATCATTTTGGATGCCAGATTATAGCCGTTCTGATATTTTACCAGACTGACTGCTTCCTCATCCTCATCCACGCCGGAAATAGAAAGCCTCTGGGTATCAATTGTATTTGCAACATCCTTAAAGCTTTTCTGAAAGGTTTCCGCACGCTGCGCATTCAAAGCCACATCCGAAAGAATACACTGTAAAAATTCTGATGCGGAAGCACCTCGGAAGCTCATCTGCTCCTTATTCGTTGCCAGATTTTTCAAATCCTGCAGCAGGTCACTCTGCTCCACGCCATCCCCCTGGTCATAGCGGTTTGCCATTCTGCCCGGGTCAAGCTCCATAGCTGTCACAATGCTGAAATTAGACGCTGTCAGGCGGTAATAGCTGTCACTGGAATTTTTTACTTTCATGGACTGGTTTCCGCCATTGACATAATCCTCATAGGTAAAGGAATCATATCTGAAATCATCCGGAAATTCGTACTGGGCATCTGTGGTTGTCTTATCACCGGTAAACATCTTGATACCCTTTTCATTTCCGGAGGCATAACCGCTTGTGAGAATGTCGTTAAATTTCTCAGCAAAGGTTCTTACCCATTCATTCATCTGGTTCATATAATAGGGAACACCCTGATAGGAAAGACTCGCACCGATGGATGCTGTTTTTCCCACCCTGTCATTGGTCAGCCGCAAGTCATTCTTTTCAGAATCCGAAAGCGTAAAGGTATAGGAATATACCGGCTCTCCGTTGGCATCATAGCTTATTTCGTATTCCCAGGAATCATAATAAAATTCCTGATTTCCCAGATTGATAATACCACCCTGGTCGGAAAGATTACATTTATTCAAATCTGTCAGGTATGCCTTGGAAACCTGAATCGTTACCATATCATGAATCTTGCCCTGACCATCTACGGAAGTCCCCGTCCCGGTAACTTTTCCGGTAAAATTCTCTCCGTTATTGCCATCCCGCATCTGTACCAGTCCCCTTAAGGAACCGCCCATGGCTGCATTATACAGATTAAATTTCTGTCCGTTTTCCCAGTAAACATCATACAGTCCGTCAATATCTGTCTGGTTTACCTTTTCATAGGCTTCTCTTGCCACGCATTCCAGACCGTTATATTCGCTGTCATCCACCAGAATCTGTCCCCCGGCAATCTTTACGATATAACGGTTTGCCCCGGTAAGCCTGTCCGGATTATTGGTATCCACCACGGGAGTTTCCGTGACATCCACATCCACAATTTCTGATAACTGGTCAATCAGAAGGGTTCTTCTGTCCCGCAGTTCGTTTGCTTTTACCCCTGTCAGTTCAATGGTGTTTATCTGCTTATTCAGGGTTGCAATTTCGCCTGCCAGAGAGTTGATTTCGTCTACCTTCAGCTTCAGCTCCTGATTGACATCCTTCTGCAGCTTCTGCAGGTTTCCCGCCAGCCCGTTAAAATACTCCGTCAGGGCTCCCGCATATCCTACAAACTGGGATTTTGTGGTCGCATTGTCCGGATTTTTCAAAAGCTCCTGCATTCCCGTTACCATCAGCTGATCGAAAATGGTCTTAAAACCGGAATTTTTACCGTTATCATCAAAATAGGATTCTATCTGGGTCATATAATACTGCTTCTGGTTATACTCCCCGACCTTGGAATTATTATCCCAGTATCTTCCGTCATAAAATTCATCCCGCACTCTTTCGATTGCCAGGGTTTCCACACCCGCTCCCGCGCAGCCGTAGGTCTGAAAAACCCGCAGTGCGCTCGCCGCCTGCTGGGATACCTGCTGCCTGCTGTACCCCTTTGTCTGCACGTTTGCTATATTGTTTGCCGTTGTATTCAAAGCCGCATTGCTTGCCAGAAGCCCTGAATAGGAAATACTTAATCCAAAAAACTGTGAAGGCATCCTGCTTCCTCCCTGTCTGCTTTATACACCCAGTGTATTGATAATATGCTCCAGCATCTCACTGATAACGTTAATGTACCGGCTGGATGCGTTGTAGGCATTCTGAAACTTAATCATATTGGAAAGCTCCTCGTCGGAGGATACTCCGATAACCTGTTCTCTGGCGCCGGAAGCCGATTCTACCGTGTCCGTCTGATTCTCATAGATACTTCTGTAAACAGAACCGGAATTTGCCACCTGGGAAACCAGGTCTGTATAATAATCCACAAAGGTTGTTTTCTTCTTTACGTTGGGATTTAAGGTATAGCTTTCCTCTGTAAATGCTGCTTTCAAAGCCTCCGCTGTCTTGATATCCTCAGAGCCGTCTGCCAGCCTGAAACCCAGCTTGGAAGGGCTCTGCATCAGCTCTGCATCAATTTCCAGATTACCGATGGTATACAGGGAATCTCCCTGGGAGGCATCTTCTTCGTTATATACCCAATAGTCCGTTTCAACACCATTTTCATCCAGCGCCGTCACTTTTCTGTAACCATCTGTGGTTGCCTTTGTAAAAAGCTGAATCGGACTGCCATCCTCTCTTCTCAAATATCCATCCGGCTCTGATTTACAGTAGCTTACGTTTTTAAGCACCGTTCCATCCTTCAGTGTCAAATCCCCCGTCTGCTGTCCGGAAGCCTCTGCCAGAATGGAATTTACTTTTGTTACTACATTGTGAATCAGCTGGTCGAACTCTGCCTGAATGTTCATCAGAATTGACTGGGAAACCTTATCATAATTGCCCCCGGTCACGTCCGTGTAATCCGCCCGATGGTCGCCTCTTGCCAGAAGCATGGACTTTAATCCGCCAATATCCGTATTTAAATCCGTGGATATTTCCCGGTTTAAATTGAATACCTCTGCTCCGTCAATCACATATTTTCTTGTGCCATCCGCCTGAACGGTATATTTTGCATTCTGCGGCCAGAAAGGTGTATAGAAGCCGTTGGTTGCATCCACATCCAGAGCGATTTCATAGCAGGTGCCTCCCTTTACGAAATCCACTCCCTCAATGCGGACATAGACGTTTCCATACAAGTCCTCTCCATAGGTAATATCCGCCATTTCAGACAGTTCATCCAGTATCTGGTTTCTGGCATCCCGAAGGTCATTGGCATGTTCAATCCCGCCTGCTTCGATTGCCCTGATACTGTCATTCAATGTCAGGATTTTCTTACCGTAATCATTGATTGTATCTACCTGTTTTTTTATCTGAATATTGAGATTATCCTGATAAGAAGAAAGTCCCGAATATACCGCACCTGCACGCTCTATAAATTCTGACGCTCTCTGTACCAGAAGTCCCTGCGTGACAGAGCTTGCCGGGTCCTTTGCCAGTTCCTGAATTGCCGTCCAGAAATCTTCAATGGTTGTCTGGAACGCTTCTCCCTGCATTTCTCCAAGCTGGCTTTCCACCTGTTCCAGAACTTCAGTTGATACTTCATAAAACATACTTCTTCCGGACTCCTTCCGGTATGTTTTATCCAGAAAAGTATCTCTGACCTGTTTTACCCTGGAATAAATAACCCCAAGACCTGTCTGCTTATTGTTTACAGATTTCGGGTCTATGGAAAGGGTTACATAGCGTCTGTCAGACTGCTGTACCTGCTGTCTTGTATATCCGGTTGTATCTACGTTAGAAAGATTATGCGCTGTTGTATTCAGCGCATTTTGACTGGTCTGTAATCCGGATGCTCCGATATATAAACTACCCATTAATGGCATGTAAATCACCTCAACTACTGTTTTGCATCAAATCCGCCGTTGTATACTCCCATGGTATCTCCGGCATTGTACGCACCTTTATTATAATTTGCCGTTTCCGGCGCCGCCTTGGAGGCCTGCAGGAGATTCATTTCAAACTCTATCATCTCCAGCGCATTGGTCAGAAGCTCTCTGTTCTGCTCATTTACCCGTTTTAATCCATAAACGGATTTTTGGAGGCTGTCATGGGCTTCCGCCAGCTTTGCCTGTTCAACGGGCCTTGCTGCCAGCATTTCAATCAGATTTGCTAATTTTAAAGTGTCAACATCCCTGTTTAAAACATTGGCAATATCAGCAACCACCTCTGTACGCTTTTTTTCCAGCTGGTTGATTCTGCTTACAATTACCTGTTCATCATCCGTGATTTTCTGTAATTTTTCCAAATCGCTGCTCACGATTATAGGCGTCTTTTTCTGAGATAAGCTCAGAAGTCCCTCATATTCTTCACTTTCCTGTTCCAATACCTGAATCAGGTTTTCCATCAGACTTGCCACGGGACTTCTTACCTCATTTCCTCATATTTTTTCAAAAGCTTTTCTACAAAGCTTCCTGTTTCCACGCTGTAGGTTCCATCCTGAATCCGTGTTTTGACAGATGCGACTACATCCTCCCTCACATCGGGAGCCGCCGCTACTGCTGCCTTTGCCGTCTGGATATCCTTTCCAAGACTGCTGATTTGTACCTGGTCTGCATGGGATACGCTGCCAGCCTGCTGTGTCTTTGTAACCTTGCGGTTCTGATACAGCTGCTGCACCTGTGTATATGCTTCGATACGCATAGGAATCCCTCCTTCTACTGCCATCTGTGTTTTCCTTACTAATACTTTTATCGGCTAAGAAGCGGAATACTTTAGCCCTTTACAGGAAAAAGCGTGGTTCTCCGTCTATTCCGAAAATCACATGACGCAGCATGGCATGACGATTCGGATTATACAGCGGGTCGCCTTCGATTTTTTCTTCTGTTCTGGCATGAAAAACCAGAACCGGATTTCCCTCTGCATCTGTGGTAAAGCTGTTATG
>QWCN01006154.1_pt1 | contig 11265 bp, 11 predicted proteins | sample 1972711 | NCBI WGS metagenome assembly QWCN01 (sample SAMN09866707, study PRJNA288562) | Human gut metagenome isolate term1_stool, whole genome shotgun sequencing... | isolation source: gut | host: Homo sapiens | place: USA: California | reverse complement strand
GCCTGGGCGAGCGTGGAAAATTTCCCGCCCAGGCTCCATGCCGTTTTAGTCCGTTTTTCATAATAAAAATGTGATCATATACACACAAAACAGGTATAATTATGTGATATCAGTTGTATTTTAAAAATTCTTACACTTTCCTCATTTTTGTAAAGTCCACACCCTAATCTAATCTGCTACAATCCCCTTTGTTGAATTACAAGACACCAAAAACAGAAAGCAAAAGGAACGAAAGACGCCATGATTGGAGTTATCAAAGGCACCGGCTCCTGTGTGCCGGGGAAGGTCGTGACCAACGATGATATCGCCGGGCTGGTGGAGACCAGCGACGGGTGGATTCGAGAACGGACCGGAATTGAGGAACGGCATATCGCAACAGAGGAGACCTGCGTGGACCTGGCTGCAGAGGCGGCCCGGCGGGCGCTTCAGAACGCCGGAATGGATGCGGAGGAGCTGGATATGATTCTGGTATCTACCATCTCACCGACCCGCGTCATGCCCTGTACGGCCTGCGAGGTGCAGGCAGCCATCGGGGCAAAAAAAGCCCAGTGCTTTGACCTGAGCGCAGCCTGCAGCGGCTTTGTGGTGGCATGGAATACCGTAAATGCCTACATGGCGGCGGGCTTTATAAAGAAGGCCCTGATCATCGGAAGCGAGTGTCTGTCCAAGCTGACAGACTGGCAGGACCGGAGCACCTGCATCCTCTTTGGAGACGGGGCGGGAGCCGTGGCGGTGAGCGCGGAGGCGGGAACCCCTTTTCTTCCGGCGGCTTACTCTGACGGCGCGTCAGGCGAAGCATTGACACTGCAAGGCAGGTATGGCAGCAGTCCGTTTCGTTCGGCGGGCGAAAGAAACAGCGAACCGGCAGGCAGCTATTTTATGGAAATGGATGGGCAGGCCGTGTTCAAATTCGCGGTCCGGAGGGTTCCGCAGGTTATCGAAGAAGTACTGGAAAAAAATGGTATTCACAAAGAAGCTGTTTCCCGGTACATACTGCACCAGGCCAACCGCCGCATCGTGGAGGCCGTGGCCAGACGCCTGGAGGAACCGGGTGAAAAGTTCCCCATGAACCTGCAGCATTACGGCAACACCTCATCCGCTTCCATCCCCATCCTGCTGGATGAGCTGAATCGGAGCGGACAGCTGAAAAAGGGACAGAAAATCGTGCTGGCAGGGTTCGGCGGCGGACTGACCTGGGGAGCGGCGGTGACGGAGTGGAACCGGGATTAAAAAACAAATTTTTAAAACAAAAGGAGAAAATGAAAATGTTAGAGCAGATTAAGAAAATTGTAGCAGAGAACCTGAATGTAGAGGAAGAGAACGTAACGCTGGATGCGTCCTTCAAAGAGGATTTAAAGGCCGATTCCCTGGATCTGTTTGAGATGGTTATGGCGCTGGAGGAAGAGTTCGATATGGAAATCCCGTCTGAGGATCTGGAACAGCTGGAGACAGTACAGGACGTCATTACTTATATTGAGAACCATAAATAAAAGTTCGTTTCGTGAAGCAGCCCGGAAAAACGGATGTGGCATGCGGCGGAAAACAAAGGAAAGGCAGAACATATGCAGACAAGAATTACAGATTTACTGGGAATCCGGTATCCGATTATCCAGGGCGGCATGGCCTGGGTGGCCGAGTATCATCTGGCGGCAGCCGTATCGGAAGCCGGCGGCCTTGGCATTATTGGCGCGGCCAACGCTCCGGCGGAATGGGTGCGGGAGCAGATTCGGAAGACAAAGAAGTGTACGGATAAGCCCTTTGGCGTCAATGTGATGCTGATGAGTCCCTATGCGGACCAGGTGGCGCAGGTCATTGCCGAGGAGGGCGTGGCTGTAGTCACCACCGGTGCGGGCAACCCGGAAAAATACATGGATCTGTGGAAATCCAAAGGCATCAGGGTAATTCCGGTGGTTGCCTCCGTGGCCCTGGCAAAGCGCATGGAGCGCTGCGGCGCAGACGCGGTAGTGGCCGAGGGCTGCGAGTCCGGCGGGCATGTGGGCGAGAGTACCACCATGGCGCTGGTGCCCCAGGTGGTGGACGCGGTAGAGATTCCGGTTATCGCCGCAGGCGGCATCGCCGACGGCAGAGGCGTGGCGGCGGCCCTGATGCTGGGTGCGGAGGGCGTGCAGATGGGCACCCGATTTGTGGCCACCACCGAGTGCCAGGTGCATCCGAATTATAAGGAGAAGGTGCTGAAAGCCCGGGATATCGACACCCGCGTTACAGGCCGGACCACCGGTCATCCGGTCCGGGCGCTTCGCAATGAAATGACAAAGAAGTATCTGGAAATGGAAGCGGCGGGAGCCACAGCAGAGGAATTGGAATATCTGACCCTGGGCGGCCTTCGAAAGGCTGTCGTGGAGGGCGATGTGAAAAACGGCAGTGTTATGTCAGGCCAGATAGCAGGACTGGTGAAGGATGAGCTTCCCTGTAAGGAAGTCGTGGAAAACGTTATGGCAGAGACGGAAAAGGTCTTAAAGGGAGCGGCAAAGTATGAGTAAAACCGTGTGGATGTTCCCGGGACAGGGAGCCCAGAAGGTGGGCATGGCAAAGGATTTTTACGAAAATAGTATCCTGGCGCGGCAGCTTTTTGACGAGGCGGACGCGGCATTGGATTTCGACCTGAAGGATACCTGCTTTGAGGAAAATGAGCAGATCCACCTGACGGAATACACCCAGCCCTGTCTGGTGACGGCCTGTCTGGCCATGGCGGCAGAGCTTCGAAAGCGTGGCTTCAGACCGGATATGACGGCGGGCTTAAGCCTTGGCGAGTATGCGGCCATCGCGGCGGCAGGCGGCATGAGTCCACCGGACGCCATCCGTCTGGTGCGGAAGCGGGGATTGCTCATGCAGAATACGATCCCGGCAGGTGAGGGAGCCATGTGCGCGGTGCTGGGAATGGAGACGGCAGTGATCGAGACGGTGCTTTTCGGCGTCGATGGCGTGACCATTGCCAATTATAACTGTCCGGGTCAGCTTGTGATTACCGGAAGAACGGCGGCGGTAGAGACGGCAGCAGAAAAGCTGAAGGCCGCAGGGGCCAGACGTGTGGTTCCCTTGAAGGTCAGCGGACCTTTCCATTCCCCACTTTTGGAAAGCGCGGGAGAGAAGCTGTCAGAGGAGCTTGCCAAAGTAGAATTCCATGAGTTAGACGTACCTTACTACGCCAATGTGACGGCGGCAAAGGTTACGGATAAAGCGGAAATCGCTCCGCTTCTGGCGAAGGGCGTATCCTCTCCGGTGCGCTGGCAGCAGAGCGTGGAGGCCATGATCGCGGACGGCGCGGATACCTTTGTGGAAATCGGGCCGGGTCGGACGCTTGCCGGATTTCTGAAGAAAATCAACCCGGGCGTGAAGGTTTATCATGTGGCAGCATGGGAAGATATGGAGAGTCTGGTACAGTAAAAACAGGAAAAAGCAGATTTTAAAGAAGGCAGTTTTCGAAAAAGGAAAGCTGGGACAGGAAAGAGATAAAAGAATGAGTTTAGACGAAAAAATCACCCTGGTAACAGGCGCGTCCCGGGGCATTGGCCGGGCCATCGCCATAGAGCTCGCGGCAAAGGGAGCCTTTGTCATCGTCAATTACAACGGCTCCGAAGCGGCGGCAGCCGAAACGGTGCAGGCCATCGAGGCGGCAGGCGGCAAAGCGGCAGCCTGGCAATGCAATGTGGCTGATTACGCAGCCTGTGAACAGATGGTAAACGGCGTATTGGAACAATACAAGCGGATCGACATTCTGGTCAACAACGCGGGCATTACCCGGGATAATCTGTTGATGAAAATGTCCGAGGCGGAATTCGACGCAGTCCTGGACACGAACCTGAAGGGAACCTTTCACACTATGCGTTTTGTGTCCCGGCAGATGCTGAAGCAGCGGGCAGGCCGCATCATCAATCTGGCCTCGGTAGTCGGCATCGTCGGAAATGCAGGCCAGACCAACTACGCGGCTTCCAAAGCAGGCGTTATCGGCATGACAAAGACGGCGGCGAAGGAGCTGGCGGCCCGCGGTATTACGGTCAACGCCATTGCGCCGGGCTTTATCGAGACAGACATGACGGGCAAGCTCAGTGAGAAAATCAGAGAGCAGATGAGTGCCCAGATTCCGCTGGGACATTTTGGAAAACCGGAGCATGTGGCAAAAGCGGCGGCCTTCCTGGCTTCCGACGACGCGGCATATATCACCGGACAGGTACTGAACGTAGACGGCGGCATGGTAATGTAACACAGGCGAATTAGAGGAGTTTAGAAATAAATGAAAAGACGAGTGGTTGTAACGGGACTGGGCGCAGTGACCCCCATCGGCAATACCGTACCGGAATTCTGGCAGGGAATCCGGGAGGGCCGGGTAGGAATCGGTGAGATTACCCGTTTTGATACAGAAAGCTTTAAGGTAAAGCTGGCGGCGGAGGTCAGGGATTTTGATGCGGCAGAGCGTATGGAGCCCAAGGCAGCAAAGCGCATGGAACGTTTTTCCCAGTATGCGGTGGCAGCGGCCAAAGAGGCATTTGCGGATGCGGATCTGCATCTGGAAGAGGAGGATCCCTTCCGGGCAGGTGTCATCGTAGGCTCAGGCATCGGCTCCCTGGAGACAGTGGAGAACGAGTACGCAAAGATCCTGAAGGGGAATGTAAAGCGGGTAGCGCCCCTGATGGTGCCGAAAATGATTTCCAATATGGCAGCAGGCAATATCTCCATCCAGCTGGGACTGCGCGGAAAATGCACCAATGTGGTGACAGCCTGCGCGTCCGGAACCCACTGCATCGGCGACGCGTTCCGGGCTATCCAGTACGATGACGCGGATATCATGCTGGCAGGCGGCGCGGAGAGCTGTATCTGCCCCACGGGCGTGGCAGGCTTCCAGGCGCTGACGGCTCTGACAGAAGAGACAGACCCGGCCCGGGCGTCCATTCCCTTTGACAAAGACCGGAGCGGTTTTGTACTGGGCGAGGGCGCAGGCGTGGTGGTATTGGAGGAGCTTCAGCATGCACTTGCGCGGGGCACGCGGATCTATGCGGAGCTGGTGGGCTATGGGGCCACCGGAGACGCCTTCCACATCACATCCCCCAGTGAGGACGGAAGCGGCGCGGCCAAAGCCATGGAGTTGGCCATAAAAGAGGGCGGCGTCCGGCCGTCAGAGGTGGATTATATCAACGCCCACGGAACGGCTACTCATCACAATGACCTTTACGAGACCCGGGCCATCAAGGCAGCCTTCGGTGAAGCGGCAAAGGACGTGGTTATCAATTCCACCAAGTCCATGATTGGCCACCTGCTGGGCGCGGCAGGCGGCGTGGAGTTTGTAGTCTGCGCGAAAGCGGTGGAGGAAAATTATATTCACCAGACGGTGGGAACCCGGGAAACCGATGAGGAGTGCGACCTGAATTACGCCATCGGCGCGCCGGTGGAAAAAGAGGTACGCTATGCGCTTACCAATTCCCTGGGCTTTGGCGGACACAACGCCAGCCTGCTTCTGAAGAAGTATGAAGCGTAGGAGGATATGGAATATGGAATTTGAAAATATCTTAAAGCTAATTGACAGTGTTTCCGTATCGAATCTGGACAGCTTTAGCTACGAGCAGAACGGGACGAAGATAAAGCTGGAAAAGAAGAAGCAGAAGATTCAGATCAGCGGATCATCAGCCCTAAGCGCAGAGCAGCTTTTAACAGGCGCAAATGTGGGTCTGACAACGGAAGGTTCAGCTGTCCGCGCAGCAGGGACAGTGGCAGATCCGGATACCGTGAGCCTGGTGTCCGACACACAGAAGCCCGGCAAAACGATTACCTCCCCTCTGGTGGGCGTCTTCTATACCGCCCCGTCCGAGGACGCGGATCCCTTCGTAAAGGCGGGCGATTCGGTAAAAAAGGGTCAGGTTGTGGGCATCGTGGAAGCCATGAAGCTGATGAACGAGATTACCAGCGACTGTGACGGTGTCGTCCGGGAGGTCTGCGTAGAAAACGCAGAGGCCGTGGAGTACGGCCAGCCGCTGTTTGTGATTGAGGAGGCGTAGTATGAAGCATCTGGATATCAATCAGATAAAGGAAATCATTCCCCACCGCCACCCATTTCTGCTGGTGGATTACATCGAGGATTACGAGCCCGGAGAGTTTGCCGTTGGTTATAAATGCGTCAGCTACCGGGAGGAGTTCTTTGCAGGACATTTTCCCCAGGAGCCGGTGATGCCGGGCGTACTGACCGCGGAGGCCCTGGCCCAGGTGGGCGCGGTGGCGATTCTTTCCCTGCCGGAAAACCGGGGAAAGACCGCGTACTTTGGAGCCATTGATAAATGCAAATTCAAAGGGAAGGTAGTGCCCGGCGACAAGCTGCGGCTGGAGACAAGAATTATCAAACGGAAAGGGCCGGTGGGCGTGGGCGAGGCCATTGCCAGTGTGGACGGAAGGGTAGTCGTGCGCGCGGAGCTGACCTTTATGATTGGGTAAATAGGAGTTTTTTATGATTAGAAAAGTTCTGGTAGCCAACCGCGGCGAAATCGCGGTGCGCATCATCCGGGCCTGCAGGGAAATGGGAATTGAGACGGTGGCGGTCTATTCCGAGGCCGACCGGGAAGCCCTGCACGCCAAGCTGGCGGACGAGGCGGTCTGCATCGGTCCGGCAGCCTTAGGCGACAGCTATCTCTCCATGGAGAAAATCATCAGCGCCACGATTATTTCCGGCGCAGACGCCATTCATCCGGGCTTCGGGCTGCTGTCGGAGAACAGTAAGTTCGCGGAGCTTTGCGAGAAATGCGGCATCATTTTTATCGGTCCCGGTTCAGACGTCATTGCGAAGCTGGGCAATAAGCAGGAGGCCCGCAATACCATGGTGGCTGCAGGCGTGCCGGTAATTCCCGGTACCAAAGAGGCCGTTTACGATCCGAAAAAGGGCGCGGAGGAAGCGGGACGCATCGGTTATCCGGTCATGATCAAGGCGGCTCTGGGAGGCGGCGGAAAGGGTATGCGCGTGGCGGAGAACGCCGATGAATTTGAGCAGAATTTCCGCCTGGCGCAGGCTGAGGCAAAGCAGGCCTTCGGCGACGATTCCATGTACATTGAGCATTTTATCACTCATCCGAGACACATCGAATTTCAGATTCTGGCCGACAGCTTCGGCAATGTGATTCATCTGGGAGAACGGGACTGCTCCATCCAGCGAAACCACCAGAAGATGATTGAGGAAGCGCCAAGCCCGGCTCTTTCAGAGGAACAACGCCGGGAAATGGGTGAGACGGCAGTGCGCGCGGCAAAGGCGGCAGGCTATGTGAACGCCGGAACCATTGAATTTCTGCTGGAAAAGAATGGAAACTACTATTTCATGGAAATGAATACCAGAATTCAGGTGGAGCATCCGGTAACGGAATGGATTACGGGCATTGACCTGATCAAGGAGCAGATCCGCATTGCATCCGGAAAGAAGCTTGGGATCACCCAGGAACAGGTTCAGATCCGTGGCCACGCCATCGAGGTCCGCATCAACGCGGAGAAGCCGGAGGAGAATTTCCGGCCCTGTCCGGGTACGGTGACAGGACTTCATCTGCCGGGCGGCAAGGGCATCCGGATTGACTCCGCTATTTACAGCGGGTATACGATACCGCCTTACTACGATTCCATGATTGCGAAAATCAGCGTCTGGGCCAGAACCAGAAGCGAAGCTATCCGGAAGATGGAGAGTGCTCTGGGCGAGGTGATTATCGAGGGCGTAGACACGAATGTGAATTACCAGTATGGAATTCTGGAGGATGAAGATTTTCGGAAGGGTAATGTGGATATTGAGTTTATCAATGACAGACAGCAGGTAATCTGAAATTGTCGGACCGGATATCAAATATTGCAGCCGGAATTGGATGAAGATAGAGGATAGACATATGAATCTGGATCATGTATTTAAGAAAACGAATAAAAGAATCCTCGGCGGCAGCATCCGCCGTCCCGAGGTCCCCGAAGGACTTCTGTCCAAATGTAATATGTGCGGCGGCGCTATCGTGACCGAGGATGTGAAGAAAAATTATTATATATGTCCCAGATGTAAGGGATATTTCCGCGTCCATGCCCGGGAGCGCGTCCGCCGGGTGGCAGACGAGGGAAGCTTTGAGGAGTGGGATCAGGATTTGACAGGCGGAAATCCGCTGGATTACCCGGGTTATGAGGAAAAACTGGCAGCCACCCGTCTGAAGACAGGTCTTCGGGAGGCTGTTGTCACCGGGAAATGCCGCGTCGGCGGACAGGAGACGGTACTTGGCGTCATGGACGGACGCTTCCTTATGGCCAGCATGGGAGAGGCTGTGGGAGAGAAAATCACCCGGGCAGCGGAACGGGCCACAAGGGAACGCCTGCCGTTGATTCTCTTTACCTGCTCCGGCGGGGCCAGAATGCAGGAGGGCATCTTTTCCCTGATGCAGATGGCCAAGACCAGCGCGGCGCTCAGGCGCCATTCCGACGCAGGCTTACTCTATATCACGGTGCTGACTGATCCGACCACCGGCGGCGTCACCGCCAGCTTCGCCATGGAGGGCGATATCATTCTGGCAGAGCCGGGCGCGCTGATCGGATTCGCAGGCCCCAGGGTTATCGAGCAGACTACCGGGCAGAAGCTGCCGAAGGGCTTTCAACGGGCAGAGTTTCTGCTGGAGCATGGCTTTATCGACCGGATCGTAGAACGGGGCGAGCTGAAACAGACCCTGAGCGATATTCTGCGGATGCATCGGACGCCGGGTAAGGGCAGGGCGATAGCAGAAGCGCAGCAGCCACAGAAAGCAGTTGGCAGACAGCTGCAAAGGACCGGTTCAGATAAAACAGCCTGGGAGCGCGTCCAGCTCTCCCGAGATAAAAAGCGGCCCCGCGGTCACGCCTATATCGCAGCCCTGTTTGAGGATTTCTATGAGCTTCACGGCGACCGCCTTTTTGCGGACGACCCCGCGGTCCTTGGCGGTATCGCCACCTTCCTGGGCCGCCCGGTCACAGTCATTTCTCAGGAAAAGGATCAGAACTTTGGCATGTGTTCCCCGGACGGCTACCGCAAGGCTCTGCGTCTGATGCATCAGGCGGAGAAATTCGGACGTCCCGTGATCTGCTTCGTGGACACCCCGGGCGCGGCCTGCGGTGTGGAGGCGGAGGAACGTGGCCAGGGAGAGGCCATCGCCCGCAATATCTACGAAATGTCCGCTCTGAAGGTGCCGGTTCTTAGCGTCATCATCGGAGAGGGCGGCAGCGGCGGCGCGCTGGCCCTGGCAGTGGGAAATGAAGTGTGGATGCTGGAAAATTCTGTATATTCCATACTTTCGCCGGAGGGCTTTGCCAGCATTCTCTGGAAGGACAGCAAGAGGGCAAAGCACGCGGCAGAATGTATGCGCCTCACGGCGGCGGAGCTAAAGGCTTCAGGCATGGTGGAGCGTGTATTTCCGGAGCCGGAGCATTTTACAGAGGAAAATCTGTACCAGGTGACTGCGTCGCTTGAGAGAGCAGTCGAAGAGTTCCTGAATAAATATGGAGAAATGAGTGGCCGGGAGCTGACAGAACAGCGCTATCACCGATTCCGTCAGATAGGAACCACTGAGAAAGAGTAAAAACGTGGATGAAACGTTGCAGAGAGAGGATATGAAGCAGAAAGAATTAAAAATCGGAGATTTGACGCTTCGAAGACCCATTTTTCAGGGCGGCATGGGCGTCGGGGTGAGTCTCGGCGGCCTGGCGGGCGCAGTGGCGGCGGCAGGCGGCGCGGGAGCCATCTCGGCAGCCCAGATCGGTTTTCGGGAACCGGATTTTGACACCCGCACGTTGGAAGCCAATCTGCGGGCCATGGATAAGGAATTGAATAAAGCCCGGAGAATTGCAAAGGGTGGCGTGGTAGGCTTTAATATTATGGTGGCCATGCAGCACTACGCAGATTATGTAAGGCAGGCTGTGAAGGGAGGAGCGGATTTTATCGTATCCGGCGCGGGGCTTCCCGTGGATTTACCCGGCTATGCAGCCGGAAGCGATGTGAAGCTGGCGCCTATTGTCTCCACGGAGAAGTCTGCTGCCGTGATTCTGAAGTACTGGGCAAAAAAATGGAACCGGGTGCCGGATTTTCTGGTCATCGAGGGGCCAAAGGCCGGAGGACACCTGGGTTTTACCGGGGAGCAGCTTTCTTTCTTTGACGCAGTGACTTACCGGGAAGAAGTGAAAAGAATCATCGCGAAGGTACAGGAATACGAGGAAAAATTTTCCGGAAAAATTCCGGTGGTGCTGGGCGGCGGCATCAGCAGTCGGGAGAAAGCGGACGAGGCGTTTGCTCTGGGCGTGGACGCTATTCAGGTGGCAAGCCGTTTTGTGACCACGGAGGAATGTGACGCGGATGAGCGTTATAAGCAGGCTTATATCAAGGCACGGAAAGAGGATGTGATGCTTGTAAAAAGTCCGGTAGGCATGCCGGGCCGGGCCATCCGCAATTCCTTTGCCGAGCGTGTTATGGGCGGGGAAAAGCTTCCGCCAAAGCGCTGCCGTGGCTGCATCAAGGGCTGTAAGCCGGCGGAAATTCCCTACTGTATTACCGAAGCGCTGATTCAGGCCGTGAAGGGCGATGTGGAGAACGGGCTTTTGTTCTGCGGGGCAGACGCCTGGAAGGCAGAACGAATGGAGACGGTGCAGGAGGTCATAGACGACCTGGTGTAACTGATGGCTTTTCGAACAGTGAAAACTGTGCTATAATAACATCTGTATGTGCAGAAATACTCTGCCCGTACAGGTGTTATTTTCGTTATAAAATATCCGTAAGGAGAACTTATTTTGAATTTATTTTCCCAAAATCACAATAAAAGAACCCGTTTCACCCGCATGTGCATCGGCGAGGCGGTTTTCGCCCTGATGGACAAGAAGGAATATGAGAAAATCAAGGTGTCGGACATCGTAAAGCGGGCCGGCGTGTCCCGGGTGACCTTTTATCATTATTATGAGACGAAGGAGGACGCGCTGACGGATTTCTTTCACGAGATCGTGGCGGGCTATATCCGCGAATGCAGGGAGGAGCAGGTGGGACGCTTCCATGACCGGAGCAGCATTATCCACGCACTCAAATATTTCGACCGGTACTCGATATTCATCCTGAAGCTGGTGGACGCGAAGCTTCTCTACATCATCCAGGACGCCATGAACGATTACATGATGAAGCGTATCATGCCCCATTACAAAATCCCGGTCTACGAACTCTATTTCTATGGCGGGGCATTGCTGAATGTGTTTATTCAGTGGGAGAAAAACGGAAAGCGGGAGCCTGCGGAAATGATCGCGGATCAG
>QWCN01016973.1_pt1 | contig 11267 bp, 6 predicted proteins | sample 1972711 | NCBI WGS metagenome assembly QWCN01 (sample SAMN09866707, study PRJNA288562) | Human gut metagenome isolate term1_stool, whole genome shotgun sequencing... | isolation source: gut | host: Homo sapiens | place: USA: California | reverse complement strand
CGCACGCCAAACTTGCCCGGCAGGTATACGCCCGGCTCAATGGAGAAGATCATGCCCGGCTTTACGGTATCGGTGTTGGCGGCGCTCACATCGCCCTTTTCGTGATCGGTCTGACCGATAAAGTGGCCCAGGCGGTGGTTGAAGTACTCGCCATAGCCCGCTTTGGTGATCAGGTCACGGGCGGCGGCGTCAATATCGCACAGGCGCACGCCGGGGTGGATCATCGCCTCGGCGGCTTCGTTGGCCTGGCGCACCAGGTCATGGATGGCGGCATACTCCGGCTTCGGCTCTCCGCAGAAGAATGTGCGGGTCATATCGGAGCAGTAGCGGTTCTTGCAGCAGCCCATATCGATCAGCACACACTCGCCTTTTTCCAGCACAGTATCGTCCGGCTCGTGGTGGGGGTCAGCGGCGTTTGCACCAAAGGATACGATGGTGGTAAATGCCACACTCTCGCAGCCGGCTTTCTTGTACTCGTTGTCAATGTACTCGGCAACCTGCTTTTCAGTCATGCCGGGCTTGACGTAGTCGCGCGCTTTCAGGATGGTTTCATCGTTGATGCGGGATGCTTCCTTCATCAGCATCTGTTCTTCGGCATCCTTCACGGCGCGGCAGGCATCCACGCAGTCGGAAGCCAGCACTACCGGCATACCGGGGCACAGCTCCATCAAAGGGATCAGGAACTTGGCAGGCCATTCCTTGTCGATGCCCAGAGTCTTGGTCTTGTCCACCACTTCGGCGATCTGCTCCACCGGCTTGTCCGAGTCCGTGTGCCACACTTCGCGGCAGGGGGCCTGCGGCACAAAGAACAGCTTGTTCAAAAAGATGACCGGCTCGCCCTGCACCGGCAGGTACAGCGCCATCAGGCGCTCATACGGCTCCACACTGGCACCAGTCAGGTACCAGATGCTTTTGGAGTCGCTGATGATCATTTGGGTCAGGCCGTGCGCCTGCATTTCGGCGCGCACGCGCGCTACACGCTGTTCGCTCGATAAGACATCCAGTATTATCTGCGCTTTTGGCTTAGCAGCTGCCGCACCTCGCTCGCCGTATCGGCACTTAGAATTATGCGGTATTGCCTTAACTAACTGCCCCAATCATAGCACGCTGCACCAAAATGTGCAAGTGTATTTGTGCAGTTCCACCGTACCAAAAAGCGCCGCTTTCCGGGCGGGAAAACGGCGCTGGTATCTGGGCTTGTTACAGGGCTTCGATCGCTGCGTTCAGGCGGCGCAGGGTCTCCTCCTTGCCCATCATGGCGGCCAGGTCGGTGCCGCCGCCGGGGGTGCGGGCCTTGCCGGACAGGGCAATGCCCAGCGGGAACAGCAGCCAGCCGTTCTTCTTTTCCATTGCCTCGGCTTTCTGCTTGCAGGCTTCAAAAATGGCGTCGCGGCTCCAGTCGGTCTGGGCTTCCAGCACGGGCAGCAGGGCGCTGAGCGCTTCCTTGGCGGATTCCGGCGTGGTTTTCTGCTTTTTGTTGCGGTACATTTCAGCATCAATGGGCAGAACTGCATCAAAGAAGTCCAGCTGCGGCGGGATATCCTCCAGCACCTCGCAGCGGGGCTGCAGGTTCGCGCACAGCAGGTCGCGGTCGATCTGCACATGCACCGCCTGGTCAATGAACGGATCCGCCAGCTTGCGGAACTCTTCTGCCGGCAGGGCGCGGATGTAAGCGGCGTTGATGGCACGCAGCTTGAGCGGGTCAAAGATAGCAGGAGACTTGGAGATGCGGGCAGGGTCCCAGATCTTGATCATCTCGTCAAGGCTGAAGATTTCCTGTTCGCCTTCCGGTGCCCAGCCCAGCAGCAGCAGATAGTTCAGCACAGCGGCGGGCAGATAACCCTTTGCCACCAGGTCCTGATAGCTGGCATCGCCGTTGCGCTTGGAAAGCTTGTGCTGTGCGTCTTTCATGACCGGCGGGCAGTGGATGTAGGTGGGGACTTCCCAGCCGAACGCCTGGTACAGCAGGTTGTACTTCGGCGTGCTGGAAAGATACTCGCTGCCGCGGATGACATGGGTAATGCCCATCAGGTGGTCATCCACCACGTTGGCAAAGTTATAGGTCGGCATGCCATCAGTCTTGATCAGAATCTGGTCATCCAGTTCGGAATTATTGACCTCAATGTGACCGTACACCACATCGTCAAAGCCGGTCACGCCCTCGGCAGGGATCTTCTGGCGGATGACATAGGGCACACCGGCAGCCAGCTTGGCGTTGATCTCCTCCTGCGGCAGGTCACGGCAGTGGCCGTCGTAATGGCTCATTTCGCCGTTGGCTTTTTGCTGCTCATGCAGGTCGTTCAGGCGTTCCTCGGTGCAGAAGCAGTAGTAGGCTTTGCCCGCTTTGACCAGCTGCTCGGCATACTGTTTGAACATGCCCATGCGCTGGCTCTGGACATAGGGGCCGACGGGGCCGCCGATATCCGGGCCTTCGTCCCAAGTCAAGCCGGTGGCGCGCAGCGTGTTGTAAATAATATCGGTTGCGCCCTCCACCAGGCGGCCCTGATCGGTATCCTCAATGCGCAGGATAAAGGTGCCGCCGTTGTGGCGGGCCTGAAGATAAGTATACAGTGCGGTGCGCAGGTTGCCCACATGCATATAGCCCGTGGGGGACGGTGCAAACCGGGTGCGTACAGGATTAGCCATGGTAAAATTACCCCTACTTTCGTGATGATGTAACAGCATATGCAAATATATATAAGATAAGTTTACCCATGTTGCTCTTTCTTGTCAACGCCGTTTTTGCAAATTCATTGGTCAGCTTCTTTTGCACAGTTCCATCTTGCAAATTGTTTGCCCGCGTGATACAATACATGCTGTAAACCAGTGATGCGAAAGTAAGACCGCCGGCGCACGCACAGAGAGCCTGGACAGCTGAGAACAGGCCGGAACGCGGGGCGGCACAATGGTTCGCAGAGGGCACGGGGAACGGCGCGAACGCCCAGTATCCGTTGACGGCAGCCACCGTTATCCGGCGGGGATGTTATTTGCATCCCGGTAAGCGGCCGCAGTTTGCGGCAAGCAAGGTGGCACCACAGGAAAAACTTTCCTGCCCTTGCACAGAGGCGCACCCGCTTCTCTGTGCGGGGGCAGTTTTCTTTATTGAAAGATGGAAAGGAAGTATTCACCATGGCAGAACAAATTGAAAAGCGCAAGCGCATTCTTTCGGGCATCCAGCCCACCGGCACCCCCACGTTGGGCAATTATATCGGTGCGGTGCGCAACTGGGCCCTGCTGCAGTCGGATTATGACTGCCTGTATATGGTTGCTGACCTGCACGCTTTGACCGTGCGCCAGACCCCCGCCAACCTGCGCCGTCAAACCCGCGAGATGGCCGCCCTGCTGCTGGCTGTGGGCATTGACCCGGAACAGCATGTGCTGTTTGTGCAGAGCCATGTTCCCGCCCACTGCGAGCTTTCCTGGGTTTTGGCCTGCAACACCCAGTTTGGCGAACTTTCCCGCATGACCCAGTTCAAGGATAAAAGCGCCAAGCACCCGGATAACGTCAACGGCGGTCTGTTCACCTACCCTGTTCTGATGGCGGCCGACATCCTGGTTTATAACGCGGATCTGGTGCCCGTTGGCCAGGACCAGACCCAGCACCTGGAAATTGCCCGCACGATTGCCAACCGTTTCAACGGCATTTACGGTGATACCTTTACCCTGCCCGCCGGTTACGTTCCCAAGGCAGGCGCCAAGATCATGAGCCTGGCCGAACCCACCAAAAAGATGAGCAAGTCCGACACCAACGCAAACGCCTTTGTGCTGATGACCGACGATAAGGACACCATTGTGCGCAAATTCAAGCGCGCCGTAACCGATTCTGACGGCGTTGTGCGGTTTGACGCCGAGAACAAGCCCGGTGTTTCCAATCTGATGACCATTTATTCCACCTTTACCGGCAAGGACCTGGCCGCTATTGAGGCTGAGTTTGCCGGCAAGGGTTACGGTGATTTCAAGCTGGCCGTTGCCGAAGTGACCGCCGACGCCCTGGCCCCCGTGCAGGCCGAATCCGACATTATCGAGCATTTTGGCAACGCAGATGCCGTGCCGCAGCCGCCGGAGCGGTGCTTAAGCCGTCAGGCGGGAATTGTGCGGTGTTGCCTTTGCTTTGTCATAAAAAACACAGCGGATGTTCCCGATGACGTGGGAGCATCCGCTGTTTTGGTTTTTGCGGTAAAACAAAAAGTAATGCGTGTTATGCGGGACGATGCAAGCATCGTCCCCTACAAATCAGGTTTCGTTTGCTGCGGATTTGTGATGCGCAGTGCGGCAAAGTTTCTCTGCGGCGGGGTGAGGGCACCCCGCCCTACAGGTTGTTTTTTATGTCCGTAACACATCACAAATACTCTGTAGGGAACGGTCTTGACCGTTCCGGAGCCTCCTGCTTATATCCCATAATCGAACACGTATTTGTCCAGCCGTTCAAAGGCTTCCTGCACGCGGGTCAGGGGCAGTGCAAGGTTCATGCGGATGGCGCAGGGGCCGTGGAACATACGGCCATCCTGCCAGGCAACGCCCACATTCCAGCCGGCTTTTTCCACCTCGGCAATGGTTTTCCCGTGGGCTTTGCACCAATCCGTGCAATCCAGGAAGAGCATGTAGGTGCCCTCCGGCTTGCTGACCGAAACGCCTTCAAAATGCTGGGTGATATAATCACAGGCAAAGTTGACATTGCCGCTGATGGTCTCCCGCAGTTCCTCCACCCATTCGTACCCTTCCGGCTTATAAGCGCCGATCAGGGCGTGCATAGAAAGCACATTCATATCATTATAGTGCGGCTTGCTGCTTTTGGCACGCACGCGGTCCCGCAGGTAGGGGTTATAAATAATATGGTAACTACCCACCAGGCCCGCCAGGTTAAAGGTTTTGCTGGGGGCATACAGGGCAACGGTGCGGCTGCGGGCATCCTCGCTGACGGACTGGGTGGGGATGTGCTTGTGGCCGTTCAGAATGATATCCGACCAGATTTCGTCCGAAATGACAAGACAGTCATTGGCGCGGTAGACCTCCATCGCCTTTTCCAACTCCCAGCGCTCCCACACGCGGCCGCAGGGGTTGTGCGGGCTGCAGAAGATCGCCACATGGATGTGGTTCGCCTTGATCTTGGCATCCATATCCTCAAAGTCCATCCGCCACACACCGTTTTCATCCTTGACCAGTGGGCTGTGCACAATTTTATAGCCGTTGTTTTCCACACTGGCGGTAAAGCCGATGTAGGTGGGGCTGTGCAGCAGCACGGCATCACCGGGGGCAGCAAAGCTGGTCAAAGCAGAGATCACGCCGCCCAGCACACCGTTTTCGTACCCGATGCACTCTTTGGTCAGGCCGGTTACACCGTTGCGGGTCTGGTGCCAGCGGATGATGGAATCATAATATTCATCGGTCGCACTAAAATAGCCAAAGGCCGGGTGCTGGGCGCGCTCGATAATGGCCTGCTGGATGGTGGGTACCGTGGGAAAATTCATATCCGCCACCCACATGGGGATCACATCAAAGCCAGGTTTGGGCGCTTCGGGCGCAAAGCCGTTCATCTGGCCGACGGAATCTACCGCAATGGCGTCCTTGCCATGGCGGTTCATGATGGATGCGGCAGATGCTAAGCCAAAAGCGCAGATAATACTGGATGTCTTATCGAGCATTTTGGCAACGCAGATGCCGTGCCGCAGCCGCCGGAGCGGTGCTTAGAATTGTGCGGTGTTGCCTTATAATTTTGCCTTACAGCATGGCGGGAACCTGGGTTTCCACCTGCGGGGCGCCGCCCGCCAGTTCTTCTGCCGTAACGGGGGCAGGGTCAGCCTTGGTGGTCAGGCGCTCCTTGGCCACGGCCAGCATCAGCTTGATGCGGTTTTCCTGGTTGACGCGGGTGGCGCTGGGGTCATAGTCCACGGGGGTGATGTTGGCCTGCGGGTAGCGGGCGCGGATCTGGTTGATCATGCCCTTGCCTACAATGTGGTTCGGCAGGCAGCCAAAGGGCTGAGCACAAACGATGTTTTCGTATCCGCCCTCCACCAGCTCGATCATTTCGGCGGTCAGCAGCCAGCCTTCGCCCATCTTGGCCCCCAGGGAGATAATGCCCTTGGGTTTTTCCATCAGTTCACGGAAAGAGCCGGGCGCATAGAAGCCACTTTTGCGCATGGCATCGTTCATAGCGCAGCCGATGGAATCCATCCAGTCCAGCAGCTTATCCGTCGCCATTGCCTTGACCTTGCTGCCGCCGTACAGCTCCACGTCCAGCGTCATGTTGGCAACACAGTATTCCACAAAGCCCATCAGGCCGGGCAGGTTCACTTCGCAGTCCTGGCTTTCCAGGAATTTTTCCAGATCGTTGTTGCCCAGGGGCGAATACTTGACGTAAATTTCGCCCACAACGCCAACCTTGACTTTCGGCACGCGGGTAACAGGCACCGAAGCGTAAGAAGCGCAGATGACGGCGAACTGGCGTTTCATATCATGCACATTGTAGTTGATGCTCTTGTGCATCCAGCTCTGGATGCTGGCGATCCACTTTTCGGTCAGGGAATCAGCGGAGCCGGGCTTGTTCTCATAGGGCTTGGTCTGGCTGCGCAGGGCCACCAACAGGTCGCCGTAATAGATGCAGGCAATGACCTTGCGGATCAGCGGCAGGGTCAGCGGCAGGCCGCTGCCTTTTTCCAGGCCAGAAAAGTTCAACGATGCCACCGGGATATTACCGTACCCGGCCTTGACCAGCGCTTTGCGCAGCAGCTTGATGTAGTTGGATGCACGGCAGCCGCCGCCCGTCTGGGTAATGAGCAGCGCGGTATGGTCCAGATCATACTTGCCGGAGTTCAGCGCGTCAATAAACTGACCGATGACCAGCAGCGCCGCTCCTAACTCATCATTGGTCTTCTTTCCGTTCTTCCAGTGCGGCAAACAGGCTGCGCAGGCGGATGTTGACGGCGCCAAGGTTGGTGATCTCGTCAATTTTCAGCTGGGTGTACAGCTTGCCGCCTTCCTGCAAAATTTCGCGGGTCTCGTCGGTGGTAATGGCATCCAGGCCGCAGCCGAAGGATACCAGCTGCACCAGGTCCATATCCGGCTGGGTGGTGCAGTACTTGGCGGCCGCATACAGGCGGCTGTGGTAGGTCCACTGGTTTAGCACGGCGGTATCAAACTTTTCTTCATAGCAGCTGACGGAATCTTCCGTTACCACGGCAGCGCCCTGGCGGATGATCAGCTTATCAATGCCATGGTTGACCTCCGGATCCACATGGTAGGGGCGGCCGGCCAGCACAATAATGTGGCGGTGCTCCGCGCGGGCGCGGGCAATGATCTCGGCTCCCTTGGCGCGCACCTGGGTCATGTGGTGCTCGTACTCATCATACGCGGCATCAATGGCGGCATGTACTTCCTTAACAGGGATGCCGGGGAAATACTGGTCCAGAATGGCCGGGAAGCGCTTGGTAAAGTCCTTGCGGCGGGCCAGGTTGATGTAATCATAAATGAACTTGGTATTTTCCAGTTCCGGGCAGTTGCCGACCAGAACTTCGGGATAATAAGCAACCACTGGGCAGTTATAATGGTTATCGCCCAGGTGTTCGTCCACATTGTAGCTCATGCAGGGGTAGAACACAGCGTCCACGCCCATCTTGCACAGTTCGGCAATATGGCCGTGGCTGAGCTTTGCAGGGAAGCAGGCGGTATCGCTGGGGATGGTGGCCTGGCCTTCCTGGTACAGCTTGCGGCTGGAAACCGGGCTGACCTTGACGGTAAAGCCCAGCTTGGTAAAGAAGGTGTGCCAGAACGGCAGCAGCTCATACATGTTCAGGCAGAGCGGAATGCCGATGACCCCGCGGGAATTGCCCTCGTTTTCCGGCTTATAATCCAGCAGCAGCTTGAGCTTGTAGGCGTACAGATCCAGATCATCGCTGGTTGCCTTGCCGGTCACCGGCTTATCGCAGCGGTTGCCGGAAATATAGCGCTTGCCATCGGCAAACACATTGATGGTCAGCTGGCAGTGGTTGCCGCAGCCGCCGCACTGGACGGTGCTGACCTTCTGTTCAAAGTGTTCCAGCTCGTCCTGGGTCAGCACGGTGCTCATCTGGCCCGCTGCGGCGCGGGCTTTGCCGTACAGCGCAGCGCCGTAAGCGCCCATCAGGCCCGCAATGTCCGGGCGGATAACATTGACGCCCATCTCTTTTTCAAAGGCGCGCAGAACCGCTTCATTATAGAATGTACCGCCCTGCACCACAATGTTGCGGCCCAGTTCTTCCGGGCTGGAAGCACGGATCACCTTATACAGTGCGTTCTTAACCACCGAGATGGACAGGCCAGCGCTGATGTTTTCAATGGAAGCGCCGTCCTTCTGGGCCTGCTTGACACTGGAGTTCATGAACACCGTGCAGCGGCTGCCAAGGTCAACGGGCTTATCGGCAAACAGGCCAAGGGCGGCAAACTCCTTGACATCATAGCCCAGTGCCTGGGCAAAGGTCTGCAAAAAGCTGCCGCAGCCAGAGGAACAGGCTTCGTTCAGGAAGATATTGCTGATGGCCCCGTCCTCGATCTTAAAGCACTTCATATCCTGGCCACCGATATCAATGATGAAATCAACGTTGGGCATAAAGTGCTTGGCGGCAGTAAAGTGGGCCACAGTTTCTACCAGGCCGCGGTCACAATGGAACGCATTCTTGACCAGCTCTTCGCCGTAACCGGTGGTGGTCACGCTGGCGATCTGCAAACCGGGGTGCCGCTGGTACAGTTTCAGCAGCGTTTCCCGCACCAGGGGCAGCGGGTTGCCCAGGTTGGGCTGGTAGCTGGTGAACAGGATATTATCATTCTGGTCGATCACCACCAGCTTGATGGTGGTGGAACCGGAGTCAATACCGATATGTACCGGGCCGCAGTCCGCGCCAAAAGGCACGCAAGGCACCGAGGCTTTCAGGTGGCGGGCATGGAAGTCCTCATATTCCTGCTTATCCTTGAACAGGGGCGGCAGGCTAATGTAAGTTGCGGTGGCGCTGTATTCATCCAGGCGGCTGGCAACCTCATTCAGATCAAACTCCTGGTCTGCATAGAACGCAGCTCCCAGCGCCACGTACAACAGGCTGTTTTCCGGGCAGGTACCGGTCACATGCAGGGTTTCGTCAAAGCTTTTGCGCAGCACGGTGGAGAAAGTCAGCGGCCCGCCCAGGTACAAAATATTGCCCTTGATGGGGCGGCCCTGTGCCAGGCCGGCAATGGTCTGGTTGACCACAGCCTGATAAATGGAAGCCGCAATATCCCCCGCCTGTGCGCCCTGGTTGATCAGGGGCTGGATGTCGCTTTTGGCAAACACACCGCAGCGGGATGCAATGGTGTACGTACGGGTGGATTTCTGCGCCGCCTTATCCATCTCATCTGCGCTCATCTTCAGCAGGGTGGCCATCTGGTCAATAAATGCGCCAGTGCCGCCTGCGCAGCTGCCGTTCATGCGCACTTCGGTACCGTTGGTCAGGAACAAGATCTTGGCATCCTCGCCGCCCAGCTCAATGATGCAGTCGGTACCCGGCGCCAGCTTGTTGGCGGCCACGCGGGTGGCAAACACTTCCTGCACAAAGGGCACCTTGCAACTGTCGGCAAGGCCCATACCGGCGGAACCGGAGATTGCCAGCTTTGCTCTGCCATCCGGCAGATAGTTCTGCGCGGCGCGGTGCAGCAGCTCCTTGCCTTTTTCCAGAATATGGCTGTAGTGGCGCTCATAGGTGGAATATACGATCTGCTCTGCATCGTTCAGCACGACGCATTTAATGGTAGTTGAACCGATGTCCAAACCAACTCTCATGGGGTTGACCTCCTAGGGGTATGAAAACGTTCTCCGTTTTTGAACTCTGAAAGCGGCATTCTGCACGCGGGGCTGCGCCTTTTTGGAACAAGGCGAAATTCATATTATTGTACCGCTTTTCGGCAAATGATGCAAGATGAAATGCTCCCTTTGCCCTGTATTCTGGATGCAAGAATGCAGTATATAAAATAAAGATATCATAAAGTTTTGAACGTTTTTTGAACAAATTCTTTTTGTAAATGGCATTTCTTGACTTTTTCATGGTATAATGCTGTCAAAATCATCTCTGATTATTTTCAAAAGGAGTATCAATCCATGGCATCTTTGCTTTTGCCAATCATTTATCTGGCGTTTATCAGCCTTGGTCTGCCGGACGCCCTGCTGGGCGCGGCATGGCCCACCATGTACCCGCAGCTGGGGGCGCAGGTTTCCTGGGCGGGCGGCGTTTCGATGATCATTTCCGCCTGCACCATCCTTTCCGCCCTGGCGAGCGACCGCCTGAACGAGCGCCTTGGCACAGGGCGGGTCACCGCCATCAGCGCTGCCACCACGGCAGCGGCGCTGTTCGGGTTTTCCTTCTGCCATGCGTTCTGGCAGCTCTGCCTGTGGGCTATCCCCTATGGGCTGGGCGCGGGCAGCGTGGATGCCGCCTTAAACAACTATGTTGCCCTGCACTACAAAAGCCGCCATATGAGCTGGCTGCACTGCATGTGGGGTGTGGGTGCCAGCCTTGGCCCCGTTATTATGGGGCAGGCACTGGCCGGTTCCGGCTGGCAGGGCGGCTACCGCATCATTGGCATTTTGCAGGTGGTGCTGACAGTGGTGCTGCTGTTCAGCCTGCCGCTGTGGAAGCTGCCGCAGGACGCTATGGGTGGCGAGCCGTTCACCCCGCAGCACCGCAGCTTTCCGGAGCTGCTGAAAATCACCGGTGTGCCGGAAGTTCTGGTCTGCTTTTTGTGTTACTGCGCACTGGAATCCACCGCCGGGATGTGGGCCTCCAGCTACTGCACCCTGGTGCGCGGTTTGGATGCCCAGACCGCTGCCAGCTGGGCCAGCCTGTTCTATTTGGGCATTACCGCCGGGCGGTTTGTTTCCGGCTTTTTGACGATGAAGATGAGCGACCGCAACATGATCCGGCTGGGGCAGGTGTTAATTGCCCTGGGCATTCTGCTGGTTCTGCTGCCTGCCGGGAACAACGTGCTGTTTGCGGGCCTGATTTTGATCGGCTTGGGCTGCGCCCCTGTTTACCCCTGCATCATCCACGAAACGCCGGTCAATTTTGGCCGGGAGCTGAGCATGTCGATGACGGGGTTACAGATGGCCTTTGCCTATGTGGGCTCCTGCCTGGCCCCGCCGCTGTTCGGCCTGCTGGCACAGAACGTTACCCCCAGGCTGTACCCCTGGTACCTAGCCGTTGGGCTGGTGGTCATGGTCATCATGTCTGAAAGTCTGCACGCCAAAAAGGCCGCCGAGCACCGTTAAGCAT
>QWCN01011720.1_pt1 | contig 11268 bp, 10 predicted proteins | sample 1972711 | NCBI WGS metagenome assembly QWCN01 (sample SAMN09866707, study PRJNA288562) | Human gut metagenome isolate term1_stool, whole genome shotgun sequencing... | isolation source: gut | host: Homo sapiens | place: USA: California | reverse complement strand
TAGAACAAGACCGTAAGGCGTTGGCCTTACGGTCTGTTGTTGGTGGAGATAAGCGGGATCGAACCGCTGACCTCTTGAATGCCATTCAAGCGCTCTCCCAGCTGAGCTATACCCCCATATTCGGTTCGCTGTTCGGACAGCTTCTGTATTATAGCATACCTGCGGAATTTGTCAATAGCTTTTTTTCATTTTTCCAGCGTCCATTTTTCGCGGTTTTCCGCTTTCGTGGCTAGACAAAGGCTTTCCCGTGTGCTATCCTATATACAGCGATCCTGACAGTAAGCTTTCGGGCTGCCTGAAAGGTGCGAATATGGTGTTTGACCGCGGAAATTTCCGGGGTCTACTGCTGTTGCCGTACCGTCAGGGTGCGGCAATTTTTGTTGGGGGTGTTTTACGTGGAAACAAGACTCGCAGTGATGAGCATTATCGTGGAAAACGGGGAAATGGTGGAAAGGCTCAACGCGCTGCTTCACGAGTATGGGGAATTTATCATCGGCCGAATGGGCATCCCCTACCGCAAACGGGGCGTCAGTGTTATCGCCATTGCTATGGACGCGCCCCAGAATACCATTGCCGCCCTGTCCGGCAAAATCGGAGGCCTGGTCGGCGTCAGCGTCAAGACCGCTTACTCCGGCGTGATCTCCAAAGAATAACAAGGGAAAGAGGTATCTTCCATGAACAAAAAAGTACGTTGGATCACCGAAACCGCCGTTATGCTGGCGCTTCTCGTCGCGTTGCAGGCGCTGACCAAGGGCTTTGGCCAGTTCGTCACCGGCTCTTGCGTCAACGCCGTGCTGGCCGTTACCGTTCTGACCGCCGGATTGGGCAGCGGCATTGTCGTGGCCGTGCTCTCCCCGGTGCTTGCCTATCTGCTGGGCATCGCCCCGCAGATTCTCGTCCTCCCCGCCATCATGGTGGGCAATACCGTGTTCGTGGTTCTGCTGCGGCTGATCGCCGGTACGGACAGCAGGAATGTCGGGCAGCAGATTGCCGCGTGGCTCATTGCCGCTCTGGCAAAGTTTGCCGTGCTGTACCTGATCGTGGTGAAGGTCGTCTGCGGTGTGATGGCGCCGTCTCTGCTGGCGGCCGGCACGCTGAAAGAGCCGATGCTGAAGGCTCTCCCCGTCACCTTCAGCTGGCCGCAGCTCGTCACCGCTTTAGTCGGCGGCGGCATCGCGCTGCTCATCGTCCCGGCGCTTCGCAAGGCGCTGCATCGGTAAAAGCGCAAAGTTCAAGCGCGGACACGATCTGTGTCCGCGCTTTCCTCATTCATCCAACAGACAAACCGCGTGGCAGGCCATGCCTTCGCCGGTACCGGTGAAGCCCAGCTTTTCCTCCGTGGTGGCCTTCACGTTTACCCGGGACGGGGCAATTCCCACCGCAAGGGCAATGTTTTCCTCCATCTGCGGGATGAAATCCTTCAGCTTCGGCCGCTGAGCGATCATGGTCACGTCGATGTCGCTCACCCGATAGCCCGCCGCGGTGACCTTTTCCGCCACGTTTTTCAGAAGCCGCAGGGAATCCGCGCCCTTATATTTGGGGTCGGTGTCCGGAAAATGGCGGCCAATGTCTCCTAGTCCCGCCGCGCCCAGCAGGGCGTCGGAGACGGCGTGGAGCAGTACGTCGGCGTCGGAGTGGCCGTCCAGGCCCTTTTCGTAGTCGATCTTCACGCCGCCCAGTATCAAATCCCGGCCTTCCACCAGCCGGTGTACGTCATAGCCATGCCCGATTCTCATTTGGGTTCCTCCAGCAGAAGCTCCGCGATTTTTAAGTCCAGGGGAGTAGTGACTTTCAGATTCCGCTCATCGCCCTCCACGATCTTCACGGAGAAACCGATTCGCTCTACCGCGGAGCAGTCGTCCGTGACGTTGGCATTGTCCGCTTTCGCCTTTGCCAACGCGCCCCGGAGCAGGTCAAAGTCGAATACCTGTGGGGTCTGCACGGCGTACAGTGACGCCCGGTCGGGGGTAGATTTCACGATTCTCCCCTCCACGACCTTGATGGTGTCTTTCACGGGCACCGCCGGAGCGGCGGCACCATAGGTGTTGGCCGCGCGGACTACCCGGTCGATCAGCTGCCAGGAGGCCAGCGGCCTTGCTCCGTCGTGGACGGCGGCCAGCCTGACCTTATCCGAAAGGGCGTTCAAGCCCAGATTTACCGACTCCTGGCGGGTCTTCCCCCCTGCGACCACGGCGGTGACCTTATCCATGGTTTTGCAAAGCCCCGTAATGGGCAGGATCAGGTCTTCCCGGGTGACGACGACGATCTCCGAGACGGCGTCACAGTCCTGAAACGCCCGCACCGTCCGGACGATCATGGGTTCGCCGCCCAGCTGCGCCATGACCTTGTCAATCCCTCCCATCCGTGAGGCCGTGCCTGCGGCCACGATCACCGCGCCGCAGTATTGTAACTTCAGCAGCTTCCGCGCCGGGCGGGTTACCTTGGTAATATCCACGCTTACAGCTCCTTTATGAGTTTTTTGAAGAACGCGCCCCGCACCATGAAGTTCTTGAACTGGTCAAAGGCGGCGCTGGCAGGACTCATCAGCACCACGTCTCCCGGCTTCGCCGCGGCGGCCGCCGCCCGGACGGCCGGTTCAAAGCTGCCGCAGTCCACGATTTTCAGCGTGTTCGGGTCGTATTCCGGGCAGCGTTCCACCGCGTCCCGAATCTTTTGGCCGGTGGCGCCGCCGAGGAACAGCTTCTTTACATGGGCGCAGATTTCCGGCCCAAGCACGTCGTAGGGGATGTGCTTGTCGTAGCCGCCGGCGATCAGGATCACCTTTTCCGGGAAGCTGCGCAGACCCGCAATGGTGCGGCTGGGGCTGGAAGCGATGGAATCGTTGTAGAACCGCACGCCGTCCTTCACCCGCACCAGCTCAATGCGATGCTCCACGCCGCCGAAGGTTTTTGCGACATGACGGATGGTCTCGTCGGACACCAATCCCTCCACTACGGCGATGGCGGCCATATAATTCTCTATGTTGTGGACGCCGGGAATGAGAATGTCCTTGACGGGGAGAACCTTTCTCCCGTCCCGGCAAATGACGCCGTCTTCGATGCAGACGTAGGCCATGCCCTTGCGGGAGAAGAACCGGGTGGTACCGTTGCCCCGGAAGGCGGCGGTGATATCATTATCGGCGTTCAGCACCAGAAGGCCATCCTTATCCTGATAACGGAAAATGTTCTTCTTGGCATCCACGTACTCCTGCATGTCCTTGTGGATGTCCAGATGGTTGGGCGCAAGGTTGGTGACCACCGCCCGCTGGGGACTGCGCTTCATGTCCATGAGCTGGAAGGAGCTAAGCTCCACTACGGCGAAATCCTTTTCCTTCATCTGCCGGGTAAGGGGGAGCAGGGGCGTGCCGATGTTGCCCCCCAGCCAGACGGTTTTCCCCTCCGTCTTCAGCATTTCGGAGATCAGGGTAGTGGTGGTCGTCTTACCGTCGGAGCCGGTGACGCCGATGATGGGACAGGGGCAGACTTCGAAGAATGCTTCCATCTCGGAGGTCACCTCCGCGCCCCGGCTGCGCAGGGCTTCGATGGCGGGATTGTTGGGGTGCATTCCCGGGGTGCGGAACAGGATATCCGCCGCCACGCCGTCTAAGTAATCATCGCCCACGTGGAGCTTGCAGCCCAAATTTTCCAGCTCCAGAACCTCGGCGTCCAGCTTTTCCCGGGGCGTCCGGTCGCAGCCCACCACGTCACAGCCGTATTCCAGCAGAAGCCGAACCAACGGCCGGTTGCTGACGCCCAGCCCCAGCACCGCGATTTTCTTATTTTTTAGACCCATAAAGTATGTATCAAAGGCAGAATTCATTGGAGATTCCTCTTTCCCGGAAATTTTACGGTGAGATGCCCGCCTGCGGATGCGGGCACGTTTTCCTTTAGTATATCCCTTCCCAAAAGAATTTGCAAGACATTTGACAATTCCCTTTTCATGGGGTACAATATGGGGGCGACCGGGTCGGACAGCCGCGGACGCATGCCGAAAGGCAGCGGATGAGGAAAGTCCGGGCTCCATAGGGCAAGGATAACGGGTAACGCCCGCCGAGAGTGATCTCAGGACAAGTGCAACAGAGAGATACCGCGTCCCGCGTCCTCAGGATGCAGGCCGTAAGGGTGAAAAGGTGGGGTAAGAGCCCACCCGGCCTGTGGAAACACAGGTTTTACGATGTAAACTCTATCCGGAGCAACGCCGTGGAGGAACGCATGGTCTGCCCGACCGTTCCGAGGAGGCGGCTTGACCCCGGGAGCAATCCCGGGGCTAGATAGATGGCTGTCAAGACAGAACCCGGCTTATAGACCCGCGTCGCCAAATGTGCCTCAGCTGAAAACTCAGCTGAGGCACATTTTCGTTATTTTTCCGCTTTGTCCGCATCGGTATCCTTCTTCTTGGGAAGGGTGTCCCAGTTGGCGCGGCCGGTGCGCTTTGCCATTGCCAGAAGCTCCTGCGCCAGAGCGTCGGTGACCTGCCCCGGCGTCAGACGCCAGCGCCAGTTAAAGCCGACGGTGCCGGGCTGGTTTATCCGGGCTTCGTTGCCCAGCCCCAGATGGTCCTGGATGGGAATGATGCAGTCCTTTGCCACTGCGGTCATGGCGAGGTTGATGAGAACCTTGTACATTTGGTCGTCCGGGGTAAAGTAGTCGCTCAGGTAGTTGCGAACCTGCGTCTTTGCTTCGGCACTGAGACCCGCGTACCAGCCGGCCAGGGTCTCGTTGTCATGGGTGCCGGTGTAGACCACGCAGTTGGAATTGTAATTGTGCGGCCAATAGTCGTTCGCGCCGCCTACGTCCGCCGGGTCAACGGCGAATTGCAGCACCTTCATATTGGGGTAGCCGCTGTCCCGCACCAGGGCGCGAACGCCGTCGGTCATGAGTCCCAGATCTTCCGCGACAACGCTGACGTTCCCCAAATGACGGCGGATGGAATGGAACAGCTCCATGCCGGGTCCCTTCTCCCAATGCCCGTCCCTGGCGGTCTTGGCGTCCGCGGGGATGGAGAAATATTCGTCAAAGCCCCGGAAATGGTCAATGCGCACCACGTCGTAGAGCTTGAAGCTGTACCACATGCGGCTGACCCACCAGGCAAAGTCCGTGGCGCGGTGGAAATCCCAATTGTACAGGGGATTTCCCCAGGCCTGACCGTCCTCGGCAAAGGCATCCGGCGGGCAGCCCGCGATGGCGGTGAGGGCATTGTGTTCGTCCAGCTGGAACAGCTCGGGATGCGCCCAGACGTCCGCCCCGTCGGGGGAAACGTAGATGGGGATGTCCCCCACGATCTGGATGTGCTTGGCGTTGGCGTAGGCCTTCAGGCGGCTCCACTGCTGGTTGAATTTGAACTGCATGTACTTCTGGAACTCTATGTCGAAGTACAGCTCCCGGTTGTAATGCTCCAGAGCAAAGCCCCAGTGCATCCGGATATCCTCCGGCCAGGCGCGGAAGGGCTGGTCGTGGAAGAAGGTTTTCAGCGCCATGAACAGGGCGTAGTCGTTCAGCCACCAGCCGTTGTCCCGGATGAAGTTCTGATAGTCCGCATCTGCGCTGATGCCGCTGCGCTCATAGGCCTTGTGCAGCAGGGCAAAGCGGTGCTCGTGGAGCTTATCAAAGTCCACCTTGGCGGGGTTGTCGCCGAAGCTCACGCCGTCGCATTCCCCCCGGGTCAGCACCCCCTCCTCCACCAGCGCGTCCAGGCTGATGAGATAGGGATTCCCGGCGAAGGCGGAATAGGCCTGGTAGGGGGAATCGTCGGAGAGGCCGTAGCTGGTAGCCCCCAGAGGCAGAATCTGCCAGTAGCGCTGACCGGCCTTTTGCAGCCAATCCACGAAATCATAGGCCGCCTGGTCAAAACAGCCGATGCCGTATTTGGACGGCAAGCTGGTAACAGGCAGCAGTACACCTGCGTATCTTTTCATTTCCTTTGGCTCCTTGCTTCAATATGTCCCTGAAAACCCGCCGACCCTTCGGAGGAAGCCCCGGAAAATCAACGTTTTCGCTGAAATTATAATCCCTGTCCTGTGGAAAATCAACAATTTTTTGCAGGAAATTTTCTTTTTTCAAAAGGCGGCGGGAAGCATTGCATTCAACCCCAGGATGTGCTACAATGGCTCCGCTTTCCCCCAAAAAAGTTGGGGGATGCTGTTTGCTTACATAGAAAGGTGAATTCCATGAAATCCAAAATCGCCCCGCCGGTTTGCCGGCTCGCTGTCCATGGCGGCCGTCGGCTCCACCGCCACCGCCGTAACGCTGTTTACCGGCATTCTCATCGGTGTCGGCGGCGGCATCAACGCCCTCGTCGCCCGGTATTACGGCGCCAGGGATCAACAGGAGCTGCAAAGAACCGTCCATTCCTCGGCCATCCTCTGCCTGATCTGCGGCATTCTGCTGCTGATTTTCGGCTTCTTCGGCTCCCGGCCGCTGCTGCGGCTGCTGAACACCAAGCCGGAGCTGCTGGACAAGGCCACACTATACATGCAGATTTACTTCTGCGGTATGCCCGCCCTTGCCCTGTATAACTTCGGAAACGCCGTGTACAGCGCCATCGGCAACACCAAAAAGCCGCTGTACTACCTTCTGTTTTCCGGCATCGTCAATGTGGTGCTGAATCTGGTGTTTGTCATTGTGTGCGATCTGGACGTGGCCGGTGTGGCCCTCGCCAGCATTATTTCCCAGTACCTCTCCGCCATTTTCCTCACGGCCGCGCTGTTCCGGAGCCGGGAAACCTACGGTCTTTCCCCAAAGCTATTACGCCTGCACCGGAAAAATTGCCGGGAGATTCTGACGCTGGGCATTCCCTCCGGTCTGCAAAACGCCATTTTCTACATTGCCAATATGTTCATTCAGGCGGGCGTCAACAGCTTTGACACCGTTATGGTGGCAGGCAATTCCGCCGCCGCCAATGCCGACGGCCTGGTTTACGACGTCATGGCAGCCTTCTACACCGCGTGCAGCAGCTTCATCGGCCTGAACTATGGCGCCGGACGGCGCCGGGAGATTCGGCGCAGCTACCTGATCTGCCTGGGGTATTCCTTCGGCGCGGGCGCCATTCTGGGCTTCTCTCTGGTGGCCTTCGGCCCCGCGTTCCTGACGCTGTTCACCACCGACGCCGCCGTCATCGAGGCGGGCATGAAGCGGCTGACCATCATGGGCTTTTCCTACTGCGTCTCCGCTTTTATGGACAACGCCATTGCCGCCTGCCGGGGGCTGGGAAAGAGCCTGGTTCCCATGATCATCGTGATTTCCGGCTCCTGTATTTTCCGTATCCTCTGGGTCATGACCGTGTTCGCCTGGTTTAAGACCATTGCGTCGCTGTATCTCGTCTACATTTTCTCCTGGACGATCACCGCCGCCTTTGAAAACTGGTACTTCTTCCGCTGCTATCGGAAGCTTTCTGTGTAGCGCCGCTTATGCCTCCGTCCCGGTATGGGCTTGGATGGCCTGGGCGATCCGCTCCTTCACCAGCGCCGCCAGCTCCGTGGTCTTCAGATTGCCATATTCCTCCCAGCAAATGGGCTTGAGATAGTGAATCTGGACGGTAACGGGCTTGCTGCCCTTCTGATCCAGCACCTTGAAGCTGTCCACCAGCGCCACGGGGACGATGGGACATTTGCTCTTGGTGGCGCAGCGGAAGCTGCCGCTGTGGAATTGCCCCATCTGGTTGCCGTTCCGGCTGCGGGTTCCCTCCGGGAAGATCAGATAATTCCGCCCCGCCTTCACCTCCCGGATGACGCTCTGAATCACCGTCAGGGACTGGCGCACATCCTCCCTGTCCATGGGAAAGGACTTGGTGCAGATGGCCACCTGATGGAGAAAGGGAATGTCGTACAGCTCCTTTTTCAGCACCGCGCCCACGGGGATGTCACAGGTTGCCGCCACGGCCAGGACATCGAACATGCCCTGATGGTTGGCGTAAAGCATGAAACCGCCCTCTTTGGGGATATTCTCCGTTCCCGATACCTGCAAATCGATGTTGCCGCCCCTTACCGCCCGTTTCAGGATGTACTGGATATGCCGGTACATTTCCTCCTCGGAATACTTTTCGGGGTGCTTTGCGTAACGGCACAGCTTCTGCCACGCGCCGGGGACAATCGGGAGATTTTTCAGTACCATGGTGACGATGCGATTCATTTTGCCTGACCTCTTTCTGTAAATGGCTATTGGGACATTCTATCACGGTTCCATTCAATATGCAAGACGGAAGCCGGGAACAGGGCTTTGCCCTGTTCCCGGCTCTTTTTTTACTTCAGGATATTTTTTACCGACGAGACAAGCTCCGCCGCAGTCTCCCGCTTGACGGTGACGGTGGACACGCCGTCCAGCGTTACCAGGCAGGAGGTGGAATTGTAGGCGTAGAAGCTCAGGGTCACCTGGGAGAAGCTGTCCCGGTCTCTGAAAAAGCGGAAGGTGATTTCCGGCTCCCCCTCCGGGGCAATGCCAGTGGCGTAGCCGTTGGAGGCCATATCCGACAGACTGTTCAGGACGGAGGCAAACGCCACATCCTGCCCGTCCAGCTTCCAGACCGTTTCCTCCGTGACGGTTCCCTCGTCGTCCGTCTTTTCCTCGGAAGTTCTCGTCAGCAGGTACTCTTCGCCGTCCACCGTGACGGCAACGCTCTGCACCGTATCCCAATCCATCAGAATCACGTCGTCGGGCTGCAAATCGGCGTAGGTGGTGTAGCGCAGGGTATCGCTGAGGGTGGCGTCCCGCTGATAGATCATTTTGGAGCCGCTCAGGCGCACGTAGCACTCGCCGTTCTCCGAAGTGCTGATCTCCAGCGTATAGGCCGCCTTGCCGCCGTCCAGAACCGTCGCCGTCACCGCCGGGGCGTCCAGGCCGTACCGGGACAGATCGGTTGCATTGTAGTCCACGCACTCGCTCAGGTTCAGGTTCGTCACCATGTCCAGAAGCGTCTGGGTCAGGTCGTTATCCAGCGCCTTGCCGTCCATGAACCAGACGTAATCGTCGGAATAGGCAAGACCGCTATTCTCCTCGCGGGTGATTTCATAACCGCCGCCGGGAAGCGCCACCGTAAGGCCGGTGAGCTGAGTGACCTCCGGCAGCGTCTGGTGCTTCAGAACGTCATACAATCCGTATTGGAAATTCTCGATGATGTCGCTGTCCACCAGATAGACGTTTCCGTCGCCGTTGGAGAAATACCGCTGGCCGCCCACGGCGGTTTCCAGCCCAATGGAAAGGGTGTGGCTCTGGCCATCCTCCACCGTGATCACGCATACGGGGATTTCCAGACCGTATTGGTCAAGATTCTCCGGATTTTCAATGGTTTTGGTGGATTCCACATCCGTGAGGGCTTCCAGCATTTTGTCAAGATAGGTTTCGTCCAAGGGAAATGCCGCGTCCTGATCGCACACCCAGCCGTCTTCCCCGGCGGTGAAGGAGACCTTTTCGCTGTAGTCCCACCCCAGGTTCGTCACGGTTTCCGGATCCAGGGAAAACACCGTCCGGGTCTCGTCCTCCTGATCGGCGGCATTTTTGCCGATGGCGCCGGCGATCGCGGTGGCGCCCACCAGCACCGCCAGAGTGAGCAGCAGAAGCAGCAGCTTTTTTCCGTTTTTCATCTGCGCTTCCTCCTTATCCAGATAACGATTCCCAGCGTTATAACCGCCGCAGGAATCACACCCACCACCGCTATGGTGAGCAGCGATACCGTGGCGCTGTCCATGGTCAGCGTTTCGCTGCTCAGGGACTTGGCGTGGATGGACAGGCTGCTCTGTTCTGCCTGACACAGGTATCCCAGGGCGTTGAGGAAGAAGTCCTGATTGCCGCCGGAAACCTGGGTGTTGGTCTGGTCGTCCACCAGTGCCGCGGAGGATACCCAAACGATGTCGCCGGTGATGCCGTCGTCCACGGTGTTGCTGACGGCGACCGCCAGGGCAAATGGGCCGTTTACGTCCCCCTCCTCCTTTTCGTAGGTGGTCAGGTCATACCCCGCCGCCTTGGCAAAGGCGGAAGCGGATGTGGTGAGCAGCTTCGTGACGGACAGCGTATCCCGCAGATCCTCCGTCACCGTCAACCCCTGAGCAATGGGCAGCAGCACCCGGTAACCGCCGTCGGTCAGGGGCGTTGTGATGGCGTGGGACGCAATGTCCGGCAGCAGGAAATAGGGCGTGCCCCAGACGTAATGGCTCTGGTCGCTTTCCACCACGATGCCGTCCACGGTGGTAACGCCGTAATCCGCCATCAGCGCTTCCAGATTGGTAAGAGCCCCGTTTTTCGGCGGGTCGGTGATGAGAAACAGATTGCCGCCGTTTCCCAGATATTCCAGGAGCTTGCTCTGCTCGTCCAGGGAAATGTCGCTCTGGGGGGCATTGATGAGAATGCAGTCTGCATCGGCAGGGACGGATTCCAGCGTCAGCAGGGACAGCTCTGCCGTCTCGATGTTCTGCTGCTTCACCGCCGAGGTAAAGCTGTCGCTCAGGCTGCTTTCTCCGTGGCCGGTGAGCAGGTACACCTTGGGGAGATTCTCGCTCACCACGTAGTCAATGGCGCTGGTCAGCTCGCTTTCTCCGCAGAAGCTCCAGCTTTCCGTACCGTAGTAGTAATAGCTGGTGTAGTCCATCACGAAAATGTCGTTATAGTCCACGTACCGGTACCGCTCCCCGGCCTCCACGATCAGGCTGTTTTCCGTGAAGCTGTCGGTATACTGCTGGGTGAAGGTGGGAAACACGTCCGGATCCTTCTTCACCACGCGAATTTTATCGCTGAGGGACTGGTAGCGGCTCAGCAGGGATTCCAGGTAGCTTTCCTCCTGCCCGCTGCGGACGATCCAGTACACCGTCACCTCGTCCGTCAGGCCGCCCACCAGCTTCTCCGTCTGCTCCGACAATGTGAACAGCTGATTGGCCGTGGTGTCGAATTTGGTCACGCCGGCCGGGAGGGCGGCGGCGAACACGTTGACCATCACGGCAATGGCCAGCACAATGGCCGCCGCGGCCACGCTGTAGCCGCCGACCCGGAACGCCCGGGTGGAGAAGGAATCCGCCACCCGCTTCCAGCTGAAATTGGGCTTTTTCATTCACTCCACCTCCGCTTTTCCAGGGACTGCACGCTTAGAAACAGGAAAAATCCCGTCACCGACAGGTAATACACAATGGCGGTCACGTCGAACACGCCGTTGACGATGGTATAAAACCGGGCAAACAGACTCAGCTGAGAGATAATCTGAGGGAACAGCCCCTCAAACCGGCTGGAATCCCAGAGATACGCCCCGATCAGCCCCGCTTCCAGCACTGCCGCCAGAATCAGAGACACG
>QWCN01006142.1_pt1 | contig 11284 bp, 6 predicted proteins | sample 1972711 | NCBI WGS metagenome assembly QWCN01 (sample SAMN09866707, study PRJNA288562) | Human gut metagenome isolate term1_stool, whole genome shotgun sequencing... | isolation source: gut | host: Homo sapiens | place: USA: California | reverse complement strand
GAGAAACTTCCAGCTCTTTTTGATACAATACTACAAAGTCATTCCAATGTCCTGGAATGTCTTCGTGAAACCACTTTCGCAACGCCTCGGAAGGGGTTATATCTTTTGCCCAATAATCATATTTCAACCACTCTTTTTTGATGCCTCTCGGCCACAACTTATCTACTAAAACCCGATATCCATCTGTCTCCGAATATTCTTCGTATACTCGTTTTATCCTAACTTGAACCATTATTGTTTATACTTAGATTATATAGAATAAACCATGAAAACGGTAAATTGTTTAAAAAAGCAGACCAACTAGTACTTTCTTTAATCTGACATATCATAAAACACAAAATGATCATAGAAAACCTCCTTCTCTTTTAGCATACCATCCATTATATCCAAGATAAAAAAGACAACTTATATGGATAAGCTGTCTTTTTTATTCTAAATAACTTTTCAGTCCTTTTTCTCTTAACGACTAATTTCCAGCCGTAATTCTTCCTGCATACGTCGTTTTACCCCTTTAACCGTATATTCATAAGATAACAGAAATACATTATAGCTGCGTCCGAAAGATTCTTCTACCCTAAATATATTGGGGTACTTTGGATCACCCTCTATCTGAGTGACAACAAGATCCTTATATGGCTTTATGGTAACATGGTTATCAGCCCCCACTTCCAGTATCACAGAGTTTTTATTGATATGATCCACTGTACTTTGAAAAGATTCTGTTCCGGCTATCATGCGTACACTGTTGTAAGTGAGAGGAAATAATTTCTTGTTACCTGCGGTTACCATTGAGTTTGCCATACCAGTCATTGCATAAAAAACATTTTCTCCCTGGGTTGCATAATCATTCTTAATGAGTACCTGATACAGAATGGTATTTTTCTTCTGATTAATTTCAACACCAGAAATATCAGTAGCCTTTAACCCTATAAAATAGGTAGAATCGGGTGATAAGCCATCCGGATGTAATTTAATCATAGTCCTGCCGGTTCGTTCCCCTGCATTAATCTGGATTTTGTAATCTACAATCTCATACTTATCTTTAGGTAAGAATTTGGCATATAAGTTTTCATCTATATCAAAAAGAGACCGATTATAAAAATCCAATGGAGATTGGTCTTCTTCCAGTCCGATAACCATATCCTTACTTGGTGCATGAGTACCTCCTGAAGAAACTGCTATATATCCTATAGCTGCTTCTCCTGTTGCAGACAGGGGAACCACTTCGGTAAAAGTATTGTAATAATCAGTGCTAATCAGAGCCACTACATTTTTGTACATTTCCTTTTCAAACAATTCATTATCATTGCATGAAGAGAGCACCATAATAAGTGCAAGTATTGCTACATAACTTCGTTTCATTTTATCTTTTTTATCGTTTAGTCTAATAACCCGGATTTTGGTCAAGAGAAGGTAATCGTCTCATTTCGTCACGCGGTATAGGTAACCATATTGACCTTTTATTGACTACTCTCGTAAGGAACGATGAAGTACTCGGGATGACACGTTGGTAATATGTCTCTTTGGTAGCACCATCAGGATTCATTCCACGTATAGGTTCCTGCTCTGTTTGTTCATAGATACCCCAACGACGTACATCATAAAAACGTCTGTTTTCCCACAAAAATTCTACCATACGTTCACGTTCTATTTGTTTTTGGACTTCAGGAGTCAGATCAAGTTGTCTGGCTGTTAGCCCCGGAAGCCCCGCTCTATAACGTACCAAATTGAACGCCTTTTTAATCTCTTCTTTATCCCGGCTTACGACATATTTTTGATCACCCAATGTCACTGTGTGAGTAGTAGTCAGATTATTGAGTGCCTCTGCATAAGATAACAGGATTTCTGCATACCTAATAATACAATAAGCTTTCTGAATATGTCGGGCACCCGTACCCGTCCAAGCATCCATCGGATGATTAAACTTTTTAATTACATATCCTGTAATAGGATAGTTAGGAGAACTGGCAGTTACCCCGCCACGACCATCAGCGTCCTGATAGTAGTACTTAGCTGTGTGATTATTAAGTGTAGTACTGGACAACGCCTGCCACACTGCTTCATTGAATCCGACTGATGCATAAAACCGCATTTCACGATTGGCGTACATCTTATATACACCGGCGTTGAGGGGATAGCCGGAAAAGTTACGCGGTTCGGAAGTGAAGCCTGTCTCCGAGTAATATCCGTCGGCGGCGGCTTCTTCTTTCGTACGGCCGTCGTCCATCAGATAGGCGTCTACCACTTTCTGAGTGACGCAGAAACGTCCCCATCCACCCATCGAGGGAGGGAAAGAACCTTTGCTGATGGTTTCGTTGAGGTACGTCGTGTTTCTTCCCCAGATCAATTCCGGGTTGATGGACGCTACGGCTTCGCCGGTAAAGATGTCCGAATAAGATTTGAAAGGGTCTATTCCGTTGGCTCCGTTCGGGTAGGCGTCATAGAAATTGGGGTCGGAAGTGACTCCGGCGGGAAGTTCCGGCGTATTGTCGTCTTTTGCATATGTATAGAGCTTGTACGCTCCCATATCCATCACCCGTTTTGCGGCGGCGGCAGCTACTGCCCACCGGCTTTCGTCATATTGCTGGGAGACATAATGCACACCGTCGGTCTTGCGTTTCCAGTTGCCGAAATAGGAGCTGGCAACAGGCCCCCCGTTGAATAGCGGGCTGGCGTGTATCAATCGCAGGCGGGCTACCAGGCCGAGTGCGGCTCCTTTGGTGGGGCGTCCGAAGTCCAGCGTGGAAACATCCTGAGGCGAGGGCAGCAGCCGTGCCGCTTTTTCGAACTCCTCACAAGTATAGTTCATTGTTTCGTCATAGGTGGCTCTGGGGCGGTCGTAGTATTCGATAGGTTCGTTGGTATTCACTACTTCGTCTCCCAGCAAGATTGCCGGACCGTAATCGACCAAAAGATTGTAGTAGGCGAAGGCACGGATAAAACGTGTGTATCCTTCCAATCTGAGCCGTTCCGAGTTTGTCAGGTCTTTCGGGCGGTCGAGGTTTTGCAGGATGCTGTTGCACTTACGGATAATTTTGTAGTATTTGCCCCATTGGTTCAGGTTGGGGGAGCCGTCTCCGAGGAAATCCTGTGTGATCTTTCCGTTGGCGAAATCCATGCCGTGATAGATATTGGCCGTTCCGCTTCCGGTCAGTCCGTTAAATCCTTCGTCGGTCGCCATCGGTCCCGGTGTGTACCCGTTACGGATGGTCTGTGCCTCATCCGGGAACATGGCTGCCGCTCCCCACATATACGCTTCCATATATCGGGCATTGGTGAAAACCGAGTCGATGTTGAATTCATCATCAAAGTAATTGTCTATGTTTAAGAAGTTGCTGCAAGACGTTACTAACATGACTGCCTGAACCAAGAAGAACGTTCTTGCTGTTTTTTTTATTAAGGATGTTTTCATTTTATCGTTTATCGGATGATGTATTTATTAGAGATTGACATATAATTGCAGGGAATAGGTGGAAGGGATGGGATATACACGGCCGTTCCAGCGTGCTTGCTCCGGATCGAAGAGTTTCACTTTATCCCATACATAGAGGTTGTTACCTACGAATTGGATATCCAGTGAAGAAACACCTATGCGTCTCAGAAAAGCTGTCGCAAGATGGTAGTTCAGGGTGATTTCCTGCAGGCGTATGTAGCGTGAATCGCCCTGCCAAAAGGTGGATAACTGGCTGTTGTTGCTGTTATTTCCATATTGCAGGCGGGGGAAACGCGCGTTCGGGTTTTCGGCAAGGGATGGGTCGATCCCGTGTGCAATGGCATAATCTCTGGGAATCCATCGGTTGACTGGATTGGCTGCCAGGGTGAGTACGTTTCCGGTGTTACCCTCGAAGAAAGGCATGTACCCCATTCCGTTGAGGCGGGTTTCGTCGTTCACTGTCGTCTTTTGACCTACATAGAAAAAAGAGGTCTTGCCGGTTCCCTTGAACAATACACCCAGAGTCAGATTCTTGTAGCGGATTTCTGCTCCCAGGCCGTACATCAGCAGTGGATAAGTGCTGTGCGTCAACGGCACCATGTCCAGCTTGTCCACCATACCGTCTCCATTGATATCCTTATATTTGATGTCACCGGGCATTACCTCTCCGAAAGTCTGCTTGGGACTGTATTTGATGTCATCTTCGTCCTTAAACAGTCCGACTGCCTGATATCCGCGGATGGAATTGTACGGGAAATTATTGTATTCCAGATAGGGATACTCCAGATAAGCCTGCTCCCAGTTCTGTACTTTATTTTTAGAGTAAGTGAAATTACCCCGTAAAGTGAAGCCGAAATCGGGAGTGAAATCCTGCGTGAAGCTGATGTTTCCGTCGGCACCGTAACTTTTCATTTTACCCACATTCGCGTATGGATTGGAGACCACTCCTACGAACTCGGGCACCTGTACCCGTTGCTGGAAAATACCGTTACGCTGATCATGGAAAATATCGACAACGAAATCGATCTTGTTATTAAACAACTTTCCTTCAATACCCACATTGGACTTGATGGCCTTTTCCCACGCCAGGTTATCGGCTCCGATACGTGTCTCGCCAATAATCTCGATGTCGGGAACGCCCCAAGCTGATCCGGTACCTTCGTTCACTTTAGTAAGGTAAGGGAAGCGGACGTCGGTAATCCGGTCGTTACCTACCGAACCATGCGAAGCCCTTATTTTAAGATAGTCGAGCCAGGGGAGCGCCTCTTGTATAAACTTGTAGCCGGTAGGCACCCAGCCCAATGCGACGGATGGGAAGAAACCGTATTGTCTGCCGGGCTGGAAGTTTTCGGAACCGGTGTATCCGAAGTTGACGTCCAGCAGGTAAGTATCCTTGTAGCCATAAGTAAACCGGCTGGATACTCCCTGATAGCGCAAGGGAATGGCCGATAAGTTGCTTGTGGCGTCGTCCGTGTCTTTAGAATCGCTGATGTAATAATAGACCAGCGCGGATGTCCGGTGATCTGTACCGAAAAGCCGGTCATAATTGAGCGTAGCCTCAAAGTGGTATTTGCGGTACTGGCGGGTGGACTTGCTGTACGAGGCTTTTTTCTCCTGTACGGTCTCCTGCATGATGAGTGATCCGTCGCTTGCTCTGCCCAGCGCATTGTAGAGGGCCGGCTGCACGCTTCTCCGTTCATTGAAGTAGCTGTGGATATCGTATGCTCCCTGTACACGTAATTTAAGCCCGTTGATCAATTCGGAAAAGTCCTGATTGATTGCCAAAGTTGATTTGCCCTTGTACACTTCGTTGGCAGCCTTTCCCGTATGGTTGATCATGACATAAGGCGATGACAGCTCTCCGGCACCGCGTCCGGGCAGCATACCATTGGAATATTGGGTGGGAATGGACAATGGAGTAAGCCGCGACTGTGCTCCCCATATATATTCGGTATTGGCTACGCCGGGCTGATTCAACTGGGAGAGGAATCCGTCAGAACCCAAATAAACTTTCGTTGATTTGGTCAGGTTCACGTCTAGATTGATACGGTAATTATAGGTGTTGTAGCTGACGTTCGAACTGTATATACTGTTCTTGTCTACCTTGTAGGCCGCACTTTCGTTTTTACCTCCCAGGCTCAGAAAATAACGTGCCACATCGCTGCCGCCACGTCCGCTTACATAATAAGTGTGCCGCCAGAATGTTTTGTTGAGTATCTCATCCTGCCAGTTTACGTTGGGATAGAGGTCGGGGTCGAGACCGTCGCGTATAATTCCCATTTCCGTATCGTCATACAAAGGTGTTTCGTTCCGTACCGCTCTGGCTTCGTTTGCTAACTGCGCATACTCATAAGCTCCCAAATATTTCGGCAGACGGTTGAGGACGGACAGCGTGGTGTTGAAACGTCCGGTAATCTGAATTTTGCCCGAAAGGCCTTTCTTGGTGTTGACCAATACGACTCCGTTGGCTCCCCTTACTCCGTACACGGCAGTTGCCGACGCGTCTTTCAGGATGGAGAAACTTTCGACATCGGCAGGGTCGATGGTGTTGAGGTCGCCTTCCAGACCGTCAATCAGTACAAGGGCACTGCTGTTGGCTCCGAACGTACCGATACCACGTACCCAGAAATCGGCGATATTCTGACCGGGCTCGCCACTGCTCTGCAAGGAAATGACACCGGCTGCCCTGCCTCCCAACAAGTTACTGATGGAAGGGGAGGGGGACTGGATATCTTTAGTGCTGACCGTCGTAATGGCACCTACCGAACTGATTTTCCGCTGAACGTTTCCCAGTGCGACGACAACCACTTCATCAAGGGAATTGTTGTCTTCAAGCAGTGTGACCGTTAAGTCGGTTTGGGGTTTGATGGCCACATGCTCCGACGGTTTGAAGCCGATAAAAGAAAATATCATTTTGTCTCCATAAACCACTTTCAGCTTGAAATTACCGTCATTGTCGGTTGTGGTACCTTTGGAGGGCTTGTCTTTGATGTATACCGATACGCCGGGCATGGATAGCTTGTCCTTATCCACGACAGTTCCTGAAACGGTAAATTCCTGAACTTGCTGCGCGAAGGTTGTTGCCGAAAGCAATAAGCAGAACGACATTAAGTATAAAATCTGTTTGATTTTCATTGTGAGTTTACTTTGTTATTCGATAACCAATTTGCGAATGCGTGCATTACCCCAGTCTGCAATGTAAATGTCTCCCTGTTCATTGACAGCCACTCCCCAGGGATTCTTGAATAAGGACTCTACCGGTCCTCCGTCCTTGTATCCGGCGACGCCGGGCTGTCCGGCAACTGTCGTGACGATATTGTCGGCAGATATCATGCGGATGCAATGGTTGCCATAGTCGGCTACGAACATATTGCCGTCGTTGTCAAACTTGATATCCTTGGGATAATTGAAGAGGGCATCTTCAATCGGACCGTCACGGAAAGCGCTGCCGCCGGGAGCATTGAGACGCTTAAATCCGCCTGTTCCATCCGGATCGCGGAGGTCGAGCACCGAAATCCCTTGTCTGTATGCGGTAGGGGCGTTGGAGTGAAGCGTTATATACAGAAGCCAGGGCTTCGCAGGATTAATCGCCTGTCCGTATTGTGATCCGCTGGGACCTTGATGGATAATGTGTCCTTCGAATGTGTTGGGATCTATTTTAGCGATCTTTCCATCACGGTATCGTGTATATAGATAGCCGTCATAAGGGCAGAAGGTGACGAAATTCTTGTATCTGTCGGCATCTACGATTGAGTTCAGATCCGACTGTGAGTATTTTATGTTACGCTGGCGGGGATACCAGGCTTCACGCGGATCGAAGGTAAACGTCACTTCTTTGACTGACTCGTGTGCGGCGGTCAGTATTCCGGTGGCACGGTCCACCGTTAAGCCGTTGGCATATAAGATACGGTTGGCGGCATCTGCTTCAATGAGAGGAGTCACAATGTTCTGTTGTTCGTTTATCCGGGCGATTCCAAATGTACCGCCGTCACGCCATGACATGAAAAGATTGCCTTCGGCATCCAGATCAAGATATTTGCCATATACCTGAGCGGTGGAGAGTGTTCCGGCAAGGAAGCTCGTTTCACCGTTTCCGGTGACCGTGCTGACCAATGCCTGCGTATGATAAGCGTATGTTTCTTCGTAAGCGACAGAATCGGTGTCGACCACTACGGAGATACGGGGATTATCGCCCGGAAGGCGCGGTACAATGGCATAAATACGGCTTCCGCTTGATGAAACGACGGAGGCCCTGGCATTGTTGAAATATACTTTGATTTTACTCACGTCGGTGCCGAAGTTTTTTCCGTCCAGAAGAATTTTGTCACGTGCTCCGCCTTCTTTGGGATAGAAGGAGGTCAGTACAATCGGTTGATCGGCTTGGTGGGCTTTCTCGGTGGGCTCACTGTAGCTTTCGCAACTTGATAAATAGAAGAAAGCTACCAGCCAGCAGGCTAGGGATAAGTAACGATTCATAAAGTAATAATTTAAAATTAAACGATTATCCGCATGTAGTCCGTCGGATATCTTGATATTACATGGCTTTGATGACTGGAACTTTATAGTTTGATGGTGTAATCCAAACCTTTATCGGGGGCTACGATGAAGTTGGTAACTTCAAAATTGCAGTCACCTCCTTTGATACCGTTTTCAAACTTCACAGAGATTGTATGCTGCGTATGTGGTTTCAATGTCATTTCGCGGAAATAGACCAAAGAAGGATCATGTGCGGTCTTTTTCAGTTTCAGTACCAGATCGGTAGCGTTCATGACAGAAAATGTCACTTCTTTTTCGGTGCGTTTCACTTCTTTTATGTCTACGCATTTTTCAAAGAAGGGACGGAGGATTTCTTCACGCCCGATCACCAGTTCGCGGTAATAAACGGCAGTGCGGCGATTGTCGAGTGCTTCACGGATACCTTCCGGAGAACGTTCTTTGGCAAAGACAAACGTCATCGTGCGGTGTTCGCCTTTTGAAAAATCATAGTCTGTCTGGATAGGCTGGTGGATATCGGAAGTTCCTATCATGGTCAGATTCTTGTCCAGACACCATTGAATGGCTTCGGGCATGAAAAGACCACCATTGGCTACTTCAATGCCGTGCATGCAGCCGTCATTGTAGAGTTGTGTATGCTCAGGCCACCACAGGGTGGAGTCCGGCTGCTGGCGTGCCCAGCCCGGATGATTCCAGAAGATAAAGGCTCCTTGTTTTTTTGCCTCATTGAAAGCGTCTTTATATGCCTTTTGTTCCAATGGATTGGAGTCGTTCAGGAAGATTGCATTAAAATGTCCCGGAGGCATGGAACGGGTGATTTCACTGCCTCTGATTAGAAGTATTCCTAACTTCTTCGCCTGCTTCTGAGACAGTTCATAAGAGCGGTTATGATCTGCTATGATGTCTTTTTTGTGCGGGCGGTACTCTATATGTTCTGTCAGAGAAATGGCATCCAGTCCTTCTCGATATGCTTCGTCTACACGTACGGTAGGCCATACCAGACCGTCCGAAAAAACACTGTGCATGTGAAAGTCACATTTTAAAGTAGTGTACCCGTTCAGATTGGGAACTTGAATCTCATTGCGGCGTTGCGCTTGTGCGCTCATTAAACACATTGCTGCCAGTGCAACTCCCATCAATACTTTTTTAATTTTCATTTTTTTTGCTTTAAATTAGAGATTTGGTTTTCTTTTGGAATGCCTCTGTCCGGTCATTGGAAAATGGTACTAAACATAGGCCCCTGTGTATTTTGGCGCAAATGTATATGCAAAAAAAAGACCTGCAATAGGCGCAGTAAAAGCTTAACGGGAACTTCACGGAAAAGAAATGTAATCGTTAACGTCTGTAAAAAATGTAACGCCTTTGTAAAGTATGAGTGTCCTTGTAAACGGATATGAGTTGTTTTGTCTGTGTGGAAATAAAAAAGAAATGGATAGCCAATTTATGCGTTACAGCATAAAATTGACTATCCATTTCTTTGATTGAGTTCCTCTTTATTTAAGAGGCTTTCTTCTCTTTTACATCACTGCTGGCTTCTACCACATTCACTACATAGTCGCCCAGTTTCTCACATTCGGCGATAATATCCATGTAATAGACTCCCATCTGATAATCATATTCCTTGTTGTTGACATCCAGAATATTCTGATTTTTCAGTTGGTTACGGTAGTTATTGATTTCGTTTTCGATGTTGAAAGACTTGTTGATATCAATGCTTTGGTGTTCCGGTTTCTCTACCACCACAATCATTTGTGCGAGGGCATCATCGGTCAGCTTCATCATGAAGTGGATGTGCTCGTATTGCTTTTCGGTAAAGTCCTGATTCGTCTGGCGTTTCCGGTTGATGGTGCGTGCCAGGTTGTAACAGCTGTCGCCGATACTTTCGATTTCCGTCACTTCGCGCAGCATGGCACGTATCTGCAACTTACTTTCAGAACTCAGACGGCCTTCGGATACCTGATTCAGATAATTGGCTATTTCAAGTTCCATGTTGTCGCTGATGTTCTCGTACTTTTCTACACGGCTGAACAGTTTGTTAAAGTCATCGTCCTTTTCGGTATGCATCAAGTCCTGCACCATTCCGAACATACGGTGGGTACGTTCTGCAAACAAGTGGATTTCCTTGCGTGCCTGCAGGATAGAAAGCTCCGCAGTAGAAAGCATACCGCCGGTGATAAACCGCAGGCGGGGTTCCTCGTCTTCCTCCTTCGGCCGGATTAGTGCGCATACCGTGCGTTCGATCAGTTTCACTCCCCATATCAGGATACATACGTTACAGATATTAAAGATAGAGTGGAAAGCGGACAGTTTATAAGAAATGGCTACTTCCGGATTATTGCTCTGGAAGAAGGTGTCCACTACCCAGTTGACCAGTTCCATGAAAGGATGGAAGATGATCAATACCCAGATCACACCGAACACATTAAAAACAAAATGGGCCAATGCTGCCCGCTTAGCCTGTGTGTTGGCTGTTAATGCGGCAAGATTGGCCGTGATGGTAGTTCCGATGTTTTCGCCCAATACGAGCGCTGCTCCCAGTTCCAGACTGATCCAGCCGTTGGCGCACATAATTAATGTGATTGCCATCGTGGCGGCTGAGGCCTGTACGATCATAGTCAGTATGGTACCGATGAATAAGAACAGGAGGATGGAGAAGAATCCCATATCCGTGTAGTTCTGTACGAAGGCGAGCATTTCCGGATTGGCGTTCAGGTCGGGAGCATTTGCTTTCAGGTAAGAAAGTCCCATGAAGAGGAAGGAAAAACCGAAAATGAATTCACCGATGGACTTGCGGTTGCTCTTGCCGGAGAAGATGAGCGGAAGGGCGATGGCCAGAAGTGGAAGAGCGAAAGCGGCCATGTCAACCTTAAATCCGAAAATTGAAATAATCCATGCCGTAACCGTCGTACCGATATTGGCACCCATGATGACACTGATGGACTCGGCCAGTGTAAGCAAACCGGCGTTGACGAAACTGACGACCATTACTGTTGTCGCCGAGGAGGACTGGATAAGGGCTGTGATTAACACTCCTGTTAATACCCCCGTTACCCGATTGGTGGTCATAGCTGTCAGGATACTTCGTAGCCTGTCACCTGCGACTTTTTGTAAGCCCTCGCTCATTATCTTCATGCCATAAAGGAAGAGCCCTAACGAGCCTATGAGCTTTAAAAAATCATAAAAAGAATATTCCATCTATAATAATTTTAGTGGTTGTTTGTTCTCTATCTGATTACTAAGTATATTTAGTCCCATGTTATTCACCTTATTAAAAAGACTACGATGAAACAGATGTTACAAATATGTTGCAAAAATAATAATATTTATAAAGAATTCCCTATCGGAAGCTCACTTTTG
>QWCN01006133.1_pt1 | contig 11290 bp, 16 predicted proteins | sample 1972711 | NCBI WGS metagenome assembly QWCN01 (sample SAMN09866707, study PRJNA288562) | Human gut metagenome isolate term1_stool, whole genome shotgun sequencing... | isolation source: gut | host: Homo sapiens | place: USA: California | reverse complement strand
AAGCGCGCCAGTGAGGAGATCGCGTCGCACCACCGGCTGGTGAAGCCCTGCGGTGACATTCCCTCGCTGATCGAGGGCCTGGCGGACCTGTTCTTCGAGTGCCTGCAGGACACGGTGGTCAACTACCAGAGTCTGTTCGGCGCCGAAGGCAGCCGCGCCTCCTTCGGCATCTGCCTGTCCTGGCTGACCCGCGAGATCGAGGCGTTCATCCAGAAGATCCTGCTGATGGTAGGCGTCGTGCTGCACCTCACCCGCAGGCACTGGGCGAGCGCGACGAGGCGGTGATGACGCCCGAGGCCTTCGCCTCCTTCACCTCCTGCATCACGCCGTTGCTGCGCGGTGCGGCCATCGTGGGACTCGCGCGGGCGCGTGAGGCGTAGCTGGGCGACGTGGGCTGCTCCATCGACGAATGCATCGTGCGCCTGCTCGGCGAGAAGGTCGGCGCCGTCGTGGAGGCCGTCTTCCACACCATCCTCGTTAGAGCGCTTCTTTCTGTTCACTGCAGACGCAGGTGAAGGCGCTGCCCGCGCCCGAGGCTGCCACCACCGCCATTTCCTTCAAATCCGCGCTGGGCCTGGAGAAGCGCGAGGTGAGCACCCACGCCGCGGCGGTGTACGCGACGCTGGCGCCCTTCGTGCAGGCCTGTCCGCTGCTACTGGACTCGGCGCTGCTGCCCTTCGTGGCCGGCACGCTGGGCAAGGGGTTCGAGGCCTTCGCGGCGCACGAGAGCGGCGTGTACCAGCGCTGGGTGCGCGACAAGGCGAATGCGCGCGTGCGGGTCGCAGGCGAGGGTTAGGCGTAGCTGGCCGTGCCGCTAAATGACCTCTATTTCTGGAATACCGACTTCTTGCCGTACCTGTCCTTCCAGTTCGTGACGCGCATGGGCTATCACGGCACGGCCCTTGCCGCCTGCTTTGATCGGGTTTGGCAGCGACGGGGGTGTGAGCGTAGTTTAAGGCGGCGCTGCGCAACCAGACCGTCTTCCTGTTCCAGACCATCTGCTCCTCCTTCATCGCCGTTGCCAAATTCGACCCCACTTTGTACATATCCTTTCCCGCGGTTCTGAGCGTCCTTCACCGCAGGCGCAGCTCAAGGAGCCGGCGACAGCGCCTCAGACGGCGACGATAACCGCGGTGAAGCAGTTGCTGTACGTGCTGAAGCAGTGCGAGAAGCTGATGCCGCCAGCCTCTTTCAGCATGATGAAGAAGGCCGTGTTTACGGTGTGCCAAAGAGCGGGGCGTTATGGGTAGGCGATCTATTCGGTGATGGCGAAGGACAAGCGCTGGGCGGCGCTGAAGCCGCGTGACGTGCGGGCGTGGCTGGGGCGTGAGGCGTAGTTCTCCGAGGACGGGTACCACGCGTTCGCGCTGGACTGCGCGTTCATCCAGGAGTTCGCGCCGGCGTCGCTGAAGACGGTGAGCGAGGGCCTGGCGGAGAAGGCGCGGCAGCTGAGCGACAACGTGGGCGTGCCGTCGGCGAAGTGGCTGGCGAAGTGCATGAAGGAGAGTCTGAAGCAGTGTCACAAGTGGCGTGTTTGTTAACAAAGCGACGAAGAGTACAGTTCCACCAAGTCCTCGTCCTTCTCGATGGCGCGCCACGCCTCGGGGATGGGCGGCGTCTCCATGCCCAGCTCCTCTCTCCGCAGCAGCTTCAGCGTGCACTCCATGCCCTCCTCCTGCTGTCTACGCCTCACTCCCGCCCTCGGCTCGCACACCCGCAGGATGTCGATGAAGCTGCTCGCCGCGCGCGACAGGTCCAACTGCCCCGCCGCCCGCACCCCCGCCGACACGTCAATGCCGATGAAGAACTCGCAGGCGTTGGCCCGCCCGTAGGCGTCCGCAGCGTTCTCGTAGGGGTCGTACGCGCGCGGCTCGCAGACGTTGGGGTACACGCAGGCCTGCAGCTCGCCGGTCTTCTGGATGAAGAAGGCGAACAGCCGCAGCCTACGTCGCACACGCCCATAGCGACTACTTGCTCTCCACCCAGCCGCGCCACTGCTCGAACTGCTCGCGGTACGCCGCGCGCACGCCCACGCGCACGTACACGTCGTGCGCTGTGAAGAAGGGGAACGGCGCGAACAGCGTCAGCAGCGCCTAGCGGTGAGGGGCGTGGCGCGAAGTCACCTCGTCGCCCGCGCAAACGCGGCGGAAACAGTCGGCGGCGAAGCGAAGCTGGGTCTGGATGTGGCAAAGCGTGGACTGGTAGACGCTGTGCGTGGAGTTGGTGCAGGGATACACGGGCGTGAGGATGGCCAGGACGTCGCTCTCGCTCTTGGGGTTGTTGCGCCACATGTACTCGTCGAAATGCAGATCGGGTCGATTTGCCACCTCGGTGAGCTGGATGGGGGTATCGCCGAGGGTGCAGGAGTAGACGTCGAAAAACAACTGGATCAGCTGGCAGACGGAGGCGTTGGGATGATTCTGCTGAATGGCGATGAGGAGGATAGCGATGTTGATTCCGCCGAAGTAGCCGAACACGTTCTTGTAGAAGCAGCGCTGCTACACGTCAGCCTCGTGGGAGGGAATCACCTTCGCGAGAAGGCGGATCGCTGCAAAGGCAATCCGAAATGTGTCGTTGTTGCGCACCAATTTCAGAAGGGTCAGCGCAACACGGGGACCATTCAGTGAGTTCATTGTCTACGATCAATAGCAGTGGAGAAGAGTACATTCACGGAAACATCCTTCAAGATGGAGTCATCCAAAATAGAAAACGTGTCGGGGAGAACAGTGGGGTAGGCGTCGATAAAGGCGACAGGAAGGTCCACACTGATCTCGTCAATCTCAACGGTGATCAGAGGGACGTAGCTACAGGTCAAACAGGAACATGGGGAGAACGCGAGAGGGATTGCAGTGACGCTCATGATTCTCGGTTCCTTGGAGAGGAACGAGTAAAAGGACGAGAAGTAGTCCTCCTCCAAAATGGAGCCCGGAACAACGCAGAGTCTACGGATAACGGAGAAGAGTCACCAGGACAAGTCAATATCGGAGGAAGTGGAACTGACGCCGAGTGCAAGAGAGCCGTACAGGAAAACGTAGCCCTTCGCATTGTTCACGACCTCCTCGTCATATCCCTACGTTACATACCGTCTCTGTGGCATACAATGCCCTTGAATACAGAGCGGATCCACGTATTCAGCAAACCGTTCAGATACTCGATAATGCTCTGTTTGTGCTCGATGTCCTTCTCATCCTCGAGTTCGCTACTAATCCTAGAGAGAATTGCATGCCATTTGGGAGTACGTAAGCAACTGACGCAGTTGGCCTTCGACCAGCGTTTCTGCTGCCAGTGTCTGACTCGGGTCCATGTCTCTGTCAACTAGAAGCACGGAAGGAGAACAAACAGGACTGAAAGAAAAACTAAACATTCTCCGCAAAGGAGATGGAACCGCCAAGACTGCAGCTAGCGGGAGCATACGGGGGCATGGGAGTATACATAAATCGGATCTTCCCCTTCTTTCTCCTACCCATCACATCTCCCCGCATCGCCTACGGAGACACGACCGCGTCTTGAATGTCGCACGAGAAGGGTGGCAGCAGCTGGTTCACGCTGACCACCACTCGCTTCTGCGAGTGGTTGTTCACGAACGCCACGAACTCCCGTCTCTCGCGCATTCCCGCGGGAATCGACACGAAGTTGTTGTGCACCGTCACCTCCGCCCGCGTCACGCCGCCCACGTACCGGAAGGAGTCCGCGTCCCCCGTCTGCACCGTGCCATTCGGAGTGTTCCCCATGGTGGTTGTGGTTCCCAGGGGTTGTTGCATACCCAGGGGTTGTTGCATGCCCAGGGGTTGTTGCATGCCCAGGGGTTGGGGGGAGGTGTAGGGGAAGGCGGCGTACTGCTGGGCGTCGGGCAGCACGAAGGGCCCATTGAGCGAGTGCGTGGGGTCCTCCACCACCACCTCGGGCGCGTTGCCCGTCAGGTTCTGGATGCGCACCTCCACGCGGCGCGTCACGCTGCCCACGCAGATGGCGAGCGTCACCGCCTGGCTGCTGCCGGCGCGCCCGTACCGCGAGAGCCTACGTATGAGTCCCCGCCGCGACGCGCACTCGACGAGGACGACGGCGGTGGAGTAGGGCTCGATGGTGCCGGCGAGCGGTTTGACGTCGAGCTCCTGCGGCGGACTGACCACCTGGAAGCGGAGGCGCGCGGCGGAGAAGTTGCAGATGCGGCACTCGGAGGGCGAGAGCATGTCCGACGTCAGGTACAGCATCGACGGCGAGATGTTGAACTTGTCGCCCGCCGCCTCCGCAGTGTCCGCCATGCCTGCCATGCCTGCTGCGCTGGGGTTGGCTGCGACCGCTGGGGCAGTGGGCGGGGCGCCGTCCATACGCTGCTCGAAGAGGAGCCGGTCGTAGGGGTCGGTCAGCGGGCACTGGTACTTGTGCTCCGCCACGCGCGGCTGCAGCGGCGCCTCCTGCCCCGCGCCTCGCCCGTACAGACCCTCCTCCAGGCCTTGAGGCAATCCTTGTGATAAGCCTTGAGGCAATCCTTGAGGCAATCCTTGTGATAAGCCTTGAGGCAATCCCTGTGATAGTGCTTGTGGCAACGCCTGAGGCAAGCCTTGAGGCAACGGCTGCGTGCTCCCCAAAAGGAGGGGCGGTCGGTCGAGGGTGTCCACGCGGACGGACCGCCGCAGGCAGTTGCCCGCCATCATGTGCAGGTCCTCGTAGTGCGTGCGCCCGCCGCCCAGCCGGTCCAGGTCGCTGACGCGCTCGCCGTCGTCGCAGTCGCGCATGATGTCCACGCCCGCCTCGCCCGCCGGCGCCATCGTCTTCAGCAGGCTGCGCGTCGTGGCGGAGGCGTCGTTGGACTCGCGCGCCGCGGCGTACAGCAGCAGCTCGAGGTCGCTGCTCGCCCGCATCAGCGCGTTGCGGTTCACGCCCAGAAGGAAGCGCCGCCGCAGCACGTTGTCGACCGCCAGCACGCGCAGAACCGCGGGGATCTACGCCTCAGCGCCGCGCCGCGCCCGAACCTTGTGCTGCTGCCACTCGGCGTAGAGCGCCTGGGGGTCCACGCCGAACTCCATCATGGGCGGGAGCATGAAATATGGCGGCAACACGGCGGACCCGCGCACGAGCGAGAAGTCCTTCTTGGAGCCGTCCACGAGGAAGAAGCACGCCGTGCGGTCGCCCGTGTTGCTGATCATCACCTTGTCCTTCAGCGCCACCTCCGCGTGGCACTGCCCGCCGAAGCCCAGCAGGCACACGGCGTGGCGCGTCTGCGCGGGGTCGGCGGGCTGAAGCTTCAGCAGCGCCACGTCCTCCTGCACGGCGTGCGGCGCATAGGCAAGGATCAGCGTGGTGACCTCGTCGGGCTGCAGGGCGAGGTGGCTGGCGGTCTGCAGCGAGTACACGGAGGAGGGCGTGTTGTCCAGCGTCGCGATGGAACAGTCCAGGATCAGCAGGTCCGCGGAGCAGTTCCGGATGGTGTAGCGCCGCTGCGCGCACGTCTGCAGCTTCACGCAGCCGAAGGCCACCAGCGGCGACGAGCCGATCACGCACTGCCGGTCTAAGCGTCAGTCGCCGCCAGCACGCCTACCCGCCTTCTCCACGCGGATCGCCTCGGGTCCCTCCTACGCGTCAGCCGCCCCGCTCAGGCCCACGCCGCCGATGCTGAAGCCCGCCGATTGCGCCAGCGACGACGTCGACGGGCGGCTCGCCGGTGACCCCGAGCTGTACAGCGGCGAGGGCACTGCTGGCACGGCCTCTGCCCGCCGGTTGCTCGCCTGGCTGACTGTGGTGTTCTTTGTGGCATTGCCAGTGGCGTTGCCTGTGGCGTTGCTTGTGAGATTGGCTGTGAGATTGTCTTTGAGATTGCCGACGGCGCTGGGCGCGGCGGAGAAGGCGGAACGCTCGGAAGGCTCCTGCAACAGGCGGCGGTCTGCGGCGTCGCCGAAGAGCAGCGCGGCCATGAGATCGGCGTCCGAGCCGGCCACCACGGCGCCCGTGGACTGGGCGTCGAGCGCGGCGCGGGGCTGCGTGAGCGGCGCCTGCATCAGGTCGATGGAGCTCGCCAGGATGGGCGCCTCCTCCGCGGGGGCGGACGCGAGAGAGGGCGTGGGGGCCGCCTCGGGCGTCAGGCGTGGTGGTGCTGGCGGTGTGGGGAGAAGGGGCTTCACAGAATCCAGGGGACTCGCAGGAGTCAGAGGATTCCCATAGTGATCAGAGGGGATAGAACTCACAGGATTCACGGGCTGAGCAGGCTGCGTGGATGGCACAGGCTGCATGAATTGCATAGATGGCATAGAACCCACAGGCTGTGTGGATGATGCAGATGGCATAGGCTGCGCAGGTTGTGTGGATGACATGGACGGCACAGGATTCACAGGCTGCACAGCCTTCACGGGCGACGACACCTTCGGAGATGGCGTGGCGGAGAGCGAGGGCAGCCCGGGCACCTCGTACAGCGAGGGCTGCAGGAAGAGCGAGGAGTCCCGACTGGGCTGCAGCTCCACCACGGGCGCGGTGGCGGCGCCGGGCCGCAGCGAGGGCACGTTGGCCTGGATGTCGCCCAGGTCGATCTGCGTGGCGGACACGGAGGACGCGCCCTCACCCAGCCGCACCTCGAACTGCGGCGCGATCGTTTGGTCGTTCGGATTCGCCTCCACCGCCTTCGCCGCCTTCGCCGCCTCAGACAGCTTCGACACCTCAGACAGCTTCGACACCTCAGACAGCTTCGACACCTCAGACAGCTTCGACACCTTGGACTCCACAGACAGCCGGTCCGCCTCGGCCAGGTAGGCCTCCACGACGCGGTTCTGCTGCTGCTGCGCCACGTCCGGCTTGCTCGGGTCCACCGGCGTGAGCCCACTGCGGCTGAGGGTCTGGCGCGCGGCGAGGATGTCGGACAGCGCCACGGCGGGCGTGCCGAAGGCCTCGCTGGGACGGCGGTTGGATTTGAACTGGGTTCGGGTGGTGGACTGCGTCTCGCCCAGGTACTGCGTCTCGAAGGACAGGCCGTTGAGCATGCTGCGCATCTCCTGCTCGGAGGGGTTGCGGATGGCGAAGTAGACGCGCGGATCGATCACCTTGTTGCCCGAGTGGATGGAGTTGTCGAAGGGCTGGTGGTTGTACAGCACCTGCTTCGCCCATTCCTCCTTCGGCGTGGGGTCGAGCTCGAAGGCTGCCATGGGGAAGTGCTCGCTCCAATCTGCCTCCGCACGGTCCACAAAGTCGTCATCTAGTGCTCATACGTGGAAACGAGGAATTACCCATAATGATCGTGGTGGCGCTAGATTTCGTCGACGAAGCCGACTTCACTACACTTGATTCGCTCATTGCACTGCCCACAGTCCGACAGATTGGAATGCTCCAGAGAAGCATGCGACCCGTCCACACTCGGCTTCTTGTGATAGGACGACACGTCAAACTCGCTCTGCATTCCTCCCTGCTGGGGCAAAGTGAACGCGTCATTTACGCGATTGAACGCGTCGCGGAAGGAAGTGTCCATGTTCCCAACCTGCTGCACACGGTCCGCCCAGGGATTCCAGGAAGTCGCGTTGAGCCGAAGGGATTCCGCGTTCATGGGGACATTGGGAATCGAATCCACGGAGTGGGTCGGGGAGGGGGTCCCATTCCTGGCGCCCTCCGTGTTCGTTCCCAGTAAATCGTCAGCAATGGTATTAGCCTCGTTCATATTGCCCTTTGGATTTGAATGCAATGGAAATCGGGGCTGTTTTTGGAGCGCTTTCTCTCGGGAAAAAACACAGCGAATCATGAGCGAACAGGGCGGAGAGTGCATTGAATCGAGTATGAAGCCGTACATGGACGACTACCAGTCGACGGTGGACGGAGTGCTGCAGCGACAGAAGGCTCTTCTTGCTGAGTTCTCCTCGCTGACAGACGGTTTATCTACGGAGATCGGTTGATGCGTAGATATCAACAAACTGTCGAAAAAGGCACACATTGACGAACTGACCCGCATCGTGCGCTGCTTGACGGAGACGCAGCAGAATCTGGAGAGCGCGGGATCTTTGCTACAGTCCATTGAGAAGCGGGTGGAATCGATAGAGAAGACGCTGGGCGTGGACGACTATGACCTGTGGCGTGTTTGTTCAACAGGGAGTGGAATACAATATAATAACAGATGACCCCCTTAGTCGATTTTGATGTTCTTGAAGATGCGCCGAATAAACACTTCCGAAGCGATGGAGGAAACGAAACCACAGAATAAGGACACGACAAGCACGAGCAGCACCTAACGCTGAGCCCCTCCCGAGATGCGTACTGCCTCGATGAAGAACGCCATTCCCTGCACCCACCCGCTCATGTGCGTCTTGAAGGCGTAGAAGTACACGGAGTACGCGAACAGGTAGATGCCGATGGACATGCCGCTGCAGAAGGAGGACCAGCGCCAGTTGTAGTTCTCCGCGTTGAGGAGGAGGTAGCTGCCGACGATGGAGACACACACCTGGATGATGATCAAGATGGTCAGGATGGCGAGCAGGAAGCCGTACACGAAGTAGTACTTGTAGCTCCAGATGGAGGCGAACAAGAAAAACATCTCGATGAAGATAGATCCGAACGGCAGCATTCCGCTGATCACGGTGATCCAGAAGGGCTGGTAGTACCACGGCGCCACGGGGATGGGCGAGGGAATGGCGGCCGTGCGGCAGGGGTTGGCGGGGTTGCCGTTGAGCGCGCGGCCGAGGAGGGTGCCGATGACGTGCAGTGGGAGGCAGAGGAGGCAGAAGAGGAGGAGGAAGAGGAAGAGCGCCGACCATGGGAAGGCGTCGATGCAGCCGTGCCGCAGGTTGGTGAGCGAGATGAGCACGTACCCGAGCAGCCCCAGCACTAGGCCTTAGGCAGCAGGAGAGCGCCCACGCGGCAGCAGCAGCGCGGAGGCCAGCATGGTGCGCTGCCAGGCGGGCGAGGTGCGCGGGAAGAAGGCCTGTTTGTACTTGCTGCCGGACACGAAGCCGTTGACCGCGAAGCCGAGTCCGTACACCACGCCGACGATCACGATCACGCGGTCGTCTGCGTGTCAGTTTCGCCATTCGCGCTCACGGCCCAGATACTGCGTTATCAGCAGGATCGCCACCAGCGCCGCCACCAGCGTGAAGGCGATGTGCGCGCCGTTGCCCTACGGTCCAGCCGTGCGATCGAAGCTACCATCAGTACACAGTACAGCGGGTAGTGGGGGCAGGAGCGGAACACATCGGCGTGCACGCGCTTCCAGCCGGAGTCGTCGTTGCTGGCGGCGTCGTTGATGTCGGGCATGCTGTGGGAGTAGCGCAGGTAGTCCAGCTTGAGCGTGCGTAGCATGATGAGCGCCACGAGGCCCGCCAGGAACACCACGATCATGAAGGAATTGAAGATGCTGAACCAGTGGATGTGCGCCTCGTAGTCGTTGTACTCGACGTAGCGGCGGAAGCGCTGGCTGTAGGGGATGGTCGACGGCGTCCAGGAGGCCGAGTACGTGTAGATGATCGGCCTAGCCGTGAAGCCTCGGCAATCCGTCTTGCTTGTCTTCCTCGATGCGCTGCGGGTCCGACGCCGTCATGTTCACCTGCACGATGCGATCTCCGTTGTAGCCGAAGGAGAAGTGGCGGTGCGTGTAGATGAGACTGTTCTCGGGAAGGACGTCGTGATGGCTCTACGATCAACCCCAAGTAAAGAAGGGACTCCCTTGCTCTCCATTTCGCGGAACCGCTCCTCGGAAATGTCGAGGTCTCCCACCTTCGCCCAGATCGGAAGGCCGTCGACCTCCATCTACCCTTCAGGCATAATCGCGCCGCTACCTGGTACCAGTAGTGATTCGCGATGGCCATTTGCATGTCGTAGATGCCCTCGGTCGGTAGCACGCTACGTGAGAAGCCATAGTCCATCCCTACCTCGTGCACAGGATGGTTCGCTGCACGTCCTGCCGGAACGAGAAGACGATGCCGGAGTTCTGCAGCTTGTAGCCACCGATCTTCTCGGACACACCTCCCTCCTACGATAATAACCGAAACGCGCCCAAACTTTGGTGGCGAGACTGTCCGGTATTCTCGGCTTGCAAAAGGGGAATTTGAAGTAGTTATAGGTCTCATGGGGATTGTGGTAGGGTCCAATCTAGCGGTAATGGGGCGGAAAAGGGCGCACTCGGTTCGTCCAGGCATAGAGAATATCTCCGGAGTTGTACTAGACGGTTATGGACACGGGAGAGTCAAAACGTGATGATCGTCCTCCCCAGCAGTGGCCAGGGACAGTGCGATCAAAAATACGAGACTGAAAGACACCATGAGTTCGCGAGACTTGTATTTTCTGAAGAAGAGTGAAACCGCGGTTATTCCCTAAACGTGCTTGTGCGTTTTAGAAAAAGAGATCAGCGAGTTATGTGATGGGAGACGGGTTGCAAAAGAAACAGGAGGGAACTAAAGTCTAGAATTACAAATGTCGAGGACACGGGCAAAGCGATCCTGTAGTTCAGAGAACCAATATGATTGTTGATTCTCTCGTAGGACGGCCACGAGGGATCCGAAATCCGGGTTACACCTCATGTTCTCGACAAACCGCACATCGTCCCAGAGTTCGAGCGAACGTTCCACAATCTGCGCTTAAATGCGACAAGATCACCCACCAGAAGGTGCATGCTGTGGGAGCAGTCGCACAATCTTCTCACAATTCGCTTCTGCATCGGCTGCAGCTGCTCGGGAGCCGTGTTCGCCACGACCGTCTTCAGAAAGAATAGAAACCCGATCTCCTTGTTCATGTTGCCCCGCGGCCAGTACCGCAGCAGCGCCTCCACAATCTACCCATGACGCGCCCACGTCGCCCCTACCAGCACGCCCAGCGCGCCGTCCTTCTCCACCAGCACGCGGAAGCACGCGTCCAGCCCGCAGAAGCACTGGCCCAGCTGCGGTCGCTTCAGTAGCGGCAGCAGGCAGCGCTGCAGGAACGCCCGGTGCTCGGCGCGCAGGGGCAACGCCACGCCCTTCAGCACGCCGGCGTAGAACTCCAGCGCCTCCTGCACGCCGTCCGCCTGTGCCAGCTCCGCGTCCAGCAGCAGGAACTGCAGCTCGCGCCGCAGCGCCGCGCGGCGGTCGGGGAGACGGGCGTAGAGGTGGTGCACGGCGCTCTTGGCGCGGCGACGCTCGCGGCGGTCGGGCGCGAAGAGCAGGCGGAGCAGGCGGCGCGGAAAGGCGGCGGGGAGCAGACGGGAGAGCGCGTCGCCGGGCAGGGCGAGGAGGGCGGAGAGAAGGGCGTAGCAGGCGGAGAGGAGGGGAAAGGCGGGGTCGCGGAAGGGGGAGATCTCGTTGGGCGCGGCGTCGGAGGGCGCGGCGGGGAGCGGACGAAAGAGTACATGGCC
>QWCN01006131.1_pt1 | contig 11293 bp, 10 predicted proteins | sample 1972711 | NCBI WGS metagenome assembly QWCN01 (sample SAMN09866707, study PRJNA288562) | Human gut metagenome isolate term1_stool, whole genome shotgun sequencing... | isolation source: gut | host: Homo sapiens | place: USA: California | reverse complement strand
GACATTTACCAGTATGAGAGTTTTAATGACTATATGAGTATTGTAAATACGGTCATCAATGCAGTAACGATGCTGATCTCACTTGTGGCAGCAATCTCACTTGTGGTAGGAGGTATCGGTGTTATGAATATCATGTTAGTGTCCGTTACAGAACGTACAAGAGAGATCGGGATCCGAAAAGCATTAGGAGCAAAGACACGTTCCATTATGCTCCAGTTTTTATCTGAATCGGCGATCATCACGATGATCGGTGGTCTGTTAGGAATCATCACAGGAATTGCGGAGGCATATTTAGTAGCGAAGATCATAGCACTTGTGAATCCGCAGCTTTCCTTTACGCCTTCAGTAAGTATTATTACCGTATTGATCACCACATTATTTTCGTCCACGATCGGTCTGTTTTTTGGAATCTATCCGGCAAAAAAAGCAGCAAAATTAAGTCCAATCGAAGCGTTGAGAAGAAATTAAACGGCAGGAGAACTTTTTTTATCTTAACATTGTGTTTCTGATAACCCTACGTTATAATGTTACAGTAACGGAAACAGAAGGTAAGGCATATAGTATATAGATATTTCAAACGGAGCTGTAGTTGTGGATCAATTCAGAGAACCCTATTTGCAAATGCCTAAAGACTATACCGGTAAAATGCCTTTTTATCTGACTTATCCCATGCCAAATGTATATCAGACAGAAAAAGAATACGAGCGGGATATGGAACGGATGAAAGAGTTATATCCAAGACGTATGAAAGAACTGCTTGCATATGTTGAGGAAGAATGTGACAAAATGGAATACGAAGGAAGCATGATGTATGACGAATATCCGGATCGTGTGCTGTTATATAAAGTATCAGCAGATATCTACGATAAAGCTGTCCCCCTAGAGCAGACCGAACATCGCAGGGGAAGAAGGAGAGATCGTGATCTTATGGATGTGATACAGGTGCTTTTGTTCGATGAGATGCATAGAAGGAGAGGCAGACGCAGACGCTGCTGCCAAAGATGGTGGTAAAAAAATGCCATGGTTTTAGCCTTGTCTAAAACCATGGCATAACGTGGATAAGAGGACGAAAGGTGGAATTTGTGCCATGAAAAAAGGGCTGATCAAAGTAGTGGTATTGTTAGCAGTATTTTGCTTTGGCATATTAGGGTTTGGACTGATGATGAATCATTCCAACAAAGATCTGACGACGGAGATGACAGATGCGACGCTTCCGGTCGTTTCTTTATATGTACAGACAGACAGTGGAGATGGTCTAAAAGAGATCAACAAGCTGCGCGGTTATACAGAAAAGATGAACGGGATCTATATGCGTGATACCATTACACCGGTCGGTACGGACAGGCTTCTGCCGATACAAGTCAGGACATATGATACACAGGTAGATGGAATCTCTTATGAGATCAGAAGCATGGATATGGACAGGCTGATCGCCGATGCAACGATCGAGGATTATGAACAGACCAAAGAGAAGATCAGTGCCAGCCTGCCGATACAGAATCTTTTAGAGGAAAATCGGGAATATCTGCTGATCATCAAGCTCTCTTCCGGTGAAAACACGATCAGCTATTATACAAGGATTATAGAAGAACAAAACTGTTATGTAGATGAATGTGTATCATTTGCGATGGATTTCCATGAGAAGACATTTGATGAGGTACAATCAAAGGATCTTGCCGCTTATTTAGAGCCGAATGCGTCCGGTGATAATTCTACCTTTAATAAAGTAGATATCCATTCAAGTTTAAAGCATGTGGCATGGGGTGATTTCGCATGTGAACGGCTGACGACTCCGGTTCCATCTGTCAAAGAGATCAATATGTCTTATACCGTTGTGATCTTAGATTATCTGGTAGGTGCGACAAAAGCCAACGGTGAGATGGAGTATTATAATGTAGAAGAATATTACAGGGTGCGTTATACCAGCGACCGGATGTATCTGTTGAATTATGAGCGGAATATGGAACAGATCTTTCGTGCTGAAAGTGCAGAAGTCTATGATAATTATATTCAGCTGGGTATCCGTGATCAGAATGTGGAATTTTCTTCCAATGAAAAAGGAAATATCGTCGCATTTGTGCAGCAGGGCGAACTCTGGTGCTATAACGAAGCTGCAAACCAGTTGTCAAGAGTATTCAGTTTTATCGGCAGTGAAGGAATTGACGACAGAGAAAACTATGGCGAACATGATATCCGTATCATCAGCATAGACGAAACCGGAAGTGTGAATTTTGTAGTATACGGATATATGAACTGTGGTACGCACGAAGGCAGGGTTGGCATCTGTGTCTATCATTATGACAGTGTGGCGAATACGATCGAAGAAGAACTGTTTATTCCATCAGATGAATCCTATCAGGTCATGAAAGCAGATTTAGGACAGCTGATGTATGAAAATACGCAGGGCATCTTCTTTATCATGTTAGAAGGTACGGTATACAGGATCGATCTTTCCACGATGCAGGTCAAAGAATATATCACCGGTTTAAAAGAAGGAACTTATGCAATTTCTAATTCTCACAAATATTTTGCATGGCTCGATGGTGAAGATGAAAATGCAGCAGATACGATCTTTCTTATGAACCTTGATACTGAAGAAAAACATGAGATCTCTGCGGGTGGTGGAGAATATCTAAAGACATTAGGATTTATGTCAGAAGATTTTGTCTATGGTGTGGCAAAGAGAGATGATGTCAGACAGGATCTTGCCGGAAATATCACTTTCCCGATGTATCAGGTTAATATCATGGATTCAGAAACCTTAGATATTTTAAAAACTTATGAAAAATCAGGATATTTTGTACAAAATATTGATATTGAAGATTATATCATGTACTTAAACCGAATACAGTTTAATGGAATGGCTTATGTGGAAGCAGCAGAAGATACGATTATGAACAGGGAAGGTGACAGCGGTACGATCGTAGGTGTGCATACGACCGTTACCGAAGTCAAAGAAACACAGGTGCAGTTATCTTTAGCAGATATCGTAAAAGAAGCAGCACCAAAAGTTTTGACACCGAGAGAAGTTGTCGTGGAAGATGACCGTGAAGTTGCACTTGATTACGCAGGAGAAGAAAGCAGTTACTATGCATATGCAAGAGGAGATGTGCTGTGCGTGACTGATGATCTGCGTGAAGCAATTTCTGCGGCAAATGCTGAGATGGGTGTTGTCATCGGCAAGAAACAGCAGTATATATGGAAACGTGCCAGAAAGTCGGCACAGGCAGAGATGACAGTTTCCATCGGGGAAGAAGATGTAGCAGGTTCTTCGATCGCCCAGTGCGTCAGTGCAATGCTTGAACAGGAATCGATCAATATCGGCGTGACTGCATTGATCGAGCAGGGCAAGACACCAAAAGAGATCTTAGAAACGACGATGGATAATGTCACAGCATTAGATCTTACCGGATGTGATTTAGAGGAAATCTTATATTATATCAATTTAGGGACTCCTGTATTTGCAATGCAAAGTGATACCGAAGCAGTATTGGTTGTCGGATATGATGCAGATAATGTGCTTTTATATGATCCATTAAGAGGACGTACCGAAAAAGTTGAATCAAATGATGCGGCAGAAATGTTTAAAAATGCAGGTAATGTATTTTTTGGATACATCCTTGATAAGTAGATTTTTGAGATATCGGGGAAAAAAAGCGGAAAACTAGATAAAAATGCATAATTTTCACAGTAAGAAATATAGGCTTTCGTAAGAAATTGCTGATTTTGTGAAAAGTGTATTGTAAATTTATAAATTTTAGTTTATATTAAACAATGTACTTTAGGAGGAAATGAAAACATGAGCAAAAAGGAAATTATAGTATCTAATGTTTCAAAGAAACATGATAATCCGATTGCTGAACTGGTGCAGGTTGCATGTCAGTTTGACAGTAATATCACCCTGGAGAGTGAAAATCGCCGAATCAATGCAAAGAGCATTATGGGAATCATGGCTTTCAATCCATCCAAGGGAATGACAGTAAATATTATTACAGAAGGCAGTGATGAAGAAGAAGCATTGCTTGCAATGGAACAGTTTTTAGTTTGCGAATAATAGTTTGGTATAGGGAGGTCAAAGGAGTATGGCAAAGAGATCATCAAGAAGAACAGCACCCGTAGTAAAAGCAGCAGAAGCAAAAGCAGCCGAAGTGAAAGCAGCAGAGGTTAAGGCAGAAGTGAAAGCAGAGCCAGACAAGAAAGAAGTAAAAACAGAAGTTAAGCCAGAAGAAAGTGCAAAAGAAGTAGTAAGAGAAGCAGCAGAAGTTGTTAAAGAAACTGCCAAAGAAGTTGCAAAAGAGGCAGCAGCAGTGAAAGAAACAGCTCAGAAAGCAGTTAAGAAAGCAACTGCAACAACCAAGAAAGTAGCAGCTAAGAAAACAGCAGAGAAAGCCGTTTTACAGCCGGAAGTATTTTTACAGTTTGATGATAACGGATCACATGAAGCAAGCATTTCTGAGATCGTAGAGAAAGTAAAAGCATTATATGTTGCAGAAGGACATCGTGAGTCTTCCATCAAATCCCTTCGTGTGTATATGAAACCACAGGAATGGACAGCATATTATGTGATCAACGACAAGATCAAAGGAGATATTCCAATCTTCTAATATAAGATAATTATGAATATAGAAAGAACTGTGCATGGATAAAGTGATGCACAGTTTTTTTTTTACAGGAAAAAATGTGCAGCCAGAAGACTGACTGCACATAAAAGATCTTAGTTATTTTCAGTTTTGTATTTGTCGATCAGACGGTGGATCCTGTCATATGGATCTAACAGATCACTGATCGATACGTCATGGTTTAAGGTATCAATAATATAGGCGATATATTTGCTCATATCACAGTTGATATAATAAGGTTTTGCTAACAGTTCTGCATCCTGATACGTTAGGTTTGTAGTTACTAAACGATAGATGATACCGTTTTCATATGCCTTATCGAATTTCTCAAGACCATTCGTAAAGAGTCCGAAAGTTGCAACGACAAAGATACGGTTTGCTTTACGTTTCTTTAATTCTGTTGCAACGTCGATCATACTGTCACCGGAGGAGATCATATCATCGATGATCAGTACGTCTTTGCCTTCTACGGAAGCACCTAAAAATTCATGTGCAACGATCGGGTTACGTCCGTCAACGATCTTGCTGTAATCACGGCGTTTGTAGAACATACCCATATCAACACCAAGTACGTTTGCAAGATAAACAGCACGGTTTGTACCACCTTCATCAGGACTTATGACCATCAGATGGTCGTTATCGATCTTTAAGTCTTTAGTATTACCTAAGATACCTTTGATGAACTGGTAAGCAGGCTGGACAGTATCAAATCCATTTAAAGGAATTGCGTTCTGTACACGCGGATCATGTGCATCAAAAGTGATGATATTGTCAACACCCATCTTGATCAGATCCTGAAGGGCTAATGCACAGTCTAAGGATTCTCTTGAAGTACGTTTATGCTGACGGCTCTCGTATAAGAATGGGATGATTACAGTGATTCTTCGTGCCTTTCCACCGATCGCAGCAATGACACGTTTTAAATCCGCAAAGTGGTCATCCGGTGACATCAGGTTCGTATGTCCACAAAGAGAATAAGTCAGGTGGTGGTTTGTAACATCAACCATCAGATAAAGGTCATAACCGCGGACAGATTCTTTGATCACACCTTTTGCTTCGCCACTGCCGAATCGTGGGCAGGAAGCGGATAAAATATAAGTGTCACGTTTGTAGCCGTTTAAAGTAGTTGTGTCAGAGAGTTCATGTTCTCTTTTCATTCTCCAGTCTACAAGATACTTGTCTACTTTCTTGCCCATCTCTTTAAAGCTTTCAAGCGGGATCAGTCCAAGGGAACCGGCAGGAAGTGTTCGTAGTAATTTTTCATCGTTTGCCATGATAGTCCTCCATAAAATAAATTGGGTGTATTGTATATTCAATAGATAAAATCTAATGAAGTCAGCGGAATTTTTTCTGAATACGGATATCATCTCCAAACAGCTTTAACATGACATAGTTGCTTGAAATCCTTGAAAATGTCCGCTCAGAATAGATTTCTGCAATCTGGTTTAATGTCAGATTGGTAGAAATGATCGTGGATTTTTTCCTTAAAATACGTTCATTTAAACACAGAAATAACTGCGAGATCGTAAAGGAATTTGGCAGTTCCGTACCAAGATCGTCAATGATCAGAAGATCGCAGTCAAAAATGTTCTGATGGGCAGCAATGATATCCTCATCTGTTTCCCGATGGAACGTGTTCTTTTCAAATATATCAAATAATTGGAATGCCGTAAAGTAGATTACGGAATGTCCTGTATCTAAAAGTTCTTTTGCAACACAGTTTGATAAGAATGTCTTTCCGACACCGGTATCACCGTACAAAAAAATATTAGAAAAAACATCATCAAACTCACGGATGAAATTTTTACATTCGGTGACCGCTTTTTTCGTGGTTTCTAAAGAAGTTAAACCGGTGGAAGGATTTATTTCTATTTCAGAATAATACTCATAAGAGAAATGGTCAAAGTTTTCTTCCTGTAAGATCGTGCGGATATTAGACTGGGTATAGACCATATCGATCGCACGCTGTTTAAAACAATGACAGCGATGGCTGCCGATATATCCGGTATCTTTGCAATCCTTACATTCGTAGACCGGTTCAAGGTACTGTTCGGAATATCCTAACTCTTTTAGGATATCCAGACGTTTCTGTTTATAGTCAGAAAGTTGGTCACGCAGAGAAGAAAGGGCAGTCATATCACCATTTAGCAGTTTCCTTGCATGGGCAAGAGAGCAGGAAGAGATCGCATCATCGATTTCTTTTAATCTTGCGTCTTTTCCATATACTTCACGGATATGATCGTCTAAAATATGTTGGTTCTGGATCTGTCTTGCATTATATTCACGGATGATCTCATCGTATTGTGAATTACTTAATGGCATAATCTAATCTCCTTCCCCCTGTAACTAATTAGTTTTTAAAAGCTGCTTTTCTAACTGGTCATAATTATAGCTTCTCTGTGGAAAATTATTAAAGCGGTTATTTGCAGAAGCCTGTGAAGCAGCAGCTTTGGATTTGGCAGCAGCCTTTGACTTCTGGTGTGCAGCATCTAATTTGATGATATCATTCATGTTATGTACGTTATTCTTGTGCCAGTTATTTAAGATCGTATCGGCATATTCAAAACTTGCCTTTCCGGTAGACTGGATCGTCCGTCTGCAGGCTTCTTTGATGATATCCATGGAAAATGCGTACTGACCTGTCCATTTCTGGATCGTCTTTATCTCCGCAGGGATCAGATTGCGTCCATGAATACCGAATGCATTCATTACAGCATAGACATCCTGATGATGTGCACTGTGTTCTGCTCTTGCCTGTGCGACAGAAGAAATACCGGACTCTGCCCATGAAAGAGCAATCTTTTCCATATATCGAAGACTTGTATGCCCATTGCTGATACAGGTTTCAATCAGGTATTCGATCAGGTCGGTAGAAAAATGAAGTCCGTCATACCAGTAGAGGATCGTACGGATATCGGTTGAATTTAAGGTTCTGCCAAGATAATTTTCAGTAATAAATAAGATCTCCTGGACCGATTCATCATCCTGAAAATTCTCAAGCTGTTCTGTCGTATAGATTTCTTTGCCATCAGATGGAAGATAAGCAGATTCCGTTGTAGTGTCTGCTGTATCTGTACTCTTAGCCATAAGATCATCTGTAGTATCTTTCGCATGAAGTTTCCTGGTGTCTGCTGTTGATAGTGTATCAGCCGTCTGCTGCTTTGCTGCATTTGATGCGGCTGTATTAAGAACTGCTTCCTGCTCCGGAAGGGTTAAAGTAATTGAAGTGATCTCGCCAAGATCATTGTAGTCAAGGCAGAGCAGGTTCGCTTTCTCCCAATAGAGTAAAGCACGCAGGATATCCTTTTCTGTATGTTCAAAAATATCTGCAAGCATGGAAACAGAAAATGCTGTTCCGCCCTGGTTCATAGACCGAAGCAGATATAAATAAATTTTTATGTATTCTCCGTTTGCAGTTATCATATACTTATCTATGAAGATATTAGGAACACAGGTACAAGAGAGTAGACTGCTGCCCTTTAATAAAATGTCTGCCATTGCTAAATGCCTTCTTTCCAATTCTGATATGCCCCAAATTATAGCACGGTTTTTTCAAATTGAAAAGAGGTGATTTTCGCTCAAAGCCTTTAAAATCAAGGGGTTGAGGAATTGTGGATAATGTGGATAAAATTGGGACGAGCGGTTGGGATATTGAAAAAACAATATGTTTTTAAGCATCAGATGACAAAAGAAATCCACATTCGAAATGTTTATAAAAAAACAGCTCAAATGTGGATAATGTGGACAACTTAGTGCATAAGTAGGTTTTCGCCTATTTTAACAACATCTCCGGCGCCCATAGTTATCAACAAGTCACCGTTCATACATTTTTTTTGCAAAAAATTCTCAATCTCATCAAAAGATGGGAAATAATAGGCTTCTTTTCCTAAGGCTTTCAGGTCATCTTCGATATTTTTGGAGCTGATACCCAAGGTATCGGTTTCCCTTGCGGCATAAATATCCGCTAAGACGATCACATCTGCTAAGGAAAGTGCCTTTGCAAAATCTTTTAGGAATGCCTTGGTTCTGGTATAAGTATGAGGCTGGAAAACACAGATGATGCGTTTATGCGGATAATTCTGTGCAGCCGTTAAAGTAGCGGCGATCTCCGTCGGATGATGTGCATAGTCATCAATCACAGTGACCCCATCTTTGTACATGCCTTTCAATTCAAATCTGCGGTCAGTTCCGGTAAATTGTGAGATACCTGAAGTGATCGTAGGAAGTTCGATCTTTAAGGTTAATGCAGCAGCGATCACAGCTAAGGAGTTTGATACATTGTGCATACCCGGAATATTTAATTTGACAGAAGTTAATGCCTTGCCCTGATGCATGGCGGTATAAGCAGCACAGCCCTTTTCGTCAAATGTAATATCGGAAGGATAATAGTCACATGCTTCGGTAAGACCATAAGTAACCACAGATACCGGAAGATCTTTTATAATCTCCTCATAATCTGTAATGGCTCCGTTAATGATGATCGTACCACCTTCTGCGGTATTTTCTGCAAATCTGCGGAAGGAGTGACGGATATCTGCAAGGTCTTTAAAGAAGTCTAAATGATCTTCTTCGATATTTAAGATGAGGCTGTATTTCGGGTGGAAATTCAAAAAGCTGTTCGTATATTCACAGGCTTCTGTTAAAAAGACATCTGAATGTCCCACACGGATATTGCCATGGATCGCTTTTAAAATACCTCCGACAGAGATCGTCGGATCAGAATCAGCGGCAAGTAACACCTGACTTAACATGGAAGTCGTTGTCGTTTTGCCATGGGTTCCGGCTACAGCAATGGAGTTCGCATAATTATCCATGATCTGTCCTAAGAGTTCAGCCCTAGAGAGCATCGGCAGACCAGCATTTTTTGCAGCAGCAAATTCAGGATTATCTTCATGGATCGCTGCGGTATAGACTACAACATCAATACCAGCGGTGATATTTGCAGCAGACTGCGGATAAGAGATCTGCACACCTTCTGATGCAAGTTTATCTGTGAGAGGTGATTCTTTTGCATCAGAACCTGAAATGGTAAATCCTTCTTCTAAAAGGATTTCGGCAAGTCCGCTCATGCTGATGCCGCCAATGCCAATAAAATGAATGTGAATCGGTTGTCCGAAATTGATTTTATACATATTTTTTACCTGTCCAATCTGTTTTATACATAAAATTAAGTTACCTTATAAATATAAAACGTTTATCTTCTTTTATTATTATAACCAACAATCTGTGATTTGCAAATTGCAGGCAGATAATTTCTGTAATATGTTATTTTTAACAAAAAAAGGTACAAATGGATTATAAATTTGTTAAATATGTTGTACAATAATGATAAATATGATATAATTTTAAGCATCAATAATGAGAGTTGACGAGAGGTGAGTGACATGATTCGAAAAGAAATGATAGCAATGCTGTTGGCTGGCGGGCAGGGCAGCAGACTTGGTGTACTGACTGCAAATGTAGCCAAGCCGGCAGTTGCATTTGGCGGCAAGTACCGTATTATTGATTTTCCGTTGAGCAACTGTATCAATTCAGGAATTGATACAGTTGGCGTATTGACACAGTATCAGCCACTTCGGCTGAATACACATATCGGGATTGGTATTCCATGGGATTTAGACCGGAATAATGGTGGTGTAACTATTTTGTCACCGTATGAGAAGAGCGACAGCAGTGAATGGTATACAGGTACTGCAAATGCAATTTACCAGAATTTAAGTTATATAGAGAGTTATAATCCTGAATATGTCCTGATTCTTTCGGGAGATCATATTTATAAGATGGATTATGAAGTGATGTTAGATTTCCATAAAGAGAATAATGCGGATGTTACGATCGCAACCATGCCGGTACCGATCGAAGAAGCAAGCCGTTTTGGTATTGTGATCACAGATGATGATAAGCGTATTGTTGAATTTGAGGAGAAGCCGGAACATCCGAGAAGCAATTTGGCATCTATGGGTATTTATATCTTTAGCTGGAAAGTGTTAAAAGAAGCATTGCTCGTGATGAAAGACCAGAGCAACTGTGATTTTGGTAAACATATCATCCCATACTGCCATGAGAATAAGCAGAGGATCTTTGCTTATGAATATAACGGTTACTGGAAAGATGTCGGAACTTTAGGTTCTTACTGGGAAGCAAATATGGAACTGGTAGATCTGATACCGGAATTTAATCTATATGAAGAATACTGGAAGATCTATACGAAGACCGATAATGTAGAGCCACAGTATTTATCTGCGGATGCAGTTGCCGAAAAGAGTATCATCGGGGAAGGAACGGAAGTATATGGAGAAGTATACAATTCCGTGATAGGTGCCGGAGTTGTCATCGGCAAGGGTACGGTAGTGCGTGATTCCATCATTATGAAAGATACGATACTTGGTGAAAACTGTAAGATCGATAAAGCGATCATTGCAGAAAATTGTGAAGTTGGAGATGAAGTTGAGATCGGAGTTGGTGAAGAGGCACCGAGCAAACTTAATGAGAAGATCTATGCATTCGGTTTAGCTACGATCGGAGAGTGTTCCTACATACCATCAAAAGTAAAGATAGGAAAGAATACAGCGATTTCAGGAGTGACAGACAAAGAGGACTATCCAGACGGTATACTTGCCGGAGGAGAATATATTATTAAGGCAGGTGATGGCAAATGAAGGCATTAGGAATTA
>QWCN01009777.1_pt1 | contig 11295 bp, 15 predicted proteins | sample 1972711 | NCBI WGS metagenome assembly QWCN01 (sample SAMN09866707, study PRJNA288562) | Human gut metagenome isolate term1_stool, whole genome shotgun sequencing... | isolation source: gut | host: Homo sapiens | place: USA: California | reverse complement strand
GTTGTTCCCGTTGCCGAGAAATAGGCAACCAATGTCTTAGAACTTTGTTTCTGTGCGATTGCCGTCAAACATAACGCCATAATCGCTACCATAAAGAATGTAAGTCTTTTCATACGATATATTATTTAGTTCAAACATAGATTACTTTTCCGTAGCAAACGCTTCGATTCGGGAAGCATATTGCAATGATACAAAATTACGGAGTATTATCCAGTATGCAGGTATATAAATTACGGAATATATAACCAATATTACGGATGTATCTCCTTTTGACATACTTTATACCCTCTATTATTGGATTGTAACTATTTTGTAGTTACATTTGCTGAAACTTATAAATGAATGGGAACAAAAGAAAAACTTATCGAACGTTTCAAGTCGTTACCAGCAAATTTTACATTTGAAGAAATGGAACGCTTGTTGTCGATATTTGGTTATGAAAAATCGAATAAAGGTAAAACTTCCGGTTCGAGAGTTATCTTTAAGAATGGAGACAAACGCCCTATAATGATTCACAAACCTCATCCCGGCAACCTAATCAAAGGGTATGCAATGAAACAAGTATTAAATGATTTGATGGATGCAGGTTTTATAAAATGAAGAAAGGAGTATTATTATGAATACATTAAGGTACAAAGGTTTCATTGGGTCTGTCAACTTCAGTGAAGAAGACAGCGTTTTTTTCGGTAAAATAGAAGGAATAAATGGAATGGTTAATTTTGAAGGACAGAGTGTTCAAGAACTGACAGAAGCATTTCATGAAGCAGTCGATGATTATCTGGCTTATTGTGAGGAAGAAGGAATACAACCGCACAAAAGCTATTCAGGATCATTAAATGTTCGTCTGACTCCTGAGATACATAGCCATATCGCAATGCTGGCACAGCGTGCAGGTATCTCTATCAATGCTTTCATCAAACAAGCACTGGAGAAGCAAATTACAGCTATGTTATAGAATAGAAATTCACTCTGTTATAATCATACTATAAAAATCTACAGAGTGTAAAGCATGTATCTGGTATTGCAGAGATTATCCGATAAAAAGAATAGTCTCTGCATTTTTTTATGTTAAAAGCACAAATGACTGTCACAATTCTCTTCGGCCCATGTCTAAATATATAAAACAGAAATCATGAAAATAGAAATCTATCATGTGGACCAAGCGATAAATGGCTCTAAAGAGGCATTAGGAGCAATCATTGAAAATATTGAAGGCCCGGTGTTTAATTTGTCATTGCGCATGCTCGGGCGGATTGAAGATGCTGAAGACGCAAAGCAAGACATTCTGATAAAGGTCATCACAAGCCTTTCTTCTTATAAAGGAAAAAGTTTATTTTCGACATGGGTGTATAAAATAGCCGTAAACCATTTAATCAATGAGAAGAATAAAGACTTCGTAAATCATCCCTTGTCTTTTGAAATCTTCGGGAGCGATATAGACAGATATGTCTCTTCTTCAGTTGACCAAACGAATCCGGCTGAGAAAAAGATTTTCTCGGAAGAGCTGAAACTGTCATGCACCAACGTTTTGCTTCAATGCTTAAATCCATTTGACAGATTAATCTTCATTTTGGGAACCATGTTTGATGTAGACAGCCGACTGGGAAGTGAGATTACAGGATTGTCGGCTGACAACTTCAGGCAACGGCTGTCACGCTCCAGAAAAGTAATGAGTACTTTCCTGTCAGAATATTGCGAGCACGCAGGAGGCAAGAAATGTAACTGTATGAACCGGGTAAATTATGCCCTCAGCCAACACCGTATCGATCCTGCCCTGCCTTACTCATCATCATTGCTACCGAAGAGAATCTCCACATCGAAGTCTGCCATGGAAAACATTGATGCCGCAACAGCCCTGTATTCAAACTTACTCAGACATTCTTCTAAACAGCAAGCCAAAGAATATCTTTTCAATCTGCTTAAAACGGATGATTTTTCATCACTAACTAAATAATATCTGACATGGACAAATTATTTTTCTCGGCAATTATAGGATTGGTTGCCGGAGTCATAGATATCATTCCTATGATTATGCAGAAACTTCCCCGCTACTCCACCGTTTCGGCGTTTTTCCATTACTTTTTCGTTTCAATTATTATTCTCAATGCACTAACTATCCCGATGCTTATTCAGGTAGGACATTCGGATAAGAAATCTTTGCCAATAATAGCATTCAATGCCATATTATTGGGAACATTGGTTGGGCTTGCAGGACACTATATTTCAGTTTTCTAAATCCACACAGAGCAATGTAGGATTCGAGTCATCCTCCTCACTGGCTAAACCATATTGAGCCAACTTATCAGCAGAAAGCAATGTATATGCCTTGTTGTTCCGGATAAGGGAAACGGGAGTATTTACAATTGCTTTCTCATTATAAGGCATGGCGTATCCTTTTTCCGAATGGGTCAGCAATTCCCCGCTATTTGTATCCCATAGTGTATAATGCCTGCTCTCATTCCAGAAGAAATCATAAAACAACAGGTCATTCACCAATAAAGCATTTTCCGCCTTAATACAATATTTCCCTTCCGTAAGCATACGTTCAAGATCACCATTCAAATCTGTCGGCATCTTTAGTTTGCCCTGATTGATGGCTATAGCGGGAATGAGTTTTTCCTTTCTGCTGGCATACAACGTATCATTAATCACGATACACACTTGGTCGTTTCCGGCTCTGAATCTGGGCACGATGTAGCCACCTGAAAAGCCCGTTACCGATTCAGCATCGAAAGGAAAGAAAGATTGTTTCATGTTCCAGTCCTTATCAAAGAAGGCTACTAAGTGCGATTTCTGATATTCTCTTTTGTAGGTTCCCCAATATCCGTTGGATACACCTATAAAGTTGGATATACTATCTTTGGGGTATTCGCTGACGAAAGTCCCGTCCGGCTTATATAATTTAGTCTTATTAGGAGTAGCAACATAAATCAACTCTTTTTCTTCATCAAAAAAGCGGGAAAAGATGTCGGCATATTCTTCAGGTCCATTTCCCTTCCTGTCCATCACAGAAAGAAAAGAACCGTTTTCGGCATTAAAGAAATAAAAACTCGTCTTATCTCCAATAACTATGTACTTTGGAGTCACATTAAGCAGGTACGCATTAGCACTCAACAGGCATTTATCATTCGTTTCCAGCCGGATCGTTTTCGGATTCTTGAAAAGAGATTGATATTGTACCGAAGTGTAGTCCGCATCAAAGTGTTCGACGCCTTTATCAATACTGACTGTAGAAACCTGTTCATGTGAACCTTTTTCTCCGGAACAAAAAAAGAAAAGTCGGAAAAACCAACCCAAATACTTGACTTCGCCTTTCTGATGTAGTATCTTTGTAGAGCTTTAAAAAACTGAATTTTAATATTAAACCTAAAACCTTAGCAAATGGCAAAACTGATTCTTTCTTTCTCCGAATTGGCCGGTATGTATTTCCCCGGTTGTTCCACTCCGAAAAATGCGGTAAGATCTTTACAACGAAGCATTAAAAGGTGTACAAATCTGGCGACTGCTTTAGTTGAAACGGGCTATCAGCCTTATAATCATCGTTGGCTCTCTCCCAAACAATACGGGCTGATAATAGAGAATCTGGGCGATCCATTCCCAGAATAATAATAGACAATAAATAGGAAAGGCGGTAATTCTTCATAAGAATCACCGCCTTTTTTGTTGATATTTATCAAATTTAGGCTTAAAAGAGGCTTTTTACGTTTTTAATAAACGTTGAACACATTCTTTAAAAACGTTCCCATTATTCTTTAAAAACGAATAACAGGAAGCTGAACAAGGCAGAAAAACGCCTATAATTTGTCTACATTTGAGACTATGATATATTCTATTTTACTTAGCGTAAACGAACTTTACATTTTCACAATACCTAACATATGGCATGAACTGATAATCAAAAAACGACTTTAAATTCTACGATAAACTTCATCAAACGGTACTCTGCACCGTTCTCCCCAGATTCCTTTATTTCCGTCCCGTATTCCACAGGGGATAACCATATTTATTTCAGCACCATGAGGCAATTTCAGTATCCTTTTTAGCCGACGGCTATCCAAACCTTCCAGAGGACAAGTGTCATACCCTTCGTTTGCCATAGCAATCATAAACGTTTGGGCAGCAAGTGCACAAGATTTATGGGCAGTCACGCGCATATCATTTTCGGAGACTTCGAGCATCATCGGGCGGAAAATGCTGATGATGTTAACCAGTAGTTTTCTGAATAATCCCAAAATTCCAAAGAAACGGGCATAAACAAACGGCATCAATTTGCCATAGTATAATTCCCGGTCTTTGATGCGTTTGGCCTGACGCTCTTTCGGACTGTAACGCCGGATGTTCTCCCGTTCGAAGTCAAGTACAAACCGCGCATGTTTCCTGTACCAATCACGCCGCACCACGAAAACAATGATTTGTGAAGCTGTAGAAGTGGCTTTCTGATCGAGACAAGCTCTTGAAACCTTTGCCAGTAATTCGGGCTGAGTGATATGATAGAACTCCCACAACTGCATATCCGAGCTGTTGGGAGCTAATGTTGCCAATTCCAGATAATGTTTTATTCTTTCCGGATCTATCAGTTTTGTTTTGTCATACGCTCGCACAGAGCGACGATAATGGAGGACTTCGTCTAAATTCATAATGCTGTAAATGTTATAATGCTATTATACTTTTCCTTAGAGCTAAAAAACTTCAGGATATTCATAGAATTAATTCTATAGTATAAGATTAAAAACATCCCCATAAGCTAATTGTTCCTCAACTAACCGGACTTTTCGTGTAATCAGAATGATCGATGTGCTGTATATCACTAATTCGTGATGAGATATTTAATTACGATGTCCTATATTCATTCGGTGAACATCCTATAATGCGCTTAAACGCTTTACTGAAATATTGTGGATATTGATATCCCAAAGCGTAGGCTACATCACTGACTGATTTGTTTGGGTCTGCAAGCAATTCTTTTGCTGTATCCATTGTTTTTGTCAGAATATATTCCTGAGCAGAAGAACCTGTCTCCTTCTTAATCAGATCTCCAAAATAATTTGCAGACAGATGCAGTTGATCTGCACAATAAGCCACGGTCGGCGTACCGAATTTCGAGGGTTTGTCCGACATGAAATAGTCGTTCAGCAACGCTTCGAAAGAACTAAGTGCATCTTTGTTCTCCTTTTTACGGGTTATGAACTGCCGGTCATAGAAACGGATGCAGTAGTTTAACAGCAATTCAATGGCCGAAGCGATAATCAGCCTGCTGTGTTTGTCCGTTGCTCCCTTGATCTCCTCGTCGATTTTCATCATACAATCTATCACGGTCTGCCGTTCCTGTTTAGAGAGATGCAATGCCTCATTAACGGCATAGGAAAAGAACGTGTAATCCTGCATGTGGCGGCCAAGCGGTGTACCATGTAACAATTCGGGCTGAAATGTCAGCCACCAACCTTTGGGCTGGAATGACTCTCCTGTATCGTCGTTGCCGATAATCTGTCCCGGAGCGGCGAATACCAGTGTCTCTTCCTGAAAATCATAGAATTTACGGCCATACTTTATCACATCGGCGCACTTGATGTCCTTCAGATAAATGACATAGAAGCCAATGTTTTTACAGACATGGCGCAACGATTTGATTTTGGAAGCGTCGATTACGCTTACCAACGGATGGGGAGTTTCTATACCCAGAAAATCATTGTAATCCTTGATCGTATTCAGCTTTATAATCTTCTCCATAACAGTGGATTTCATTGTTTTTACGCAAATATATAAAATATCTTCGGGCAATCTGTTTCAACCTGTAATAATTATACGTGAAACCGTAATTTATACCCTATGGAACTTTCAGATAGCCTGTAATTTTGCATCATGGAAAAATAAATAAAAAAAAGAACAGTGATACAAATGAATAATTCCGAACTTATGACTATTGATATGTTCAATAAATTGACGGGGCATGAAACACTGCATCCACAGATTTGCATGATTGATCTGTCGAAAACGAATTTGAGTGAGGATATTCGGATAGTGTGTGATTTTTACGGGTTGCTGTACTACAACTCTCCGAAGCAGAGCAAAGCGTCGGAAAAGGAATGGTTACGGCTGTTTTATCCCGGAGAGGTGATCGAGATACCCTCGAAGCAACACCGGCATGCCGACTATTATTCGGGTGTGCTTTTCCATCCCGACCTGTTGTGCGACACATCACTTGAAAACCGTATCGAAACCTATCCGAAACGCTGCCGTTGCCGAGGTGCACTGACAGAGCACGAACAACAAATTATAACCGATAACCTGCGGGAGATCGGTGAAGAATTGCACCATGCCATCGACCGTTATAGTGCATCGATCATCGCCTCACACATCGAATTACTACTTAACTACTGCGTACGCTTTTGCAGTCAATAAAATAAAGAAGATGCAGCAAATCCGTAAAAATTATCCTTCAAACCGTAATTCATGACCGGTCGAAGCGAAAATTCCAGCCTAATTTTGCATCAGATAAAAACAGGAAATATAAAATGATAGAGATTATGAAAATAAAAACGAGAATTGGGATGACGCTGATCTGTATTCTTTTCGGATATGGAATCGCAGCCGCCCAAAACCCCAAAATGGAACAAGTTATGAACAGTAAACGGAAACACATTGCAGAGGTCGCCGCCCTTACGGGTAAGGGAGACCTCGATAAACTGAAACCCGCTCTTACCAACGGATTAAATGACGGAATGACCGTGGGTGAACTCAAGGAAGTGATGGTACACGCCTACGCCTATTGCGGTTTTCCACGTACCTTGCGCGGACTACAAACCCTTGTTGCGGTACTCGATGAACGGAAAGCAAAAGGTATCGAAGATAACCAGGGTCGTGAAGCATCGCCGATAACTGATACCCGCAGCAAGTACGAACGCGGGCGTGATATTCTTGCCGAAATTTCGGGTGTTCCGGCAGATGCACCGAAAGCCAATTATGCTGTACTAGCTCCGGAAATCGAAGTATTCCTCAAAGAGCACCTCTTTGCTGACCTTTTTGAGCGGGATATCCTGACATACGCCGAACGGGAACTGGCGACCGTTGCCGTGATCGCCTCTTTGGGCAAAGGCGTAGAGCCGATGCTAAAAGGGCACATGGGTATCGCACTGAATGTGGGCGTAACACCGGACGAATTACGTGGTGTGCTGGCCATCATCGAAAAAAACATCGGTCGCAGCGAGGCTGATGCCGGCAAACTAATATTGAACGAATTGCTACAAAGTAAAGGAGTAATCGCTGATTCCCAAGCCCCGGCCGTGGCAGCGGAGAATGGCGTGAAGAAACAGAAGGTAACGTTTCATAACCGTTTCCTGATTGATGTGGTTGGCGATCTTTATTTCCCCGCAAACTACGACCCTGCAAATAAATATGCCGCCATCATCGTCGGTCATCCTTTCGGTGGTGTCAAGGAACAGACTTCGGGACTACATGCCCGTAAGTTGGCGGAACTCGGTTATGTGACATTGGCTTTTGATGCTTCCTATTATGGTGAGAGCGGCGGTTATCCGCATCGTATCGAGTCGCCCGAGGTACGGGTGGAAGATTTCAGCGCAGCGGTCGATTTCCTCACGAATCATCCGGCTGTTGATGCCGATAAGATTGGTGTCATTGGTATCTGTGGCGGAGGATGTTATTCCGTCAGCGCAGCGCAGATAGACCATCGCATCAAGGCGTTGGCAACGATCAGTATGTACGATATGGGACGTGCCCGCCGTCAGGGTGTGGGCGATTCCCAGACGTATGAACAACGTATGGCAATTCTCGATGAGATCGGTCGCCAGCGCACGGCAGAATATGGCGGAGTTGCACGTAAGGACATCCGTGCCCTACCCGAAAAAGTGGATGAAAACACACCGAAGTTTGCCATTGACTTCCTCGATTACTATGACAATCCGGAGCGTGGCCAGCATCCCAATTCTACGGGCTATTACTCCTACACGAGTCTTGCACCGATGATGAACTTTTTCCCGTTCGCACAGATCGAGACCATATCACCGCGACCGGTACTATTCATCGTGGGAGAAAACGCTGTATCAGCTTACTTCTCGGAAGACGCATACGCAAAAGCAGCCGAACCGAAAGAGCTGTTTGTCGTACCCGGAGCAACGCACGTAGATTTGTACGACCAGCCGGAGTATCTGAAAATCACGCTGCACAAACTGGACACATTCTTTAAACAACATCTTAAATAATCATTTGAATATGAGAAAATTATTTTTTATCCCATTTTTGTTCCTTCCGCTGACGACTATGGCAGCTTGTTCTTCAGATGACACTCCTGCATCGCAGACGGAACAGTCGACAACTCCCGATGATCCTGACAATCCGTCCGGTAACAGTAAAACTCTCGTAGCCTACTTCTCCGCGCAGGGGCACACGCAAGCCGTAGCCGAACGAATTGTGGAACTTACCAATGCTGACATATATCGTATTGAGGCAGCCGATCCGTATGCCGAAAATCCATACGATGACAGCGACCGTATTCAGAATGAAGCTTACAACGACCTGCGTCCCGGAGTGGCGAACCTGCCTGATAAAGAAATTATCGCGCAATATGATACGATTTTCGTTGGCTCACCTTGCTGGTGGCATCAGCCTGCTATGGTGGTTTGCACATTCCTCGAAGCATACGATCTGAAAGACAAGGTTGTTATCCCGTTCTTCACTTACGGAGCCACAACCTATCTGAACGAATCAATGCAGAAGATTTATAAGGTAACCCCTGAGTCAAAGCATCTTCCGGAAACGCTTCCCGAAGATCTTAATCCGGATGACATCACTACTCCCGGGCCACCCGACGATGCAGGTATTGATATGCCAAGCAGTGCCAACGGTACGGAGGCTTGGCTTCGCCGAATCGGAATCATCAAATAAAAAACATAAAATAAGGAAAAGATGAAAAAAGGAAATCTTCATGTACGGATTCCGGTTTTGATATCCTAAGAATACAGAAAATAAAATCTAAAGAGGATATCAAAATAAAGCTTAGAACACAAATTATACGAATTACGCAAATAATTCATTTTTTATACTTCTGATAATCAGAGCTTATCTGATTTGTTATTTACGTAATTCGTAGAAGTGGCTTTCTGATCGAGTTCCGAATCTAGCTCCAAATAGTTTATTGTCTCGTTATGAATTTGGTTATTTTTCACCATTGTGTGAATGGCCGAAACAGACTATTTTTGCAAAAAATTAATCATTCATAATCTATTAAGCAATGAAAAGTAATACTATTTGTCAAGTAATTCTTGCAGGAAGCATCATATTGGCTTCTTGCCAATCTAACAATTCTGCTAAGCAAGATGAGTCTCAACAAACAATGAACGAAACAGTTATGAACAAAGTTACAGATTGCAAAATCAGTGCGGGAAACATCACTTTCACTAATGCCATCAATGGAGCTGAAAATTGCGTGAAACTGCTTGATGATGGCGCATTGGAATTCCATTGTACCGAAGGACTGGATTTCTTCAGTGACCCGAATGGAAAACTGTCAAATACAACACTTCCCATTCTGCTTGTCCCCGTTGAGAACACGAAACCTTTTACGTTAATAGCCAAGGTTACTCCGGAGTTTACAACAGAGGGATTGTATAATGCAGCCGACCTTTTTGTCTATTCTTGTGATTCACTTTGGCAGAAACTGGCATTTGAACAGGATGAATACGGTAACCACCGTATTGTTACAGTAAGAACACAAGGAACATCCGATGATAATAATCATGATAAATTAAATGTTTCATCTGTTTACCTGAAGATCTCATCTGATACAAAAACCATTGCCAGCTATTATTCCATCGACAAGAAAAGATGGAACATGGTTCGTCTATACAAGAATTATTATCCAAAGAACATTTATTTGGGCATCAGCAGCCAATGTCCTCAAAAAGGCAGCTGCACAAGTCGTTTTGAAGAAATTTCTTTGTCTCACGATAATGTTAGCGATTTCCGCTTGGGAGAATAAGCCATTATATATTGAAGGTGGAATTCTTAAAATGACATGACAAAAGCCGCAGAATATTTCTACTTTCTGAAAAAGCTTATGATTTAAGTATAGTTTTGGAATCAATTGATAACAAAGAAAAGAATCTTGCTCTTATCTTTAAAAATTATAAGAAAGAGCAAGTTCTATCGATTTTCACAAAGCGCTTTAAATCATCCATTTACAACTTTTCTCAGAAAAACTCACCCCAAGGCATCAAAAGAGTACAATACTTCCCGCACTACATCCTATCTTTGCAATGTCATCAGAAATAAATGATGGCAAATGAACCCTATTTTTTTTAACCAATTAAACTTTAATTATTATGGCTTTAGAGTATGTAGTGACCAAAAGAGTGTTTGGCTTTGACGACACAAAGACAGAGAAGTATGTAGCGAAATCTGTACGTTCGGGACAGATGAGTTTTAGTAAAACGTGTGCAAAGGTTAGTCGACTTTGCGGAATGCGGATACAGCGGAAGGTGTAACGGCAAGTAATATAGTGCGCAAGCGTATTGTATTTACTCCGGGAAAGATTTTCCAACGTACTTTGGGAGAAATGAGCGTGACACGTTCTATTCCCGTTGATACGGATTATACGGACGGAAGTAGTTCCGGTGGTAACGGCAGTGGTGGAAATCAGGGCGGTGGCAATCAAGGTGGCGACGGTGGTTTAGATGAGAATCCGTTAGGATAATCTCCTTGTCAGAGTGAAAAAGTGAGTAGTGAAGTTCTTTCGTTACTCACTTTTCTGCTACTATAAAAAATTCACTACTCGATGTAAAATCATTCTTGCCGAGTAGTTCTTTATAAATAGATATTTTACGAAATCCTACCTTTTTCAATATACTTGTTATTTCTTCCTCCGAATAATACCTTTCCCAAATGATGAAATGTTTGGCTGTGTCTTCAAGTATCAGGGTATATTAATATGCAAAAACTTTGTTCTCCGGATAATGGAATGTCTGGCTTAGAAGTAAATATTCACTTTCATTCCAGAACCCACCGCAAGGGGCATATTCCCAACCCCGGCTTTCCTGTCTGTCATCAATAATCCCTTCCGAGAAAACATCAAAGATGAGAATACCTCCATCAGTCAGCAATAGCTCATTGGCAAACAAATATCTGTTTTTCCGAATGATCACAAAATGCTTCTTCTTCAAAACTGCCAAACTTATGAAGAATTTTAAAACCGTTCCATTCCAGGTATGAATCTAACTCTTGAGGAAAGAATAGCCTCATATCCAAATTCTGAACCGAATCAAACTCACCATTAATGAAATAGTG
>QWCN01007302.1_pt1 | contig 11300 bp, 7 predicted proteins | sample 1972711 | NCBI WGS metagenome assembly QWCN01 (sample SAMN09866707, study PRJNA288562) | Human gut metagenome isolate term1_stool, whole genome shotgun sequencing... | isolation source: gut | host: Homo sapiens | place: USA: California | reverse complement strand
TTTTTGCCGATTATTAAAATGTTGAAAAATATCTTTTTCAGGCTGCTTTTCTGATTGCGATCTTCTTCAAGTGAAATTTATGCAGATTAAAACCACAGCAAATCATCGCAATTTCTAAATTCATGGCATTTAAGCCACGTCTTCTGGCTCTTGTGTATGACCGATTCCACTTGATGATACCATTTGCACCTTCAGATTGAATGCTTCTGTTCATTCTGAGAAGCGCTCCATGAATACAATTAAGATTGTTTAAAACCTCTTTGTGAAATGCTGTCAATTCTTCATTTATGCGAACTATGCGATTTCCCTTGCATTTGCAGCACTTTTCTTTATGAGAACAGTTTGCACATTCTTCACACTGATAGAATTCTTCTGTTCTCCCATATTTGTTTCCCTTTATGGGTCTGCTGTAAACGTAATGGAATTTTTTGTTGTTAGGACACACCAGATCACCATTTTCATCTATGCGGAAATTCACTGCTCTGTATGGATCATTATGGTATTTAATATTCTTGCTTTCTTTTTCATACATGGTGAATTTCATGTATTTTCCCATTCCGTGTTCTTCACAGTACAGATAGTTGTTGAAGCTTCCATAGCCTGCGTCGGTAACTGGATATTCAGGATACTTTCCATATATTCTGTGGAATTTTTCCATAAGCGGCTTGAAGCAATCCATATCCGAGGCATACTGCTTTACGTCATATACGGCGATATACTCATCGCAAACGCCAAATTGTATGTTGTAACCTGGGAGCAGTTGATCGTTTCCCATATAGTCTTTTTTCATACGCATAAATGTTGCATCATGGTCTGTTTTGGAATAACTGTTTCGTTCATTGCCGCATATTTTTATGTGCTCTGCATACTTTTTTAGTCTCGCAATATAACTTGTAAGCTTATCATAATATCGCTGTTCTGGAGTTTTATGATGTCCACGTCCCCTGACAGCAGAAGCAGGATCAAAACCGCAAAGCTGTATATATTGCTTTAATATCTGTTCGAGATATTCGATGGCATATTCTTCGCGAACTCCAAATTTCACACCAAATGCGGCTATTCTTTTATTTATCTCACTTAACAGTTCTGTTATCTTTGCAAATACTTTCACGCGATTTTTCTCGCAGCTCTTTTTCCATACCCAGCTGTATTTGTTGGCGTTGGCTGTGATCTTTGTTCCGTCTATGTACACATGATCCATATCTACGTTTTCTTGTTCAAATATGTAAGCATTGATGTCAGCGAATATCTCTTCTATTTTTCCGTTAAGCACATTGTTCATAAAATTGTCTATCGTCATATGGCTTGGCGGCGGTTCGTCCTGTAATAACCACATAAAGCGGATATCTGTTTTGCACAGCTTTTCTATTTTTCTTAATGATTCATAGCCATTTTCCATGAATGCGAACAGTATTACTTTTAGCAAAGTTTTTTCATCATATCTTGGTCTGCCTGTCCTGCGTTCCTCAGTCGTCAGGTATTTATTTAGGTCAATATGATCAAAAACTTCACAAAATGTATATACCGGATCTGTTGTTTCAATAATTTTTTCAATTTCTATAGGAAATTTTAATTGATATGGTGTATTATATTCTTGTTGGTATTATCAAATTTATTATACCACAAAAAAGACTGCTTTCCTACCCTTTTAAGGGTGGTTGCAGTCTTTTTTTATTGCGCGTTTTTTTACAGCGCCTTTTTTTGTTGAAAAAATTCATAATGAGTGAAACTGTTCCACCTTGGGCAGCGGAGTGGTTTGAATTTTTACAAGGTTGTGTAGATGTGCCGTGTGGTATGCTTTGCTTTAGAATATCTAGCCCAACAAAACTGTTATACCGCCTGACTGATTTGTCAATAGCGGAGTTTAAACATATACAAATAAGTATGCGATATGTATATTTATAAATAGTCGAATTTTTTAAAAAAAAAGCCTTGACAATAGAAAAAATAAATGCTATAATAATTAAGCTGAATGACACGGAACACAAACAAAACGAAAGAGTTCAGCGAAAAGAATAGCAAATGCGGCAGTGCTGGAATTGGCAGACAGGCACGTTTGAGGGGCGTGTGTCCTTGACGTACGGGTTCAAGTCCCGTTTGCCGCACCAAGTTAGAAAGCTTGCAAATCCTTTATTTACGAGGGTTTGCGAGTTTTTTGTTTTACAATAAAAACAGCTTCCGAACAGCCGCTGACAACTGCTCGGAAGCTAATGCTTTACCTATCATATATCGCTTATCCCTGCACTATCTTTCTTCTTGCACATGATCCTATACCCCACTCTCCCGTAAATAAAACTCAGAACCCAGCCTGCCGGCATTGACAGCCATACTGCCGATACGCCTATGACCGATACTAGAGCGTAGGTAAAAATAATACGGAACGTGAGATTTATTATGCTTCCGGATAAAAACAGCTTCAAACACCCAAGCCCCCTTAACATTCCGTTGAAGCTTGAATTTATTCCCATTATTATATAACAAAACGCAAGGTCTGTCATGTAGCCCATGCCTGTTTCTATGGCGGAAGCTGAGGAGCTTGACAAGTCCATAAAAAAGCCCAGGAATCGCCGCCTGAGAAGCATTATCACTGCAAATTCTATCACCGCTATGCCTGCACATAACAGCACGCTCGCCTTGTAGCCCTCTCTGATACGCTCTTTTTTGCCTGCCCCAAGATTTTGTGCTGTGTAGGTGGATACCGCATTTCCGCAAGCTATGAACGGCATTATGGCAAAGGAGTCTATCTTTGAAGCCGCCGTGTACCCTGCAAGCACGTCCGAGCCAAAGGGATTGACGGCAGACTGCACTATTAACATTCCCACTGACACCACTGACTGCTGTATCACCGATACCGCCGCATAGGACGACATCTCTTTTAACACTGCCCCCGAAAAGAAGCTGAACTCTGCTCTTTCATGGTCTTTTCTGTATACCTTGTCAGTAAGAAGCAGAAACGATATCACTGCCGATACTCCCTGAGCAATGAAAGTCGCCCATGCCGCACCTGATACGCCCATGGAAAATCCCCCTACAAACAAAAGGTCAAGCCCTATGTTCAGCAAAGAGGACATCACAAGCAGATGAAAAGGCGTCTTTGAGTTGCCAAGGGCACTAAATACCGACGCTTGCACGTTGTAAAGAAACATAAACGGCATACCTAAGGAATATATCCGCAGATAGTCCGCAGCGTCATTTATGATATTCTGCGGCGTTTTCAGAAGTCTTAAAAGCGGCATACTAAGCACCACCCCAAGAACCGCTATCAACGCTGCGACCATAAGTGAAAATATCAGCACAGTGGAAATGCCCGTCTTGACCTTTGACTTGTTCCCGGCACCGCAGTATTTCGCTATAAGCACCGATGTTCCTATGCCTGTACCAGTTGCAACGGCTATCATGACCATTGTCACTGCAAAGGAAACTCCCACCGCCGCAAGAGCTTCGTCACCATTTATCTTGCCTACTATTATGGTGTCCATGGTGTTGTAAAGCTGCTGAAAAAGGTTTGCAAATATAAGAGGCTGTGCAAATCGGAATATTATTTTCTTAGGGTCGCCCTCTGTCATTATTACATTTTCTGACTTATTCTTCAAATTCTTCACCGCCTGTGAATGTGGGTATGTATCTTTGCTGGTTTACGTCAAAAAGCCCTTTTTCCGTCAGCCCCACCTCTGGGATAGTCTGACACAGCGACACTGTAAGCACCACCGTCATACGCTGTATGTTTCCGCCTGTGAGGGCAAGGGCTTCTCTGAAAGCTTTCTGTGCCTTTATCTCGCCTGTGATGTTTTCACCGCTTAGTATGCCTGCCACTGGAAGGGAGTAAAGCCCTGCCACCTTGCCGTCAATAGCCATAGCCGCACCGCCGCCGTTGGCTTCAACAGCTTTCACAGCGCAAAGCATATCCGCAGAGTCAACGCCCGATACAACGACATTATTGCTCTCCTGAGCAAAGCTTGCGGCAACAGCTCCCCTTTTAATGCCAAGACCTTTTATAAAGCCACTGCCTATCTCACCACTCCTGCCGAAACGCTCCACAACGAATATGGGCAGAATATCGGCTTTTGTATCACCGCATACAATGCCGTTGCTGACTTCAAGCCTGCCTTTTACAAGCCTTGTGACTATGCCACCCTCGGGCATTTCAATTGCATTTGCAGTAACATAGCCCCTCTCAAAGCCTGCTTTTATCTCAAAAGAATGGCTGTCAAGCCCTCTGGGCAATATCACAGTGTTTTTAAGCTCAGGATAGCGAGTTATGTCAAACTCATGCCTGCAAAGAAACTCGCCGTTTTCAGCCACAAGCCTGCCCTGATGATAGACCTTTTTCACTGTCATATTTTCAAGGCTATCCATAAGCAGAAAATTCGCCTTTCTTGAGGGAGCCACCGAGCCTATGATATCGTCAACACCATAGTGCCTTGCGACGTTGAGAGTTGCCATTTTTATCGCTGACACGGGGGAAATACCGCATTTCACTGCAATGCGCAGAGCTTTATCTATACAGCCGTTTTCCTTTATATCCTCCGCAGACTTGTCATCAGTGCAGAACATTATATCGTCCGTAGGGATATGATTTTTTACTATCCCCTGGCAAAGAGTTCGGCAGTTCGGCTCTATAGTTCCCTCTCTTACCAACACCGCCATTCCGCAGGCTAGCCTCTGCTCAAGGTCGCTTATGCTTTCGCACTCATGGTCGTCACAAAGCCCGGCACAAGCCGCCTGCTGAACGTCACGAAATCCCATTGACGGACAGTGACCGTTCACCTTTACACCTGCCCTTTTTGCCGCACCGAGAAGCTTTATTATCTCCTCGTTCCCGACCACAGCACCGCTTATCTCACCCACAGTTTTCGCCCTGCACTCTTTGATAACATTGGTGATATCGTCTTGCGTTTTCAGAGTAGAAAGATACTGCGAAGAAAGCTGTAAAAAGCTTTCTATGGGCATTTCCCCAAGCATTTCGCATATAGCTTTTATGCCCTTAAGACCGAGAGTATTCGACATCTGCATAGGGTCAAAGAATACACAGCCCGTTCCGTGTGGCACTGCGCCCTCGCAGTATGCAAAAGGCGTGAGCTTTGAGGACTCTATGTGCATATGAGCGTCGATAAAAGAAGGCGCAAGATACATTCCTCTGCAATCAATAAGCTCTGTTGCTCTAGGCTCAAAGTCAGGGCAAACTGCGGCGATAATGCCGTTTTTTATCCCCACCGAGCCGCTGTCTATTATCCGTTCTCTATAAACGTCAACTATCCTTGCGTTGTAAAAATAAATATCAAAAGGCAGCTTACCCTTAGCCGCCAGTATAAGTTCCTTTAGCTGCCGATCATTCATAAGCTGCCTCTTTCAGATACAAATATTATCAGTGCTTATATAGCGACTTGTTCAGCGCAAGATTGCAAAGCACATTGATTATACATCTTGACGCCGCAAGTGAAGTTATCTCGCTCACATCAAACGGAGGAGATACCTCCACAACGTCCATTCCACAGATACCGGGAGCTGTCACGAGCTTGAGAAGCCTTAAAAGCTCTCTCGGGAGCATACCGCCAAAATCAGGTGTGCCAGTACCCGGGCAGAAAGCAGCTTCCAGAACGTCTATATCAAGGCTCACATACACTGCCTTACAGCCCTTCCATGCGATATCCAGGGCAAGCTCTGCCACCTTGTCGATACCATACTTGTCTATATCCTCCATTGAGATCGCAGTACAGCCGCTGTCACGGGTGAATTTTGACCATGACTTGCAGCAGTTTCCGCCTATGCCTATCTGCACAAGATTTTTTGCGCTGAGGTTAGGCAGGTGAGTGGAATGATACCATTCTGTGCCGTGCATTTTTTCGTCCATTTGGATAGCGTCGCAATCGCTGTGGCGGTCGATATGGATAACGCCGATATTGCCGTCGATATACTTTGAAATGCCCCTGAGCGTAGGGAAAGTGGTAGAGTGGTCGCCCCCAAGAACGATAGGCGTTACCCCCTGAGAGAATATATAGCCTATGCCCTTTGTTATCTGGTCGAAAGTCTTTTCGGCATTTGCAGGAAGTGTGTAGATATCTCCTGCGTCGCAAAGCTTTATGTTTTCGTATAGGTCAACGCCATAGTCAGGGTTGAAAGGGGATATCTGCGAAGAAGCGTGTCTTATGCCGGCAGGGCCAAGTCTTGTGCCTGAGCGGTTTGACGCTCCGCTGTCATATGGGATACCCACCACTGCAACGTCATATTCCGACACCTTATGGATATCCTCGCAGAAAGGGCTTCTGAGAAAAGTTTCGTGGCTTGTGTATGTAGGGCCGAGATTTGTTCTTGCAAAACAGCTCATGCCCTCGCTTTTAATGCTGTCCGCAGGCTCTAATCCAAACTCAACGGCTCTCTTTGCCATTGTAGGAAATCTCGTGTTGCCAAATTCATCAAATCTTGCCGCCGTTTTCATGGCGTGCAGTTCATTTCTGTCTATCATGATCATTTCTCCCTGCTTTCTTTTATAAGCGGAAACTGAAGCTCCGCAATAGTTTCATCACTGTTGTCCGTAAGGGTTATGTCTATACGGTATATCATCACCCCGACGCTTCCAAGGGTGTAGCCATGCTCCTGTGCAAGACAGCGCATTTTCATTATAAGCTCACCGAAATAGCTGTAGCAATTCCTGTGAAAAGCGCAAACGTATTTTCCTCCTGCCACTGTTGTGAAGCTTTCCTTGTCAGCCTGATCTGCCGAGCAGAACACCATAGGGCAGACCTCGGAATCCATATCGTCAGGGTCAACTGAGTTTTTTATGGTCATTGCCACCTTATCAGTGGCAAGCACAGGTGAAGTTCCGCCTATAGCCTCCTCAAGCTTCATAAACTCTATACCAGTGAGATTTGTTCTGAACTTGTTGCTCTCCCCTTTGAGGGCATATCGTTCAGGAAGCTCCTTTATAACAGGGTCATCAAGCTTGAAATCTGTGTTGTTAAGCTCTCTGATAAATTTAAGCTTCTCTTTCAGCACACGGCTTATTTCAAGCTTATCCGCTATCTCCTGCTGTAAAAGCTCATAACGCTGTCTGAGAACACGCTCGGACTTTTCAAGGTTTCTGTCGCTGAAATAGTCCTCTATTTCTTTCAGTGATAAGTTCAGCCTGCGAAGCTCTTTTATAGTGCCAAGCTTTTCACACTGCTGTGCCGAATAAAACCTCCGCCCTGTGAGCTTGTCAACATAGTCAGGTCTTAAAAGCCCTATCTTATCGTAATATCTAAGCCGTTCGTTTCGATACTTTGCTATCTCGGTTATGCTCAGAAGCTTTTCCCCATTCGGGACAAGCTGTCCGTTTTCGTCTGTATAAAACACAGTGTATTTCATATCATCAGTCATATCTTGTCCCCCATTCCAATTATTATGGCAGCTTATTCAAGAGCCTGCTCGTCCTCTGCCCCTGTTCTTATCTTCACAACGTTTGCAACGTCATAAACAAATATCTTTCCGTCGCCTATCTTGCCCGTATAAAGTACCTTTCTGATAGTATCGATAAGAAGTCCAAGAGGAACAGTGCTTATAACTATCTCCACCTTTATCTTAGGCAGAAGCCTTGATTCAAGCTCAGAGCCTCTGTAAAGCTCAGTGCTTCCTTTTTGTATTCCACAGCCGCTCACCTGCGTAACTGTCATACCTGTTATATCAAGCTTATCCAAAGCATTTTTCAGCATCTCGAACTTTGCGACGTTCATAAGAACGACCACCTTGTGCATCTTTCCGTCCGCCTTGTAGTCAGAAGCGTTAAGCTCTGAGGCTTCGTCTATAGCCCTCACCTTTGAAGGCTCGTCAGCGGCAGCGGTGATGAACTGAGCTGTGTTGAGAAGATCCGCATAACTGCTTGAAAGTCCATGCTCGCACTTGTCAAGACCAACTATCTCTGTGTTCTCGCTAACTCTCAGACCCATTGTTTTCTTTATCACTGTGAACACTATCACCATAATAAGCGCTGTCCATGCCGCCACTGAAAGCACGCCTGCAAGCTGTATAAGCAGATCCTTCGGGCTGCCTGAATATATAAGACCGCTTTTCTTTGCGAAAACGCCCGTCATAAGCGTTCCCCATGCTCCGCACAAACCGTGAACACTTACCGCACCCACAGGGTCGTCAGCCTTTAACTTTGTTATAAGTTCAACACCGAACACCATTACAAAGCCTGCTGTTATGCCGATAAAGAATGCTCCTCCTGCCGAAACTGTGTCACAGCCTGCGGTGGAAGCCACAAGTCCTGCAAGCGCTCCGTTAAGGGTCATTGTCACGTCAGGTTTGCCGTAGCGCACCCATGTGATGAACATTGCAGCTATTGCGCAAGCCGCCGCAGATATGTTTGTGTTAAAGAAGATATCCCCAAGCTTTGCCGCCGCATTGTCGCCCTGAGCGGTGAGAAGCGAGCCACCGTTAAATCCGAACCAGCCTATCCACAAAATGAATATGCCCAAAGCTCCGATAGTGAGATTATGTCCCGGTATGGCTCTCGCCTTGCCGTTTTTATCAAACTTGCCTATCCTTGCTCCCACAAGCAGCGCACCTATAAGTGCGGTAGTTCCGCCAACAACGTGAACGGCAGTTCCGCCTGCGAAATCGTGGAAGCCTATACTTTTGAGCCAGCCTGCACTGTTCCATATCCAGTGACCTGTTATAGGATAAACTATTCCGCTCATAACAGCCGAATATGTAAGATAAGCCTTGAACTTTGTTCTGCCTGCCATTGCTCCTGAAACTATAGTCGTGGCAGTTGAACAAAAGACCGTTGCGAACATAAGGAACACTCGCTTAGGCAGATCTCCTGCGGCTGCAAACTTTCCTGCTGCGAACAGGCTTGGCGTTCCGATAAATCCTACTATGGAGTCGCCATACAAAAAGCTGAAGCCGATAACCCAGAAAAGAACAGAGCCTATGCAGTAATCCATAAGGTTTTTCATTATTATGTTGCCTGCATTTTTTGCTCTGGTGAAGCCTGTTTCCAGCATTGCAAAGCCTGCCTGCATAAAGAATATCAAAGCTGTGCAGAGAAGAACCCACACGGTATCCAGAGATGAATACATTATCGCACTTCCTTTTTCATATTATTTCTTATTTTGCCACATGAACGTCTGCGTAACTGAAGTTATACCAGAACATCGGGCTTGGGTCATATGTGAACTTGTCGCTTACTGCGTAAACATCAGATGATGTATAAAGTCCAAGGTAAGGGCACTCATCAGCAAATATCTTATACGCGTCAGTATAGTAACCCATTTTCTCAGCGTCGTCTGTTGTCTGAGCCGCTTTGTCAAGGAGTCCGTCTGCTTCTGTGCTTGTCCAAAGTGTTTCATTCGTTCCGCCCTCGCAAGCGTTAGAGCCTGCATATAATGTCTTTAACATTCCCATAGGGTCAAGGAAATCTGACATCATGTATGTGCCGACTGCGTTGTAATATCTCTCGCCGTTATCCTTTGTCTTGTAGCCGAACATATAGCTGAAGATATCGCTGTCAGGCACTTCCACAAGATTCATTGTGATAGAGCCACTTGCGTCTACCATTGACTTGAGAAGCTCAGCCTGCTTCTGCGTCTGTGAAGTCGTATAGAAATCAAACTCAAAGCCGTCAGGATACTTTGACTTTGCAAGACATTCCTTTACCTTGTCATAATCCTGAGTATAAACATCGCTTTCGGCGATAGTTGAATCCCACTTATCCTTATCCATATACATCATGGATTCGCTCATTGGAACAACAGCCGACTGCTTTGCATAATCGCCGCCGATAGTTGTTGTTATCTGGGAACGGTCGATACAATATGCAACAGCCTTTCTTGCCCACTCGTCATCAAACGGCTTTGAAGCTGTGTTGAATGCGATATAGTTTGAAGTCGTTCCCTCGCATGAGAGGATATTGAAGTTCTGACAACTCTGATATACAGACATAACGCTGTTTGACATACCCTCGACAAAGTCTATCTGTCCACCCTTTGCCGCAAGTGCTAATGCGCTTTCGTCCTCGATAACGTAATATTCTACCTTGTCGATATCGAGAGTATCAGGGTCGCCCCACCAGTTTTCGTTCTTTTCAAGAACTATCTCGCTTCCTGATGACCATGAAGAAAGCTTGTAAGGACCTGTGCCGACAGTCTTTCCGTCAGCAGTGCCATACTTGTCGCCTTGCTCCTCTGTTACAGACTTTTCGACTATAGTGCAGGCTGATGTCGCAGGAACATACTGCCATGATGAGTCAGGCTGCTTAAGATGAACTGTCAGCGTCCAAGTATCGTTGTCGGCTTCAAAGCTGTCAACGTTTGCAAAAAGATAGCTCATATAATAGTTGTCTTCTGTTACTCTGTTAAGAGAATAAAGCACATCGTCCATTGTCATTTCATTGCCGTCTGAGAACTTTACTCCCTGTCTTATCTTGTATGTGTATGTAGTATCGTCAACCTGCTCCCAGGATTCTGCAAGGGCAGGTTCAACTGTTGTGCCGTCATGTGAGAAGTTAAGAAGCGTGTCATAGCAGTCATAGCCTGTGAGAGTTGCTGCCACGATAGTGAGGGTCAAATGATGACGGCTCCTGAGTATAGCCTACTCTGAGAACTGTCTCTGAATTTCCTCCTGAAAAACCTGAGCCTGAACCGGAACCTGTGTTGTTGAAGCAGCCTGTCATACAGCTTGAAACTGTTATTGCCAATGCAGCAGCGGCCGCGATCTTGCGTGAGAATTTTTTCATGATAACTTTCCTTTCTTCAAAAGATTTATTACATATCCGAAGCAGTCTTGCTGCGGTCAATGCCTAGTGGGAAATGACAGGCAACGTAATGCCCGTTTCCAATGTCTTTGAGCTTTGGCGTGCGGTTGTCGCACAAGCCCTCTTTGAAATATCTGCACCTGCCTGCAAAGCGACAGCCCTCGGGGATATCCACTGCGTTCGGTATATCTCCCTCCAGCAGGATATGCTTCTTATTTTCAAGAGGGTGTTCCTTTGGCTTTGCTGAAATAAGTGCCTGAGTGTAAGGGTGAGCAACGCTGTTATATACCTGCTCCACCGTACCCATTTCCATTACCGCTCCCAGATATACCACCGCTATCCTGTCGCAAACGTGACGGACAACGTTCAGATCATGGGAGATAAAAAGTATCGTCTGCCCTTTATCCTCTTTCAGGTCGAGCATAAGATTCAATATCTGCGCCTGCACAGAAACGTCAAGTGCCGAAACAGGCTCGTCTGCAAGAATGAAATCAGGCTCCAGCATAAGCGCCCTTGCTATTGCAAGCCTTTGGAGCTGACCGCCCGAAAGGTCTTTAGGATATCTTGT
>QWCN01006582.1_pt1 | contig 11308 bp, 8 predicted proteins | sample 1972711 | NCBI WGS metagenome assembly QWCN01 (sample SAMN09866707, study PRJNA288562) | Human gut metagenome isolate term1_stool, whole genome shotgun sequencing... | isolation source: gut | host: Homo sapiens | place: USA: California | reverse complement strand
TCCGTCGGATGCATATACCATTCTTCGTCGTAAGAATGGAACGGAACAGACTGTAAATTATTCAGCCCGTATTCCATACGAGAAATGGATGAATGGTGCTGAACTGGAACTGTTGGCTGATGTCCGTGGTTGTGCCAATTGCCAAAAAGAAGAAAGCAGCGCCTTTGTGACCCGTGCCAATTTGGAGCGTTATGTGGTGAAACCTGCTGTGGCATTTGTTTCTCCTGCTGTCGAGGCTGTGAAGAATCGTGCTGAAGAAGGCCGTGCTTATTTGGATTTTCCGGTAAACCAGACCAGGATTTATCCTGATTATCGTCGTAATCCCTCTGAACTGGCAGCTATCAAGCGTACAGTGGATGTGGTGAAGAATGATGCCAATACTACCGTTACTGAAATAGATATCGTGGGTTATGCCTCTCCTGAGGGCAGATATGCGGCTAATGCGCGTCTGGCGCAAGGTCGTGCTGAAGCGTTAAAGAACTATGTAATGAGCGAGTATGGTTTTAAAGCAGATCTGTTCAAAGTGAATTCTGTGCCCGAAGACTGGGCTGGATTGCGTGAATATGTCACAAAGAATGCTTTACCGCTGAAAGATGAAATTTTGTCTATAATAGATAAGAATGAAAACGATTATGATGTGAAGGAGGGATGCATTAAAGCCTTGGATGGTGGAAAAGTATATGCCACGTTATTACAAGATTGCTATCCGGCTTTGCGTCACTCTGATTACACAGTGCGTTATGTAGTACGCGGATTCAATGTAGAGGAAGCGAAACAGATTATAAGAACCCGTCCCCAGCAGTTGAGCTTGCAGGAAATGTTCTTGGTTGCTCAGACATACGAAAAGGGAAGCAACGAGTTTAACGAAGTGTTCGATGTGGCAGTGCGCATGTTCCCTGATGACCCAACAGCGAATATAAACGCTGCCGCTATCGAACTCCAACGAGGTGACTTGCAACAGTCAGTCCGTTATTTGGATAAGGCTGATGCACAAGCGAGTGCGACGCTGAACAACAGAGGCGTGCTGAAACTGTTGCAAGGGGATCTCGACTCTGCCGAAAGTTATTTCAAACAGGCGCAGGCCAAAGGTTCTGTTGAAGCCGGTGCCAATTTGGAAGAAATGGTCAATAAACGTAAAGATGATGCAATCTTTGGAAAATAAGACATATAGACAAACAGTACAATAAAAGATGTTAGAAGAAACTTGTTCTTTGTGAAAAGCGCAAGGTAAAATCCGGGGTAGTAGAGTCTATTCCCGGATTTTGAATTTTATGGCTATAGCTATTTATTAAACCTGATAAGTAGATACTCGCAAATATCTTTATTATTTTTTCATCCGGACAGTTACCCATATTATAGAAAAAAAGTAAGGTCACTTACTTGCTTCATGAACTGCACTTACTTTTTGGAACTGCATTATGAGTGGAATTCAGACCGGAATATTAGGTGAAATAATTGTGAACGACTCCTTAAGGAAATACCTCATTGCTGGATTTGAACCAATCTCTTTGAAGAACCTCTACTGTAGGTGCGGATTGAATCTGGCGTAGTGTAGTAGCCGTGAAGCTGAATTTCTTAGTATTTTCTCCCACTTGTCCGCAATCTCTGAATCCGCTATATTCCATGACTATCCGATACGGAAAGAAAGTACCAGATAAATAAGGAGTTTGAATGAAATGCACTTCACCAACTTCAGAAGGAGTATCAAAAGGGGGAAGCGTAACAGGAAGCTCAGTTAAACAAAAGGATGAATATTGAACAATTTAACAAATTGAAAAATACAAACATATATGGCGGCGTATTTTTTGTTTATCGCTACGAAAAATATAAGTGGCGATTCTTGCAAAGTATAGGGCATTTCATTCATGGATGAAGAAAATGCCCTTCAAAAAGACTCCAAAAGTCATTTTGTCAAAGATGCCAATCTATTTTGCCGAAAACACCAATTAAGACTAACCTTAAAAGGCCTTTACCTTTGCAATATCAATGAACAAGAATAGAAATTACAAAAATAAAGAATTTATAAACTGAAAAACTTAAGATTATGAAGATTAAGGGTTTATTATTAGGAATGTTTGCTTGCGCCGCTTTGGTAGCATGTACAAACGATGATATTGTAGAAAACAACAATATTGAACAACCAGAAAAGGTGAAAGCTAACCTTACATTAAGTATCTCTACTTCTACAGGTTCAGGACGTGCTGCCGATGTTGAAACAGGAGATGATGTGGAAAATGGAACACCCTCGGAAGGTAGTATTAAAGATGCTGTCATTATCATTAGCCCGGTTCAGGGAAATACAGCGACAGGATTAGTGGAGTATGCTGATAATATAACTGTAACGAGTGGCGTTTACGAACCTAGCTTCCAATTGAACCAAACAGGTAGTTATAATGTATTGGTTATTTTGAATCCTTGTGCAGATATAGCAAATAAGGCAAAAGAAACAAGTGCAACAGCTGCCGGTGTATATGAGTATGTTACAAATTATTCTATTACCGCAGGAAGCTCTAACGACGCATCTGTTGATGTTGTTACGAAAGGTACATCGGCAAGAGATCATTTTATGATGGCTAATAGTGAAGCGGCAATGGTAAATATCACAAGTCAGGACCCTACACAACCTATCATTCAAGCCATAAGAGTGGAGCGTGTGGTTTCCAAGATAACATTTACACCGAACAATAATGACAATAAATATAATGTAAAGGTTAAAGTAACCATTATCCCTACGGTAACCACTGACGGATGGTTGAAAACAACAACAGCTGATAAAACCAGCTACATTTATATCACTAAATTGAACAAGGCTTTACTTGACGCTGATAATGCAGAAATTTGGGTTTTGCTAAATGGTGGAAACGAAACGGGCAGATATCAGTTGGAGTCAACTCTTGATAATAAATATAAAGGTAATGTTAAACAGAATGAAACAACGACTTCAATAGAAGCTCCTGTATTTGTAGCAACAGATAGAACGGGTGCTTTCCATTATGAAAAAGGAACTTCTACAACAGCAGAGGAGACATGGACTGTGTATTTGGATAAATATGCTATGGTGAACTTGTCAAAAACCGTTTATGCGGTAAGACATAAGACCAGTGATTGGAGTACCATCTCTCCATTTGGTACATTGACTAATAGTGATTATTTGGTAGATCCTAAGTCAGTGGACAAGAATAGCGTGACACTAACAGACGGATTGTGGGCTGATGGAGATAAAACAGCTACAGATTATTTCTTCAATACAGTAGGTGAATTACAGACTTCACAGGATATTTATAACAATGCTTTCTTGAAGGACCTTCCTAAGTCAAGTGATGTTGAAATTGGTGAAATTGCACAATCTAACGATGCATTCCTGACTTATTGCCTTGAAAATTCAGTAACAAAGGATCACCAGCAAAAAGGCGTGGTAACAGGTATTGTATTCCGTGGCGAAATTTTGGATAATGAGGGTACTAATGTAGGTACCATATATAAATATGCCAATCAGTATTTCCGTTCAATGGATGCTTTGAAATCTGTTTACCCGGCTTATAAGGCTGAGAATTTGGTAACTTATACAGATGGATATTGTTATTACTACGCACCTATCGAACATTTCAAAGGAAACGAAAACAATATGCAATATGCTATCATGCGTAACAACATCTATTCATTGAAGATTGGAACTTTCAAGGAAATCGGCAGCTCGACAATTATACCGGAAGATGGTGGAACAATAGACGATGAAAGTGCATACTTGAAACTGACAACTACAATAGCTCCTTGGATTGTACGCTTTAACACTGTTAATTTCTAATTAATAACCCTATTATATAAGCAGGAGAGGAGTGTTCCTCCTCTCCCTGCTATTCTCTTTAATATTCTAACATTAAAAAAACAAAAGCATGAAAACAGTAAAAACATTCGCCCGACAACTCTCTTTCAGCCTAATGATGGCGATGACATTGGGAAGTGCCATTGTGTCGTGCGGCAGCATACTCGATGAAGAAGATGTGGATTGCTCTGTAGAGTACAGAGTGAAGTTCAAATATGATTATAACATGAAGTATGCCGATGCTTTCTCACGCGAGGTGGGGACTGTTACGCTTTATGCTTTTGACGATAACGGCAAATTGGTGTATCAGAAGACGGAAGAAGGTGACGTTTTGGGTGAAGACGGATATACCATGAAAGTAGATTTGGAACCAGGTGACTATCATCTTATCACTTGGGCGGGCTTGAATAACGAAGCTTCATTCTCGGTACCTTTGGTTACCGCGGGAGAATCCTCGATGGACGAGCTGCAATGCAAGATGGACAGAATGTACAGCCGTGCGGAAGACGGAACGGCTATCGTTAACAGCAAGCTTTCTTCGTTGTGGCACGGCGAAGTGACCAAGCAATCCTTTTCCAGGGCTGCCACCTCGCAGGTGGTGACAGTGCCGTTGGTGAAGAATACCAACAGCATCCGCATCATTCTCCAGCAAATGGACGGAGTGACTGTAGATGTCGATAACTTTGAATTCACGATTACGGACGACAACGGCCTGATGAACTATGACAACAAGCTGTTGAAAGACGAAACATTAACATATTATCCCTATTACCGCGCTCAAGGAAGCACGGACATGGACACAAAAGGCGCACGTGCCGAGGGCGATACTGAGGATAGCAATATCAGCGTGGCCATCGCCCAGATTACCGTAGGCCGACTGATGGTGGATCAAAATCCGCGCCTGTCCATCACCAACAAGGATACGGGCGAGACCGTACTTTCCATCCCCTTGGTAAAATACCTATTGCTCACCGAGGCCGAAGGTCACGACATGACCCAGCAGGAATATCTGGATCGTCAGGACGAATACAACATGACTTTCTTCCTGGACGAGAACATGAAGTGGATTAACACCAGCATCATTATCAATGACTGGGTGGTACGCTTCAACGAGATGGATATGTAACAACGAACAAAAAATAGAATCTATGAAAAGATGGTTATCATATATACTAATGGCGGTGCTCTGTGGCTTGTACCTATCGTCGTGTGCAAAGGACGAGGAGGTGGCAAAGGCTACGGATGGCGGGAAGGTACCGGTACGCCTTACACTGGCATTCTCCAATTTCGGCGGACGGGCCGCAAGCGAACCAGGTGATTTAGATTATACCACAGTGGAACAAAGTGCCATGATTGCGGATGATGTATATGTATTGGTCGTTGATGCAAATGATAACTTTTTGTATCAAGTACAGGATTTGAAACTAGGCAATCCTGTTGAAGGTGACAACTATTATACTCGTCAGCTGGAAGGAACCATGTTGAGAACGGTCGGTGGCGAACAAGTGAAACTGGTTGTTCTGGCTAACTTGAAAGACAATAAGATAGCGTCTTATACGACCGGAGCGGCTATACGTAATTTTCTGGAAACAAAGAAAGGAAGTAATATCGCCAAAGTTTATAAAGAATTGGTTTATCATTATGGTGGATCTACGATACCTTGGAAACTTGCAGAAAGAGCTATCCCGATGTGGGGAAGCAGCAATTTGACAGCTGTACCCGGTACGGGAGTGGACTTGGCTTGCAACCTTTATCGTGCTGTAGCAAAGGTGGGCATTTGGGTGAATATGCAGGATGGATATCAAGGATTCACTATCACAAAGATAATAGTGAACAATGCCAACGACAAAGGCTATTGTGTTTCAACGGAAACTCCAAATCCGGTGGAAACGGTTCAATATATATATCCTTCTATTCCTGCCGGAGCACAGAATCAGACTATTACTTATGACGGCTTGCAGGTGACGACAGCATATGAAAATGAAATTTATCTGCCGGAAAAGGTGAATACTACAGGTGGGAATGAAATTTCATTGACGGTTCATTATACCTATCATAACAAAGCCAAAGTGGGAACTATTAAATTCCGGACGAATGGAGATGGAGATATATTTGATGTAATCCGTAACCATTCATACCTGTTCAATATTAAACTGAGTACGATCGAGATAGATGCAGAACTTCAATATCAAGTAATGGATTGGACAGAGGTTGATAATGGCGAATTGGATTTTGGTGACGGTGGCGGTGATGTAAGAAAATAATCTGTGGAGGATACTATATATGAAAAATAAACTGAAATATATGGCGCTTTGCCTTTCGTTACTGATAGGCGTGGGGGCTTGCTCGGAAGAGGAAATAGCTTACTCTGCCGGTGAAGAGAATAAAGAGGTGATTTTGCAGTTGAATTGTCAGTTGCAGACCAATCAGGAAGTGATTGTTTCGCGCGCCAGTACTGCTGAAAACAGGTTGAATGATTTACACTTTTATGTGTTTAATGCGGCAGGAGAACTGACAGGATATAAAAAGCTGGTGGCTACAGAGTCGAGTCCTATACCGACTCCCGGACCGGAAACCGTTACTGTAAAGGCAATAACCGGTGAAGCGTATATCTATGCTCTTGCCAACTTGAACAGTACAATTTATTACTTGGATGACGCAGACAAAAATAAATTGACGGGAATTGATGAAGCGGATGTGGCAGGTTCCTCATTGACAAGAGACGAGTTCCTTGCAATAGACTTTAAACGCCAGTATGGTAATGCCAGCCACATTATTTCCCCTAATCCTACCGACGGACAGTTCATGATGTCCGGTTATCTGAATGGGGGCAAGGCTGTTACAATTACTGCCGGAACCAATGGAGCCGGTGTTATAAGCGAAAGCAACGTTATAAGACTGTACAGAATATTGGCGAAGAATACATTTACCATCGAGGCCGGTAACGGAGTAACTTTCACTCCCAGTACGTATGAATTGCATAATGTGGCTGTCGGTGGAAAGTTGGTGAATGGTACAGCTGACGCTACTACCGCAGATGTCGAGTCATCTTATTCCGGTATGGCCGGGGAAACGTTAACTTTTTATCTTCCCGAGAATATCCGTTCCTATCGGGGAGGTGAGATAAAGATGTGGAAGGATCGTGAAACGAATACCTATACGGATGACGTGAAATCGTTCGATAATGCACCGGATAATTCTTCCTATATCGTGATTCGTGGAAATTATAAGAAAGGCACCACTATCGGGGAGGTTTCGTATACTATCCATTTTGGCAACTTCAGTAATACCGGAAGTCTTGAAGACTTCAATATACGCCGGAATTACTCTTATAAATATAAGGTGAAAGTAAACGGTGTCGAGGATATCAAAGTGGAAGCGGAAGTCGAGGGAGACAACCCCTATGTGGAAGGATTGGTGATTGACAGTGAAGGAGGAGAGTCTTTTGATTTGGACGCTCATTATGAGGCCAGAGTGCTGACATTCTCTCGGGAAAATATAAAGACGCTGAAAGAGGCGGGAAAAGGATATATAGTAAGAATCTCAACACCTTTCGGTTATACGGAGAATTTGTATGTTACCGATGGGGGAATCTTTAATGCCGAAGGTGATGTACAATTGGCTACGTTTGATGGAGGAACAATCCGTCCGATAAGCGGGCAGAGCCTTTTTAATGGAGAGGATGATTATGGATGGCTGCGTTTTGTACGCAATGTTTCTAAAAACAGAATTTCAGGACAGAGTTTAACCACCGTTGCCAAATATCCGGGTGACAATAATGAGTATGCAAATAAATATGGCGCATCTTGGGTTAATGTGTTCTTTATGTTGAAGGCATTATACGAAAATGCGGATAGCAATCAAGATGAAGTATTCTCAAATGATGGATACGCTTATTACACCTGTTTCGTGGACGAAAACTATTATAAAGGGAAATCATGGACTGTCTATTCCAATTGTGCGCCTCGTACCATACTTATTGCCAATCAGTTGTCGGTGAGCACGGACAGGAAGAGTCTTTATGCAAAAGTGCGTTACAGTCTTTCTCAGCGTTCCATTACTACGTTCTATCATTTCGGTTTCAATGGTTATCCTTATGGAACGGAGAATATAACCGAGGAAGAATTGTCTACTGCTTATTATTTGAATAAGAATAATTTGGGTGAGCACAAGAATCCTAATGCTTGGAATGCCCGTAACAGTGCCGTACAAAGCAACAAGGAAAAATCATGGTATCCGGACACTAATATGATTGTACCGGCAGACGGGAGGCAACCCATGTACCAACAGGCGGTACGGGCATGTATGAGCCGTAACCGGGATTTGAATGGAAACGGCACGATTGAAGCTAATGAGGTAAAATGGTATATGGCCTCTGTTGATCAGTATCGCGGATTGTGGTATGGCGAGGGTGCATTGAATAGCGTTGACCCGGACGCCCGCTTGTTTAGGGCTAAAATGAGCACGCTCAATGATAATGACAAAGAGAATGCTAAATATCACTATTTCACGGCTTCTACCGGTACCAATAGCATTTTTTGGGCTGAAGAAGGGTTGTCCACAAGTAATAAAGAGGTTAATACCGGTTGGCAACATGCGAATTTGGTTCGCTGTGTGCGTACGTTGGCATCAGACGACGGACTGTACGAAGCGAATAAATTCTATCAGTATAGTGACAATATATTTACATTGACAGGTTTGACTGCAACCAAAGGGACTACAGAAACTATAGATATCCATTTGGAGCGTGATGAAATCAATGGATTGTCTTCACGGATACAAGTGTCTAAAGACTATCTAAAACAAAAGATGGTGGATGGTGGATGGAATAATAATTATTATACGATTAAGAATAAGAAAAGACCGGAATATGATCCTTGTAAATACTATTATGAGGATAGCGGAAAAACTGATAAAGGAATTTGGCGAATGCCTAATCAGAAAGAACTGGGTCTGATGAGCGCAAACAATCTGTTGAGTGGTTATGTTACCTGCCGCACGGACTATTCAGGAAGTAAAGCAAATGGTGCTTATAGGTCTTCTTATGGTTTTTGGTTCCAAGGAACCAATGTAACTGTCCATGCTACTGATGCTGATCTAAAAGTTCGTTGTGTAAAAGATGTTAAATAGTATGAACAACCTACTGGAAATAATGGACAAAGAATCATGTAGTAAATCGGAAGTTTATCTGTATGAAGAGGAAGGGCGCTGGTATGCTTACCATCGTTCCGCCAAATCCTTAAGCAAACTTAGTGAGGCGGCCTTGAAACTGAAAGAGGCATGTTTTTTCTACGGTGTTATGTTAGACAAGGTAGAAGTAGACCTGAACAAACTGCTGAACGGTCCGTGGTTTGTTGCCCTGTGTTCAGACACTGAGGTGATATTGATTAAAAACGATTACCGCCAACTCCTATGTGAGAGGTAGTGACCATATTAGAAAGGGAGCTGAGCAATTCCGACTTGATATATATCTATTGGGAACAGGATGGAAAGTGGTATGCTTATGAACAGTCTGCTTTCTACCTGAGCCAGATGATGCTGAGAGTGTCCTTAGGGTGTTATGTCATGGAGGATACTTTGTGGCTGGCAAAAGCAGAAGTGGATGTAAGCCGGATTTCGCACGAAAATATTATCAGCTACAGCAAAACGGAATATGTATTACATTATACCCCTCACAATGGATTTCATGAGTGGCTGGCTGAGATAAAGTAATTTCGAAGTAATTTGGCTTTTCAGAGAATTCCTTCTACTTTTGTAAAAGGTGCAATGCCTAATTAAAAGCGTATGAGAAAAACTGATATATGGATCGGAGTCTTGTGCTGTTTTTTGCTTATCGCTTGTGATGGCAAAAAACAAAAATCTCTATCTGTGAATGATGATAATAAATCGTTGACTTTCACTTTGCCGGAGGTCCCTATTATGTTGCAATCCCCGGAAGACCGGCTGAACTTTATGGTACAGCATTACTGGGATCATTTTAATTTTAAGGATACCGCCTATATTCATGTACCGGATATCACAGAACAAGCTTTGGTAGATTACATGGACTTATTGAACCGTGTGCCATCTTCCCTGTCGGACAGTTGTTTAATCCGGATTATGCAGCAGGCTTCGCAGGAGAAAAAAATGTTTGGTTATTTTGTGGAAATTTTCCGCAGATACTTGTTTGATCCGAATTCTCCCCTTCGGAATGAGGAGCTTTATGAGCCTGTCTGCCGTTTCCTGTCTGCTTCTTCGCTGACCGATGAGGCTGCTCGGAGCCGTGCCCAACATGATTTGAAATTGATTGGTATGAACAAGGTGGGCAGTATTGCCGCTGATTTTATTTATACCTTGCCTTCGGGAATGCAGAAACGTATGCGTGATATCTGCACTCCTTACACTTTATTGTTATTCTATAATCCGGATTGTCATGGTTGTGCCGAAACACTGGCGACAATGAAGACCTCTGCTGTATTGAACAGTCCCCACATCATGAAACAAGTGAAAATTCTTGCTTTCTATCCCGATGAAGACTGTGAAGTATGGACGAAACACCAGAATGAAATTCCTGATGGATGGATCAACAGCTATGATAAAGAATTGACGGTACTGACCGAAGAATGCTATGATTTGAAAGCGATGCCTGCTCTTTATCTGTTGGATAAGGAGACTGAGCACCTGAAGCTCAACAGAAAAGATTATAGCACTGAAAGAGCTTTGACAACTTTGGTAGGTAAACGCCGTGCGTTGTTGAACTACCTGAAGAATCGTGATATCGAAAGATATCGTGCTATTGTTAAAGCATTAGGATTACGTAAGTAATCAATCTCTATTGAAAAGGACTTAAAGAAAAGCCGCTTTCTTTTCAGAGAGCGGCTTTTCTATTTTCTGTTATTACGTTTCTACTGTTCTGTTGTAGAGAATTACTCTTTAGTAGGATAATACAGATTATCTTTTGTCATGTGTTCCAATACTTCATGAAGATATTTGGCCGACTCCCATTTGGCCATAGGCAGGTCATGAAGCAAGTAGTTACCGCAATCTTTAGGGGCGGCTCCCGGAACTTCGCCTTCAAAATTGGCTATAAAGCGGAACGTTTCCTGCATCAGTTCTACAATATCTTCTGATTTTAAATCGCCTTTCATCAACAGGTAGTTGCCAGTGAGGCATCCCATCGGTCCCCAGTAGACAATTTTGTCAGACCATATAGGGTGGTTACGTAGGTAGGTGGCAGCTAGATGCTCTATAGTATGCAAGGCTCCTTGTCCCAAAGCAGGTTCCCGGTTAGGTTCTTTCATGCGGATGTCAAAGGTGGTGACCGTTTCACTGCCCATTTCGTCTTTTCTGGATACATAGATACCGCGAAGCAAGCGGATATGATCAATGGTAAAACTGGGTATTGTTTTCATATTATTCGTTTTTATAAATTAGCTGGTAATGAGGAAAGGAAGGTATGAGTGACCTCGAAGGAACGGTCGGCTATAGTCTCCCAAAAATTTGTGT
>QWCN01021716.1_pt1 | contig 11315 bp, 9 predicted proteins | sample 1972711 | NCBI WGS metagenome assembly QWCN01 (sample SAMN09866707, study PRJNA288562) | Human gut metagenome isolate term1_stool, whole genome shotgun sequencing... | isolation source: gut | host: Homo sapiens | place: USA: California | reverse complement strand
GTTTACAACTACCTGACCGGCACCATGGGCATGAACAGCGCCGCCGCCAGCGGCGTGATGGCCAACATGTACCGCGAATCCCGTTTTTATGTGGACATTACCAATGACTACGGCACCGCATACGGCCTGTGCCAGTGGTACGGCGACCGCTGGACCAATTTGCAGAACTACTGCAACAACAACGGCCTGGACTGGCATACCCTGTACGGCCAGATGCGCTTTTTGGAATATGAGCTGAACAGCCTTTCCAGCCTGCGCTCTTACATGTATGGTATCAGCAATGATGCCAACGGTGCTTATCATGCTGGGTACGAATGGTGCCGCGTGTATGAACTGGGCGGCAACACCTCTGATACCACCCGCTGCGATTCCCGCGGAACGCTGGCGCGCGATACCTTCTGGCCCAAGTACCAGAACGGCAGCACCGGCGGCTATACCGGCTGGCGCAGCGAGAACGGCCGCGATTACTGGTACGAGAACGGCGTAAAGCAGGGCACCACCGGCCGCGGCAAAGAAATCTATGATGCCTCCAGCGATGCCTGGTACTGGCTGGATGCCGTGGACGGCGGCGCAAAAGCCGTGAACAAAGATGTCTACCAGGAATCGGACGGCGGCAAGTGGGTGCGCTATGATGAAAACGGCCACATGATCAAAGGCGAAAACTGCCAGAACGGCAACTGGTATTACTTTGAGCCTGTCACCGGTGCCATGATCCACGGCCCGTGGACCCTGCCGGATGGCCGCAAGGTCTACTATGACCTGACCACTGGCATTATGCAGTACGGCAATGTGTCCATCAATGGCTCGCTGTATTACTTTGACCCGGTTTACGGCACAATGAAAAGCGGTGCTTTGACCAACTTCTGGGTCACAGACGGCAACGGCAAGAGTTTCTGGTATGAAAGCTGGGTGCGCCAGGGCTGGCAGCCGGGCAGCAGCAATTACCGCGGCAAGGAGATTTACGACCCCGCCAGCGGTGCTTGGTACTGGCTGGACAACGTACAGCAGGGTGCCAAGGCCACCAGCAAGGAAGTATACCAGGATTCCAACGGCGGCAAATGGGTGCGGTACGATGCCAACGGCCACATGATCAAGGGCTGGTACACCCAGGACGGTAAAACCTGGTATTACGACCTGACCACCGGCGCCATGTACAAAGGCTGGCACACCATTGAGGGTTCCACCTACCATTTTGATGAAACCACCGGCGTGAAGGGGTAAATCAGATACAAATATAAGGCAACACCGCTTTGCGGTCGGTTTGGTTTTGGGGTGAAATGCACCCGCAGGGTGTGCGGCGGGTGATTGAATGAAATATTGGGCAAGGCCCGGCGTGCGGGACGATGCATCGCGCCCTACAGAGCGTTTATTGGTTGGTCGTGCACAACAAAATGCTCTGTAGGGAACGGTCTCGACCGTTCCGCAACTTTGCCGCATAGGCCATAATATTGCTTGGTACAAGCCGTATCCAAGAACGTCAAAATCGTTTTCGAATACGCCCTCCACTTACTTTACAAAACTACCCTCCAGCGCCAGGTACTGGTCAAACAGCATGCGGCTGACACGGTTGCCGTAAATCACGCTGGGGTGGTCGTTTACTTCCAGCTTGTTGGCAAAGTCGGTGCACATCATTACCAGAACATAATCCCCGTAAGGCGTGTGGATCAGGCCGCCGTCATTGCGGCAGGCATCCATGGAGCCGCTTTTGCTGGCTACATAGATCAGATCCGGATCCGCGTGGGATTCTTCGGGGTCGGTGTAATACGGGGGGATGCTGCCCGCCAGCATGGTGTTGTAGTGCTGCTGGCGGAACACATTGCGCATGGCATCGCTGGCCTGGGGGCTGACCAGCTCGCCCTTTGCCAACAGGGCAAAAAAGCGGCCCATATCCCGCGGGGTAATGGTACCCAGCTTTTCGCTCCAGTTATCGCTGCGCAGGCTGCGGTGCAGCTTGGTGTGGGTGCAGCCAATGCTGCGGATAAACGCATTGATGGTATCCAACCCCAGATAGTCGATCAGCATGTTGGTGGCAATGTTGTCGCTGACAACGATCATCAGGGTGGCAACATCGCGGGCGCGCAGCCTGGCACCTTCGCCTAAGGACCGGATCAGGCCGGAGCCGTCCACAAAATGCCGGGCTTCATAGGTCAGTTCGGCATCCAGGCTGGCTTTGCCGGCTTCCGCCTGGGCGTACAAACAGCCCAGAATATAAATCTTGATCGTGGATGCCGATTCAAATTCATCATCAGCCCCACGCTCCACCACATGGCCATGCAGGTCATCTGCGTATACGCACATTTTGGCGTCCAGCCCGCACAGCTCTGCATCAATGCGGCGTTCCAAAGTCAATTCAGGATGCGGCATAATGGTTCTCCTTTTATTTTGGTAGCGTTACAGGTTCTCGCTGAAAAAGCGCACGGCGTTGCCGTAAAAAATCTTTTCCACCACACGCTCGGGGATCCCCTCTTTTTTCAGCCCCTCGGCCAGCTTGGGCATGTCCTGCGCACCGGCAATTTCCAGGTCGCCGTCAATGCCGTCAAAATCGCTGCCCAAGGCCAGGCAGTCCTCACCGGCCTTATCCATAATATAGCGGGCGTGGCGGGCCATATCGGTGATGCGGCTCCTGACCTGGCTGCGGTCGGGGTTTGTATCCAGGAAGGAAGCGCAGTAGTTCAGGCCAATCAGGCAGCCCTTTTCGCCCATGGCGGTCAGCATCTCGTCCGTCAGGTTGCGCACATGGGGGCAGCAGGCGCGCGCGTTGGAATGGCTGGCAACAAAAGGCCGCTTTGCCACCCGCAGAATATCCCAGATACCGGCGTCCGATAGGTGAGAAACATCCACCAGCATATGCAGGTGCTGCATCTCCTCCACAAATTCTAAGCCTTTTTCGGTCAGGCCTCCGGTGGTGTTGGCCGGGCGGGGCCACATGTCATCAGTGCCGGGTACAATGTTGGGCTCGGCCAAGCCGTTCTTGAAGTTCCAGGTCAGGGTCATCATCCGCACGCCAAGGCGGTACAGATCCCGCAACGCACCCAGGCTGTCCAGGCAGGCACCACCTTCTTCAACGGTCAGCATCATGCCGCGCTTGCCGGAGGTGAGTAGCGTCTGGATGTCCGCTGCAGTGCGCACCTGCATCAGGTCATCGGGATACTGTTCCAGCAGGCGGTAGAAAATGTCGATTTCTTCCAGGCAGGCCAGCAGGGGGCTTTTTTCCCGTTCCGGTTCCAGGTGAACAAAGCAAGCCATACACTGCAGCAGATAGTCGCCCTGTTTCATGCGTTCCAGATCCATCATTAAATCATTGTGCAAAAAGCTCTTGGGCTTGCCTGCCTGCTGGGCATAGCGCAGCTCGGCCAGGGTATCACAGTGCATATCCCATACTTTCATAAAATCCCCTCCATGGTATACATTTTGTATTTATCTATAAATTATAACAGACTGAGCAGATACTGTGGCTTTCCTTTCCCGGTGAAATCTGGTACAATCAAAACGGAAATAATCGTATGATTGCGAGGCGCTTTTATGGCATCCATCCTGCTGCCAGTTCCCCAGATCCTGCAAAACCCGGAGCTGCCCAACGGCTGCGAAATTACCAGCTGCTGCGAAGTGCTGCACTACCTGGGCTTTGCCCCGGATAAGTGCGAACTGGCCGACCACTATCTGCCGCGCAGCGCCCAGTGGTACGGCGCAGACCCCGACGAGGTTTATATGGGCAATCCTCACCTGGACGATGGCAGCCCCGAAACCGGCTATTACTGCTTTGCGGGGCCGATTGTGCAGGCGGCGAACGCCTACCTGGCTGTGCAGGGCAGCAGCTGCCGCGCTTATGATCTGACCGGTGCCGAGGAAGTCGAACTGGCATCCCAGCTGCAGGCCGGGAACCCGGTCATCTTTTGGGCAACACTGCACTTTGGCGATATCCAGCACGACCCCTGCGGTGAATACGACCTGCGGTGCTGTGCGGCATGGATGACCAGAACTTTGTGGTGGCAGACCCGCTGGATTTTAACCGTGTGGTACCGCGTGTCCAGTTCATGAAAATTTACCGCCAACTGGGGCGGCGGGCCGTGGTGATTAAAAAAGATTCCTAAGGCAACACCGCACAATTCCCGCCTTGCGGCTTAAGCACCGCTCCGGCAGCTGCGGCACGGCATCTGCCGCACCTCGCTCACCGTATCGGCACTTAGAATTATGCGGTATTGCCCTAAAACCATTGGGCGGCGGACACGCGCCGGTGCTCAATGTCTTTATCATACCGCGGGGCCTGCCGGAGCAGTTGCTAAAATTGATAAGTGATAGCTTGCCACATTTTGGTTGTTTTGGCAGGGCAAATATGCACGATGATGCAATATATAAGGAGGCGCCTATGCGCGCTGGAACCACCCCCAACGGGCAGCCCCGCAGCACTGCTTTGTATGAAGCCATCCTGCGGCTGGATAATCTGGACGATTGTATTCGATTTTTTGAGGATCTCTGCGCTGTAACGGAGCTCCGCACCATGGAACAGCGCTATGATGTAGCAGGGTGCCTGCTGCAAGGCAAGGTGTACAGCGAAATCCGCCAGCTGACGGGCGCTTCCAGCGCAACGGTCAGCCGGGTGAACCGGATGCTGAACTATGGCACCGGCGCCGTGGGCAAAAGCGTCCGCTATGACCTTGCTGCACAGCAGGACGGCGAAAATTCTGAAGGAGGAACCACAGAATGAGCATTCAAATCAAAGATTTCGGAAAAACCACCGCAGGCCAGCCGGTCAAGGTCGGTATTCTGGCGAACGATACCATCGAAGTTCATATTTTAAGCTATGGCGCTACCATCCAGCAGCTGCTTGTGCCGGACCGCAAGGGCAGCAAGGTTGATGTTGTGCTGGGCTACCCCACCGTGCAGGATTATGAGCTGAACACCTGTTTTCTGGGCGCTGTGGTGGGCCGCTACGCCAACCGCATTGGCGGCTCCAAATTCACCCTGTATGAGGAAGAATACCATGTTACCCCGAACGAGGGCAAAAACTGCCTGCACAGCGGCCTGCACGGCTTTGATAAGACCGTGTTTGACATGGGCTTTGAGGGGGACGATACCCTGGTTCTGACCGCAGCCAGCCCCGACGGCACCGATGGCTTCCCCGGCAACGCCGAGCTGGAAGTGCGCTACAGCCTGGCAGGCACCGGCCTGATGATTCAGTACACCCTGACCACCGATGCCCCCACTGTGGCAAACATTACCAACCACAGCTACTTTAACCTGAACGGCCATGCTTCCGGCAGCGTGCTGGGGCACCGTCTGTCTCTGGCTGCACCGGCCTATCTGGAAACGGATGCCGGTTCCATCCCCACCGGGCGCAAGATCGCTGTGGCAGGCACCCCGATGGACTTTACCGAGGAAAAGACCATTGGCCGCGATATCAACGCCGATTACCCGGCCCTGAAGCAGTGCAGCGGCTATGACCACTGCTATGTTATTGCGGACAGCGGTCTGCGCCACACCGCATGGCTGACCGGCCCCGAAACGGGCATCCGCATGGAGACCCTGACCACCCAGCCCGGCGTGCAGCTGTATACTTCCAACTTCCTCAAGTCCGCCACCGCCTGCAAGGATGGCGCATCTTACGGCCAGTATTCCGCCGTCTGCCTGGAAACCCAGGATTTCCCTGATGCCCCCAACCATCCCGATTTCCCGGATACCACCGTCCTGCCCGACCGCCCCTACAGCGCAACCACTCTGTACCGGTTTGACTTGGCGCCGCTGTGAAACGCATAAAGGGATAAGTTAAGAAATAAAAAGGGAACGCGCCCTGTGAATCAGGTGCGTTCCCTTTTTTGGTGTTATATCAAATGCTATTGCTTACGATTGTGATATAAGAATTGATAAACAGTACCGGAAGCCTTGAAAGCACGCAGTAGGGGGGCATCATCCCGCATAGCGCACCTTGCCATATATTCCGTCACGTCGTTCTCCGCAAGGCGACGGGCGCACAATATGCGCCCCTACGGGGCGCCCTACTCCATAAACTCCTGCTTTTAACCGCCCCATTTTCCTTCTTTAAATCGCAAGCACCGCACAACAAAAGGTTGTATCTTGCAGTTTCCTATGCTATACTAAAGCTGAACCAAAACAGCCTAGTAAGAAAGGAACCTTGTGGGATGCAGCCTTTATTGATTATTCTTCTGTTGCTGTCGGTACTGACCAACGTATTATTGATTCTGCTTTTGCTGCGCAGCGGCCAGCAGAACACCGCCGAGGACCAGACCGATGAAATTGCCCGCATTGTGCGGGATGAAGTAGAGGCCGAAACCGAAGTGCTGGCCGACCAGCTGCGCGTGATGCAGGGCGAAGTGACCCGCACAACCTCCGCCAGCGCGCGGGACATGGGAACCCTGCTGGCCGAAAGCCAGCGCCAGAGCCAGGAGGCCGCCACCGCCCGGCTGGACGCCATCGACCGCGCCGGTGCCGCCCGCCAGCGCGCTGCCAACGATGCCCTGCTGGCTCAGCTGCAGGTGCTGGAAACCCGCCTGAAAAATCTGGAAGACACCAACGCCAACCGGCTGGACGGCGTGCGGGCAACCCTGCTGCAGGGCATGGCAAACATCCGGGCCGACAATAACAAAAAGCTGGATGAAATCCGCGGCACGGTGGACGAAAAGCTGGAAGCCACGCTGCAGCGCCGGGTCAGCGAATCGTTCCGGGCGGTCAGCACCCAGCTGGAACAGGTGTACAAGGGCCTGGGCGAGATGCAGAACCTTGCCGCCGATGTGGGCAGCCTGAAGCAGGTGCTTTCCGGCGTAAAGACCCGCGGTATTCTGGGCGAAGTACAGCTGGGGGCGATCCTGAAAGAAATTTTGGCCCCCGGCCAATACGCCGAAAATGTGGCTACTGTGCCCGGCAGCAGCAACCGGGTGGAATATGCCGTCAAGCTACCGGGCCAGAGCGGAACCGTGTGGCTGCCCATTGACGCCAAGTTCCCCGGCGATACCTATGCACACCTGCAGGACGCCCAGGCCAGCGGCGACCCCGCCGCGGTAGCCGCCGCCCGTCGCCAACTGGAAACCGTGGTGCGGCAGGAAGCCAAGGACATCCACGATAAATACATTGAAGTCCCGTACACCACCGCATTCGGCATTCTCTTCCTGCCGTTTGAAGGGCTGTATGCCGAGGTGGTGAACTGTGGTCTGCCGGAAATTTTGCAGCGGGATTACAAGATCAACATTGCGGGGCCTTCCACTATGGCAGCCCTGCTGAATGCGCTGCAGATGGGCTTCCGCACGCTGGCCATCCAGAAGCGCTCCGGCGAGGTATGGCAGATTTTGGGCGCGGTAAAGACGGAGTTCGAGAAGTTCGGCAGTGGACTGCAATCCATGCAGCGCCACCTGAACCAGACCGGCAACGATCTGGAAGAGCTGATCGGCACCCGCAGCCGCGCTATTACCCGCAAGCTGGAAAGCGTGCAGCAGCTGGAACCCACCGAAGCCGCCGATCTTTTGGGGCTGGTAGAGGGCGGAAGCAGAATTTCCACACAAAACAGTGAAATTGACCGGCAGGATAACGCTCCTCGCCTGCGCCGCAAGGATGACGCCTCACCTTTGCAGCATCCAGTATTATCTGCGCTTTTGGCCTAGCAGCTGCCGCACCTCGCTCGCCGTATCGGCACTTAGAATTATGCGGTATTGCCATAGAAGGCAGGTGCGCCCTGCATGGCGCAGCGTACATCGGCCCAGGCTATCCACAAGGAGGGACTGCTTTTATGAAAGAGATCCGTTGGGAACTGATTTTGATGCCGCTGGTCAGCATTGTGCTGGGCATTTACCTGATCATGCAGCCGGGTGCCGCCACGGTTGCGCTTTGTTCGCTGATTGGCTGGCTGATTTTGCTGGCCGGTGCTGCCGGTGCGGTCAATTCCGTCACCTTCCAGCGCGCCACCTTTATGACTTCGCCTTTGCTGCCGGTCAGCGTGGCGGGCATTATGGTGGGGCTGTTCTTCATTACACGGCCTTACACGCTGGTGGAGATCGTGGGGCTTATCATCTGCGTATTTTTGATGATTCAGGGCATGACCAGTATCCAGACCGCAGTCAACCGCAAGCGCTGGGGCAACACCCTGTGGTGGGTGCCGCTGATCATCGGCATTGCCTGTGTGCTGCTGGGTGTATACGCCCTGTTTGCGCCGGGCGCTTCCACCGCGCTGATGATGCGCATTGCCGGTATCATGCTGGCATTCAGCGGCGTGGTTAACATGATTGCCGCGTTCGCCCTCACCAAACAATAACCGTTAAAGCCGCATAAACAAACCGACCGCAGGGGCGAATGAGTTATCGCCTTTGCGGTCGATTTTGTTTGTATTGGGTTGTGGGTGTTATGATTGGAGCGATGCGGCGGCGGGCGCACGATGTGCCCCCCTACGGGTGATTCACGTTTTTCAGCACTCTGCCGAACCCGCTCACCTTTGCAGCATCCAGTATTATCTGCGCTTTTGGCTTGGCATCTGCCGCACCTCGCTCGCCGTATCGGCACTTAGAATTATGCGGTATTGCCCCAGAATTTGCTTACCCTTCCGCCTTCACATACCACACCCCATCCGGCGCACGGCACAAACGGACGCCAAACACCCGATCCACCGCACCGGTGGCAGCAAGGGCAGCGGAGGTATCGCAGCCAAGCAGGCGGCCGCCACCCAACAGGGCAATGCGATCCGCATACTGCATGGCCTGGGGCAGCTCGTGCATAACCAGCACCACGGCTTTGCCGCCCGCTGCCACGCTGCGCAGCAGATCCAGCAGCTCAAACTGGGCGCGTACATCCAGAAAGGCACCGGGCTCATCCAACAGGATGGTGGTTCCGCCCTGGGCCAGCGCCATGGCAAGGTACACCCGCTGGCGTTCGCCGCCGGAAAGCGCCCGCACATCCCGATTTGCCCAATCCAGCGTGCCGGTCCGGCGCATGGCCTGCTCCACCGCAGCGGTATCCTGCGCTGTCATCCGGCGGGAAAAGCCCAGATACGGGAACCGCCCATGTGCCACCAGCGCCCGCACCGTGATTCCCGGCACCGGGCGGGACTGCGGCATAAACGCTGCTGTGCGGGCAAACTCTTTGCGGCCATAGCTGGCGATGGAGCGGTCATCCAGCAGAATATTGCCGCTGCGGCAGGGCAGCGTGCGCGTCATGGCGCGCAGCAGGGTGGTTTTGCCGCTGCCATTGGGGCCAATCAACGCGGTCAACTGGCCGTTTGGGGCGGCAAAGCTCACATCCCGCACCACATCCTGTGCGCCATAGCCCGCACTGACATGCTGTAATTCAATCATACATTCGCCTCCCCCTGCCGTGCAGCAGCAAACCAAGGAAGAACGGCCCGCCGATGAGGGACAGCAGAATGCCCACCGGCAGTTCAAACGGAGCAAACAGGCAGCGTGCCAGCACATCACACAGCACAACAAAAGCCGCCCCCAGCAGCATGGCCGCGGGCAGCAGAATGCGATGGTTATTGCCCACCAGCCGCCGGGCAATGTGCGGGGCCAGCAGCCCCACAAAGCTGAGCAGCCCTGCAAAGCTGACAGCTGCCCCCGCCAGCAGCGCCGCCGCCAGAATGCCCAAAAAGCGTACTGCTCCGATGTGCAGCCCCAAGGAAGCTGCACTTTGTTCCCCCAGGCATAGCACGTTCAGGTCTGCCGCCAGCAGCAGAGCCAGCAGCGTCCCGGTGATCAGGTAGAGCACAGCGCCTTTCAGCCCGGACAGTGTTACGCCGGACAAGCCGCCCACCAAAAAGTCTGATGCCCCGGCAATCGCATCCGGGTACAATAGCTTGATCGTATTCATGCCCGCGGTCAGCATTCCGCTGACGGCAAGGCCCGCCAGCACCAGCGTGGTGCGGCTTACCCCGGCCCCCAGCGCCAGCCCATACACCAGCAAGGCGGCGGCCAGCGCCCCGGCAAACGCCGCAGGCTGTACCGCGTTGGGGTGGGCAGGCCACAAAGCCGCAGCACACAGTGCCGCCAGCCCGGCGCCGGCATTCACGCCGATCACGTTAGGGCTTGCCATGGCGTTGTTCAGCACGGCCTGCAGCAAAACGCCCGCTGCCGCCAGCGCGCTGCCTGCCAGCAGCCCGGCCAGGGTGCGGGGCCAGCGCACATGCAGCAAAACGCGGTAGACGGCGTTTTGGGGATCGCCGCTGCACCATGCCTGCCACAGCTGCAAAGGGGTATAGCCTTGGCTGCCAAAGCAAAGCCCGGCCAAAGCTGCCAGCACCACGGCCAGCGCTAAAACGGTCAGCACGGCTCCCTGCCTGCGCAGGGTGGGCAGTGTTGCGGGCTGTTTCATGCCAGGGCCTCCAGCTGATCAGCCAGCTGGGGATACAGCAGCGCCGCAAGGGTGCGGTAGCTTTCGCCCCAGCGGGCGTTGGGTTTATAGTGGAACAGCGCTTTATCCAGCAGATAATAATGGCCGCTCTGCACGGCGCTCAGGCCGGACCACGCAGGATTGGCCTGCAGGTTTTCGGCCAGCCAGTCCAGCGCTTTCTGCTGGCTGGCCCCCATGGTAACCACAAAAATGTCTTCCGGGTCATCCGCAATGATGTTTTCCATGCTCAGGTTTTCCAGCAGGCTGTCGTCCGCATCGGCAATGTTTATCGCACCCAAGTCCTTCAGCATTGCGCCGGTCATGTTATCGCTGCCTTTTGCCTTGCAGCCGGAGGAATACGCCCGCAGCAACAGCACATTGGGGGCGGGCAGCTTTGCGTTCTGCACCAGTTCCAGCACATCGCTGATCTGCTGCTGCACGGCAAGGCCGTTCTGCTCATACAAATCCTCGCGGCCTGTCATATCACAAAAAGTGCGCAGCATGGCAAGGTATTCATCAAATGTATTGGTTTTGAAATAGGCGTGCGGCACCCCTGCCTCCTGCAAAAATTCATGCAGAGCCGTCTGCTCACTGACCTCGGCATTCAAAATCACAAAGTCCGGGTTCTGGGCCAGAATTTCCTCGGTGTTGGGGTCCTGATTGGTGCCGATCACGGCAATGTCTGTTCCCAGGTCCAGCCCGCGCTCCTTGATGGCATCCTCCGTTGTGGCAGTCAGCGTGCCGCCTGCCAGGGTCCATGCTTCGGCAAAGCTGCCGTACAGGCTGACCACACGGTTCCAGCTCTGCACGGTAACGGGGTAGCCCATGGCATCGGTAAAGGTAACGCCGGACTGGGTTTCGGCTGCTTTCGCCGTCTGCTGCGGGGCGGGCGCCTGCACGGCCTGCGGTGCGGCACACCCGGCCAGCAGCAGGGCCGCCAGTGCCAGGGCGGTTATTGCTTTTTTGTACTTCATTTTGTGTTTTCCCTCTATATG
>QWCN01007016.1_pt1 | contig 11334 bp, 12 predicted proteins | sample 1972711 | NCBI WGS metagenome assembly QWCN01 (sample SAMN09866707, study PRJNA288562) | Human gut metagenome isolate term1_stool, whole genome shotgun sequencing... | isolation source: gut | host: Homo sapiens | place: USA: California | reverse complement strand
TTGAAGCATATTAGAGCCGGCAAAATTATTTGTTACAGTATATGTTTTGCCGTTCAACGTAAACGTTTTTACTTCCCCTTGATAGGTAAATGATATTCCACCAGCATTTGGGTCTTTGTTCACGTTCGAAAATGAGGTGCCGCTTCCGTTATCAATATAGTAATTGTTTCCCGTACCGCCGTCGATAAAGTTATTGCTTCCGTCGATTACAAAATAGTCGTCGCCACCTGCGCCTAAAACGGTATTGTTATTTCCGCTCAAATAGAATGTATCTGCGCCGGGACCGCCGGAAATATTGATATTATCTGCATTGATATTGTAGATGTTATCTCCGCCGGTGTCAGTAAGGTTTGTTACTTTGGCGTTGATGTTGTACGTGTCGTTGCCTAAACCGCCATTGACTATCTGCCAGACACCGATAGAAGAATTTATAGTTATAATATCATTACCCGCTTCTCCCAAAGCTTGATTTGAACCATTCAGTATAATTGTATCATCACCATAGCCTCCATAAATAGACCCGCTTTCAGCGCTACGCTCGGCTGTCAATAAATCATTCCCCGCTTTTCCATAAATGCTTATAGCATATCCATGAACCATAGTAATATTGTCATCTAAATCTCCACCATAAAATATTAAGCTTCTTCCATAAAGTTCTACATTATGAGAAACATCGCTTTGTCCGTTTATTGTTAAATTATTCCCTGAAAAAGACACAACACCTGTAACCGGGTTTACTGAAAATAGGACAGCATTAGAATAATTAGAACTGTTATTTTTTACCGTATAATTTATTCCATTTATAGTCAAATTCTTAGTTTCACCTTTTGCAAGAGATAATGCCTGAGCATTATCAGCATCGCCAAAACCACTGATAAAATTATTAGAGCCTGTATTCGATACTATGGTATTATTGCCACCTGCGCCATATATATTATTGCAATTACCAGTCAAAGTTAATTTCATTACCCCGTCATGACCAGACTCTACATAATTATATTTTCCTGATACTGTAATATCATTAACCCCGCTTCCACCATAAAAACAGGCATACCCCATTAACGTGACAGTATTACTGCCTGAGCTGCTATAAATATTCCCAGAGTCAGCTTTTAGAGTATTATTTCCGGAACCCAAATAGATTATAGCTGAATCAGATTCAATAGTATCACCTTTATTCCCACCATAAAATGTTATACCATTTTTTATCCTAACATTATGTTTTTTGTTTATATCACCTTTTACAATGATTGAACCGCTGGTTCTGGAAAAAGTAATTAAGCCGGAAGTGTCAAGTCCTCTGCCCTATCATTTTGCGTAGATACAGTATAATCTATTCCATTAACAGTAATAGTCTGTTCTACTCCCTTTACTAACGATACTGTTCCAGAATTTGCACCAACTACATTGATTGTGGTATTTGAACCCACTTCTCCTGTTACAGTATTTGTACCTGTACCGCCATTGATTGTTACACCGGATAGAGACCCGATAATATTGAATGTATCATCGCCGTCATCACCATTGTTGGTATTATTATTCTGATAAATGTTAAAAACATCATTTCCTTCTCCACCAGAGTTCGTTCCACCATTATAAACATTCAATATATCATTTCCTTCTCCACCGTATAAGCCGCCCGCATAACCTGTTAATATATCATCACCGGCTTCACCATATGCACGAGAACCTCCGCGTAAAATTATTGTATCATTGCCAGCACCTCCATAGATGTTATTATTACCGCAATTTGAATTTAGTTCCTCAATAGTATCTGCTAAATCTCCACCATAAATATAATTACTTTTACCAGATATTATTAGGTTATGCGCAACATCACTTTGTCCCCTAATCGCAAAATTAGAGGCAATTAGAGTTACTTCTCCCGTTGATGTATCTTTGGAATATGATAAGTCATTTGCAGTCGTTAGTTTATTTTTAACAGTGTATTGAACACCATCAATTGTAATTGTTCTCGTTTCTCCGCCAGCAAAGGCCTCTGCACCCTCAAGCAGTGTAGTGGTTGATTTTGAGGATGACAGGGCATTAGAAAAGTGGCTTGTAATAATGCTTTGGTCATCCGACAATTGGGCTACGTGCGTAGCACCTGAAAGAGCAGCAGCCCTCCCTGCTGGATTTTTGGATATTGTATCGTCGCTTTTTGTTTTTGTAGTATTACCATTATTCTCACGGTAATACAAATTCTGATTATCATATTGAATTGATTCTCGTATCTGAGATATCTGCTCCAATATCTGGTCGGCCTCCGCCTGCATTGCTTCACGTGTTTCTGCATCATAAGTTCCGTTTGATGCCTGAGTTGCTAAATCACGTAAGCGCTCTAATAGTTTCTGCACCTCCTCCAAACCGCCCTCAGCTGTCTGAAGCAAGGCGATGCCATCTTCTGTATTCTGCTGAACCTGAAGCATTGAGCTTATTTTCTTTGATAAATCTGTTATTATGGAATAACCCGCTGCATTATCCTTTGCCTGATTAACTTTGTAACCTGTTGTCATACGGTTGATTGAGTTATTCAAGCCTAATGTATTTTCGCCCAGTGTTCTCTGCAAAATCAAATCAGCAACATCACTTCCAAAGGTAATCATAAATTACCTCCAGAAGTATATGTAAAGAGGTATACCAGCTCAATGCTAGTATTTATAGGATTTCTGCCCACCCCCCCCTAAGGGCCGTAAGCATGACTACATAAGGGTTTGAGCCTGTTTTAGCATTCTCTGTCATTACTAAATTATACTTGTGATACAGTAACATATTCCTTTAAACTCTTTTATATATATTATATAATATATATGCCACATTTTTACATTTCAGTAACATGAATTTAATATATCGTTACATTTCCTAATTCTGGCTATTATTGTATAAAAGAAAATTTAGTGCTAAAGTTTACATATGAAGAAAATACTTTTTATAATAGATAAAATAGAATTAAAATATTTTGAGTTTAATAATCTTGTAACAAATTTCTGGATAATAAAAGAATTTCTTGATAGAGATAATGAAGTTTATATTACAACAATTCCTAATTTATCCTTAAAAGAAGATATAGCTTATACAAAATGCTATGAAACTTTTGTTTCAGATAATAATATTTTTTATAAGGATGTAAAACTTGAAAAACTGATTGATGATTTTGACATTGTAATGTTTAGACCAGATCCTCCGGTTGATATTGATTATATTAATGCAACCTATATTTTTGATTTTGTATCAAAACCTCAGGTAATCAATTCTCCTTCCGCGATAAGAGGTTTTAACGAAAAGCTTCATAGTGTTTATTTCAAAGACTTAATGTCAGAAAATATAGTCACAGCTTCACTAGCTTCAATCGAAGAATTTCTTGCAAAGCATAAACAAATTGTATTAAAGCCTTTAAATAGATGCTTTGGTTCTGGCGTAATGTATTTATACGAGGGAGATCCGAATACAAGAACTATAATTAATACTATGACAAACAACGAAACTACACTTGTTATGGTGCAAAAATATCTTCCAGGAGTAAAAAGAGGAGATATCAGGGTGCTTACACTTGGTGATAAAGTCTTAAACTACTGTGTGAGAAAACTTCCTACGAACGATGATTTTAAATTCAATACGCATAATGATAAATTTATAGAAAAGGCTGAACTTTCTCCAGAAGAGTTACAAAACTTTACCGGTGTAGCAAAAACTTTAAACAAAATGGGAATTTCTATGGCTGGTCTTGATGTTATTGACGGCAGAATTATAGAAGTCAATGTTACAAGCCCGTGTTACTTTATAAAAGAAATTAACGGCTTATATGGAGTTAAGCTTGAACGAGAAATCTGTGACTTTTTGTTGACACAAGCCTTGTTATCCTTATAAAAATATTGTATAATTCAATTAGATGGTGGATATTAAGATTTAGTGTCCGTTGTATATTGTTATATATGGTATAGTTAAATAAGAAGGATGATTATGAAAAAGCATATTTTAGTAATATTAAGCGTTTTGATATGTACAATGAGCATGGCTGTAGTTGACGCAAAATCAACAACAAGTCCGGCTTTGGCTTCTGCAATAAAAATGTATAAGACTAAAAATTACTCAGGATGCTATATTGCATTAAATGATATTGTAAAAAAAGATCCTTCTAACGCATTAGCATATTATTATTTAGCAATGTCTTCTGCTCAGATTGGCAAAAAAGATGAAGCTATAGATAATTATACAAAAGTTATGTCACTTTCTCCTAATGGAGTGCTTGGTAAATATGCTGCCAAAGGTAAAGTGTGCTTAGAAAATCCTGATAAATGTCATGAACCAGAAGAAGTTGCTGATCCCGATGATGCTTTTATTCGCGGCGGCTTTGGATCAGGTTTCTCTGAAAAAGTAAGAAGCGATTATGAAAAACAAAAAATTGAAAATCTTATGCGTGAAATGAACAGGGGAAAAGATGTTCAACCGCAAAACTTTAAGGATTACAAGGATTTCTCAAGCCAAGCTCCTACAAATGATGAAATTGTTGCAGCTTTGCGGGTACTTCAAAGAGCAGGATTGAGCGATTTAGTTCGTGGTAATAATGTAACTGATTTGTCTTTGCTGACAGGCGATCAGGGGTATAATAACGAAAATGCGGTATTAAATATGCTGACAGGCAATGGCAGCTCATCGCTTAATCCGCAGGTGATACAATCATTGTTGACTAATCAAATGTCAATTGGTTTTTAAGAAAGTAAGAGAATGAAGTTAACGACTGTTAGATTTGGTGAAATTGATATAGACGAAAGCCGTATATTTGATTTTGTTCTTCCATTAATTGGTTTTGATATGCTTAAAAAATTTGTTATATTAGAGCCAAATAAAGAAACTCTTTTCAAATGGCTTCAATCTGTAGAAGATCCGGGACTGGCGTTTCCTATTATATCAGTTTCAAATTTAAATTTTGATTATACTATTGATTTGCCGGATAATGTTGTAGAGGCATTAAAAATTACAAATGTTGAAAGTCTGCTGGTTATGAATATAACCTCAATTCCGCAGGATGACCCAAAGGGTACAACAATCAATCTATTGGCTCCTCTTGTTTTCAACATTGATACACAAACCGCAGGACAGGTTGTGTTATCTGGTTCAGGATATGACATAAGTTACCCTATGTTTAAAAATAATTAATAATTTTAAGGAATAAAATGCTCGTAATTACTAGAAAAAACGGTCAAAAAATAATGATTAACGACAATATTGAAATAACTATTGTCGAAGCTAAGAATGGGGTTTGTAAAGTCGCGATAAAAGCAGACAAGGATGTTAAGATTTATCGTGAAGAGATTTATTTGCAAATTAAGCTCGCAAACTTGATTGGCAAAAATACAAATGTTTCTGCAGTTGATTCTGTATCAAATCTGATAAAAAGCGGTACTGTGCTTAATGATAAAGCAGGTGTGTCTTCTTCCACCGGAGAAGAAGTTGTTGTTGATGAAGAAAATAGCAAATCGACAAAAAGTTCAATAAGAATTAATAAAAAAAATGTTGAGTCTTAATAAAGATAATTTTTTCTTTTTTTATGATGACTGCTCTTGCATAAAACTTATACCGGATTCTTTAGAGCATGGATATCTTGCTGTATTAAATGACGATTTGGATGTTGCTGCAAAGATTTTTAGTAAAATAGATTCACCTAGAGCTAAGTGGGCTAAAATTCTTGTATCAATACTTAATGGGGTTTTGGAAGAATATCCTACTTATTTTCAGGTGCGCAACTTTTTAGAAATTGATTTAGATTTGCTCCTTAGAAATGAAAAGATTCATTATGTTGAATTGCTTCTGGGAGCACTGGAAATCCTGAGTACTGTTAATCAGGAGGTATATAAGTATGCAGGACGCGTAATGTATGTGAATAAGCTCTATTCAGCTGCTATTAAATACATGAATAAATCAAAAAAAATATATTATAATGATGCAGAATTACATTTTATGCTTGCAAAGTATTACCTGCACGTGAATGATTGCGAGCTGGCGCTGTTTTATATTGATGAGTGTTTAAAACTTATTCCAGATTATTATCCTGCACATCTATTAAAGCAAAAAATTGAAGAAAGATGGTTTTAATAGTATAATTTAACGTATGAAGGGTGATATTTTTGTAAATAATAATAAGACGAATATTTTTCAGTCAGGTTCGAATGAAAATAACTTTTTTGTACAGCAGGAAAGTTTTCAGGCGAATGATATGCCGACAGAGCCTGTTAGACGTCTTAATGATTATGATTATAATATATTGCGTGAAGATGCTTATAAAGATGTTTCAGATGAGCTGTTTAAGCTGGAATATAAGATTTCTCGTCTGGAAGAAGAACTTACCGGCGTAGATGGTCAAATTCAATCAGCACGTGATATAAGCGATTATGACACTGTTGAATATTTAATAAATAGAAAGAAACAATTGAAAGAAGATTTAGACGGGCTGGTTGAAATTTATAACGACAAAAGCCTTTCTGCAAAAATTTCCGGAAGTTTATTTAATATAATATCTCCTAATATAAAAAGCCATTTTTCGAAGCTTTCTAAAAACTTAAATTCCCTAAAGAATAATTTTTTATCAAGTATGTCTGGTAAATTTGCTTCTGTGCAAGAGTTAAAACAATCGCTTAATAAACTTGAAAATATCAACAAAAGTGTAGATGAATTGATGACACTTCAAACTCCTTACGGTGAAGCCGGGGAAAAATATGATCAGCTTTCTAAATACATAACCCGTGCAAACACTATTCAAGCTAAAATCTCACGATTGCTAAAGTAGCAAATTATTCTGGTTTATGTTAAAGTAAGTTTATTATGAAAAGAAAACCAATTATTGCAGTCGTAGGAAGACCAAACGTAGGGAAATCAACCTTTGTAAACAGACTTGTAGGCAGACGTCAGTCTATTGTAGATGACATGCCGGGAGTTACAAGGGACAGAATATATTTTGATGTAGAATGGCAAAATAAGCAATTTACTGTAATTGATACTGGCGGTATAATTCCCGGCGATGAAGATGATATTATGCTTTCTATATATGATCAGGCAAAAATAGCCTGTGAAGAAGCAGACAAAATAATCTTTATTGTAGACGGAATGGAAGGTGCTACGCCTGTTGATATTGATATAGCAAACATTCTTCGCCAATCTGATAAACCGATTTTCCTTGCAGTAAATAAGGTAGATTCTCATAACCAGATTACAATGATAAGTGATTTTTATTCTCTTGCTGTTGGTGACCCGATAGCAATTTCAGCTCTTCATGGTTCAGGCGGAGTTGGAGATTTGTTAGAAGAAATTACTGCTGATTTTACAGAAGATGAAAAATTTGAAGAAGATAAGACAATTAAAATAGCAATTGTAGGTCGTCCAAATGCAGGGAAATCATCTATTGTAAATGCTCTTCTTGGAGAAAAACGTGTTATTGTTTCAGATGTTTCCGGAACAACTCGCGACAGTATTGATTCAAGATTAACTTATGAAAATCAAGAATTTGTAATTATTGATACAGCTGGAATTAGAAAAAAAGCAAAAGTTGACTACGGAGTAGAAAAATTTGCGGTAGACCGTGCTATCCGCTCGATTAGAGAATGTGATGTTGCACTTATGGTAATTGATGCTACAGAAGCTGTAAATGGTATATCAGATCAGGACAAAAAGATTGCTTCAATTATTACAGAAGCAGGCAAGGGCATGGTAATTGCAATCAATAAATGGGATTTGGTTGAAGATAAAAAATCAAATACTATAAACAAATTTGACCAGAAAATAGCACATGAAATTCCTTTTCTGGACTATGTTCCGAAGATATACATAAGCGCTGTTACACATCAGCGTCTTAACCAGATATTTGCAAAAGTTATGGATGTTCAGCACGAACGTTCAAAACGTATTCCAACAGGACTTCTGAATAAAGTGATTAATGAGGCATATGCCTTAAATCCACCGCAGACAATCAGAAATAAACGCTTGAAAATTATGTATTCCACTCAGGCTTCTATTGAACCGCCAACGTTTATTTTATTTACAAATAACGAAGATTTAATAAAAGACCACTACAAACGTTATATGGAAAACAAATTGCGTGAAGCGTTCGGCTTTACCGGAACTCCTATAAGAATAGCTGTAAGAACACGCTCTGAAAAGAAGAAGTAAAATTATTATTTTATAATTATTATATCGCCTCGTTTAACTTCTTTTGAGAGTTGTTTTATGACTTCATTATCCATTCTTATGCAGCCTAGTGATGCGTATTTTCCAAGACTGGATTTGTTGCTGTTACCATGAATAAATTCTCCTGTGCGCGATTGTTCTCCATTATCAGGATTAATTTTATTTAAACAAATAATATTGGGTCCGTAAGCACCGGGATTTTTTCTGCGTTTTGTACTTTTAGGAGCAGTTCTATAAGGGTACTTTTCTATGTGAGTGACAATGCGTACGCCTTTATCTGTTGGTGTATTAGGTTTCCCGCTTGCAATAAGATAAGCCTTTTCTGCAACTCCAAGGCTATCATACTTAAACAAGACATTTTTGCTTAAATCTACTACAATTACAGCATTCTGTACTTTCCCATTTATTGATATTTCAGGATTTGGCGCTGCATTCAATACTGCAGAGTCTGAAGATCCCTCTGGAGGAGGTACTACTTTTTCAAATCTGTCTTTTTCTGATAGTTTTGCATAAAGTGGAGCTTTGTACATCGGTGCTGCTATAGCAAGTGTAAGGCCCAAAGTTTTTATGTAGTTAGATATTTTCATATTACTTAATCCTGATAATTTTTATTTCGCCTGGATTCATGTCCGTATGTAAATGCCTGCGAACCTGTTTAATGTTTTCTCCACCTGTAATAATCTCAATATTACTTTTTTTATTGATACCGCAATCCTTTATGCAAATTTTGTTCTGCGGATTTTTAAAATCAAGGTTGCCGATAACAATTATAGAAACTCCCTTAAGAGTTCTGGTAAATGCAAAAACCTTATCATTGTCTGTCTTAAGTTGAGTAAAATTGCCTTTTGTAATTAAATCAATATTATCCTGTCTGAATTTATATGCTCTTTTAAAATTTTCTAAGATTTTATCATTATTGCCGCCTGGTTTGCGTGAAAAATTAAAAAGATCAAGTTTACCTCTGTGTACAAAATAATAATCATCATCCGTTTCTGTCATTTCAGCTTTTGTATTTGCCCATGGGTAAATGTATGTGTCACCTGTCATAAACCCGTCAATACAGTATGGATTAAACGGCAAGGTTGCATTTAACCAGGAAATCATGATAGAAAAATCTTCCCCATGAAGCAAAACCGGACTTACTTCATCATGTGTTGTAAAACTTAATATAACACTTTTAGGCTCTCTGTATGAATTAAGAAGTTTTTGATTAAATCTCACATGCTCTATAAATTCATCCGCATTCCAATCTTTCAAGTTAAAGAAACTTCCATAATATCCATCAAATCCAGCCTGCAAAAGTTTATCATAAGGAGTGAACTGAGCATAAATACTTGGCGGTTCCCTCCAAGAATCAGAAGCTTCTGCCAAAAATAAAAATTCAGGATCTTTAGCTCTTGTGTATTTTATAATTTCTATCCAGAAAGCAGAAGGCTTTATTGTTGCAACGTCAGCTCTAATACCATCGGCACCGAGCTCGAGGACAAGATTAACAAATCTTTTATGTGCATCCAGGACATCCTGATTCAATCTTTTGTTTGTTCCTGTATTAAGCAGTCTAACATCTGTCCAGTCTGTCGGGACTATTGAACATTGTCTGCTGTCTTTAATAAATAATTCCGGATGTGTAAGGAACAAATCATATGCACCGCAGCTTGGTAAATCGATGATTACGCGTATGTTTCTTTTATGGCACTCATTAATAAATTTTTTTGCCTGCTCAATATCAGAAAGATTGGAATTTTTATCAACTAGTTGAGGATTTATGCTCCAGAAATCATCAGCAGCATATACAGAACCTGCTGTACCTAGCGCTTTAAGCCTTCCTACCGGTGTAATTGGTAAAACATGCAATACATTTATACCTAAATTCTGTATCTCATCAAGTCGTTCTATTGCATTTAAAAAGTTTCCACCGGCTTCACCTTCATCAATGATTTCATTGCCGTTAATATCTTTTGCATTAAATGTTCTTAAGTTAATTCCGCATATATTAGCCTTATTTTTTAAAAATAAAGACCTTAAGTCATTATTTTCTCCAGCAAACACCATGCCGCTCGCTGCAGCTGCAATAATTAATGCACACGAAATTTTTTTTAACATAATCATCACTCCTTGATTTGGAATACACATTTAACACAGTGTGCTTTTGGCTGTAAAATCAAGTTATCCTCTAAATCATACATTTTAGCTATTCTTGTAACAAGAGGTTCACCGCAAAGCGGGCAGCGTAAATTAGTTTCATGATTTAAAATTCTTGATTTTATAACATCAATCGCATCATCACTTACAATCTCAAATTTAAACTCTCTTTCCCTCATTTTTAAATCCTGAGGTGAACATTTTAGAGCTCTCGCAAGCTGCTGCCTCTGTGTTACAGATAAAAATAATTCTTTCCCGGATTCAATATCCTCAAGAACATCAAGTTTTATATTAGTTTTATGAGCCAGCCCTGTTATAGATAAACCCGCTTTTTCCCGTTTCTTTTGTATAAATTCTGCTAAACTTTCCATAAGAATATTATACATGTAAAAAAATGTAAAATAACTACTTGATTTTTAAATTTTTGTATTTTATAATGTAGGAACGCGCTGAAAACAGAGCGTAAAGAAAAATGATTTACACAGGTGCCAACGGTAGCCATGGAATAATGGAAGGACACCACCGGAAAAGCCGAAATATAAACGTAGCATTTTTTTATTTTAGGACATTGAAAATCTTGTATCGTTAAAAAAATAAATGTAACGAAATGTAAATAGCAAAAAATCAATTAGTTGACAAAATAAATTGATGATATAAGATAGAAAATGTTCGGAGAGGAAACCTCCGGTGTTGACAGAGCGCAAGACGCAGTTTGAGGAAATATAAGTAATCAAATAGTTAACACAAATTTAAACCCTTAACTTTGAATATAAATAGCAATACGAAGTAAGAAAAGATTATAAAAGTTTTATTAGCCTGATTGAATCAGGTATAGAATTTGAACCTTGACAACAGAATAGCTGAAGACGAATAAACTTGTTAATTCGTTGAATGATAGGACAACAAAAGTTAAGCGTGAGCTTAGCGTTAAATGAGCTAGAAAGCACCTTAGGTGTTTTTAATAACTTTCTGACAATGGAGAGTTTGATCCTGGCTCAGGACGAACGCTGGCGG
>QWCN01006100.1_pt1 | contig 11350 bp, 15 predicted proteins | sample 1972711 | NCBI WGS metagenome assembly QWCN01 (sample SAMN09866707, study PRJNA288562) | Human gut metagenome isolate term1_stool, whole genome shotgun sequencing... | isolation source: gut | host: Homo sapiens | place: USA: California | reverse complement strand
AGAAAATTACTCAGAAGGGAGTCCATATCCATCAGCTCCGAATAGTGCTTTCCGTCATTTTCACCATCCTGGTATTCCGTCTCCTGATAGGAAACGCCTTCCCGCGCGAACTGATTCGCGTAATTGCAGTATCCTTCCTCCGCCACTTCGTAGTGGATATCAGAATCGTGATAACAAAAATCGGAAGAATGAAGGGCGTATTCCAGCGTCTGGATCTGTCTGCCTATCTCCGCGCGCAGGGTTTTACTGGTCTCCCCATTCTCCGGATCTGCAAATCCAATAGGCTCATGGTAGGCCGTCGTAAGCGTACTGTGGCGGTTTCTGGAATCCAGCTCCAGAAGCACGCCGCCTGTGGGCTCAGGAATTTTTTCTCCGTCCAGATAGTCTGTGACGGTAAATCGGGTGGGATAATCTGTGCCGTTCGCCGCGTTCCAGTCCGCCAGACCGGCTGACTCAAACACGCCCGTATCAATCCAGGACATATCCCGCTCCAGCTCCTCCTGCAGGACATTTCGGAATCCCTCCCGATAAGCCGCCGCGTCCTGCCCCGCAATATTCAGATCCTTTGCGATTCCCTTTGCGATCTGTTCCGCCAGTTCTCTCCAGTTATAGATATCGATCCGATTCTTCCCCACACGAATCTGTTCACAGAGCTGATAGACTCCATAATATTCCCCATTGTAAATCAGGGTCACCTGCCGGGAATCCATGAAGTACTCCGCTCCCAGATCGGCAGACAGGCCATAGGCCAGCTGATCCCGCAGCAGCGTGGAATCAATGGCATTGGCCAAAAGTACCCAGTGGCGCTTTTCTCCCATTCCCAACAGTCCGCTTTTTTCATCCAGATGAAGCTTGAAGGGTCTCTTCGGCAGCTCTGCCGTACTGTTTCCCCGCAGGTGAATGGTTCCGGTTCCCTGGTAAAGCTCTTCCGGGGAATAACCCGGGCCTTCCAGACTCACTTCCACCGCTGTGTCTGTCTCCTTTTCCACCTCTTCATAAGCCGTATCACTATTCAGGGACAGAACAGGAAGCACACTGAAATACCTAGAATCCTCATAGACGCTGCCATCCTTCAGCGTCACCTCCACCCGGATAAACTGCTCCACATCCTCCGCCGTCGGCGTATAACCGCACAGCTTTTTCTCCCGCAGCCGCTCTTCGCTTCCCGCATACCAGACGCAGCTTTTTACATCCCGATTGCCGATGTGGAACACATCCGGCTTCAATTCCCGTCCAGCCTCCACGCAAGAAGCCAGGATCTGGACATCTCTGTCCTTGTATTCCGTATAAATATGTTTGTAGACGCACATTAACAGAATCGCGCCCAGCACCAGCGCTCCATAGCGAAGCAGCCGGTAGGGTGAGCGCTTCCATTTTCCTGTCTTTATCTCCATCGTATTCTCCATCTGCAGCTTCATTTTCAGCAGGTTATTCTATGCTAACTATATATTATTACAGATTTTCAGTCAAAACCCAATACACAATCCCAGCTATCTGTCCGTTATTTTTAACGTAACACGGTGTTTCCTGTAGAGCAAAAAGGACAGGCCCTTTTAAAAGGCCTGTCCTTAAAAGCTTTGTATTTATACCAGATTTTTGATGATATCGAAGCAGTCGAAGGTGGCGAAATAATCCTTCGGCGTCTCCGCGCGGCGGATAAGCTGGGCGCTTCCATCCTCTTTTAAGAGAATCTCGGCGGATTTCAGCTTGCCGTTGTAATTGTAGCCCATGGCGAAGCCGTGCGCTCCGGTATCATGGATAACCAGATAATCGCCCATATCAATCTTCGGAAGCGGACGGTCGATGGCAAACTTATCGTTGTTCTCACAAAGGGAACCAGTCACATCGTAGATATGGTCGCAGGGCTCATTTTCCTTGCCCATCACGGTAATGTGATGGTAAGCGCCGTACATGGCCGGGCGCATCAGATTTACCGCGCAGGCGTCTACGCCAATATACTCTTTATAAGTGTGCTTCTCGTGGATGGCTTTTGTCACCAGGCAGCCGTAGGGGCCCATCATGAAACGGCCAAGCTCTGTGTAGATCGCCACGTCACCCATGCCCGCGGGAACCATGACCTCTTCATATACCTTGCGGACGCCCTCGCCGATAACGTGGATGTCGTTGGGCTCCTGATCGGGACGGTAGGGAATACCCACGCCGCCGGACAGGTTGATGAAGCGGATGTCCGCGCCGGTCTCCTTCTTCAGGCGGACTGCCAGCTCAAAGAGCACCTTGGCCAGCATCGGATAGTAGTCATTGGTAACGGTGTTGCTCGCCAGGAACGCATGGATACCGAAATGCTTCGCGCCCTTCTGCTGCAGTACCCGGTAAGCGTCGAATAACTGCTCCTCTGTCATGCCGTACTTGGCGTCGCCGGGATTGTCCATAATGTCGTTGCTGATCTGGAAGATTCCGCCCGGATTGAACCGGCAGCTGATGGTCTCCGGAATATAGCCCAGAGTCTTCTCCAGGAAATCAATGTGGGTATAGTCATCCAGGTTAATGATGGCGCCGATTTTCGCCGCGTAAGCGAACTCCTCAGCCGGAGTGTCATTGGAAGAGAACATGATATCCTCGCCCTTGATGCCAATCTCATGGGACAGCATCAGCTCTGTCATGGATGAACAGTCGCAGCCGCAGCCGTACTCCCGTAAAATGTTAATCAGAAACGGATTCGGCGTAGCCTTTACCGCGAAATACTCTTTATAGCCCTTATTCCAGGAAAATGCTTCCTTTAAAGCCTTTGCATTCTCACGGATCCCCTTCTCGTCATAGAGATGAAACGGGGTCGGATAGGTTTTTGTAATCTCCTGTAACTGCTCCAGTGTTACAAACGGTTCTTTTTTCATTGGTGACGTTCCTCTTTTCCTAGTTTGATCTGGTTTTTATCAATAAAGTCTGCAATTTCTACAGTTTGCTCCTGACTATTATAACCATATTTTCTATCGTTTGTAAATGAAATTAGAAATTTCACAGATTTTTCTTTTTTTCATAAGATATCAGGAATAGTTTTATGGAAAGGAATCACTTCATGGCGGATTATCGAAACCAGAATTCCATGCGCTGCTCCTGTATGCGGGATCCTCTGCGCGGTCTTGCGCTGGCCATCGCCTATGTGCCCTGGCAGTACTGGGATCAGACCTACGACCTGGAAAAAGCCCTGCAGTGCGGGACCATATTTCCGGAGTTAAATAAACCATTTTCAGGAAAGCGAGGTGGCTGCAGATGATGAGAAATAATTGTCAATCGCCCGTAAGGCCCTGTCCCCAGCCAAGAAATGCCACCGGCTGTCCCATACCGACGGCTCCCCAGAGCGGCCCCGGCCCGGTTCGTCCCATGGACTCCTGCTCCTGCAGCGGTCTTTCGAAGGAACAGCTGCTCCGCCGCATCGCCACCACCGGCTTCGCCTGCGTGGACGCCTGCCTCTATCTGGACACCCATCCGGAAGACACGGAAGCCATCGCTTATTTTGAGAAACAGAACCGAATGTATCGGGAAGCCCTTCATGAATATTCCACCCAGTACGGCCCGCTGACGCTGTCCCACGTCCACAATCCGAAGGATTACTGGACCTGGACAGACCAGCCGTGGCCGTGGCAATAGAAGGGAGGACGCGCTTATGTTTAATTATGAAAAACGGTTGGAATATCCCATTCACATCAAGGAGACGAATCCGAAGCTGGCGAAGGCGATTATTACTCAGTATGGTGGCCCATACCCCGGAAAGTGATAGTGGCTTTTCTGGAGCTTTGTTCGGTAAATACGAAGCTTAATATGGTCTCTGGATTATCTTTGGCTCCATACGTAATAAGGCTGATGTGTCTCCTACTAAAATGGGGATTACTCCTGCTGCAGCTCTTGCTTTTTCTTTATAATTTTCTTCACTATGATATCTAATCAGCTCCTCCAGAAGCACATCCATGGCTGTCAAATCCCTACGTATTTTCTGTATCGCTTCAAGCATTTTCCTGTTTTCCGGAACGTTTACCACCGGGACCATCTTCTGGCTGCTCTGTTTCACTTCCGGCTTCACTTCATCCTTTGCCCGGAAGTAGAAATCTACCAGATAATCATATACCTGCCATGCTTTGTCTGTGTTCAGGGACTTGGCGTGGAGCAGGGCGCCTTTTTCGGTCCAGAGATATAGGTGAGATGTTCTTGACTTGACCACTTCGATTTTTTCTAACTGGTTCTTAAATGCTCTTAATTCATCACCAGAAAGAGAAATATAATGTTTGCCTTCAAGGAATCTCTGCCTATTATTTTTGAAATTCTGGCTTATCTGAATTTCTTTAACATCGTATGATTCTGCAATCTGGTGCGTGGTAAGAACGCGGATTCCTTTTACTTCTACTATCTTGGGTAATTGCATTTCTTTTCCTCCAATCTTTTCATTGCAGGAAATTCTCAGCTATGTTAAAATATTTCATAGAGGAATTTCCTCACCCAAACAGTCGCGTCTACTTTGGTCGGTGGTGCGGCTGTTTTACTTTTCATCGAGTTTCCTCACTGCTTCTCGTACTCCCTGCGGTCTGGTGAGCTGATTTTCTTCACAATATTTATCTAGTATTCTCAATGTATCGTCATCAAATCTCACACTGAACTGCGTCTTTTTCGGATTGTCAGTCGGTCTCCCCATTTTTTTGTCGGGCATTATCTCACCTCACTTTTGAAACCCATAAATAGAATATATACTTTTGCGTTTCAAATGTCAAGTGAATTTTCATGCCACCATTAAATAAGCCCCGGATCACTCCGGGGCCGTGATTAGTTGAACTGAATAACCAGACGGGTGCCTGCTCCGACAACGCCGTCTTCCTTGATGCCGTAGTGTTTCTGGGCTGCCAATACAGCAGCTTTCGTAGTCTTACCGTACACGCCGTCAATATTACTCTTCTTTCTTCCCTTGCTGTCAGTATAATATTCGGCCATGAAGCCAAGGCGAACCAGGTGGTACTGGATCCACTTGACATCATTTCCTGACATCTTCGGGCCGACCTTCGGGATGTAGATAACCCGCTCCGGTACCGGATACGGACAGCCTGCAGGCTCTGTAGTCGGAATCTTGCCGTACCAGATGTTCAGGTCTACCCGGCCGGAGATTCCGGCAACAATACCGGCGCTGCTCCACTGCCAGCCTTCCAGAACGTGGCTGATTGCCGGCTGTTTTTTAACGTCCGGGAGCTGCTTGATAGTCTTGGCAGTCGTGGACGGATACCGGGCAATCCAGAAATCATATTTCAGGTAACCAGCCCAGGGCTTGATATACGAATTATAGAATGACAGTCCGGTGTAGACACCGAATTCATATCCTGCGCCAGTAATCACGTCGCCGTATGCATTGATGATATTGATCAGCTTTTTTCCAAGCCCTTTCAGGCAGGCATCCTCAACATCCAAGTGAATCTTCACTTTACGGCCATTCAAGATGCTCAATACCTTACGTGCGCCTGTCTCAGCCTTGGCTTCTGTCGTATAATATGCATAGTTATATACACTTACCAGTTGCATGCCTGCGGCCTCGCAGCCCTCCCAGTTCTCCTCAAAACGTTTGTCCGGATTCAGATCCTTCCGGATAACTTTCAGGATGGCTCCCTCTACTCCAGAGGCCTTGACTTTTTTCCAGTCGATGGCTCCGTTGTAGGCGGAGACGTCAATTACAATCTTACTCATTCTCACTCACCTCCGGGATACCTGCTACGCTTGTCAGCACGGACAGTAACGCCGCCAGCGCCGATGCGCTGACTACCATCTTCCAGTCTACGGCTCCAATGACAGCCGCTGCGCCGATGGTGCCGACCGCGGTCTGGGCCGCCGTCTTAATGGCCCGGATGCCTGCTGCCTTGAACCATTTCTGTGTGTTTACGGATGCTTTAAATACACAATTTTTCATTTCGTTTCCTTTCTGCGACCGTTACCGTCGCCGTCTGATTCTTCTTGGATAATCTTCCTCTTCATATCTGTCTATTCGATGATGGGCGGATTTTGTAGACTGCTCAACGATGACCACACGCTCAGACAGGTCATTGACCTTAACCTTCACATCAGTGATCTCTTTCCGGATCTCCTTGGTGTCATCACTGATAGAATCCAGCTTTTGAGACAGCACTGCATCCGCCTGGGCTTTCTTGCTGGTCTCGTCTTTGCTTGCCCGCCCATCACTGCGGGCTGCAAAATATACCGCAGCACAGACAGATATGATTGTGAGGATCTGGCTGAACTCAATCGTCATGGCTTTTCTCCTCTGGGGTTTACGGGTTACAGGGGACCATCTTCGTGAGGTCACGAAAATGGTCCAGGTTTACGGGTTACTATTTTGAATTTGTAAAAAATACTTACAAGTTGCTTAGTTCGCTAAATGCGAAGACGGAATTTTTAATTGAATCCGTCGATATATCTGGTACAGTTGTGACCGCTGGAAATGCGTCAAGTATGGTGCAAAAAAATATAGAAAAAACTGGATACAAGCCGCTTGGCATTTCTGGAATTCAGAATCTGACCACTGCCTCTTTATTAATTCAGTCATGTTACATTTCTGACAGCGGGACAAGACTGACGTATAAGCTGAGAAATGTTGGCGGGTCAGATGCAACGACCAGCGGTGTCATTTTTGTGTTGTATCAGAAAATATCCTAGTCCCACGAGCCGGAATTAAATATGCAAAATTTTTAGCTTAACCCTAATACCTGGATATGTGGTGGCATACGAACCAGGATCTCCTATGCCAGCAAGCAAAAGTCCATTATATGTATATAATTTAGCAATCACATTTGCTTCTGTAATTCCGCCAACAACATGTGCAGCGATTGTATTTTCAGGAGTATATCCGTGATTATAGAGTTCTGCATTAGAATACTGATTTGTAATAATTTCTAAAGTATCAACCTTTACATTACTCTTCGCATTTAGCGTACTAATCTCCGCCGCCATTTCTGCCCGGATCGCTTCCAGGGATGTCTCCTCCCAGTGGTCGGGTGTCCAGATTTCAGCAGTAGTAATATCTGCCTTGGCTCTATAGAGCTTATTATCCTGGATACGGGTTTCGCCCTTCTTATATGTCTTCGCCGGATCATAGGCATCCGTTACCATCTCTCTGGCTTCCTCGTCCTCTACCCGGCAATAGGTATCTTCATCATCGTATACCCAGCCCTTGATGTTGGGTAATCTAGTAGTTGCAGGTGCTGTCGCCATAATTCATTCCTCCTTTACGAATGTATATAATTTTCCTCATATCGACCAATGCCTTCCGGCATGCTCAACCAGTTACCTTTCTGTACAATCTCCAAAGTGCCTGTGATCTTGCTTCCATCTTTGGTATGGGCTGTAACGCCTTTAGCCAGCTTCTCAGGAGTAACCGTATCAGATGTAAGATCGAGCAGGACTTTGCCACAGTAACTAATTTTGTTTGCTGCCATCTACATTCACCCCCTATCCGATGGTAACGGTTGTTCCTCCGGCTGTATTCTCAGTCTCGGAATACGGGATCTTGCTGACTACAACAGATCCCAAAGCATCGTATCCGGTGTCAGCGGTGACCGTCTGATCAGTTTTTCCCGGCGTCACTGTCTTTTTCTGGAGTTTTGCTGCTTCACCGGCATATGAACCTGGCACGCCTAAAATAGTTACTCCCTGTTTAATATTTCCCGCAATCAGCTTGGCCTGCTCTGTCGATGAGATACCGACAGTACCCGTGCCGTCATGGAAGCCCATAGGAACCTTATACGCCCCAGCTTTTGTCGAGACGCTTCCTTTAACAGCCCCGTTGTTAGGCATGGTGCCAGTCACTTTCTTTCCAACCACATATCCAATCTTACCAATTAGGATTTCCGCAGCCGCTGCTGTCGCGTCCGAAGTATCAGCATCATTGGTGTTTGTACCGGTAATCTCAGTTCCCGTTTTATCATGGGCTGTAACGCCCGACTTCAGGTCAGCAGGGGTAACAGTGTCACCAGTCAGATCCATCAATGTTTCGCCGTAATATACAATTTTACTCTTCGCCATAATCTTAATTTTCTCCTATAATCACTGTAGTCCCGGATTTGTTACTCACATCGTATCGCGGTACTTTTTTTACAGTTACGTTTTTTGACATTGCTTTTCCTTCCGTCTCCAGCACCTGCTCTGTCGTCTGCGGGGTGACGCTGTACGGGCCTGCATACGTAGATGCCGGCGGGTCACTGCCACCACTTTCGGTGCGGATATGGAACCAGTTATCTTCACGGTGCGGGAGCCGATTTTCTTTGATATCGTCGATCTGTTCCTGTAGATTGCCGGCCGCATCTTGGCTGAGTTCCTCTTTTATGTGCTCAAACCAAGTTTCAAATAAAGCCTGCTGCCCCTTTTCGTAGTCACCCATGGTCTTTTCATATTCCGCATAGGTCCCCGCCACCTTTTCTTTATAGACCTCCATGTAGCTGTCAAACTGGGCCTGAAACTGCTGAAAATCGTATTCCTTGACTGTTCCTGTCACAATGCCGCACAGCTCTCTGTTGGCCCTGGTGTCCGTAATATCCGCCTGCAGAATTTTTACCGCGCCGTGTGTAACCCTGATCTGTGCTAATACACGCTGATCAATGCCGCTCTCCCGCTTCGGTATCGGCGCTTCCGGTTCGCTCGAATAGCCGCCTTTCACAACTTTTAAAATAAAATCCCGTTCCGTATCATTTCTTTCCACAACAATATTGTCAATTCTGTCATAGGTTGCATGGGCTGTCTCTATGGTCAACACCTGCGCTGTCTGAAAGAATTTTACTTTTCCGCCGATGTTGATGTAGCCGCCTGCCGCAGATACAGTCATATCGTTGTTGGCGGTCACCTGCATCTCCCCTTCGAAAACTCCGGTTGTGAAAAATTTTTTTAGCCAATACTCGAAGCTGTCAGCTCCATACACCCGATCATGGTTTTCACTGTCATAGAAAAATGCGTGATCGAGAATTCCATTTCCTTCCTGCGCCATTATGCATCACTCCAATCTATTTTTTCCGGAAGGGCATTACCGAACGTCGGAGCAATCCTTCGCCCGCCATATTCATATATTTCCTGAATTTCCGTGATTCGCAGGTCTTCCGTGATACCCCAGGCTTTCTTTTTCACCGTAACCACATCCCCCAGATCATAATTAATCTGGTAACGGAAATTCTCATCCGCGCCGGTATCACACTCAAACGATGTTGAAATAACGGCTCCGTCCAGAGTTTCTCTGCCGCGCGTATCTAGCGCTGCATGGTATTGTTCCGTGGTCATATTCTCACTCTGGATATCCTTTGCGTCCACGAACACTTCCCGCAACTCCAGGCCGGAAGCTGAACCCACCTGTACATAGATTCTCTCGCTTCCTTCCCCTTCGCCGCCCACATACGCCACATTTTTGTATAGCTGAGCGTTTTCCCTGTAAACGGTATCATTCAGATTGTTATAGCTTTCCGAAAAGATAACCCGGTTATTGACGCCCTGGGACATGGTTCTGTCAATTCCCCGGTACACTTCAAAATAAATTTTCTTCTCATTGAAATCCGGTCGGAAGCGGAATCCCAGATTCGCACTCCGTCCCAGTTTTTCCTCGTATACCAGAAGATTTTTATACGTAGCCTGAAATTCCACTCTGTCCGAAAACTCCTGCAAGGCTCCCAGCTTCACCCGTGGGATTTCCGTGACTCCTTTCAGAAGCTGACGCATCGCTTCTTCCACTGTTCCATTGAAATATACGGTAGACTTTATCAGCCTCCGATCCATGTATGACGAAAGAAATCTGCCTTTTACTGTGATCTCATTTCTGCTATCACTCTCCTCCAGTTTTCTGTCCTCAATTACCGCTGCTTCTTTCTTTCCTTTCATCCACAGCAGATTCCCGCGCCTTGTCAGCCGGAGATTATCCGCCGTAATCGGAATGTGAAGCTCGCAGTCTCCCGGTTCAAAATACTTCCTGGTCCATATCAGAGAGGTCTGATTCTCGATAATTCCCTGGAAATCCAGTTCGCTGTTATATACTCGAATTTCCATCCTACACCCCCAGATAACGGTAACGGTAAGACACCTCCACCGTCATGTAATCATCACCGCTTTCCGCCAGGTACCCAAGCGTGTTGGAGCCGTGCTGTAACTGAATAAACTCGGAATCCTCCGATAAATACTCATTCACCTCTTTTTGTACGCCTCCGCGTATCAGATAGGCATGCTTATTATTCGTTTCTGTCGTAATTACCAGCTTGTCTCCTGCTGCCATCTCCATCTTTTTGCCCGATGTTCCCACGGTAATGGATTCTCCCTCTTCCACATGGTAAATGGACGGGTTGACCACAGGGCCGGATGCCGTAATAACTACGGTAATTCCAATATTATCGGCTGCCGATGTGTTATCAATCGTTTTCAGTTTCTCTTCAATTCTGGTTCCGAACTCTTCACCTTCGGGCGGAAATTCATGAGCGAATTCCCACAGAGCCTTCCACCCGGCCATCGTCACCGTCAAGTCGCTGGGACCGCGAAAAAACGGGTTCGGGCACAGCAGGCTTACCGTCGCCCGCCGTGCCCGGTTTTCTCCGTCTATATCCACGGATTCCACATAATAATCAATCGACCTGCTTTCCGCAGCTTCATTTTCCAGATATGTAAACACGCCTGCTGCCTTCGGCTTAAACAGGTTGTACAAAATCATTCTGTTGGCCTGATGGTCCGCGTCCGGCCGATCCCGCAGGGTCAGCACAATATTTCTCATCTGCGTGACAGATCCCTGGTAGGTAGAGCCATCCGTCATCGTATTCTCACTGGACGTCACATTGTTCTGTACGGAATAGATACCGTCACAGCTTTCCAGAAGGAACGGGCTGAATGTGGAACTGAACACCACCTCCATTCCATCCTCATTCGTGCAAATTATTTTTCGCTTCATTTCTATACTCCTAACGCCAATACCAGATTTCTCGTTGCGTTCCGTGTCTGACGGGCCGTTTCAGAAGGGCTAAGTTCTTTCGGACTGTAATTGTAAATGTTCTGTGTAAAGCCTCCTCTTTCCTGCTTTCCGTCGCTTCTGGCCAGTTTTGACTTGGTTACCATACCCTGACCCTGTCGAACCTTCATCGTAAGACCCGACTGGAACCCTCCCGTGGTTTCCTGCGCCAGTTCCTCCATTGCCTTTCCTATGCTTCCGCTGTTCTCGCGAATACCAACCGCGATTCCTGCCGGAATCCATTTTCCGACTTCATCCCGCATAACCCGGGAAGGACTCTTAATTTTCAAAATCTTCTTGGCCGCATGCAAAGCACTGGACGCTGCTTCTTTGGCTGCGTCTGCAATTGCCCCCGCTCCGGATAAAATTCCGTTTTTTATACCGGAAATGATATTGGAGCCAATT
>QWCN01012320.1_pt1 | contig 11353 bp, 17 predicted proteins | sample 1972711 | NCBI WGS metagenome assembly QWCN01 (sample SAMN09866707, study PRJNA288562) | Human gut metagenome isolate term1_stool, whole genome shotgun sequencing... | isolation source: gut | host: Homo sapiens | place: USA: California | reverse complement strand
TACCCAGCCTGTTGTCGTTCAGATAGGACACCACGAGGGAGTGGCACTCTTCGAGCAGATCATCCATACTCTTGATCTCACTCATTGCATTTGTTTAACAAGTAGTCCAAACTAAAGACAACAGCTGTACGCTGCCGGTAGAATCCCCCACAAGGAGTCCTGTGTCTCCCGCGCACGTGAGACTGGTAATGATCCCACAGCCAAGAGAAAGGCGGTGATGCTCCTTGTTGCAGTAGGGAGCACGGGTGGTAGAGGGAACGAGGCGCTGATAGGAGCACAGCAAGAGGTCTCCAGCACTGCTTGCTGCAAAGAGGAAGCAACTAGGATGGATGGGAGGGAGAGCGCTTACTCCATTTCCTTCCAATACACGGGCGTCACAGAGAGATTCATGGAGGTCAAAGCGATCACATACACAAGGGAGGGATTCGTGCAGTCGTAGAGATACATCCAGCCATCGCTGTTGTTGAAGGTGAGAAGCAGCTGGGAATCATCGTAGAAAGCAACTCGCCCAATCTCGTAAGGCTAGACGTGAAGAAGGTGGAAAACAGTAACTGTCGAGAAGAGAAGGGTTGTATCCGCGTACACGTCATGCCGATCCTCAGAAACGGTGACGATGCCAACGCGTGAAAAGGAAAGGGTGGATACGGGAAGAGCGTCACAGAAACGATGATGCAGGGAATCAATGGCAACGATTTCAATAGTTCGGTTCTTGTTAACGTAGCACAGCTCCCTGCGCGCACTGTCCACAGTGAAAAGACCGAGCTGCGAAAGACACCCAACGAGATGGTTCAAAACGGGTATGGAGAAGAAATTGGCATGGATGTCCTTCTTGCAAACAGAGAAAGAGACACGGACCACGCTGCAATTAGCCAACACCGCAACAACTTCACTGCGCGAGAGAGGAAGCAGCCTATAGCCATCACTCCAAAGCACGTCCTGTACATGTCGATAGCAAACAGGCCGAGCGTTTTCTCGAGGACGAGACAGGAATCGCGAATAGCGTAAAGGGTTCCCATGGCGTCTCCAATCACAATTAAATCTGCATGTGAAGTGGAACACGAAAGGACACCATCAAGAACAGCACAACTGGTGATTGGGAAGAACCGCGCAAGCAACGGGCGCGATACATATCGCGATTGAATAAGCCTGTCCTTAAGAATCCGTGACAAGAATCCTAGGCTTGATGCATCATGGGCAAATCACGCACCCGAATGGTGGTTATGCGCGCGAATCCGTTGCTGGATTAGAGAGTGCATGTATCCATGTATAGAGCGGGCTGGATTATGCAAATGTGACGGACAGGCGGAGCAAAGAGTGGATACTTCGTATTGCTTCAGCACTGTCGTTCAGAAGGGACATCATGTCATCATCCTTCCAAAACGGAATCCACTTCCTATGCGTCTTTTCTCCCTTCTGCACATGCAATGACATCGATAGAAGCAAGGAATAGAAAGAATCGCAGGTTCGCGCAAAATCGGTTCGGTTTTGGTCATTCCTTCGGTTTCTGGAAAGATCAAAAGAGTATTGAATCACTGAAAGACACATGAATAAGGTAACAAGAGAACTGAAGAAGCTTGAAAAGGATCCTCTCGATTTCGCGACGCTGACTGTAAGAAACTGGATTGGCTTTCATCCAAGATTCGCGAGGGTACGAACATGGTGGACGCGACTCTCCTCGGTCCTGAGGAGTCTCCCTACGACGGAGGTGCCTTCCATCTGGAGATCACGATCCCCTCCAACTATCCTCTTGTGGCGCCTTCCGTTGTGTACCGGTGCGAGTCGTAATGGGATAGGTGCGTTTCGCCACGAAGATCTACCACCCGCTGGTGGATAAGGATGACGGCAAGTTCTGCAACGAGGCGATTGCCGAGAACTGGAAGGCTGTGAACAACCTGTCCACCGTGGTGACGACCGTCTACGAGATGCTCCAAGTGGGCGAGGAGTGGGCGCTTGAGAGTAGAACTACGCCAACTGCGACATGGCCGTGGATCCCGACATCGGTGACGAGGTGCGCAACAACCGCCCCGCTTTTGAGGCGACGGCCAAGGAGTGGACGGAGAAGTATGCTTGCTGGAGCCTTTGTTAACAAACACGCCGGAAATGCAAGGAAGCAGCTCACTTTTCATCCGTCTTGATTCGCTACGCCTCACCCCTCGAGCCCGCGCCCACTGAAACAATATAGCACAAACCCACAATTTCTCCAAACCGACAGTGCAGATCCTCCTGCGCCGAGATGTCAATGTACAGGAAGTACTCCACCGTGGTAATGGCATCCTGCTACGCCTCACAGGACCGCGCCACGCCCACCGTCATGATCCGCTGTGTGTTCTCCTCATCGAAGATCAGCCGCAGCAGAGGCTCGCAACTGTCGTTCATCCCCAGCGAGGGAAGCGGCGGAGGCGTCTGCCCCTCAGCTCACACCTCAACACCCACCAGCGTCTCCAGGCCCTTCAAGAAGGCGGCCATCTCCTCCTCGTTCAGCTCCATCTTCTCGGCGTACTCCGCCTTCACGCCCAACAGGCTCCACACCGACCCGAACCCCAGCTCCAGCAGCCGCTTCTTGTGCGCGAGGAGGTGCGTCGCCTCCAGGAAGCTGCCCAGACAGTCCAGTCGGTGGATCAGGTCCATCAGCCGCTTGCGGTGGCCGAACTTCAGGTTCATATTCTTCCAGTCGCTCTCCGACAGCGAAAACAGGTCGCTGCAGCACTTGTACCCCTACCGCTCACTTCGCAACGAGACGCCCACCTTCTCCTTGAACTGTTCCTCGTACTCCTGCATGCCGTTGCTCTTCAGGAACGCCTCGACGGTCGTGGAGGCGGTCGGGAACTCCAGTCCGCCCTCCTCCTCCGCCTCGCCGGACGTCTCGCTGACGGGCTTCGCGGGCGTGGCAGGCGGGACTGTTGCCGAAGTCGTGGGAGTGCATGAAGTGGAGACGGGAGTGGTTGACGAAGCAGCGGGCGAAATGGGAGCAGCAGGGGCAGGTGATGAAATCGGGGCAGGTGAGGAAATCGAGACAGGAGCCGTCGGAATGACAGGAGCGGGAGTCACCGGAGCCGGTACATCCACGACTGACGCCGGCTGCGGATTAATGTCGAAAAGAGCGGCGATTTCGGGCCGTGCCTTCTTGGCGAGATTCAGCGCGGCGACGCCGTGAGCGTTCTTCTTGAGCGGGTCGATGCGATGCGCGAGAAGCAGACGGATGAGCTCTACTTGGAGGGAAATGTCGTCAATACCGATGCCCTCCCACTTCTGCACGGCGATGTGCAGCGCGTTGTTGCCCTCGGCGTCGGTGAGGTGCTCGAGGTAGTCGGCGGGGCGCGCGTCGATGAAGGCCTCGCAGGACTCCAGGTCCAGCCGCTTGATCGCCTCGAAGAAAGCCGCGTCGCACTTGGCGGAGAAGTTGGGTAGCTGGAAGGACTTCAGGAAGGGGAAGGACATGCAGAGGGCGGTCTTGCCGGTCTACGGCGTGAGAGGAAGGGACAGGGCCGACGAGAGACGGAATGTTGTAATCGGCGCCGCTCTGGATGAGGAGCGTGAAAAGCTCCCAGTCGTAGAGAATGGCCGCCCAGTGAAGCGCCGTGCGCCCGAAAGCGTCCTGCTGGTTGATGTCGAACCCGTTCTTCAGCAGCTCCACCACAATCTCTATGCCTTACATAGGGAGAGAAAAACGACGAGGTGCATCCATTTGGCAGGCATAGTGCAGGGGGAACAGCCCATTCGGCGTCCGGTAGTATTTGCAGTCTTCTCGCTTGCAGTTCGCCTTTATATATTCGATGTTCTTTTCCTTGATGGCGTCAAGGAAGGACTACGATCATCACCCTCCTCGCGATAAACCAACGTCCTTCTCCGAAATGAGCGAGGTCAGAAACTCCGAGGTGTTCGAAAACCCGGCCTCGGCGGCCACATCTGCAGCCTTCTTGTTATCCTACGATGAAGAGGGTTTTGGAAATAATACAAGTGTGAGCTGATTCAGCATCGCGCCGCACTTGAAAAGAACGTACAGGCAGTCGTCGTAGCCAAATTGCGCCGCATAATGGAGAAGGGTGTATCCCTTCGAATCGTATGCATTTATATCAATTGTGGACTGCGCGATTTTCCGCTCCAGCGCTTCTCCGTCGCCCTGCGAGTTGCGCATGCAGTCCAGCACCTCCTCGAATACAGATGACTACGCGCGTGACATCCCACAACCCGCCTTCCTACTGTTGCCCAGTTCAACATCGCGGTTGCCCAAAGCACAAGACTGTTTTGTGGTCCGCGCAGTGGTCGTTGATAATCAAGGGAGCTAGGAAAGTGCCGTTTACGCGCGTTCCATGAAGTGTATTACAGAAAAGAGAGTGCCATAAGGCATAGATCTGTACAGGGGATGAGTGGGAATGGAAAATGGCAATTCTATCATCTAGTTCAAGAAAGCAGGAACTGGCATTTTGTCATGATACAAATCAATCTGCTCCAGTTTCATCAGTTTTGACTTCCCCAGAACACAATGATCAGTCTGAGAAGGGGTTTTGGACGGCTGGCTCCTTCCTTAAGAGCGTGGAGAGGGGCACTGTCCGCAAACCAGTCCATGCTGTGATTCTGCGCGTCTCTCCTCTAACATACAGTTCTCATTCTTCCTATTCCGTACAACCGTTTATTGCCTTTTCACAGCGTTTTGGAAGTGCGGCGACTCCTCTCTCGACAAAGGCGTCTTCACGGTCTTCCTCTGCACAGAAGAAGAAGCCGCTGCATGAATTGGATTTAGGGAAGGTGGACGAGAGAAAGAAGTGCTTGTGGGGCGATTTCTCCAACGTAGGTTCGTTCAGCGCATTCACTGTAACGAGGACGCTTCGCAAGAGGATATGCTGAACGCGTTCAACACATTTAAGGAGTTGAGCTACCACGATGTGCGCCTGTCCATCGAGGACCTTGTGACGCTGATCCGCAGCATGCTGAAGCGCTACACATGGGAACACTACATGTAGAAGCGTCGGAGAAGTGTGATGAGCAGATACACGCAGATGCTCCACATCCTGTACGAGTACCGCCGTGCCGATGTGGCCTACGAGATCATCTTGAAGATGAAGGAGGTGCAGATCCGCATCAACAGTGACGACTACATGGACGCGATCCGTGTGTGCAGCGCGGGCAAGAACGCGGACAGCATCGCGCTGACGCTGTGGAACATGATGCTGGCGGAGGGCTACGCCCCGTCGTTGGTGGACCACGAGATCCTGATGAACTGCTATGTGCGCTCTAGCAACATGAAGGGCGCGGAGCAGCTATTCGAGGCGATCCGACACAAGGGCATGAAGCCGACGGTGTGGACGTACAACAGCCTACTGACGGGGTACAAGCGGAACGGGAGCTGGGAGCGCGCGCTGCAGATCTACCAGATCATGAAGCTGGACCAGGTACAGCCGGACGGCGTGACGTACATGATCCTTCTAGACCTGCTGGGCAGGGCGCAGAAGCAGGAGTACATGCCGGTGCTGGTGAAGGACCTGCAGCAGGGCGACGACCTGGTGGGCAACCTGAGCCGGGAAATCAACGCCGCGTTCCCCAACCACCTGATGGGCGACGTGAACCTGTACAACAGCGCGGCGTTCCTGCAGAACTTCGAGCAGCTGCTGCAGAACGAGTCGGTGGAGCTGCTGAACTACCAGTTCAGTAAGCTGTACCTCCGCAAGGCTGGTCTCAACGCGCTGCTCTTCTGGTTCATCCGCCAGGACGACCGCCTTGCCGTGCTGTACCTGTACCGCTGCACGCGCCGCTCGCGCCGCACCGCGCCCGACGACCTCACCTACAAGCTGCTGTTCCACTACTGCGGCGTGAAGCAGGACGCCGAGTTCTTCCACATCATCATGAACGACGCCGCCTCGCAGGGCTTCACCTACACCGTCGCCACAGGCAGCGGGCGTCACGCGTAGTCCTCGCTGGTGCGCAGCGTGTGCAAGTACTTCTTGTTCACGGGGGAGTTGGAGAAGGGCGCGGAACTGGTCCGCCTCATTCCGGACTTCCGAACGCAGCCCTTCCGCGTGCTGCTGTGGAAGTACTCCGAGGCGTCGACCTTCTTCGCGCTGTACAGCATATCCTTGCAAGGAGGGGCGGGGTGCTTAACAACACTTCCTGTTTGACTTCGTGCGGAACTACGGAGAGAAGAAGCTGGAGAACGTGGTGTACCACGATGTGACGATCATGGGTCACACCGGCTACGACGAGCTGAAGGGCAGTCGCAATGAGAAGATCGTTCTGTCGGTGCTGGAGAATCTGAAGCCGCACATCAACACGACGAGAACCGAGGACGGCCGCATCGTGCTGCACCTGCACAGCTTCATGGCCTTCGTGAGGGACGAGGGGCGCCGCTATCAGGTCATGATGAAGAAGGGGAAGCCGTACCATCTGCGGCTGAACACCGACAAGGTCATCCAGGAGTGTTTCAAAGACCTGGACTGTGACAGTCCCTAGTCCTTTTCCCTGTTTGTTTCCTTCGAAGCGTTTCGGTGTTGCAGCACCCCCGTTTAACTGTGGGTTGAATCTAATCTGCCCGCGCATTGAGTCTTATTTACCAAGGCGTCGAGTCTCAATTACCCATGCATCGAGTTTAAAAGAACCCGCGCATCAAGTCCAAATCACCCGCGCAGCTTGGATTCAAGCGCCTCTCAAGTTATTCTTCCGCCTTGCTAATCAAGGACCACTGGTCGCTTTTCCACCTTCCCCGATTTGGAACATCACTATTTCTTTGTATCTTTTGTAACATGAGCATTCTGAAGACTGATAAGGCCCCCGCTGCTATTGGCCCCTATTCCCAGGGTCTCGATCTCGGCAACATTGTGATCACCTCCGGTCAGCTGCCTATTGACCCCGTGACGGGCACCTTCTCTGACAACATTGAGGTGCAGGCCCGCCAGAGCCTCATGAACGTGAAGGCTGTGGTGGAGGCTGCTGGTCTCACCGTTGCCGATATTGTGAAGACCACCGTCTTCGTGAAGAACATGGACGACTTTGGTAAGGTCAACGTTGTGTACGGCAAGTTCTTCGACGAGTTCAAGGCCCCCTACCCCGCTCGCTCTTGCGTTGAGGTGGCTCGTCTGCCCAAGGACGCCGGTGTGGAGATCGAGGCGATTGCCCTGAGAAAGTAAAGCGCCTGTTTGTTACAAACAAGTCCATTTGGAGGGGAACTGCGACGGCAGGTCGGACAGCTTCAGCACACGCAGGGACGCGTAGGGCTGGAACGCGCGCACAATGCCGTCCCGCGCCATGTTCTTGGGCAAGCTGATGGTGTCGTTGTCCGTGCTGGCGATGCTCACATTGAACGCTCTGTCCTCACGAATCGCCCGCTTCACGTCCTCGGGCGTGAGGGCATGCTCGCGGAAGGTCTACGCATAACAGGAAGGAGATGAGCAGACGTAGGCACGGTAGTCTCCCCGGATCGCGCTTCGGAACTTCTTGAAGCACATCAGCTCGTTCCGACACAGATTGCACTTCTTCACGGAGAAGAACGAGGGACACAGGAAGGTGGGCAGGAGGAAGGTGCGGTTCAGCATGCGACTGAGGACGGCCACCTGCATCAGGTAGCGCGTGGAGTTGCGCTTCCTCTCCTCCGCGTCCACCATCAGGTACTTCCGAGTGGGCGACGAGTAGTAGCCGTCCGTGTCGTCCTCATACAGCCGCATCTCCCGCAGACGGTAGTATTTGTTCTCGCTGCCGATGATGAAGTTGTTGTGCATCATCACCTCGTCCTCGCCGACGCGGTCCCAGTAGAACTGGTGGCGCGCGAAGAACACGCGGCCGTTGCTGAACTGCTGCTCAGGAAGCAGCTGCAGCGCGCAGGGCGTGGACTTCATCGCGAAGACGATGGACTCCTGATCGAGCTGTGCGCGCTGTAGCATGTGGAAGTAGGCACGGCGCAGTACCGTTTTGGTGTTGTTCGTGGGGAAGAGAAGCATGAAGCCGGAGTTGAGCGTGTAGTCCTTCTGGGAGACAATGTCGAAGTCCCTGGCGGAAAAGGCCGAGAGGATGGGCCAGGGATCGCGGAACAGGATGATATCGCAGTCCATGTAGAGAAGGGTGAAGCCCATGCTCTGGATGCTCCGAATGACCATCATCTTGTTCAGCACCTTGCGCTGGAACGTGCTGCTCGTGATGATCGAGCCCTCCTTCGCAGCCTGCTCGCTGACTCCCGTGGCCTGGTCGTACAACACTGGAATGCCGCGAGACCGGAGAGTCTAGGCGTGAACACAGCGCATAGATCCAACGTGAAAGGTAGGGGCGTCGGCCGCAACGACGAAGAAGTTGGAGTAGCGCTCCAGATGACTCGTTCGGTAGAACACGTCGAAAAGCGGTAGATAGCCTTCGTCCGTGTAGGTCATCATGATCGTGGTGTTCTTGGCGATCCGCTTGCAGAAGGAGAAGAAGTCCCTCTCGCCCTTGTCGGATGGCATGACTCGGACCATCGGCTTCTGCGTGGCAGGATCCACCTTGTGGATGGGAGAAGGGGTCACTTTACTTGCACCGTACCCTATCCGCTGAACAACTCGGTACTCGTTATCGGCACAGTATAGAGAAGTATATCGCAGCTGAAAAGAGAAGAGAGAAAGACACAAGACCGAAATCAGCAGCAAAGCACACCGCGACATTGCTGGATACGCACAAAACGGAGCGCTTTAAGAGAAGAAAAGAAGCTTGTGTCAGCGAAAACCAATCTGTAAATGGCAAGCAACCGCTTCAGTCGTGCACACTATAAACAAGAATCAAGGGAGCGTGCCCGCAGCACGAAATCGGTGCGAGAAATCGGTGTGAGAGAAAGGGTGGGGTGACGAATTCCTCTGTGGGGCGGACAGCGGCGAAATGCACCAAGGGGTGAGTTCCTGTTCGCTCAGATTGTCTTCTTCTGACCTCCATTTGCAAGAATCATGGGTAAAGGGTACGTTGGGGATCCGTGGGGAGTCGACTGCCTGAAATGCAGACGCGATTGTCATTGGGGTGTGGACGGGGCATTCTAACACCGTTTTTAGTAAGCCTTGTGGTATTCGTGCTGCTCGCAAGCTTCGTGTCGTCCGTCGCCAGGAAAGATGGGCCGATAAGGTGTGCTTCATTTATGAGGGTTACTGACGCTGTAGAAGTACAAGAAGGGCCACAACATTTCTTCGATTAAGGCCAACGTGCTCGGTGGAGCGACCATGGCCAAGGGCATTGTCCTTGAGAAGGTGTATATGGTTTCTCCCTCATTTCAAGCACTAGAGGTGTGGAGGCTAAGCAGCCCAACTCCGCCATTCGTAAGTGCGTCCGTGTGCAGCTGATCAAGAACGGCAAGAAGATCACTGCCTTCGTGCCCCGCGATGGTTGTCTGAACTACGTGGATGAGAACGACGAGGTGCTGATTGCCGGTTTCGGCCGTTCCGGTCATGCCGTGGGTGATATTCCGGGAGTCCGTTTCAAGGTGGTCTGCGTGTCCAAGACCTCTCTGCTCGCTCTGTTCCGCCAGAAGAAGGAGAAGCCTCATAGCTAACACAACATGGTCCTTTATGTGAAGAAGAATCGCTTTTCCTGTTTGGAACCAAACACGCCAGTTGTTCTTTTTGTTCCCGCGAGAGCAGTAGTACTCCATGAAGGTGAAGCCCTCCTTCATGCTCATGTCCACCATCTTCTTCTGGATCATCGTGGCGATCAGCTCCGGGTACTTCTCCTCGTACAGGTACTTCACGTTCCTCTCCCCCACCTTCGGCGCCGCTTCCGCCACCTTCGGCTCCTTTGGCTCCTCCTCCTTCGCAGCACTGCGCGAAGCCAGGTGCGACACCTTCATCGTGAGCTTCGGCTTCACAGGAGCCGCCTCCGTCACCGGAGCGGTGAGGTTGGACACGTCGTCGTAATGCAGCCAGGTCAACGAGGCGGAGATGGCCTGCTGGGCGAGCAGCTGCAGGAGGTGCCAGAACGGGTTCCCCACGAGGAAGCTGACGGGGACGTAGGGTGCGGACAGGGCAAGCGAGAACAGGTGATGCGCGGGAATTGCCTTGTAGGAGGCGGAGGCGAGAGGCGAGAAGCGCAACACGGCGTTGTTGTTGGTGGGCAGGCCCTAGAAGGAATGAGTTGACAGGAATGCCACCTCCGTGAAGAGAATCAGCGGGCAGTAGCTGTGGACAGCTTCCAGCGGCTTGCCGGGCTGCTCGAAGAAGGACTTCGAGGGATGGAGACAGAAGAGGAGCGTCTGCAGGAGATTGCACTCAATGATCTCGCCCTAGGACTCACCACGGGAAGGAACGCTTCACCTGGTTGTTCACGAAGCCAAAACGGTCGGAGATGCTACGCGTCAGCTCCAATGCCCATCACCCACAGCGTAGCATAAACCAAGACCTGCACGTAGCCGGTGAAGTTGCTGATGATGATATCGTTGTTGGCAATATCGGAAATGGAAATGGTCGAGGGATTCACGGAAATGCGGATGCGCAGTTGCTGCGACTTTCCGTAGCTTGTATGGATGGACCACACGCCCATGGTCACGAGCAGCATTCGCACAAGCGGCCCGATCACGCATGTCCAGTAAAGATGCTTCATCACGTCTCCGAACATCTGTATCGTTATAAATTATAGAAGTAACAACGAGATTGCTCAGCAATTCGGCAACAATCACCAGAAGAAGGAATACGGCGAAGAGGGGAATTCGCACGACGCAAATCACAGGACCCACGACGTACTTCAGAATCCAGTTTCCCACGCCCTTGCAGCTGCAACGCGGAGGAAGAAACGGATTGATGCCCGTCTTCTCGTCATCCCATCGGCAAAATGCTTCCTATTCCTCATCGCATTCAGCTGCATCACCTACAGCCATCACGAATAATGTCGATTACAATAATGAGGTCATTACTGCTTTCCCTTCCCGTCCAGGGTGAGTGGAACAGCTAGGAATCACATCCTCTTCCTTTCGAGAGGAGAAATCGAGGGTCGCCAGAATGGGGAAATAACCGTTATCCCCTCGGCTTGAAGCATCCACTCTTTGGGCAACAATTCACCACAGATTTATCGATTTCACTGCGGAAAGACAATGGTACGTCCTTTCTCCTGTCGTGTGTTGCTCGTTACGAGGAGAGCGCGAGCTTGAATCGTGGCTCGGAGTGGTTGGGGAGATGGCTCACCCGTTTTGTAGCCTAGCAGATTCAGCAAGAACAGAAAGGCCAGAGGTCACGTTAGTGCTGGTCACGGTCGTATTGGTATGCGCATTGCGGTTTTGGCCTCACCGTGTAGGTAAGCATCGTTGCCATCCTTCGGGTCGCGGTAAGGCCGGTGGTCAGCATCATATGCGCATCCTCTTCGATAAGTTGTAAGTGCTGCTGGAAATCGAGTGACGCGCCTAGCCACCCCGGTTACTTCGGTAAGGTCG
>QWCN01008491.1_pt1 | contig 11364 bp, 7 predicted proteins | sample 1972711 | NCBI WGS metagenome assembly QWCN01 (sample SAMN09866707, study PRJNA288562) | Human gut metagenome isolate term1_stool, whole genome shotgun sequencing... | isolation source: gut | host: Homo sapiens | place: USA: California | reverse complement strand
GCTGCAACCCCTCCACCGCCGCCCGCGATGCTAAGTTCCTGTGTGAACAGGGGTATACGCTGGAAAAGGTTCAGCCCGTGGATTTGTTCCCAAGGACAAGGCATGTCGAAGCGGTCCTCCTTTTGACCAAACTCAATGTCGAGCGGCATATCGAAGTGGACGTCAGCATGGATGAACTGGATGTGACTGCTGCAGAAAGCAAGGCGACTTACAACGAGATTCAGGATTATGTGTGGGAGCATCATCAGCTCAAGGTCTCCAACCTCTATATCGCACAGGTGAAGCAGAAACACGGCATTATTGAGCGAGAGAATTACAATAAAGCGAAAAACGAGAATGCAAAGCAGCCTAAGTGTCCGAAGGAAAAAGAGGATGCGATTGTGGAAGCATTAAAGCATTTTCAGATGATTTGACGGATCGTATGTAACCTGCTCAAATTTCATAGAGAAGTCTTTGTCTTTCATATAGGAGGCACTGGATGTCAAAATTAAATATTGATCAGAAAAGTGTTAAAGCACTCTTTAGCGAAAAGAAAGCCGACTTTCTTATTCCGGACTATCAGCGGCCTTATGCCTGGGGCGAGAAGGAATGTCAGACACTCTGGGACGATTTGTTCCTATTTGCATTTCCTGATAACGATTGCGACAAATTTAAAAGCGATAGTGATGAATACTTTCTAGGGCCGATCGTCACATTCAAAAACGATGATGGAAAATTGGAAATCATTGATGGTCAACAACGCCTAACAACATTGATGTTGTTGCTTCGAGCGTTCTATGAAAAGTATGGAAGCATGAAGAACGACAAGGCTGTTAAAACTAGCAAATTCATTGAGCAGTGTATCTGGAAGACTGATGAATTCGGTGACCCTGACAAATCAGCTTTGAAAATCGACTCAGAAGTGGCTACCGACAAAGAAAAAGGGGAATTTTTAAACATCCTGAAAACAGGAAAAGTCTCTGAAAACGAAAAAAGCAGCTATGCTAACAATTACCGCTTCTTTCAGCAGAAAATCGTGGATTTTTTGAACACCTACCCTGATTGGTTTTCCTTCTTCCCAATCCGGATCATGAATAATTGCATCCTCCTCCCAATCGAAGCAGAATCCCAGGATACTGCATTGCGGATCTTCTCGACGCTGAACGATAGAGGAAAGCCGTTATCAGACGCAGATATCTTCAAGGCGCAGTTTTATAAATACTACTCTGCCAAGGGTGAACGTGAAGTTTTTATCCAGAAATGGAAAGATCTTGAGGTATTGTGCGACTCTATTTTCCATCCCCTTACCGGCACCCCGATGGATGAGCTTTTCACCCGGTATATGTATTACGAGCGTGCAAAGCAGGGAATCAAATCCTCGACAACAGAGGCATTGCGCAAATTCTACGAACGGAATGCATATAGCTTATTAAAGAATGATCAGACCTTTGAAAACCTGATTGATCTGGCCAATTTCTGGAACGATGTGCAGAATCAAAACGTTGAACGTTTCTCCGATAAAGTTCTTCGGCGGCTTTTTGTATTGAACTATGCGCCCAACGGTATGTGGACGTATTTCGTTTCTGTGTATTATATGGCCAACCGGGATTCCAACGGGTTCCTTGATGATGATTGTTTTTACGGATTTTTGAATAAAATCACAGCCTTCATCTGGGCATACGCTGTTACCAATCCAGGTGTCAACGCACTTCGCACACCAATTTTTGCAGAGATGATCAATCTTGTGAATAGACAGCCGGTTCAATTTACGGATTACCTGTTCCATACCCAGCAATTGCAGAATGCCTTCAACAACTATGTGTTCAGCAATAATCGAGCTATTACAAAAGCAATGTTGACTTGGTGGGCATTTCAGAATTCACATCAGAAACTTTTGTCGCTTGAAAGCGTATTGGAAATTGAACACATCTATGCACGCAGCCGCCAGGAAAAAGAGCATTCACTTTCCAATCCGAGAAATATCGAAAGCCTCGGAAATAAGGCGTTGTTAGAAAAACGAATCAATATTCGTGCCTCTGACTATCGCTTTAGCGATAAAGTAAAGTACTACACAGGTTTTGAAAACAACAGAAAGCAGAGAAAGGAAGGAACAAAGATCGAAGAATTAACTGTTCTTGCCGCAACGGCTACAGATTTCACTGAATCTGATATTGTGGAAAGAAATGCCAAAATCATCTTCAACTTTGTTGAATTCATGCACAGCAACGACCTTCTGTGCGAAGATTAAGAATTCTCCATATTGATTCTCCACCGCCCGTCTGATTTTCAGGCGGGCATTTCTTTTTGGCAAAATATAGTCATTCCGCAAAATCCGTGGTACAATAGGTGCAAAAATCATTTTTTCTGGAAAAACGTCCTGCCATCCAATTTATAGGACACCCATCGTTGTAAAATCAGGACGTCCACCTATCACAAAAAACAAGGAGCAACGTATGCCAAACGATAAGATCACCGCCGTAGGTGCCAACATTGCCGAAAAAGCCGCCATGATCTGGAACGTGGCTGATATGCTGCGGGGGCCGTTTAAGCCCCACGAGTACGGTCTGGTCATTCTGCCCATGACCGTGGTGAAGCGGTTCCACGACTGCCTACTGCCCACCCATCAGGCGGTGCTGGACACCTACGAGAAGGTGAAAAAGCTGCAGGTCATCGACGGCTTTTTGCAGAAAGCCTCCGGCTACCAGTTCTATAACACCAGCCGCTTCACCTTCGAGACCCTGCTGGCAGACCCGGACAACATTGAGTCCAACTTCCGGGATTACCTGTCCGGCTTTTCTGCCAACGCACAGGACGTGCTGGCAAAGTTCGACTTTGACAACATCATCAAGCGGATGGTAGAGAGCAACACCCTCTACCTCGTTATCAAGGAGTTCGGCTCTGAGAAGGGATATCTTGGCCCGGACAAGATCAGTGCCGTGGATTGCGGCTACATCTTTGAGGACCTGGTGCGGCGGTTCTCCGAGAGCTTTGGCGAGGAAGCCGGAGCGCACTTCACCAGCCGGGATATCATCTACCTGATGACCGATCTGCTGCTGTCTGAGGCAGATCTGGACACCAGCAGCATGACCGTTTACGATATGGCCATGGGAACCAGCCAGATGCTGAGCTGCATGGAGGAGCGCATCCACGAGCTGAACAGCGACATTGAGGTGACCTGCTTCGGGCAGGAGTTCAATCCCTCCACCTTTGCCATCGCCAAGGCGGACATGATGATCCGGGGCGGCGACCCCAACAATATGCGGTTCGGTGATACTTTGTCGGAAGATCAGTTTCCCGGGTTCACCTTCCAGTACATCATCTCCAACCCGCCCTTCGGCATTGACTGGAAGCGGGAGCAGAAGGCGGTGGAAGCCGAGGCCGCCCGGGGCAAGATGGGGCGTTTTGAGCCCGGTCTGCCCAAGATCAGCGATGGTCAGCAGCTTTTTGTGCTGAACGGCCTTGCCAAGCTGGCAAACGAGGGCAAGATGGCGATCATCCAGAACGGCTCTCCCCTGTTCAGCGGCGATGCCGGCAGCGGGCCCAGCAACATCCGGCAGTATATTCTGGAAAACGACTGGCTGGACTGTATCATCCAGCTTTCCACCGATATGTTCATGAACACCGGCATCTCCACCTACATCTGGGTGCTCAGCAAGGATAAGCCCGCCCACCGTGCGAACAGGGTGCAGCTTATCGACGCCAGCCACTGCTTCGAGCCACGCCGCAAGAGCATCGGCACCAAGCGCAACGACATTACCGATGCCTGCCGGAAGCTGATCGTCACCGCCTACGGCGAGTTTGCCAACGGCAAGGTGTACGGCGACAAAAACGGCATCTACTGCGAGAGCAAGGTGTTCGAGAGAGTGGATTTCGGCTACAACAAGATCGTGGTGGAGCGTCCCCAGCGGGACGAGGCGGGCAACGTTATCCTGAAGCGCGGCAAGCCCGTGCCGGACACCAGCCTGCGGGACACCGAAAACGTGCCGCTGGTGCAGGATATTGACGCCTACTTTGCCCGGGAAGTTCTGCCCTACGCCCCCGACGCATGGATCGACCACAGCAAGACCAAGGTGGGCTACGAGATCCCCATGACCCGCTATTTCTACGAGTATCAGGCACCGGAAGCCGTGGAGGATATCGTGGCGCGCATCACCGCACTGGAACAGGATATCTCCGCCGGGCTGGCAGAGCTGTTCCATAAAGCCTGATTTGAGTTGTTTCCATTTTGGAAACTGCTCTTCTGCTTTTTATTTACTCAGTTTGTGCAAAATTTGTACAAACTTATGGAAGGGATTTTTCAAATGAGTGAAAACGAACGGAAAAGCATGATTAAGGTTCGCGGTGGTTTTAGTGAAAAAATCGGCATCAACCCTTGTAATACCCAAATGCAGATAGATGATTTTGACGATCGAACTCGTGCTCTTATTGGGAATCGCTTATTCACCATTTGCTGTTTAGCCTTTGATCCTGGCAGCAGTTCCGAGTACGATCAACTCCGATTTCTCAAATCGCCCTATAGAGATACTCGTCACGGCTTGATTGGAAGTGATTTTTGTCGCTCACTTCTTTCAGATGTTTTTTGCCTTCCTGTTCGTGGGACGCTCAATTTACGCTATGATTGGGAATCTGCCTTTTCAAAAGTTTCCGATGTGATTTCGAACGCCCCATATAATGAGGTTCTTGATATTCTTTGGTATGTATGCTCATGGATTTCTCGATATACTGCTAAAGACTTTTCTAATCAAATATATAATGCGCTAAATGCTCTATTTGAGCAAGAATATGTTGGCTATCGCTTCATATCTGGCGAAATTGTCCCTATTACAGATAAATCCGAAGTAAAAGAAATTGAGCAGGCTTGTCATACTCCCTTTGAAGGTGCCCGCATTCAGCTTCAAAAGGCACTTTGTTTCTTGTCCGATAGAGAACATCCTGATTACAAAAACTGTGTAAAAGAAAGCATTAGTGCAGTAGAATCTGTTTGCAAGGTACTTGCTAACGACCCAAAGGCTGAATTAGGTAAGGCTCTGAAATCTTTAATAGCAAATGGTCTAATTATTCATGGCAGTCTAAAATCTGCTATTTTGGCTTTATATGGCTATGCTTCTGATGAAGGGGGTATTCGTCATGCTGAGCGTGAAACTGAAAGTACTGTTACATTTGAAGAAGCCAAATTCATGATGGTCACTTGTAGTGCAATCGTCAACTATCTGGTTGCAGAATACGGAAAGCATGGTGCTGAAAATGCGTAAAATGAAAGACAGCGGCATTGAATGGATCGGGGAAATTCCGGAGGGGTGGGAAATCACCCGCTTAAAGCACCTCGCAGATTTTGAACCCACTTGTGATACCAGTTATTTAACTGATGAATCTAAAATCACATATACTCCTATGGAGTGCGTCAAAAATGGCGGCTTTGAAAATCGTTCTGCACTTTATGGAAACCTTTCGCATACACTAACTCCGTTTCAAAATGGCGATATTGCTATGGCAAAGGTTACACCCTGCTTTGAAAACGGCAATATCGCTATCATGGACAATCTTTTTTCCGGTTTTGGTCTCGGTAGTTCTGAACTATTTATTTTTCGTCCCAAAAGCATTTCCACACGCTATTTCTTCTACTGGCTTCAGAATAAAGCATTTGTGGCAAGGGCTTGCTCAACCATGACAGGTACTGGTGGACTAAAGCGCATTTCTCCTAGTTTTATCCGTAATTGTCCAGTTCATTGTCCGTCAACTGATGAACAGACAAAGATTTCGGATTATTTAGATGCAAAATGTTCCAAGATTGATGACCTTTTAACCTCCGTTCACGCCAGTATTGAGGAATACAAAAAGCTCAAGCAGGCAGTTATTACGCAGGCTGTTACCAAAGGCGTGCGCGGCGAGCGGGAGATGAAGGATAGCGGTGTTGAGTGGATTGGGAAAATCCCGGGAGAATTCGATCCCGTTCAGCTGAAATTTTTCTGCAAGCTAATTACAGATGGCACTCATTTTTCTCCTACAACTGTCGAAAACGGTTGGCCTTATATCACAGCCGGAGACGTTCATGGCATTGGTCTTGACTATAATTCTGCCAAACGTATTTCTGAAGAAGATTTTCAGTTATTAGTCGCACAGGGTTGCCAGCCTTTAAAAGGTGATGTGTTGCTTGTCAAGGACGGTGCAACAACTGGTCGTGTTGGGTTTGTTGATAGTGACACTCCATGTGTTATTCTATCTTCTGTCGCAATGCTTCGTCCTGCTGACAATACCGATGGGCACTATCTTATGTATTTACTGGCATCTGATTTTTTGCAAAAGCAGATCCTTGTTTCAATGGCAGGTTCTGCTATGCCACGTACAACGCTAACAAAACTCACAAAATATATTGGTCTGCTTCCTCCTCTCCATGAACAAAAAGAAATTGCAAACTACCTTGACGCCAAGTGTGCCAAGATTGACAGACTGATTGCAAAGAAAGAGCAGTTGGTAAAAGAGCTGGAAAGCTATAAGAAAAGTTTGATTTATGAGGTTGTAACGGGGAAGAGGGAGGTGTAAAATAAAGCTATAGTCGGTGTTTTTCAGATGTTCCAGTAAAAAGGAGGGACTTTAATGCTTGATTCTAAAAGGACTGTTCGCATAGGTGCTGCCAGCACTTATGTTACTGAAATCAAAAAAATCATGCAGGCATCTGCTCCAGATGCAGAGTTTTTGTTTCGCGGACAGTCCAGCGTAGACTATCAACTTCTTCCTTCTTTAGGTAGAAATTCCAACTTTTTAAAACATGAACGAGATTTAATTGCCCTTGCGAAGTATAAGAAACCAGATGTTTTCACAAACACTATGCTCCCCCTCGAAACACTTGCTCTGCTTCAACACTATGGCGTTCCCACTCGCCTACTTGATGTAACAGAAAGTGCACTAGTTGCACTGTACTTTGCCTGTCAGCCCACTCGCAATAGCACCAACAAGGATGGTGTTGTTTACGTATTCTGTGATAAATCGAAACGTGTTTCAAATCACGCTATCCTAAACGCCGTTGCGGATAGTGCCTATATTTTAAACTTTAACGATCTCCATACTGTTCGTCTTGAAGATTTCTTTGACGCCATGTTAAAGCAGTCTTATTGGAAATCCACTTCCGCTGCTCAAGGAGATCATAAGAACTCCAAACCTGATTATGTTGACAAACATCTTCGTGGTCCTCTTTTCGTAAATGCACCAGCTTTTACTCTAAGACAACAGATTCAACAAGGGCGATATATCTTATTCCCAAACAAGATTACCCATAATGCCCGTAATGAAAAGTGCTTTTCTGATACCCTTGCTCCAATTGATGAAAACGATGAATCCGTAGCTGGAAAAATCATCATTTCCAACCAGCAAAAGAAAGCCGTTCTGAAAGAACTAAAGACTCTAGGAATCACTGAGTACAGTCTCTTCAGCGACAGTATTGACATTGTATGCAAGGGCATCAAAGACCAATTTGCGAACGACTAAGGGAGGAATCTAACCATGCCCCTCAACACCACCGAAAAGCAGTTTGAATCGGACATTGCGGCGGCGATGCTCTCCCCTGCCGGGGGCTACACCCGCAACGGGGATTGCTACGATCCCAAGCTGGGGCTGTTTGTGGATACCCTTATCCGCTTTGTGCAAAAGACCCAGCCCAACGAGTGGGCATTTTTTGAAAAGCAGAACCCGGTAAACCCGGTGCGGAAGTTCTGCACGGCCTTTAACAATGCCTGCGATGCGGACGGACTGCTTTCGGTGCTGCGGCATGGGTTCAAGCACCGGGGACGGCGGTTCCGGGTGTGCTATTTCCAGCCGGAGTCCGCGCTGAACCAGAAGGACGCCCAGCGCTACGCCCAAAACGAGATCACCTGCAACCGGCAGTGGTTCTACTCCGACACCACCCACAACTCGGTGGACATGGTGCTGGCGGTAAACGGCATCCCGGTGTTCGCCTTTGAGCTGAAGAACCAGTTCACCGGGCAGACTGTGGAGAACGCCAAGCAGCAGTGGATGCACGACCGGGACCCCCGGGAGGTGTGTTTCCAGTTCAACAAGCGCATTCTGGGCTACTTTTGCGTAGACCTGACCGAGGTGTGGATGGCCACCCGGCTGGCGGGCAAGGACACCCGCTTTCTGCCCTTCAATCAGGGCTCCAACGGTGCCGGGCGGGACGGCGGTGCAGGCAACCCGCCCAACCCCAACGGCTACCTTACCGCCTACCTCTGGGAAGAAGTGTTCCAGAAGGACAGCATGATGGACATCCTGCAAAAGTTCATGAGCCTGCAGGACGGCAAGACCCTCATCTTTCCCCGGTACCATCAGCCACTATCTCATCCAGCACAGCGCTGGGTCGGGCAAGTCCAACTCCATTGCATGGACGGCGTACCGGCTGGCTTCCCTGTTCAACACCGAGAACAAGCCGGTGTTTGCCAGCGTCATCGTGGTGACCGACCGCACCGTGCTGGACGCACAGCTGCAGGAGACCATCTCCGGTTTTGACCATACGCTGGGTGCGGTGGAGGCCATCGGCGAGGACAAAAACTCCGGCGACCTGCGGGATGCCATCAACAACGGCGCACGCATCATCATCACCACGCTGCAAAAGTTCCCGGTCATCTACACCGAGGTGAACAAGACCGCCGGGAAGAACTATGCCGTTATCATCGACGAAGCGCACTCCTCCCAGACCGGCACCTCTGCCCTGAAACTGAAAGCCGCCCTTGCCGACACCGAGGACGCACTGCGGGAATATGCCGAGCTGGAAGGCAAAGCGGAGGACGAGATCGACCCGGAGGATGCACTGGTGAAGGAGTTAACCTCCCACGGACGGCACAAGAACCTATCTTTCTTTGCCTTTACCGCCACCCCAAAAGCCGCCACGCTGGAACTGTTCGGCACCGAGTACCCGGACGGCAGCCACCACCCCTTCCACATTTACAGTATGCGTCAGGCTATCGAGGAAGGGTTCATTCTGGATGTGCTGCAAAACTACATGACCTATTCCACCTGCTTCAAGATTGCCAAGACCATCCCGGACAACCCCGACCTGCCCGCCAGCCGGGCGGCAAAGCTCATCCGCAAGTATGAAGAGCTGCACCCCTACAACATCAGCCAGAAGGCAAAGATCATTGTAGAAACCTTCCGGGAGACCACCAGCCACAAGATCGGCGGACGGGGCAAAATGATGGTGGTCACCTCCTCCCGATTGGCGGCGGTGCGGTACTTCCACGAGGTCAAGCGCTACATTGCCGAGCAGGGCTATGACGATGTGCAGATCTTAGCGGCGTTTTCCGGTGCCGTACCGGACGGCGGTGTGGAGTATATGGAGCAGTCCCTGAACGTCCGCACTGACGGCAGCCACATTGCGGAGAGCCAGACCAAAAAGGAGTTCCACAACAACTTCAATGTGCTCATCGTGGCAGAAAAATACCAGACCGGTTTTGACGAACCGCTGCTCCACACCATGATCGTGGACAAAAAGTTAAAGGGCGTCAAGGCAGTGCAGACCCTCTCCCGCCTGAACCGCACCTGCCCCGGCAAAACCGACACCTTTGTACTGGATTTCGTGAACAAGGCAGAGGACATCCGGGAGGCATTCCAGCCCTTTTATCAGGAGACGTTTCTGGAGCAGGAGGTCAACACCGACCTCATTTACAAGACCCAGAAGGAGCTGCGGAGCTTTGCCGTTTATTCCGATGCAGACGTGGAAGCCTTTGCTAAGGAGTATTTCCGCAGCACCAAGCAGGATAAAAATGCCGTGGGCCGCATGAGCAGCGTTTTAAAGCCCGTAGCAGACCGCTACAACCAGAAAACGCAGGCCGAGCGGTACCAGTTCCGCCGCCTGCTGCGCAGCCTTGTCAAGTGGTACGGCTACGTTTCACAGGTGGCGCGGATGTTCGATGAAAAGCTGCACAAGGAGAACGTATTCTGTGCCTACCTGCTCAAGCTGTTGCCGCCGGACGAGGTCTCTCCGCTGGATCTGGAGGGCAAATTGCAGTTGGAGTATTACAAGTTGCAAAAGACCTTTGCCGGTGCCATAGAGCTGGAACACGCCAAAGGCGTCTACGAGCCAGTCACCCAGAAAGGCGCTCTCGGCCACGACCCCAAGGAGCCGCTGGACGAGATCATTTTGAAGATCAATGAGAAGTTCAAGGGCGAGTTCACCAATGCCGACCGGGTGCTGCTTACTGCCCTGCATGACCGTCTGCTGGCCGACCCGAAGCTGGCAAAGCTGGCGCGCAGCTCCGACCCGCAGATCTTTACCGAGAGCATCTTCCCCAAAGCCTTTGACACCGCCGCACAGGACAGCTATCTTGAAGCGCAGGACACCTTCTCTTCCCTGTTTGAGGACACCAGCAAGTACAAGGCTATTATGTCGGCATTGGCAGAGTGGCTGTATGGGGAATTCCGCAATAAGTAAAACAGTTTTCCCTTTTTATTTGCTTAAAACAGCCTGCATCCACGAGATGCAGTTCAAGGGTTTGGGTGCTCCCCAACAAGCGTTTTGCAACGCAAAAATGGCAGATGTATATACGTCTGCATTGCTTGCAGGCGCTATGAAACCTCTCAACATGCTTTCCAAAATTTGAAAATCATTTTGCAATCGAGACCGTCCGTTTTCAAGTTCAACTTGAAGCGGACGGTTATTTTTTGCTCAGGAAGTTTTCGAGTTTGCAATCGCAGTAAGCAGGGCGAGCCGGTACCACCTCGCAAGTTTTGAACCTGATTTTTTACAAATCCAGCTTCAAAACACTTGTTGGGCTTCGCCCAAACCCGATATTCCGCACAAAATTGCACTGGCTACACGTTTCCGCTGATACCGAATAAGCAAATTTTCTTGAAGAAAAATTTGTTCTATGAAAATCGGCGTTAATTCATTCAATATTGCATCAAACCGGAACTATCACTTTCGGTTTTTCCTTGGGATTCTCCTAAAATACACTGAAAACCGGAAGGAATGCTTCCTAAAAATTTCTTCTTGGTTATGGTATGCTTTCTACAAACCTTCATCGAACCTTGAGAACCGAACAACCGTCTGCATGGGATACCCGGCGATGACCCCCAAGTGGGAGAGCCGGAAAACGCCGCTAAAAGGGGCTGGAAATCCATGTGGGTAGAACGGCACCCAAAATCCGAAATCACGTTGATTCGCAACCTTTCTAGCCGATGTGATTGAGAAGTACGCATCGGTCTTGGAAATAGACAACGCTGTATCCTCAACCAACAACAAAAATCAACAAGATGCTGTTGATGCCACCATTGCAGCATGATATAATATTCTTGTAATACTTGTCCCAACACAGTGGTAAGGTCTCCCCTTCCACTGTATTACATACACGGAACGAGGTGCTTAAAATGAATCGTCCAGATGACTCTCCTAAAAATTCC
>QWCN01006083.1_pt1 | contig 11369 bp, 5 predicted proteins | sample 1972711 | NCBI WGS metagenome assembly QWCN01 (sample SAMN09866707, study PRJNA288562) | Human gut metagenome isolate term1_stool, whole genome shotgun sequencing... | isolation source: gut | host: Homo sapiens | place: USA: California | reverse complement strand
AAATGCCGGTGAAGTACAGCACCGCAGGCAGGATGGCCCGCACGGCGATCTGGCTGTACGGCTCACCGGTGAACTCCGCCATCAAGAAGGCTGCGGCGCCCATGATAGGAGGCATGATCTGGCCGCCGGTGGAAGCCGCCGCTTCCACGGCGCCGGCAAATTCACCCTTGTAGCCGGTCTTTTTCATCATGGGGATGGTGACGGAACCGGTGGTGACGGTATTGCCCACAGAGGAGCCGGACACCATGCCGCACAGGGCAGAGGAGATGACGGCCACCTTGGCGGGACCGCCGGGGGCAGCGCCGGCCACAGCGTTGGCCAGGCTGATGAAGAACTGGGCGATGCCCGTCCGCTCCAGGAAAGCGCCGAAGATGATGAACACCACGATGAACTTGGCGCACACGCTGATGGGGCCGCCGAAGATACCGTTTGTGGTGTAGAACATGGTGCGGATCACCTGGTAAATGGTCATCTTCGCCTGATCCGCGCTGGGTGTACCCATCAGGTTGAAGAAGGTATAGACCAGCAGCGCGCCGGCCACGCACAAAATGGGCAGGCCCACGCACCGGCGGCACAGCTCCACCAGCGCCAGGATGCCGATGAGGCCGATGACCATGTACAGATCGTTCTGCATGACCCGGGCGGACATCTGGATGACGTTCTGGGCATTGACGGCGTAGAAGAAATAGGCGCCGGGGCCGATGATCAGCAAAATGATGTCATACCAGGGCATGTGATTGACCCGGGTATCTCCCTTCCGCGCGGGGAAGGTCAAAAAGCCAAACAGCAGGATCAGACCCACGAACACCGGCAAACGGATCTCCTGCATGGTGGAGAGAAACACGGTGTCGATGATGCAGTAGAGGGAAAAAGCCACCATCAGCCAGCGGATGACGAGTTTCGGCATTCCTTCCCAGACCCGGGTATTGGACTCCCGGTCGTATTTTTTCATGACCGCCTCTACGTCCGCAGCGGTGCCGACGGACGTATCATGCTCTTCAAAGGCGGTGGGCGGTACCTGCTCCGCCTCTTTCTTTTTGAACAAAGCCATAGGGTTTTCCCTCTCATTTCGGATGTGGTTTTGTCCCGCTCACCGGCCGGACATTAAGAGGAACTACGGCGGAGATCCGCCGTAGTTCCATGGGGGCACGCCCAATTACTTGGTGGACACGTCATACCCCTTTTCAGCAAAGTACTTGGCCGCGCCGGGGTGATAGGGCACTGCGGTAACGCCGGCAGCGAAGTCCAGGTTCAGCTCTTTGCCCTTGTCGTGAGACTGGGCAATGTTGTCCATATTTTCGAAGATGGTGTAAACGATGTTGTACACATCCTCCTCGGAGACGTCGTCCCGGACGACCACAACGGCGCTGACGGCCACGGTCTTGGTCTCGGGCACGCCCTCATAGGTTCCCTCGGGGATGGTGTACTCCTCATAATAAGGAGAGGCTTCCTTCAGCTTGGCGATGTGCTCATCGTCCAGGCCCACCAGATAGGTGTCCTTGGCGGTAGCCAGGGTGGTGATGGCCACGGTGGGAGCACCGGCCACAACGAAAGCGGCGTCGATCTTGCCGTCCTGCAGGGCGTCGGCGCTGTTGCCGAAGTCCTGATACTGGGCGTTGATGTCGGCCTCCGTCATGTCATAGGCAGCCAGGATGTCCAGAGCGTTGTAGTACACGCCGGAGCCGGAGGCGCCAATGGAAACGGTCTTGCCCTTCAGGTCCGCCACGGTCTTGATGTCGGGATCGCAGGTGACGATCTGGACCTGCTCCATATACAGGGCAGCCACCGTGGAGAAATCGGTGACGGGATAACCCTCAAACAGCCGCTCGCCGTTATAGGCGTAGCTCATCACGTCGGACTGGACGAAACCCAGCTGGGCAGTATTCAGGTCCATCTGCTCGATGTTGTCCTGAGAACCATTGCTGACCACGGCCGTGACCTTGGTGCCGTTGCCGTTGGTGGTGATGGCCTGGGCCAGCACACTGCCGAAGCCATAATAGGTACCCTGGTCGCCGCCGGTACGGAACTTCAGTTCGGTGCCGGAACCGGTGGTGGAGGAAACGTTCCAGTTGGTCTGGGCGGTTTCCGTGTTGCCTGCGTCCGCGTCGGTGTTGGTGTCCGCAGCCGTGTCATCGCCGCAGCCCGTCAGCAGGGATGCCACCATCATGGCCGCCAGAAGCAGAGACAAAAACTTCTTCATCACATGAATCCTCTTTCCTCGTATCATTTTGGCACGGGGTGCCATGCATGTATGTGCATATCATATCGCAATCTCTTTCATTTTTCAAGTATATTTTTTTCATGAGGCATTATTTTTGCAGGACTTTATCGTACCACTTGCATTTTTAGTGACGTTTGTGTAATAGAACCCCTGGCTGTCCCCTGTTTTTATGTGTATTTTCCCGTTTTTCACGGCGGCTGGGCCAAAAAGAGCGGAGAGGCCGGCTGAAAAGACGGTCTCTCCGCGTGGGAAAGTCTATGATTGGAGCAGGCTGCGTTTACTTGATGGTCATCAGCAGCTGACCGCCCTTGACGGTATCGCCCTCGTGGATCTCGATGCTCTCCACGGTGCCGCTCATACGGGCGGTGATGGCAGTCTCCATCTTCATGGCCTCAATGGTCAGCAGGGTCTGGTTCTTCTCCACAGTGTCGCCCACTTTGACGTTGATCTTGCTGACGGCGCCGGGGATGGATGCGCCCACCTGGCTCTTGTCCTCCGGATCCACCATGGGTACCCGGGCGATATTCTTCTGGGCCGCCTCATCGGGCACCTGCACATCCCGGCGGATGCCGTTGAGTTCGAAGCTGACGGTACGCATACCCTCGCTGTCCACTTCGCCCAGGCCCAGGTACTTGATCACCAGAGTCTTGCCGTCGGCGATGTTGACCTTGTTGGTCTCGCCCACCGCCAGGCCGTGGAAGAACACATGGCTGCCCAGCCGCATGATATAGCCATACTCTTTCTGGTTCTTGACAAAGTCCTCTACCACCTTGGGATACAGGCAGTAGCTGAGAACCGCCCGCCAGCTGGGATTGGTGTCAAAGGAAGCCATCTCCCGCTCCTTGGCCTCAAAGTCCACGGGAGGCAGCAGCTCGCCGGGGCGGCAGGTGATGGGCTTTTTGTCCTTGAGTACCACCCGCTGCAGATCCTCGGGGAAACCACCGGCAGGCTGGCCCATCATGCCGGAGAAGTAGCTGACGGCGCTGTCCGGGAAAGCCAGGGCCTCGCCCTTTTCCACAATGTTTTCCGGGGTCAGCTGGTTCTGGGTCATGAAGATGGCAAGGTCTCCCACCATCTTGGAGGAAGGCGTCACCTTCACGATGTCGCCCAGCATTTCGTTGACCTTGCGATAGTTCTCCTTGACCTCCATGAAGCGGCTGCCCAGGCCCAAGGACTCCACCTGGGGCTTGAGGTTGGTGTACTGGCCGCCGGGGATCTCATAGCGGTAAATGTCGGCGTTGTTGCAGGTGAGGCCGCCCTCGAAGGAGTCGTAGCGCTTGCGCACATCCTCCCAGTACTCGGTGAGATACTGGAGGCGCTCCAGATCCAGTCCGGTGTCCCGCTCAGTGCCCTGGAGGGCCGCCACAACGGCATTCATGGAAGGCTGGCTGGTCATGCCGGCCATGGAGGAAATGGCGCAGTCCACCACGTCCACACCGGCCTCGGCTGCCAGCAGCAGGGCCGCCACCTGGTTTCCGGAGGTATCGTGGGTGTGGAGCTGGATGGGGATGCCGATCTCCTGCTTGAGGGTGGAGACCAGCTTCTTGGCGGCGTAGGGCTTGAGGATGCCGGACATGTCCTTGATGGCCAGCATGTGGGCGCCCCGCTTCTCCAGTTCCTTGGCCAGGTTCACATAGTACTCCAGGGGATACTTGTCCCGCTTGGGATCCAGGATGTCGCCGGTGTAGCAGATGGTGGCCTGGCAGATCTTGTCCTGCTTGAGCACCTCATCCATGGCCACTTCCATGCCCGGGATCCAGTTGAGGGAGTCGAACACCCGGAACACATCGATGCCGCTGCGGGCGGCCTCCTTGATGAATTCCCGGATGACGTTGTCAGGGTAGTTGGTGTAACCCACGGCGTTGGCGCCCCGGAGCAGCATCTGCAGCAGGAGGTTGGGGGCCTTCTGCCGGATCAGATCCAGCCGCTCCCAGGGAGACTCATGGAGGAAGCGGTAGGCCACATCAAAGGTGGCACCGCCCCAGCATTCCAGGGAGAAGGCATCGGCCAGGATCTCACTGGTGCCCTCCATCCCCTTGACAATATCACGGGTACGGACACGGGTGGCAAGCAGGGACTGATGGGCATCCCGGCAGGTGGTATCGCAGATCAAAAGCTTCTTCTGATCCTTCACCCAATCCGCCACGGCCTTGGGGCCCTTGGCGTCCAGCAGCTGCTTGAGACCGTCGGGCCGGTTGCCGGTGACCGGTGGGAACCGGGGCGCATCGTAGAACTTATGGCCCTCCTGCTCCTTGACCACGATGTTGCCGATGTACTTGAGCATCTTGGTGGCCCGGTCCTGGCTCTCGTCCAGCTGGAACAGCTCCGGGGTTTCATCGATGAACTTGGTGTGGCACTTGCCGGCGATGAAGGCCGGGTGCTTGAGGATGTTGGTGACAAAGGCGATGTTGGTCTTGACGCCCCGGACGTGGATCTCGTTGATGGCCCGGGCGGCCTTGCGGCAGACGCCGGCAAAGGTGTTGTCCCAGGTGGTGACCTTCACCAGCAGAGAGTCATAATAGGGAGAGATGACGGCGCCGGTGTAGGCATTGCCGCCGTCGAGGCGGATGCCGAAGCCGCCGGCGGAGCGGTACGCCGTGATCTTGCCGGTATCGGGGGCAAAGTTGTTGGCGGGATCCTCGGTGGTGACACGGCACTGGATGGCGTACCCGTTGAGGTGGACGGCGTCCTGGCTGGGAATGCCGATGTCGGGGTCACTGAGAGGACGTCCCTCAGCGATCAGGATCTGGGAGCGCACCAGGTCGATGCCGGTAACCATCTCGGTAACGGTGTGCTCCACCTGGATGCGGGGATTCATCTCGATGAAATAGTGGTTGCCGTCCCGGTCCACCAGGAACTCCAGGGTACCGGCGTTGACATAGCCCACGTACTTCGCGATCTTCACCGCGTCGTCATAAAGGGCCTGGCGCACCTTCTCATCCACGGAGAAGGCGGGGGTGAACTCCACCACCTTCTGGTAGCGGCGCTGGAGGGAGCAGTCCCGCTCGAAGAGGTGGACCACGTTGCCGTACTCATCGCCCAGTACCTGGACTTCGATGTGCTTGGGTTCCACCAGGAACTTCTCCATGAAGATGTCGTCGTTGCCGAAAGCCTTCTTGGCCTCCGACTTCACCAGGTCGAAGTTGATGCCCACTTCTTCCACGGTGTCACAGCGGCGCATGCCGCGGCCGCCGCCGCCGGCAGCGGCTTTCAAAATGACGGGGAATCCAAACTCCATGGCCAGCTTCTGGGCCTCTTCCCGGCTCTTGAGAGGCTCGGCGGTGCCGGGCGTGGTGGGCACGCCGCAGGCCAGCGCCATCTGCTTGGCAGAAAGCTTGTCGCCCATCAGGTCCAGGATCTTGGAGGAGGGCCCGATGAACTGGATACCGGCCTCCTCGCAGGCCCGGGCAAAGTCCCCGTTTTCGCTCAAAAAGCCATATCCGGGGTGAATGGCGTCGGCGCCGTGCTTTTTGGCCAGCCGGATGATCTGGGGGATGTCCAGATAGGCGCCCAGCGGGCTCTCGTTCTCACCGATCAGATAGGATTCATCCGCAGCAGTCCGGAAGATGCTGTATGTGTCCTCATTGGAGTAAATGGCAATGGTCTGGAGTCCCAGATCATGGCAGGCGCGGAAAATGCGCATGGCGATCTCGCCCCGGTTTGCTACCAGGACCTTCTTGAATTCCCGGCTCATGGTGTGCGTTCCTCCTTTTCATCAATGGGCGGGATCCGCCCGGATTGGTCTGCAGGTTGCATCCAGTATACGCCTTTGCCGGTACGGGTTGCAATGCATTTCCCCTCTTTTCCGTCAACTTTAGAAAATCCGACAATTTGTTGCGCAACAAGAACTCTCCCGCTCGTCTATTTCAGCAGGACTAATGTCCGTCATTCGTCTACACGACAGTGGATAAAAAGCGCCGCACCCTGGCAGGCGCGGCGCCCTTCCGCTTTACGGGACCAATTATTTAATGACCTTGCTGTCCACGTCGTCCTTGAGCATCTTCTGGAAGTCCGCCAGAGGCATCACACCCAGATCGCCGTCGGCCCGGTGCCGGACGGAAACGGTGCCCGCTTCGGCCTCCTTGTCGCCGATGACCAGCATATAGGGGACCTTCTCCAGCTGGGCCTCCCGGATCTTCTTGCCGATCTTCTCATTGCGGTGATCGGTCTCCACCCGGTAACCGGCGGCATCCAGCTGCACGGCTACCTGGTCGGCGTATGCCGCCGCCCGGTCGGTGATGGGCAGAAGCTTGACCTGAACGGGGCTCAGCCAGACAGGGAACGCGCCGGCGAAGTGCTCGGTGATGACGCCGATGAAGCGCTCGATGGAGCCCAGCACCACGCGGTGGATCATAACAGGGCGGTGCTTCTGGCCGTCCTCGCCCACATACTCCAGCTCGAAGCGCTCCGGCAACTGGCTGTCCAGCTGAATGGTACCGCACTGCCAGGTGCGGCCCAGGGAGTCGGCCAGATGGAAGTCCAGCTTGGGGCCGTAGAAGGCGCCGTCGCCCTCGTTGATGACGAAGTCCTTGCCCATATCGGTGATGGCGTTTTTCAGGATGTCCTGATTGCGCTCCCACTCCTCCACGGTGCCGATGTGGTCCTCAGGCATGGTGGAAAGCTCAATGGTGTAGCTCAGGCCGAAGGTGGAATAAACCTCGTCGAACAGACGGACCGTCTCCTGGATCACGTCCTTCATCTGCTCCCGGGTCATGAAGACATGGGCATCATCCTGATTGAAGCAGCGCACACGGAACAATCCGTGGAGCGCGCCGGAGAGCTCATGACGGTGAACCAGGCCGATCTCGCCCACCCGCAGAGGCAGATCCCGGTAGGAGTGGGGCTCGCTGGCGTAGACCAGCATGCCGCCGGGGCAGTTCATGGGCTTGATGGCGTAATCCTCGCCGTCGATGACGGTGGTGTTCATGTTCTGCTTATAGTGATCCCAGTGGCCGGAACGCTCCCACAGCTGGCGGTTGAGGATGACAGGCGTAGAGATCTCCACATAGCCATATTTCTTGTGGACCTGACGCCAGTAGTCCAGCAGCGTGTTCTTGAGCACCATGCCCTTGGGCAGGAAGAACGGGAAGCCGGGGCCCTCGTCCCGCAGCATAAAGAGGCCCAGTTCCTTGCCCAGCTTGCGGTGGTCACGCTTCTTGGCCTCCTCAATGCGCTGGAGGTATGCGTCCAGCTCTTCCTTCTTGGGGAAGGCGATACCGTAGATCCGCTGGAGGGTCTCACGGTTGGAGTCGCCCCGCCAGTAGGCGGCGTTGCAGGCAGTGAGCTTGATGCCGTTGCCCTTGATGCGGCCGGTGGAGTCCAGGTGGGGACCGGCGCACAGGTCGGTGAACTCGCCCTGCTTGTAGAAGGAGATGTGGGCATCGGCGGGCAGATCCTGGATCAGCTCCACCTTGTAGGGCTCGCCCTTCTCCTCCATGAACTTGATGGCCTCTTCCCGGGGCAGCTCAAACCGCTCCAGCTTCAGCTTTTCCTTGCAGATCTTCCGCATCTCGCCCTCGATCTCGGCCAGGTCGTCCTGGGTGAAGGCAAAGGGCGCGTCCAGATCGTAATAGAAGCCGTTTTCAATGCTGGGGCCGATGGCCAGCTTTACTTCCGGGTGCAGGCGCTTGACGGCCTGGGCCAGCACATGGGAGCAGGTATGCCAGTACGTCCGGCGGTATTCCTCGTTTTCAAACGTGTACTTGTTTTCTTCGCTCATGGTGATTCCTCCTTGAAATTGGGGTCAGGAAATAAAAAATCCCCGCCCCTGATGATGCTTCAGGGGTGAGGTAATTGGTATTACTCCACGGTTCCACCCTGCTTACGGGACAGCGTCCCGTCGCTCGTAGCTCCTCTGTAACGGGAGGGCCCGGTCCGGCCTACTGGGGGATATGCCCGTTGGGCGGACGGCTCGGAGGCGGTACGCGTCCTGCTTTCAGCCGGGGCCCTTGCACCAGAATGGGTCCCTCTCTGCTGCCTGCCGCAGGCGGCTTCCTCGTCAGTGCCTTTTGTTACCCTGTAATATAGCACGCCCTGTCCCGGTTGTCAACGGGAAATTCCCGGGACAAACGCGGGACAGGGCGGGACGCTCAGCCGACCATCCGGATCAGGCCCCACACGCCCATAACGCCGTAAAACAGGGCGAAAACGATCAGTACGGCGTTGACCACGCCGTCCAGCTTGGAGGCCTTGGGCGCGGGATAATCCTTGCGGATGAAATACAGCGCGCCGCAGGAGATGCCCAGCAGCAGAGTGGTCAGGTTGTTCAGCAGCGGGTTGTCCTGCAGCGACGGAACCGCCAGCCGCAGGATCAGGGCTGCCACCAGAATGCCGAACAGGATACCCAGGGTGACCTTGACCTTGGTGGGCCAGGCGGCCTTCTGAGGGGCCTGACTCTGGGCCTGGCGGGCGGCGGTGGCGGTGGTCTTATAGTCGCTGTTTTTCCGGGTGCGCTTGCCGCGGTTGTTTTTGGCCAGCTCCTTGCTGTGGGTCCGGCTCAGGTTCTTGTTGTTCATGGGGTTAACTGCCATATACTTCTTCTCCTTCTACAGGCAGATCACAAAGGTGTCTGCGTATGATATCCAGTGCGTTGCTGGCGGCCAGGAGCCGGATGCGGGCCCGGTCACCGCCCAGGGTCAGATGCCGGACCAGGGAACCCCCCTGCCAGCTCAGCCCCACATATACGGTGCCCACGGGGTTGCCCCGGTCGTCGCCGTCTGGCCCGGCCAGACCGGTGACGGACACCGAAAGGTCGCTGCCGGTGACACGGCGGACGCCCTCCGCCATGGCCCGGGCCACCGGCGCGGATACCGCGCCGTATCGGTCCAGCAGGTCCCGGGGCACGCCCAGCACCCCGGCCTTCACGCCGTTGGTATAGGACACCACGCCGCCCAGAAACGCGGCGGAGGCTCCGGCCACGTCCGTCAGCCGCTTGGCGATGAGGCCGCCGGTGCAGCTCTCTGCGGCGGAGAGAGTCAGCCCCTGCTGCCGCAGCCGGGTCAGGACCACCTCCTCCAGGGAGGAAACGTCCACGCCGTACAGATAGTCTCCCAGCCGGGAGCGGACGTCCCGGAACAGAGGGGCCATGCGCTCCTGGCAGTCGTCGTCGCTGCCGCCCTTGGCCGTCAGCCGCAGCATCACCTCGCCGGGCTTGGCGTAGGGGGCCAGGGAGGGGTTCTGCGCGCCGTCCATCAGGTCGCCCAGCAGCTCCTGGACCTGGGGCTCCGTCAGACCGAACACATGCAGGTCGCGGCTGCGGATAACGCCGCCGCTCTGGCCCCGGAGCCAGGGCAGCACCGCGTGCTCCGCCAGATAGCGGCACTCGTGGGGCACCCCCGGCAGCAGCACCGCCGTGACGCCGCCCGCCGTGAGCATGCAGCCCGGGGCAGTGCCCACCGGGTTGTGCAGCACCGTGCAGCCCTGCGGCAGCATAGCCTGCTGCCGGTTGCAGGCGGGCATGGGACGGTGGAACACACGGTCAAAATATTGCTGAATTTCCTCCATGACCTCCGGGTGGTATTCCAGGGCCAGGCCGAACACGCCGGCCACCGTCTCCTTGGTCATGTCGTCATAGGTGGGGCCCAGGCCGCCGGTGAACACCAGCAGGTCGCAGCGGGACCGGGCAGTCTCCACCGCCGCCCGCAGACGCTGGGGGTTGTCCCCCACGGCGGTGTGGTACAGCACGTTGACCCCGGCCGAGGCCAGCAGCTGCGACAGAAACTGCGCGTTGGTGTTGGCAATATTGCCCAAAAGCAGCTCGGTGCCCACGGCAATGATCTCCGCCTGATGGGGCATGGTATCACATCCTTTTCGTTGGGGTGTCGGGGGGTATTGCTGGAGAGGAAAACGCCGAAGCGCCGCCCCTTGGCTCCCCCCTCGGGGGAGCTGTCGGCGCAGCCGACTGAGAGGGGAAATGCGAACAGATGGATCATACCATTCAGAAGCCCCTACAGGCCCTCTCAGTCACCTTCGGTGACAGCTCTCCCGGAGGGAGAGCCAAGTAGGGGCCGCCGGGGACGTCGGCCCCTACAGGGGGTCGGCTGGCGGTGTTTTGTGGGGGCGGACGGCTCTGCCCGTCCTTACGGCTGATCCACAGGCGGCGCATGGCTCAGCGGAGCTTGACCACTTCCCGGCCCTCCATGGCCCGGCGGACCAGACCCTCCACGTCCAGGGCCTGCTCCATCTCCCGGACCTCCTCCACGTGGGGGCGGGTCTTGGGATGGCGGGGGGTGAACACGGTGCAGCAGTCCTCATAGGGCAGGATGGAGGTTTCAAACGTGCCGATGTGCCGGGCGATGCGGACGATCTCCTCCTTGTCCATGCCGATGACGGGCCGCAGCACCGGCAGGTCCGTCACGTCGCCGCTGACGGCCAGGGCATCCATGGTCTGGCTGGCCACCTGGCCCAGGCTCTCGCCGGTGACCAGGGCCCGGCAGTTCAGGTCCCGGGCCAGGGCATCAGCCAGGCGCATCATGAACCGCCGCATGATCAGGGTGAAGTGGTCCTCCGGGCAATTGCGGCGGATCTCCTCCTGGATCTCGGCAAAGGGGACAATGGTGACATTCAGCCGCCCGCACCAGGGCACCAGCTCCCGGGCCAGCTGAAGAACCTTCTCCCGGGCCTGCTCACTGGTATAGGGGGGCGAGGCAAAGTGGATCATCTCCAGCTCCACGCCCCGCTTGGCGATCATGTAGCTGGCCACCGGCGAGTCGATGCCGCCGGACAGCAGGCTCACGGCCCGGCCGCCCATGCCGATGGGCAGGCCGCCTGCGGCAGGCTCCGCCGGGGCGTGGACATACGCCGCCTCCTCCCGGACCTCTACATACACCGTCAGGTCCGGGTGGTGAACGTCCACCGTCAGGTGGGGGAAGGCCTCGTGCAGGTGGCCGCCTACCCACTGGCTCAGCTGGATGGAGGTCATGGGGAAGGTCTTGTCTGCCCGCTTGCTCTCCACCTTGAAGCTCCGGGCCGCTGTCAGGGCGCTGCTCAGATAGGTCTTGGCGGTGTCCAGAATGGCCTCCTTTTCCTTGGCACAGGGCAGGGCCCGGGCCACGGCGATGATACCGAACACCCGCTTGCAGGCGTCATACGCCCCGTCCAGGTCGCAGGCCTCCCCGGCAGGCTCCACATAGATGGTGCTCTGCTTGGA
>QWCN01006079.1_pt1 | contig 11374 bp, 9 predicted proteins | sample 1972711 | NCBI WGS metagenome assembly QWCN01 (sample SAMN09866707, study PRJNA288562) | Human gut metagenome isolate term1_stool, whole genome shotgun sequencing... | isolation source: gut | host: Homo sapiens | place: USA: California | reverse complement strand
CCGGTGACCTTTGCCGCCGTGAACTACCACCGGGAGATCCCCATGGGGGACACGGTGGAACTGCTGTATGCACCCTCGGAAGAGGGGTGGTATGTGCAGGGCCGCCACGACGGCCGCACCAGCTTTGAGTGCTATCTGAAGATCGGGTCATAAAAAGTTCACAAAATAAGTTACAGAAAAATGACAAAACCCTATTGCAAAATAGTATCAAAAGAGTTACAATATGGTTACAGCAAGGGCCGAGATCCCCTGGCTGTGTGTGAAATCTTTTTCTTCTTGTTTTTTGGGATATCGGGCACCGGGCCTCCTCCTCCGACTGGAACTCCTTCACAGTCTGTGCTCCGTGTGCCGCACAGGCGATGTCCCGCTTCGTGTGCAAAAAAGCTCGTCCGTGACCCGGACGAGCTTTTTTGCATGCCGAAAACCGCCGGAATCGTCAAAAAGTATGACCTTGCGCGGTTTTGGTGGGCATTTTGCCTGTTTTTCTCAAAAGGACAGTTTCAAAGTTTGGCGCGGCAGGGGTTTGTATTCTGAGGCCGAGTGTGGTAAAGTATATACAATCAATTTAGATGGCTCAAACATGAATGATTTTGTTGTAGAATGCTTCATGCTGCGATAAGAGAAAAGGAGTTTGACTATGGCTTATTTCTATGAAGAACCCTCCCGCACCTTTGGCGAGTATCTGCTGGTGCCCGGCTATTCCTCTGCGGAAAATGTTCCCACTGCTGTCAGCCTCAAGACCCCGCTGGTCAAGTACCGCAAGGGTCAGGAAGAGTGCCCGTTGGAAATGAACATCCCCATGATCAGCGCCATCATGCAGTCGGTCTCCGGCGATAAGCTGGCCATTGCACTGGCTCGTCAGGGCGGCGTCTCCTTCATCTATGGCTCCCAGAGCATCGAGAACGAGGCTGCCATGGTGCGCCGCGTCAAGAGCTACAAGGCCGGCTATGTCGTGTCTGACTCCAACCTGGCCCCCACCGCTACCCTGCACGATGTGCTGGAACTGAAGGCCCGCACTGGCCACTCCACCATCGCTGTCACCGCTGACGGCACCCCCAACGGCAAGCTGCTGGGCATCGTGGCCTCCCGCGACTACCGCGTCAACCACACCCCGGATGACGCTCCCGTTACCACCTTCATGACCCCGCTGGAAAAGCTGGTCACTGCCCCGGAGAACACCTCCCTGCATGACTGCAACAACATCATCTGGGACAACAAGATCAACACTCTGCCGCTGGTGGACGCTGAGGGCAACCTGAAGTATATGGTGTTCCGCAAGGACTACGACTCCCACAAGAAGAACGCCAACGAGCTGCTGGACGCCAACAAGAGTTATGTGGTGGGTGCCGGTATCAACACCCGCGACTACGCTGAGCGCGTGCCCGCTCTGGTGGATGCCGGTGTGGACGTGCTGTGCATCGACTCTTCCGAGGGCTACTCCGAGTGGCAGGCCCGCACCATCCACTGGATCCGGGAGCACTACGGCGACACTGTGAAGGTCGGCGCAGGCAACGTGGTGGATGCCGAGGGCTTCCGCTTCCTGGCCGAGCAGGGTGCCGACTTCGTGAAGATCGGCATCGGCGGCGGTTCCATCTGCATCACCCGCGAGACCAAGGGCATCGGCCGCGGCCAGGCTACCGCAGTCATCGAGGTGGCCAAGGCTCGTGACGAGTACTTCAAGGAGACCGGCATCTATGTGCCCATCTGCTCCGACGGCGGCATCGTCCACGACTACCACATCACCCTGGCACTGGCCATGGGTGCCGACTTCGTCATGCTGGGCCGCTACTTCGCCCGCTTCGACGAGAGCCCCACGAACAAGGTGCGCATCAACGGCCAGTATATGAAGGAGTACTGGGGCGAAGGCTCCAACCGTGCCCGCAACTGGCAGCGCTACGACCTGGGCGGCTCCACCAAGTTGAGCTTTGAGGAAGGTGTGGACAGCTACGTCCCGTACGCCGGCCCGCTGGCCGACGGCGTGCAGACCACCCTGTACAAGGTCAAGAGCACCATGTGCAACTGCGGCGCTCTGTCCATCCCCGAGCTGCAGCAGAAGGCCAAGCTGACCGTCGTGTCCTCCACCTCCATCGTGGAGGGCGGCAGCCATGACGTCGTGCTGAAGAACGCCACCCCCAACATCATCAACGGCTAAAGAACAAAACCCTCTCAGTCTGCTCATTTCACTCGCATCCAGCTCCCCCGAAAGGGGGAGCTTTTTCGTTGAATCGGAAAGTTTCCCTTCTCGATAAAAGCTCGCCCTTCGGGAGAGCTGGCATCGCGTAAGCGATGACTGAGAGGGTTGTTCTTCAGTTCGATCGCAATCCCAGAAAATATCACAAAACCCTTGCGCAGGCCTGCGATTGGTGTTATCATGTTAGAAACATCCTGTCAAGACAGGGCGAGGGCTTTCCGCCGGGGTTCTGTACTCCGGCCGGAAACTGGGAAACGGCAGCGGCCCGCGGGCAGTGCCGTTGAGAAGAAGAGAGGAAACATTCATGGACGAAATCAAGGTTGTGCCTTATATTCCGGATGAGGACTACGACAACCCCGCAATGGTCGTGGATTTTTATGAATTTACGATGGCAAACTGCCTGTTCCTGCACGGATTCAAGGACACCACGCTGGTGTTTGACATGTTCTTCCGCAAGAACCCGGACAATCAGGGCTATTCCATCAGCGCCGGTCAGCGCAAGCTGACCCGCTTTCTGCTGAATTACCATTTCAACGCACAGGACATCTGGTGGCTGCGCACCAAGGGTATGAGCGAGGAATTCTGCGAGTATCTGCGCACCTACCGTTGGAAGGGCGACATGTATGCCCTGCCGGAGGGCACTGTGTGCTATCCCCATGTGCAGATGGTGCGCATTGAGTGCGATCTGGTGGGCGCCATCCTCATTGAGACCTACTTGCTGCAGACGATGAACTTCCACAGCCTCATTGCCACCAAGGCCACCCGGGTCACGGGCCTGAACACCCACACCCCTCGCAGTGTCATGGAGTTCGGCACCCGCCGTGCACAGGGCGAGAGCGCCGGCAACGATGGTGCCTATGCGGCGGTCCTGGGCGGCTGCGTGGGTACGGCCAACTGTCTGGCTGAGATGAAGTTCGGCTCGGACGTCAAGGCCGTGGGCACCGTGGCACACAGCTTCATCGAGTTCTTCCCGACGGAATTCGACGCCTTCAAGGCATTTGCCGACACCTACCCGGACTCGGTCAGCCTGCTGCTGGATACCTACAACATCATGGAGAGCGGTCTGCCCAACCTGATCAAGCTGGACGACTACCTGATCGAGAAGTACCCCAATGACCCTAACCGCCGCGTCAAGAGCGCCCGCATCGACTCCGGCGACCTGGCCCGCGGCTCCAAGCGGCTGCGGAAGGCCCTGGACGCTGCCGGCAAGCCGTACATCAAGCTGGTGGCTTCCAACGGTCTGGACGAAAAGAAGATCGCCAACATGGAGCTGTATGAGCATGCCCATTTTGATTCCTACGGCGTGGGCGAGAACCTGATTACCTCCGCTTCCGACCCCGTATTCGGCGGCGTGTACAAGCTGGTGGCTGTCAAGCAGCCGGACGGCAGCTATACCCCCAAGATGAAGTGCTCGGATTCGGCCAGCAAGGCCATCATCCCCGGCAAGAAGATGCCCTGGCGTCTCTACGATGAAAACGGACAGGCCCAGTGTGACCTGATCGCCATGGACGGCGAGGTGATCGAGGCCGGCAAGCCCATCACGATGGTCAACCTGGACTCTGACGCTATTGAGCGCACCGTTACCTTTACCCCGACGGTGGTCAAGCCGCTGCTGGTGCCGCACATCCTGGGCGGCCAGCTGGCCATGGAGTTGCCCTCCATTGCCGAGAAGAAGGCCTACATCGCAAAACAGCTCACCGAGGAGACCTGGGAGAGCGAGCTGCGTCTGGAGTGCCCCCATAAGCACTATGTCAATATGACCCCTGCCGTGGCCGAGTGCCGCGCCAGAATGTACGCAGAGCTGCACGGCGGAAAAGTGTAACGCCTTTTCTTGACAAACCGGGCAAACTATTGTACTATAGACCATGCTGATTTGTGTTCATTCGGTCGATTTGCGTTCGGTCCGATTGACATAATTTTACCTCACACCTGTTATTCCCGGCTCCCTACAGCAATATGGGGCAGCAGGGCTTTGTAAGCCGGGTATCGGTGTGCCGCTGTGGTGAAATTGGCAGACACGAGGGACTTAAAATCCCTTTCTGGAGACAGAGTACGGGTTCGACCCCCGTCGGCGGCATGAAGAAAAGCACCTGAGAACGATGGTTCTTGGGTGCTTTTTTATGCTTGTATTCCGGAAAGGGGATGATATGCACATGCTGCGGTCGAGCGGATGGAGAGGCTTTGCGGTCTGTTCACAGTTCATTCGGAAAAAGTGCTTTTTCTTTCCATGGTTTCATGCTATAATAAAAAACGATACGATCCGTGATCGTAACGGGGCAGGGGGCCGCTGGCCGTCCTGCCGGGGCAGTGCCCGCAAACTGCGGCGGGCGGGAAACAGAAAAAGAGAGGCGAATCGAGATGTTGGATATGATCAAATGCAGCACCGGCGGCGCATACTATGCCCGCGGCGAGTGGGTGCCGGCAGACGGCAACGCACCGGCAGCACTGGCCGCCAAGGGCTTTGATGCCGCTGCGGTGGAAAACGCCAAGACCGGTACCATGGCCTACAGCATTCTGCAGGCTCACAACACCAGCGGCGATGCCGAAAACCTGAAGATCAAGTTTGACGCCATGGCCAGCCATGACATCACCTTTGTGGGCATCATCCAGACGGCCCGCGCGTCCGGCCTGGAAAAGTTCCCCATCCCGTATGTGCTCACCAACTGCCACAACAGCCTGTGCGCCGTGGGCGGCACCATCAACGAGGATGACCACCGTTTCGGCCTGTCGGCTGCCAAAAAGTACGGCGGCATCTTTGTGCCCCCGCATCTGGCTGTCATCCACCAGTACATGCGTGAAAAGTTTGCCGGCTGCGGCAAAATGATCCTTGGCTCGGACTCCCACACCCGCTACGGTGCACTGGGCACCATGGCCATCGGCGAGGGCGGCGGCGAGCTGGCAAAGCAGCTGCTGGGCCGCACCTACGATGTGGCCCGTCCGGGTGTGGTGGCCATCTACCTTACCGGCAGCCTGCCGGCCGGCTGCGGCCCCCACGATGTGGCCATTGCGCTGGTGGGCAAGCTGTTCAAGAGCGGCTATGTCAAGAACAAGGTCATGGAGTTCGTTGGCCCCGGCATTGCCTCCCTGCGGCAGGACACCCGCAACGCCATCGACGCCATGACCACCGAGACCACCTGCCTGTCCTCCATCTGGGAGACCGACGAGACCACGCAGAAGTTCCTTGCCGTGCACGGCCGTGCTGCGGATTACAAGAAGCTGGCCCCGGCGGACCTTGCCTACTATGACGGCGTTGTGGAAGTGGATCTGTCGGCCATCCGTCCGATGATCGCTCTGCCCATGCACCCCTCCAATGCCTTTACCATCGAAGAGCTGAACGCCAATCTGGAGGACATCCTGCACGCCTGCGAAGAGGATGTGCAGAAGCTCATCGGCCGCAAGGATGTGCACCTGGACCTGTGCAGCAAGATCGAGAACGGCAAGCTGCGGGTGGACCAGGGCGTGATCGCCGGTTGTGCAGGCGGTTTGTACGACAGCATCTATGAGGCGGCTTCCATCCTCAAGGGCCGCACCGGCGGCTGCGGCGACTACGCCCTCAGTGTGTACCCCGGCAGTCAGCCCATCATGATGGAACTGGTGCGCACCGGCGTGATCAGCGAACTGATGGCCAGCGGTGCCACCGTGCGCACGGCTTTCTGCGGCCCCTGCTTCGGCGCAGGCGATGTGCCCGCCAACGGGGCACTGTCCATCCGCCACACCACCCGCAACTTCCCCAGCCGCGAAGGCTCCAAGCCCGGCAATGGCCAGCTGGCGGGTGTGGCCCTGATGGATGCCCGCAGCATTGCGGCCACCACGGCCAACGGCGGCATCCTGACCCCGGCCACCGACATCGACTACGATCCCACCGTGCCGGAGTACCAGTACGATCCTTCCAGCTACGACACCCGCGTGTATCAGGGCTTTGGCAAGGGCGACTACGACGCCCTGCTCAAGCTGGGCCCCAACATCAAGGACTGGCCGGAGATCGCACCGCTGGGCAACAACCTGCTGCTGAAGGTGGCGTCCTACATCACCGACCCTGTTACGACCACCGACGAGCTGATCCCCTCCGGTGAGACTTCCTCCTACCGCTCCAACCCCCTGGGTCTGGCCGAGTTCACCCTCAGCCGCAAGGACCCGGAGTATGTGGGCCGTGCCAAGGCCGTGCGTGCCGAAGAAGAAGCCCGCCGTGCCGGCAAAGCCGATGACGCCCTGCTGGCAAAGGTGCACGCCGTGCCCGGCTGCGAGAACCTGACCTGGAACGACCTGCAGATCGCCTCCACCATCTTTGCAGTCAAGCCGGGCGACGGCTCCGCCCGTGAGCAGGCCGCCAGCTGCCAGCGTGTGCTGGGTGCCGGGGCCAACATCGTCACCGAGTACGCCACCAAGCGTTACCGCTCCAACCTGATCAACTGGGGCATGCTGCCCCTGCAGCTGGCCGGGGCTACGCCCTTCGGGCTGGGGGATTACATCCTCATCCCCAATGTGCGTGAAGCGCTCAAGGGCGACCTGAAGGACATCAAGGCCTATGTGCTGGGTGATGAACCCAAGGCATTTGACCTCTACATGGCTCCGCTGACCGACGACGAGCGTCAGATCCTGGCCGACGGCTGCCTGATCAATTTCTACAAACATTAAAGAGGCGTTTCCATGTCCTGCGATCTTCACAACCATTCCACCTGTTCCGACGGCTCGGTGCCCATCCAGCGCCTGCCGGGCATCGCGGCCCGTACCGGGCTGCATGCCATTGCCATCTCCGACCACGACACCACCCTGAGTGCGGCGTACTGCTACGTCCATCCCCGACAGGAGGGCGTGGAGCTGATCCCGGCGGTGGAGCTGACCGGTTACGATTTTGAGCGCCAGCACCGGGTGCATCTGCTGTGCTATTACCCCAACTTGGACTGTGTCCCGCTCCGGGAGCACTGCGAGATCATGAAGCAGCGGCGCAATGCCTGCGGCCTGCAGACGGTCCACGAGTTGGAGGCGATGTACCCGCAGTTCACCGAGGAGCTTGTCTGGGAGACGGCGGCCGAAAGCGGCGTGATCTACAAAAGCGGCATCATGCAGGTGCTGGGGGAGCTTGGCCTGAGTGACGGCAGCATTTACGGCGAGACCTACCACAAGCTGTTCGGCTGGAATCCCCGCGGCATCGTGCTGCACTCGCCGGAGTATCTGCCGGTGCGGGAAGTGCTGGCCACGGCCAAGGCCAGCGGTGGTGCAGTGGTGTTTGCGCACCCCACCGTCTACAAGAGCATGCCGCTGGTGCGCGAACTGGCGGCAGAAGGCGCCATTGATGGTATCGAGGTGGACCACCCCAGCAACAGCCCGGAGGACCGCGCGGAGTGCGTGCAGCTTTGCCGGGAATACGGCCTTGTGCCCACGGCCGGGACGGATTTCCATGGCCGCAACCACAAGGTGCCCCATCCCATCGGCACTTGTACCGCTCCGGACGAGACGGTCACCCGCCTGCAGGAGATCGCCCGCAAACGGGGCGGCGGCAATGGCACACGATAAAGCCGGAAAAGGCTTTTCCTTTATAAGAAAGAGAGAGGAAGTTTGAAACCATGAGCAAGGAATTCAGCTTTGCAAACAAAGGCACCTGCTCCAAGCAGACCAATTTTGTCCTGAACGACGACCACACCATTGCGTCCATCGAGGTCATCGGCGGCTGCAACGGCAACCTGAAAGGCATCTGCCAGCTGGTCACCGGCATGAAGGCCGAGGACGTCATTGCACGTCTGGACGGTACGCTGTGCGGGTTCCGCAACACCAGCTGCCCGGACCAGATCGCACAGAACCTGAAGAAGGCTCTGGAAGAGATGAACTGACCGGAAACCGATCGAAACGCGGGCACCGCGCTTTGCAGAAATGCAGGGCGCGGTGTCTTTTTTTGTGTACGGGAAAAGCAAAAAATGCACAATATGCAATCGAATGAATAAAAATGCAATAATATGCATTTTTGATAAGTCTGACTTTTGAGAGGAAAGTGAGTGAAAGAACAAAAATGTGTTGCACTTCCCAGAAAACGCACTCGAAGTGCAACACGAGCGTAACGGGAAAAGGGGGCACTTCCGGATGCAGTTGCACTTGCGTTACGATTCTGAACGGACCGATTTTTGAATTTTTTGCATTTTTGTCCCCAAAAATTGCGCAAAAACCCTTGACGATGAAACGTTCTTGTGATACTCTTGTGACACAAGAGTTGCACTTGTGAAACGCACGAGTTGCAAAACGGATTTGCAACGCGCAACCGATCAAATGCAAAACGGCTTTTATACAAAAAGCTGTATCAGGAGGATGTCTTATGAAACTCGAAATGCGTACTGTTCAGAAGATCGCGGCAGCTGCTATGACGCTGGCTGTGATGTTTGGCTGCGCATCTCCGCTCAAGCCTCTGGCTGCGAGCGCTGCACAGAACACTGTGTCGGTTTCTGCGGACATCGACGAAGAAAACTCCTACATCAGCGCACAGGATCAGATGTACCAGAAGGATTTCCTGAAGCTCATCAACAAGGCCCGTGCAAAGGCCGGTCTGAACAGCGTGGAGCTGGGCGATGCCGCCCACAACGCCGCCGCTGCTGAGCGTGCCGAAGAGCTGGCTACCACGTATTCTTATGTGCGTCCCAACGGTCAGCGCGACTTCACCGTTTTTGCCGAGAACGGCATCGGCGATGTGTCCGTTGGCGAGAACTATCTGGCCGGCGTGTCCACTCCGGACTCCGCCATGGACCAGTGGATGAACCTCGATTTCGCCCGTGAGCGCATCCTGAATGCGGATGCCACCACCGTGAGTGTCGGCCACTATGAGGGCGGTGCCTACGGCAACTACTGGGTGCTGATCTTCTCTTACCCCGAAAATTCTCACACCGATGACTTCCGTCAGGAAGTGCTGGATCTGGTCAATGTCGAGCGTGCAAAGTACGGCCTGACCCCGCTGGTGATGGGCGATGCCAACCTGACCGCTGCCGCACAGAAGCGTGCCGAAGAGATCGCTACCGTCAACTCCCATACCCGTCCGGATGGCAGCAAGTGCTTCACCGTGCTCAAGGAGTACGGCGTGACCGCAGCTCCCACCGGTGAGAACGCCGCCTGGGGCAGCGTTTCTCCGCAGGAGGTCGTGGATGCCTGGATGCAGTCCGAAGGCCATCGTGCTAACATTCTGAACCCCGAAGCCCGTGCCATGGGCGTTGGCTACTACTACAACAGCAGCAGCACCTGGGGCCATCAGTGGATCCAGATCTTCACCAAGTGATATCCTCTTCATTATCATACCAAGATACCTTCTCCCTTTCTTGAAAAGTTGTGTGCGAGGAAAGCCCGGCAGCGAAAGCTGCCGGGCTTTTCACTTGCACAAATGGCGTTTTATGTTATACTGATTCTGAATAACACGCAGGAGGAACCATTGTGGAGGATTACCGGACCATCCGCGGTACGGCCGTGGGCGAATACGAAGAGAAGAAGAGCCGCTTCATTGCGCAGCTCTCCTTTGCGGACAGCGAGGAGGCCGCCGTGGCATTCCTGGAGCAGGTGCGCGCGGCCAACCGCACGGCGCGGCACAACGTGTATGCTTACCGGCTGCGGGAGGGGAATCGGGAACGCTACTCCGACGATGGCGAGCCGGCCAAAACGGCCGGGACCCCGGCACTGGAGGTGCTGCAGCACAGCGGCCTGACGGATCTGATCGTGGTGATCACCCGTTACTTCGGCGGGGTGCTGCTGGGCACCGGCGGGCTGGTGCGTGCGTACACCACGGCCACGGCCCGCGCGCTGGAAAATGCTGAGGTGGTCACGGTGCGCAGTGTGGTGGAACTGCGCATGACGGTGGACTATTCTCTTTACGAGCGGGCATCCCTGCTCATCGACGCCGCCGGGGCAAAGCAGGCTGCGCCGGAGTTCACCGACCGGGTCACCCTGCGCTGGCAGATGCCGGAACACACCGAAGGTCCGCTGCTGGAACAGCTGCGGGAGCTGACCCGGGGCGGGGCGGAGGCAGTAGTGTCTGAGCCATTCTACGCACCTTTTTAAAAATCAAGTGAATTTTAGGAGCTGACACAGAACTTCCCCCTTCGACAAGGCCGTTGTGCTACAATTGCCGCAGGCGCGGCGCGTGGGATCGGCTGCGCCGGGATTTCCGGTGGAAAGGGGGGAGAAGAACCAGAAAAGGGAGGGGACCAGCATGGATGTGCGCCAGAGAACCGAAGAGATCGAACACCTGACCTTTGCACCGTGGGCGACCTTCAGCGATGCCAGCCGCGGACGGGCGGTGCCGGAGCCGCAGGATCCGCTGCGCCCGGTGTTTCAGCGTGACCGCGACCGGGTGCTGCACTGCAAGGCCTTCCGTCGGCTGAAGCAAAAGACCCAGGTATTCCTGTCCCCGGAAGGGGACCTGTACCGCACCCGGCTGACCCATACGCTGGAGGTGTCGCAGATCGCCCGCACCATTGCCCGCGCCCTGCGCCTGAACGAGGATCTGACCGAGGCCATCAGCCTGGCCCATGACCTGGGCCACACGCCCTTTGGCCACGCCGGAGAACGGGCGCTCAACCAGCTCTGCCCGGGCGGGTTCAAGCATTATGTGCAGAGCCTGCGGGTGGTGGACAAGCTGGAAAAAGAGGGCAGGGGCCTCAACTTGAGCTGGGAAGTGCGCAACGGTATCGTGACCCACACCAAAGGCACCTGGGCTGCCACCCCGGAAGGGCGCATCGTACGCATGGCAGACCAGATCGCCTACGTCAACCACGACATCGAGGACGCCGTGCGCGCCGGTGTGCTGGACCCGGACATCCTGCCCAAAGACTGCACCGCGGTGCTGGGCACCACCAAATCCGCCCGCATCACGACCATGATCAACAGCATCCTGCGCAATAGCGACGGCAATGTACGGGTGGGTACGGAGGAGAATGAGGCCTTTCTGGCCCTGCGGGACTTCATGTACGCCACCGTCTATGTGGACAAAACCGCCAAACGCGAGGAACAAAAGGTGGACAAGGTGATCGGGGAGCTGTATGACTACTACCTGAACCACATCGACCGGATGTCCAATTTCTACGTTCAGCTGGCGTATCAGGAAGGCCGTGACCGCGCGGTGACCGACTACATCAGCGGTATGAGCGACGAGTTTGCCATCCGTACCTTTGAGGAGCTTTTTGTGCCGCAGAAGTGGCATGTTCTATAAACCGGAAA
>QWCN01006077.1_pt1 | contig 11379 bp, 9 predicted proteins | sample 1972711 | NCBI WGS metagenome assembly QWCN01 (sample SAMN09866707, study PRJNA288562) | Human gut metagenome isolate term1_stool, whole genome shotgun sequencing... | isolation source: gut | host: Homo sapiens | place: USA: California | reverse complement strand
CTACTACGACTACAACGGCAACATCTACGGCTATAAATTCGACACCGACACGAAGGATAAGGTGATCGACTGGATCGAGTGCGACATCAACTCCAACAATATCAATTCCTACTCCATCCTGCCCGACGGGCGCGTGATTGCGTTCGAGAGCAGCTACGATGATCAGGCGCAGAAAAACAACATGCAGCTGATCGTCATGACGCGCGTCGACGCGGCAAGCGTCGTCAACAAGACGGTCCTGACCTTCGCGTGCATGTATCTGGATTGGAACATGCGCGACGCGATCGTCAAGTTCAACCGCGCCAGCAACACCCACCGCATCGTCGTGCGCGACTACTCCGAGTATAACACCGACGACGATTACAATGCCGGCATCCAGAAGCTCAACACCGAGATGCTCTCCGGAAAGCTTCCGGACATGATCGACATCAACACCTACAGCATGCCCGTTGAGCAGTACGCGGCGAAGGGCTTCCTGACAGATCTCTACGAGCTGATTGACGCAGACGCTGACCTGAGCCGCGAAGACTTCGTCCAGCCGGTGCTTAAGGCGCTGGAAAGCGCGGACGGCAAGCTCTATCAGCTGCCGAGCACGTTCGCAGTCAGCACGGCAATCGCGCTCGACAAGGTCGCGGGCGACTATGACACCTGGAACCTCGCGGCAGTCAAGGACGCCATGACGAAGCTCCAGGACGGCGCGTCGGTCTTCGACGTGTACCGCACGAAGTCCGACATTCTCCAGACCTGCATCTCCCGCAACATCGACGCCTTTGTCGACTGGGAGAACGGCAGCGCGCACTTTGACTCGGACGAATTCAAGGCGCTTCTGGAGTTTGCCAACCAGTTCCCCGAGACCTATGACTGGGAGAACGCCACCGACGAGGAAAACGACTCGGCGCAGAACCGCATGAATTCCGGCAAGCAGCTCATGACCGACATGTACGTTTCGAGCTTCGAGGATATGCTCTACCAGCTGACCGGCTACAACGGCGGCGTGAAGTTTGTCGGCTATCCGTCCGAAGACGGCACATCGAACCACACCTTCCAGATTGACGGCTCGATTGCCATCTCCTCGACCTGCGCGGACAAGACCGCGGCGTGGAACTTCATGAAGCAGTTCCTCACCGAGGACTATCAGTCGGGCAGCAACGTCTGGAACTTCCCGATCAACCAGAAAGCGTTTGACCAGAAGATGAAAGACGCCATGACGGAGGAATACCAGACCGACGAGAACGGCAACGTCGTGAAGGATGAAAACGGCAACCCCATCCGCATCCCGAAGATGACCTATTATACCACTGACGCGGGCGGCGGCGTGGCGTTCGCCGCAACCACGGAGACGGCAGCCAGCACGGTCGTAATCGGCGGCTCGGGCGTCAACGAAGACGGCTCGATCAGCATCTACGCGATGACGCAGGAACAGGCAGATCAGATTCTCGATCTCATCAACGCCACCACCGCAGTCTACGGCTATGATGAGAGCATCCTGAACATCATCTCCGACGAGGCAGCGGCATACTTCGCGGGCGAAAAGAGCCTTGACGATACGGCAAACATGATTCAGTCGCGCGTCAACCTCTACGTCGCCGAGCAGTCGTAAACAAAACCAATCCGGAAGGGCAGCTTGCGCTGTCCTTCCGGACACGTAAATTTCTCAGAAAACAGAAAGGACCGAAGCGTGAAGCAGGCAAAAAAAATATGGAACGGCGTCAACGTGAAAATCCGGGACTTTCTGGCATCCCTGTGCTTCTCGGGTCCGAGCTTTCTCGGCATGCTCATGTTCTTCGTGGCGCCGTTCTGCGTGGTCATCTATTATTCATTCATCGCAGGCGCGCTGGACCACAGCTTTGTGGGACTCAAGAACTATATCAACGTCTGGAACAACGGCGCGTTTCAGATCGCCGTCAAAAATACGGCGGTTTTTTCGGGGCTTTCCGTTCCGCTGGCGGTGGTGCTGGCGCTGGTGCTGGCATTGATGCTTGAGTGCCGGATTCCGTTCAAAAGCCAGTTCCGCACCTTCTTTTTAAGCCCCATGATGGTTCCCGTGGCGTCGATCATTCTCGTGTGGCAGGTTCTCTTTCACTCGAACGGCGTGATCAACGAGTTTCTCTCCGTCTTCGGCGTGAAGGCGATCGACTGGCTCAAATCGGACTACTGCATGGTGGTCATCGTGCTGCTGTTTCTCTGGAAGAACCTCGGCTACAACATGATTTTATTTATGGCGGCGCTCAACAACATTCCCAAGGAGCTTTTGGAGGTTGCGGAGGTCGAGGGTGCGTCGAAGGTCTATCAGTTTTTCCACATCAAGCTGCGCTACTTATCGCCGACGGTTCTGTTCGTCACGATTCTGTCCATCATCAACTCGTTCAAGGTCTTCCGCGAAATCTACTTACTATCCGGCGACTATCCCTATGAGGGACTTTACATGCTGCAGCATTTCATGAACAACATGTACAACAAGAACCTCGATTATCAGCGTCTGTCCGCTTCGGCAATCATGCTGGCAATCGTAATTATCGCGCTCATCGCCCTCCTGTTCGCCATCGAAAACTACTTTGGAAAGGACGTGGAGGGATGAGACGGAAAAAGCGCTATTTCTCCCGCGGCATGCTCACCGTGCTTGCCGCCGTGTTTGCCTTTTTGTTCCTGATGCCGACGGTGCTGACGATCACGAACTCGTTCATGACGCAGAGCGAAATCACCGCCAACTACGGGCAGGTGTTTCAGAACGCGACCGACGGCAAGAGCTACATCAAAGACAAAATCAATCTGAAATTCATCCCGGACAAAGTAAGCTTCACGCAGTATTTTACGGTGCTGCTCAAAAGTCCGGATTTTCTCTATAAATTCTGGAACTCGGTGATTCTGGTCGCGCCGATCGTGCTGGCGCAGCTGGCGGTCGCGTCTGTCGCCGCCTACGGCTTCACGCGATGGCGCGGCAAAATTCGGGACACCATCTTCTTTGCCTACGTCATTCTGATGCTCATGCCCTATCAGGTGACGCTGGTGCCAAACTATCTGGTCTCAGATTTTCTGGGACTGCTCAACACCCGCTGGGCAATCATTCTGCCGGGTGCGTTTGCGCCGTTTTCGGTGTTTCTGCTCACCAAGTCTATGCGCCGGATTCCGGCTTCGCTGATTGAATCGGCGAAGCTGGACGGCGCGGGCGAGTGGCACATTTTCTGGAACATCTGCCTTCCCCAGTGCCGCAGCGCACTGTATTCCATCGCCATTCTGGTCTTCATCGACTACTGGAACATGGTCGAGCAGCCGCTGATTCTGCTGCCCGATGCCTCGCAGCAGCCGCTTTCCGTGTATCTGTCGCAGATCAACGCGGGCGAGATCGGCATTGCATTTGCCGCGGCGGTCATTTACATGGTGCCGGGACTTCTGATGTTCCTGCATGGCGAGGCATATCTCGTGGAAGGCATTACTTACGCAGGCTCCGTGAAAGGATAGGGAACTATGGATACGAATGTCAAAAGACGCGAATGGGTCAAGACCGCGGCAATTATTTTTCTGGCGGTGCTGCTGGTGCTGACCTTCTTCTCCAATACCATCATGAACGCATCCCTCCCGGAGGTTGCGACGCAGCAGGTGACGCAGGGCACGATCAACGCGAAAATCCGCGCCTCGGGCACCATCACCGCCAACGAGACCTACAACGTCAAGCTCGCGCAGTCGAGAAAGATCGAGAGCGTCAAGTGCAAGGTCGGGCAGGCGGTCAATGCCGGCGACGTGCTGTTCGTCCTGGAGGCGCAGGAGTCGGATGAGCTGAAAGCGGCGAAGACAGACCTCGAGGCGAAGGAGCTGGACTACCAGAAGAGCCTGATCACCGCCTCGAACGATTCGGCGCAGGAGGACCGCGACGTGCAGAAGCTGCGCGACGCCTATAACGAAGCGCTGACAATCTATAACCAGTACAGCTCCATGGACCCGTCGAGCATCGCCGTTGCAAAGATCAAGGCAGAGGAAACGCTCAAGGAGTATAACAAAGATCTGGAGACGGCGCAGAAAGCACTTGACACCATCAAGAATAGCACAGAGTATAAGAATCTCGAGAGTCAGATTGCTGATCTCGAAAAAACGCTTGAACCACTAAAGACAGCAGCTGATTCTGCAAAGGCGACGCTGGAAGCGACACTGGAATCGTTGTATACCGGCGATTGGGACAAGATCAGCGACGTTGAAGATGTCATTGATGATTGCAATGACAGAATCACAAGCGCCCAAAAAGCAATTGAAGGAGCACTTTCTTCAAACCCAGAAGTAACTCTAAATAAATATCTTTATCTTGTTGATAAATACGAAGACGACTATCTGCGTGTATTGGCGATTTTCAAAAATAATACAGATGCTGCAAAGACGGCAATTGAGAGTCCTAATAGTCAGCAATTTAAGCAAAAGTTGATCGAGGAGAACTACGCTGATGAAAAGACAGTCGATGCCGTAGCTGACCCACTGATTACGGCATTTAACAGTTTGTATGAGTACTACAGCCTTGCAAAGGCAGACGTGATAAAGCTCTCCAAAGCAAAGGCTGAGCTTGCTTACGCTGAAGCGTATCTCGCCTATAAAAAGGCAGCAGTCGGTTCGGAAGATTTACAGAAGAAGTACAAAGTAAAGCAATCTGAAATCGAAAGATATGAACTTGATGTGGAACGTGCGCAGCAGAATGTGAACGACCAGAAGGAAAAGGTCGACGACCTTACCTCTGCCGCTACCGCTGCCGACACGGTCAAGAGTACGAAGACCGCGCTCGAGGACAAGCTCTTTGAGATGAACAAGGGCGACACCGCCGCGCTCGACATGCAGGCGGCAAAGAAGGCAATCGAAGAAGCAAAGGCGAACATCGAAAAGCTCACGAAGGACGCCGACGCGCAGGAGGTCACGGCGAAGGTCGGCGGCACGATTGCCTCCGTCACCGTCACCGCCGGCGATACTGCGAGCGCGGACACCGCCATTGCGACCATCAACCAGACTGACCGCGGCTTCACGGTGAAAATCTCCATCACCAACGAGCAGGCGAAGAAAGTAAAAGTCGGAGATACCGCAGAGCTGGTCAACTACTGGGGCGACGCGACCGCAACGCTCGAAACCATCGGCAACGACCCGCAGAACCCGCAGAAAAACCGCCAGCTGACCTTTAGACTCACCGGCAGCGACATTCAGCCGGACAGCAACATCACCCTCGCCATCGGGCAGCAGAGCGCAAGCTATGACGCCATTGTCCCCACATCTGCCATCCGGACAGACAACAACGGCTCGTTCGTGCTGGCAATCGTGTCGAAATCCACCCCGCTTTCCACCCGCTACACCGCCACGCGCGTCGATGTGCAGGTGCTGGCAAGCGACGATAAGAGCTCTGCCGTCTCCGGCATCGGCTCGGGCGAGTTCGTCATTACCACGTCGACCAAGCCCATCGAGGCAGGCACCCAGGTCCGCCTGGCGGAGAACGGATGAGCGGCGGCAAATTTGCGCGCAAACGGCAGCGAAAGCCGCTTCCGCTGCGGTTTCTGGCGCTGCTGGGGCTCAACGTGATTCTGGTCGCGCTTGCCATCGTGTTCGCGGTCAAGCTGCACCACGTGACGCATCTTTTAATTACGCAGTCCGCCGCAGAGGTCTGGAAGGGGCAGAGCACGGAGAACTTCGTGCAGGTCTCGGCGTTTCAACCTGTAAACCAGCCGATCACCGAGACGGACGTAGAGACCTTCCATCAAACGCTCCAGCAGAAATTCATCGATGCATCGCTCGAAGCGCCCGAGAACGGCAGCCTCTATCAGGACGCCTGGTCGACCACCGCGCGCGATATCTCCGTGTCGACCGCGTCTGTCAGCTATACCGCAAAAACCATCGGAGTGGGCGGGGACTTCTTCCTGTTCCACCCCCTGCCCCTTCGCTCCGGCAGCTATATTTCAAACCGCGACTTTACCTATGACCGCGTCGTTCTCGACGAGGAGCTTTCCTGGGCGCTGTTCGGCAGCTACGACGTCGCCGGACAGACGGTCTGGATTCAAAATGAGCCGTATGTAGTCGCAGGCGTTGTCTCGCGCGAAAAAGACAAGGCAAGCGGCAAAGCCTACGCAGACGGCGCAGGCATGTTCATCTCCTACTCCGCCATGCGCCATATCACAGGCGGTGAGGAGAACACAGACCCCGGCATTTCCTGCTATGAGCTGGTCATGGCAGAGCCGATCACAGGCTTCGGCTTGAGCGTTCTGCGCGAGAGCTTCCCGACGAAGGATGTAAGCGTCTTCGTACAGAACACGGACCGCTACAGCCTCAAGAGTCTGCTGACCGTCGTTTCGCAGTTCGGCGAGCGCTCGATGAACACGGCGGGCGTCATCTTCCCCTACTGGGAGAACGCCGCGCGGTATACAGAGGACCACGCCGCGCTCGATCTGGTGCTGCTGGTGCTGATGAGTCTGTGCCCCGTGACGTGCCTGATCGTGCTGATTATCCGCGAAATCAAATCCGGCTGGCGCTATTTGAGCACTAAAATTCCTGCCGAGATTGAAGCGCGTGTGGAAAAAAAGAAGGAAGAGCATTACGTCCGGACCGGCATCTAAGCAAAAAATCCCCGCTTCCATGTCAGAGGCGGGGATTCTGGTATCTCGGGATTATTCGATTTCGAGTCTGCGGCCGGTGGGCTCTTCCTTCTTCTGCTTCGGAAGAGTCAGGGTCAGGACGCCGTCCTTGTAGCCTGCCTTGATGTTCGCGCAGTCGATGCCGCTGATATCGAAGCTGCGGCTGTAGGAGCCGAACGAACGCTCGCAGCGCAGGAAGCTGTTCTTCTTTTCCTTCTGCTCAAACTCGGAATGACGCTCGGCGGTGATGCTCAGGGTGTTGTCCTTTACATCGACGTGGATGTCTTCCTTCTTGAAGCCGGGCAGATCAGCCTCCAGCGTGTAGCTGTCTCCGGTGTCCTTGATATCGGTTTTCAGTTCGCCCAGCGAACGGTCGGAGAAGAAGGCTCTTTCCAGATCGTCGAAATCCTGGAACGGGTTGTATACGGAATGATTCTTGCGGTTATAAGGTACTAACATATTCATTTACCTCCTGAACGGGAACCTTTTGCAGCTCCCCTTTGTTTTCTTTTTATGCTTCCAGCATACCCCCGGATTATGAACAAATCTGCTTTCTTTTATGAACGGACTGTGAATTTTAGCACTCGTTGGTTTCGAGTGCTAATTCTCATGAACGGGAACAAAACCCGCTCGAATTCGTCTAATCGGAAAAGAACGCAAGCGGAAAGGACGAGAGCTATGCTCACCATCAGCCATCTGACCAAAACCTTCGGCGGGAAAACCGCCGTCGACGATCTGTCGCTTCACATTGCCCCGGGCGAAATCTGCGGCTTCATCGGGCACAACGGTGCAGGCAAGACGACGACCATCAAGGCCTGCTGCGGCATTCTGACGCCAGACAGCGGCAGCATCGAAATTGCCGGAACATCCGTCGCGCAGGACCCCATCGCCTGCAAGAAAAGCCTTGCCTATATCCCGGATAACCCCGATCTCTACGAGTTTCTCTCCGGCATTCAGTATCTCAACTTTGTGGCGGACATTTACGGCGTATCCCAGGCGGACCGCCAGCGCCGGATTCATCAGTACGCGGCGCTTTTCGATCTGACGGACGATCTGGCGCAGCCGGTGTCCGGCTATTCGCACGGCATGAAGCAGAAGCTTGCGATCATCTCGGCGTTTCTGCACGAGCCGAAGCTGATTATCATGGACGAGCCGTTTGTCGGGCTTGACCCGACCGCGTCGCATCTTCTCAAGGAGCTGATGCACGAGCACTGCCAGCGCGGCGGCGCCATCTTCTTCTCGACGCACGTGCTGGAGGTTGCGGAAAAGCTGTGCGACCGCGTTGCCATCATCCGCAGAGGCAGGCTCATTGCCTCCGGCACGATGGACGAGGTCAAGGGCGACCAGTCGCTCGAAGCGGTCTTTCTGGAACTGGAGGCGGAAAAATGATGCTCAAAGCGCTTCTGAAGGTCCGCCTTGCCGCTTTCGGCGCCTACTTCACCGGCGCGTCGCGCAGCCGCAGGCGGCAGTCGAAGGTGCAGAAAATCGGCATGCTGGCGGTTATGCTCTACGCGCTGGCGGCGTTCGGCATGCTGTTTTACACGAGCTTTTCTGCAATTGCCGGCATCTATGCGCACGAAGGCTTCGGCTGGCTCTATTTCGCGATGTATGCAATCATGGCGTTTGCGCTGATGGTGTTCGGCAGCGTCTTTACCGCGAAGGCGCAGCTCTATGAGGCGAAGGACAACGAGCTGCTTTTGTCCATGCCGATTGCCCCGCGCGCGATTCTGGCGAGCCGGATGGCGTCGCTGTGGCTTTTGAACCTGATTTTCGGACTGGTTGTGGCAGTTCCGGCAGCGCTTGCCTGGGCGCAGGCGGCGGCGCTTCCGGTGCTGGGCTGGGTGTCGATTGTCCTGCTGCTGCCGGCGCTGGACTTCTTCTCTCTGGCGGTGACGAGCCTTCTGGCGTGGGGCTTGAGTCTGCTCGCAAGCCGTCTGCGCCGCAAGTCTCTGGTGACGGTCATTGGCTCCGTGGTCTTCCTCGGCGCGTATTTCGCCGTCATTTTCCGGATGAACGGATATATCGAGCAGCTGGCGCAAAATGGCGCGGCAATCGCCGAATCTCTTGCGGGCGCGAAACTTCTGTTCTGGCTCGGTCGGGCGATGGCGCAGGGAAACGCCTTGGCGCTTTTGTGGTCGCTGCTGGCGCTGCTGCTGCCGTTTGCGCTCATGTACTGGGTTCTTGACCACAGCTTCATCCGCATCGTCACCACAAAGCGCGGCGCGGCAAAAATCCGCTACGAGGAAAAGACGCTCGAAACCTCCAGCCCGGACAGGGCGCTCGTGCGGCGGGAATTTCGCCGCCTGTGGGCTAGCCCCACGTATTTGCTCAACGCCGGGATGGGCGTGCTGTTTTTGCTGGTAGGCGCGGCGGCGCTGGTGATCCGGCGCGCGGCAATTCTGGATCTTGCGGTGCAGCTGCCCGAACTTGCCGCATCGGTGCCGGTGTTTCTGCTGCTCGCCATCTGCGGCATGCTGGGCACGACGCTCTTCACGCCAAGCTCTGTCTCACTCGAGGGCAAAAATCTCTGGATTTTGCAGTCGATGCCCGTCTCCGGCTGTCAGGTGCTGCTCTCCAAGCTGCGTATGGCGGATTCTCTGACGCTTCCGACTGCGGCGGTCGCGGGCATATGCTGCGCGAGCGTCACAGACCGGGCGCCGCTTGTTCTGGCGGCAGGCGTTTTATTTGCGCGCTTTGTGAATCTGCTGGGACTGCGCGAGGGTGTTCTGCACGCGAAGCTCGACTGGACGAACGAGGCGCAGGCAGTCAAGCAGGGCTGGGCGACGATGCTCACCATGCTTCTTTGCTGGGGCGTCATTCTGGCTACCGGCGCGCTGTGGCTGATGTGGCTGGCAGAGCTTGTAAGCGCCGAGGCGTTTTTGCTTGGCTTCTGCGCGGTCTTTTTTGCGCTCGACGCGCTGCTGCTTCGCTGGGTAAAAACGACCGGCGCAGAACGGTTTTCGCACCTATCCTGACCCGCGTCCTGCCATCCGGGCGTCAAGTTTTCAGCGTTTTGCCAACTTGCCAAGCGTCCGCCTTTGCGGTATGATAGGCGCTGTTGACACGGCGAAATCAGGCGAAGGGAGGCGCGGGCATGAAATACATCGCCATCTGCGGCACGGTCGGCTCCGGCAAGACCACGATGCTCGGAAGGCTTCTCGACCATTTCGGCGCGCGCGCGTCGTTCCACGAGGAGCGCCCGCAGGATAACCCCTTCATCTGCGACTACTACGCGGATTCCAAACGCTGGACCTTCCACGCGCAGGTAAGCTTTTTGTCGCTGTACTTTGACGATCCGGCGTGGAAGCCGGAGAATGCCAAAACAGAGCTGTTCTTCTTCGACCGGTGCTTTTTGGAGAACCTCGTCATCGCGCGCTACCGGCTGGACCAGGGAGACCTCACGCAGGCGGAGTTTGACACGCTTGAGAAGCTCGCGTCCGGCATCGATTCTCTGATGCCGCAGATTGACAAATTTATCTATCTCGACTGCTCAATTCAGACGATTCTCGAACACATGCGAAAGCGCGGGCGCGAGTATGAGGACAATCTGGACCTCATGTACGTGTATGAGCTCAAGAGCCTGTACGATCAGTGGCGCGAGACGCTGCCTGCGGATCGGACGCTCACCGTCAACATGGACGGCGGGGAATACGACCTTTCCGAAATTGTAAAATTTATCGAAGCGTAAACAGGACGCGGCTTTTGCCCCGTCCTGTTTTGTTTCCGGTGTGTTATCTAACTGTATCCGCATTGTAACGCGGAGTTTCTAGTTATTTCATATTTTGGGCGTATACTATATGCTAGATTTTCTTAGGAGGGATGAAGCATGGCAGATTGCCGCGCACCGGTTGCGGTGTTTGACTCGGGACTCGGCGGCATCAGCGTTCTGCGTGAGCTGGTCCGGACGCTGCCGATGGAAAACTATCTCTATTTCGGAGACTCCCTCCACGCGCCCTACGGCACGAAGACGCCCGAAGAGGTAACGCAGCTGAGCCTGCAGGCGGCGCAAAAGCTTCTGGCTCAGGGCGCGAAGGCGCTCGTGGTCGCGTGCAACACGGCGACCAGCGCTGCCATCCGGACGCTGCGCAAAACGTATCCGGCGCTTGCCATCGTCGGCACGGAGCCTGCCATCAAGCCCGCGGCGGAGCGCCATCCGGGCGGCAGAATTCTGATGCTGGCGACGGCAATGACCGTGCAGGAGGAGAAGTTCCAGCGGCTCAAGGCGCAGTATGACGAGCAGGCGCAGATCATTCCGATTGCCTGCAGCGGGCTGATGGAATATGTCGAGCAGGGCATTCTGCGCGGTCCCGAGGTCGAGGGGTATCTGCTCGACAAGCTCGAACCGTACCTGAAGGTGCCCATCGACGCGGTCGTCCTCGGCTGCACGCACTATCCGTTTTTGCGCGGGGCAATCCGCCGCATCGTCGGCAGACGCCCCGAGATCATCGACGGCAGCTTCGGCATTGCAAAGCAGCTGCACAGACGTCTGGAAGAGCAGCAGCTTCTGAACCCCGGACCGGACGCGGGCAGCGTTTCGTTTCAGAACTCGCTGGACGAGCCGGAGATGCTGGAGCTGATGCAGGCGCTTTTCTCCTACGAGGACGAGACGCCGTAACGCGCTGGAAATTCAGAAAACCGAACATCAGCCGCTGGAAGGAAAAACAATCTTTCAGGCGGCTGACAATTTTTTTGCATAAAAACTTACTAAATTTCTGATTATCTTTTCATAAGTTGGTAAATGCCGATATATCCCGTATTTTAGGGCTTTATCGGTATTTTCTTTTTGGAAGAT
>QWCN01008002.1_pt1 | contig 11387 bp, 8 predicted proteins | sample 1972711 | NCBI WGS metagenome assembly QWCN01 (sample SAMN09866707, study PRJNA288562) | Human gut metagenome isolate term1_stool, whole genome shotgun sequencing... | isolation source: gut | host: Homo sapiens | place: USA: California | reverse complement strand
GAAGGAGGGATTTGAACCCTCGCGCCGCTTATCACAGCCTACTCCCTTAGCAGGGGAGCCCCTTCGGCCACTTGGGTACTTCTCCAAGCCGAATTCCACTTTCCATATGGACGCGCGGCCAGCGCGCTGCATTATAGTAGCATATTCGGCAGCGGATGTCAACTTGTTTTTTGGTTGACACCGTACGCAAAATGCGTTATAAGTGTGCCAGAGCAAAGGAGAGACATGATATGCGCTATACATCCATACTTTTCGACCTCGACGGCACACTGCTCGACACGCTCGCCGACCTGACCGCCGCCATGAACCGCACGCTCACCCGCCACGGCCTGCCGGAGCGCACGCGGCAGCAGATGCGCACCGCGCTCGGCAACGGGGCCCGGCGGCTGATGGAGCTGTCCGTGCCAGCCGAAACGGACAGTGCGCTGTTCGAAACGCTGCTGGCGGAATACAACGCCGACTACGCCGCCCACTGCCGCATCGAGACTGCCCCCTACCCCGGTGTCGCCGCGCTGCTGCTTAAGCTGCACGCGCAGGGGCGCAAACTCGCCATCGTATCCAACAAACCGGACGAGGCCGTGCGCGCGCTGCGGGCGGATTTCTTTGCCGACGCAGTCACGATCGCCGTCGGTGAGACGGCGGCCATCCGGCGCAAGCCGGCGCCGGACATGCTGCTGGCCGCCATGGAAAAGCTCGGTGCCGACCCTGACAAGACGGTCTTTGTCGGCGATTCCGAGGTCGACATTGCCACGGCGCGCGCGGCAAATCTGCCGTGCATCAGCGTGCTGTGGGGCTTTCGTGACCGGGACGTGCTCGAGCGCGCCGGTGCGCAGCAGTTTGCTGCCGACATCGCGCAGCTGCAGGCACTTCTGGGCTGAAAAAATCCGCCGGATGGTTCCGGCGGATTTTTCATGCCGCTTTGCGCGCTCAGCCCTTCTTTTTCATAAATTGTCCGGCCGCGCGCATCATGAGGCGCTTGGTGCCGGCGGTCTCGAATTCCACCTCGAGCAGCGCGTCGCCGCCCATGGGCTGGATCTTCGTGACAACACCGGAGCCGAACGCACGGTGCGTGACCCGGTCGCCGACAGCGAAGGCCGGGGCAGCTTTGCCCGCCGGTTTTGCCGCGGGCGGCGCGGGGCGCACGGGCGGCTTGCGCCGCGGCTCCGGCGCAGTGACCGTATAGGCGCGCGGCGCGCTCTGGCGCGGCGGGTACTGCTGCTGGTCGCGGCTGGGCTCGGAATAGCCGTAGCCGCGCGGAACGTTGAGCTTCTGAATATCGTCCTCCGGGATCTCCTCGACAAAGCGGGAGACGCGGTTTGCCGTCGTGCGGCCGAAGAGCATGCGCTGGCGGGCACACGTGAGGATGAGGTGCTCGCGCGCGCGGGTAAGCGCGACGTAGCAGAGACGGCGCTCCTCCTCCATCTCGTCCGGCTCGCCGATACAGCGCAGGCCGGGGAAAATGCCCTCCTCGCAGCCGACGATGAACACCGTCGGAAATTCCAGGCCCTTGGCCGCGTGCATGGTCATGAGCGTGACACAGTCCATGGACTGGTCGTAGTTATCGAGGTCGGTATAGAGCGCGACCTCGTCGAGGAATCCCGCGAGCGTAGGATCATCGGCATCCTTGACGAAGGCGATGATGTTCGACTTGAGCTCCTGCACGTTCTCGATGCGTACAGCATCCTCGGCCGTGTTCTTTTCCTCGAGTGCGCGGACGTAACCGCTGCGCTCCACAACCATATCATAGAGCTCGTCCGGCGGCATGGTTTTGGCCTGTTCCTGCAGCTCCTCGATCAGGATGGCAAACTGGCGCAGGCGCATCTGGCTGCGCTGCAGCTCGGGATAGGCATCCGCGTGGCGGATAACGTCAAAGAGGCTTGTCTGCTGCGCGTTTGCGAGCTGTGCGGCCGTTTCGACCGTGCGCGCGCCGATGCCGCGGGCAGGTGTGTTGATGATGCGCGTCAGGCGCAGGTCATCACCCGGCGTCTGGATGACGCACAGGTAGGCCAGCATGTCCTTGACCTCCGCGCGGTCGAAAAAGCGCGTGCCACCGATGATGCGGTACGGGATGCCGTTGCGCTTGAAGGCGTATTCGAGCTGGTTGCTCTGCGCGTTCATGCGGTAGAGCACGGCGTGGTCGCGGAAGTTCATGCCGTGGCCGAAATCGTCCATGATCTTCGTGGCCACATAGCGCGCCTCGTCGTTCTCGTTCGTGGCGCAGTAGAGCGTGAGCGGGTCACCGGCTTCGGCCTTCGTCCAGAGCGTTTTGCCCTTTCGGCCGGTGTTGTTGGCGATGACGTGATTGGCGGCATCAAGGATGCGGCCGGTGCTGCGGTAGTTCTGCTCGAGGCGGATGGTGCGGGCGTTCTTATACTGCTTTTCAAAGTTGAGAATGTTCTCGATCGTCGCGCCGCGGAACTTGTAGATGCTCTGGTCATCGTCGCCGACGACGCAGATGTTGTTTTTGCTGCCCGTCAGAAGTGCCGAGCAGGCGCACGGTGTTGTAGATCAGGTCGTCAAAGTCCATCGCCCCGGCGGAAAACAGGCGCTGCCAGTAGGTCTGGTATATCTCGCCGATGCGGATGCTGCGCGGGTTGTGCGTGGCCTGTGCACGCGCCAGATACTGCTCCGGCGTGATGCCGGCATCCTTGGCACGGCTGATCTCCGTGAGCACGGCGCGATATGGGAACGCCTTCTCGTCGAGATTCATCTCTTTGAGAATGCGCTTGACGACCGCCTGACTGTCCGATGTGTCGTAGATCGTGAAGCTGTTTGGGTAGCCGAGCTTGTCGGCATCGCGCCGCAGGATGCGCACGCACGCGGAGTGGAACGTCGAGGCCCAGATATTCGCCGCAGCCTCGGGCCCGAGCATGCGCTCGATGCGGTCCTTGAGCTCATCCGCCGCCTTGTTCGTAAACGTGATGGCGATGATGTTCCTCGGCTTGACCGGATCGACCGCCGCTGCCCGCTGCGCGCGCCGGCGCTCGTCCGGCGTCAGGTCCGTGCGCTCGAGCAGCGCAAGGTCCGCCTCCGTCGCCGCGTCCGGCACCTCGTTGGTGTCGGACCCGCGGCCGTACTGGATGAGATTCGCGATCCGGTGGATGAGCACCGTAGTTTTACCGCTGCCGGCACCAGCCAGCAGCAGCAGTGGGCCTTCCGTGGTCAGGACCGCTTGCCTCTGCATATCGTTCAGGTTCGCGAAGTCCGCCGCAATGAAGCGTCTGCGCGCCTGCACATAGCGTTGTTCAAAAGTCATCGTTGTATTCATAGCGTCTGATTTTAACACATTTTCCCCCGGGAAACAAGGCCCGCATTATCCGGCGCGGAGATTGACAATCGCAGGATGCGGAAGTAAAATAAAGAAAATTTGATGATTGAGGTGCATCTTATGGACATCATCTGGCATGGCCATTCCTGCTTTGAGCTGGTCTCCGGCGGCTACAGCGCCGTCATCGACCCGTTTCAGGACACCAGCGTCGGCACGGCCTATCCCCACGTGCGGCTGACGGCGGACGCCGTCTATATCAGCCACGAGGACCGCGACCACAACTTCCGGGAAGGCGTCACGCTGCGCAGCAACGGAAAGACAAACCCGTTTGCCGTCACGGAGCTCGAGACGTACCACGACATCATGCGCGGCCGTCTGCGCGGCATGAACACGGTGCGCATCTTCGCCGCCGAGGGCATGCGCGTGGCGCATCTGGGCGACCTGGGCGCGAAGCCCACGCCCGAGCAGATGCAGCAGCTGCAGGGGCTCGACGCGATGATGATCCCCGTCGGCGGCATCTACACAATCGAGCCGGACACCGCCTACTATCTCTGCGAGCAACTGCAGCCGCGCGTCATCATCCCGATGCACTTTCAGGCGCCCGGCCACAGCAACCACCGTCTGCGCGCACCGGAGGACTTCACCGGCATTTTTGAGGGCAACGGCGCAAATGTCCAGCGCTACGACACCAACCGCATGACGCTCACACCGGACACACCGGCGCAGGTCGTCATCTTCCGCCGCCCGGAATAAAAAACACGATATAGCAAAGCCGCCGCTCCCCATCGGGGAGCGGCGGCTGTTTTCTCTGCAATTATTTCAGAATGTCATTCAGCTCGTGCATACCATGGTTGGTGGTGACGACGACCACGCGATCACCGAGCTCGATGGCATCGTTGCCGGACGGGACGCGGCACTTGCCGCGGCGGATGATTGAGGCAACGAGCACGGAGTCCTTGAGCTTGAGCGCCTTGAGCGGCACATCGAGAAACTGGCTCTCGGCACGCACAATGAATTCCAGCGCCTCGGCCTGCCCGTCGGCCACCATGCGCAGCGTCTCCACGCCGCTGCTGTGCGCGGAGTTCTGCATCCAGCGGACATACTCCACGATGCGGCCGGCCGTCACGTCCGCCGGCTGGATGATCGTTGTCAGACCATACGATTCCGCGAGCTGGATGAAATTGTCCTCATCCACCTTGGTGACGATCTTCGGTACTTTCTCATGATACGCGAACGAGGAGATGATGAGGTTCGTCTCGTCCGACTCCGTGAGCGTGACGAGCGCGTCCGCCTCCGGCAGACCCTCCTCGCGCAGGACGTCCGGCTTCGTACCGTCGGCGCAGATGATGGTTGCCTCCGGCAGGAGCGTTTTCATGACGCGGCAGCGGGCCGGGTCGCGCTCGATGATCGTCGAGTGGATGTGCATGCGCGCCAGCTCCAGCGCCAGCCGCTCGGCAATACGGCCGCCACCGACGATGATGACGCTCTCGGCCTCGTGGCGAAACTCACCGATCTTGCGAAACAATTCGTGCAGCTCGTGCGGTGCACCAACCACGGTGACATAGTCTCCGGCGGCGAGCACAAAGTCGCCGTTCGGGATCGTGACGCTGCCCTCACGCTCCACGGCACAGATGAGGATGCCGTCGCTGTAGCGGCCGCGGAAATCGTTCAGACGCAGGCCGTCGAGCTTGCTGCCCTCGCGCAGCTTGAACTCCACGAGCTCCACGAGGCCATTGGCAAACGGCTCGACCTTCGTGGCGGCTGGGAAGCGCAGTGTGCGCGAGATTTCTTTGGCGGAGGTACGCTCGGGATTGATGGACAGACTCAGCCCCAGCTCATCCTGCAGCAGCACCACGTCCTGATAATACTCCTCGTCGCGCACGCGCGCGATCGTATGCGTGGCACCGAGCTTGCGCCCGACCATGCAGCTGATGAGGTTCGTCTCGTCCGAAGTCGTCGCGGCGATAAGCAGGTCGGCGTCCGCGACGTTGGCGATGCGCAGCTGGTCCACATTCGCGCGGCCCTCGACCACGATCACATCCAGCGTGGAGGAAATATAGGCAGCGCGCTCAGGATCACTCTCGACGACGGTAATGTCATGCCCTTCTGTCAGAAGCTGTTCCGCAATGGCATAACCCACGCGGCCAGCGCCCACGATCACAATTTTCATATTCTAAGCTCTCCAGTTATCATGTTCAGGCCCCTAGTCCGGGTGACTAAATATTATAGCAGACATTCTCCCATGTTTCAACAGCAGACGCAGGGAAATTATATCGTGTTTGTTTGTGAATAAACAGTTAAAATTCTGCAAAACCGGCGTCCTGCCGCTTGACGGATGCCGGTGCGGCGCTTATCATTATGTCCTAACACTTTTTTAATTAGTATCTAAGGCTGCGCCATCGCGCAGCATCCATATAAAGGAGCATCCCATCCATGCTGGAACTGAAAAACATCACCAAGGTCTATGAGGCCGGCACGACGCAGGTTGAGGCGCTCAAGGGCATCGACATCGCCTTTCGTGAGAGCGAGTTCGTCGCAATTCTGGGCCAGTCCGGCTGCGGCAAGACCACACTGCTGAACATCATCGGCGGTCTGGACCGCTACACCTCCGGTGACCTCATCATCAACGGCCGCTCTACGAAGGAGTATGACGACCGCGACTGGGACACGTACCGCAACCACTCCATCGGCTTCGTCTTTCAGAGCTACAACCTCATCCCGCACCAGAGCGTACTGGCAAACGTGGAGCTTGCGCTGACGCTCTCGGGCGTCTCGGGCGAGGAGCGGCGTGCGCGCGCCGTCGAGGCGCTGGAAAAGGTCGGTCTGGGCGACCAGCTCGACAAGGCGCCGAACCAGATGTCCGGCGGCCAGATGCAGCGCGTGGCCATCGCGCGTGCCATCGTCAACAACCCTGACATCCTGCTCGCCGACGAGCCAACCGGCGCGCTCGACAGCGAAACGAGCGTACAGATCATGAATCTGCTGCAGGAGATTGCAAAAGATAAGCTCATCATCATGGTCACGCACAACCCGGAGCTGGCGTCGAAATACGCCACGCGCACCGTGCGCCTGCTCGACGGCAGGATCGTCGGCGATGATAACCCGTGCACGGAGTCCGAGACGTCTGCACCCGTGACGGTCAAGGTCAAGGAACATACATCCATGAGCTTTGCGACGGCCATGAGCCTGTCGCTGCACAACCTCATGACGAAAAAGGCCCGCACGCTGCTCACCGCGTTCGCAGGGTCCATCGGCATCATCGGCATCGCGCTCATTCTGTCGCTTTCGCACGGCTTCCAGTCGTACATTGACACCGTACAGGAGCAGACGCTCACATCCTACCCGCTGACGATTGAGGCAAACCCCGTGGACATGTCCGGAATGCTCTCGGCCATGTCAGGCGCAAAAGATGACAGCAAAGACGCGCACGATCTCGACAAGGTCTATGCCAACACGGTCATGTACAGCATGCTCAACTCCATGGTCAGCAGCGCTACCGGCCAGTCAAACAACCTGCCGGAGTTCAAGAAATATCTCGAAAACCCCGACAACAAGATCCATGACTACATCAGCGGCATCCAGTACACGTATGACATGGGCTTCGCCGTCTATACTGAGGATCCCAACGGTACCGTCATCAAGGCCGACACGACCGAGCTGCTGCAAAATGTCATGAAGTCCATGTACGGCGGCGACTACACAGCCTACTTCGACTCCATGGGCGGCTTTTACTCCGGGTTCAACGTCTGGCAGGAGCTGCTCTCCGGCGAGGACGGCGAGCTCGTGAGCGCCTCGACGCAGAATCAGTACGACGTGATCTACGGCTCCTGGCCGCAGGATTACAACGAGGTCGTGCTCGTTGTGGACAAAAACAACGAGATCTCCGACCTGACGCTCTATGCCCTCGGGCTTGAGAGCATGGACGACATCAGCAACGCCATGATGCAGTCCATGAGCAAAAAGCAGATCGACACGACGCAAAACAGCTGGAGCTATGAAGATCTGTGCGGCCGCAGCTTCAAGCTCATCCTCCCGTCGGAGGGCTATGTGGCCAGCGGCTCCGGCTACACGGACATCAGTCAGACGACCGACGGTCTGCGCCGGCTTTACAACAACGATTCCGTCGGCGTACAGCTCAAAATTGTCGGCATCGTGCGTCCGGCCAAGGGCAGCGTGACCAGCAATACCTACGGCTCCATCGGCTACACCTCCGCCCTGACGGACTACGCCATCGATCAGGCCGACGGCACCGAGATCATCCAGAAGCAGCTCGCGGACCCGGACGTGGACGTGTTCACCGGCTCCGCGTTCCCGAACGCCGCGACCGCCACGACCGAGCAGAAGGTCGCCGCCGCACAGGCCTATCTCAACCAGCTGAGCGTGGACGACCGTGCGACCGTCTACCGCAAGTGCATGACCACGCCGGATGACGCCACGCTCGACGCCGCGCTCACGCAGACCATGGCAACCTTCACCCGTGACGAGGCCAAAGAGATGGCCGACAACGGCATCTTCGAGGCCAGCGGCAAGACCGCGCAGCAGATGAAAGAAATGATCGACGCTATGGACGACGAGACGTTCACGCGCTTTTTCCGCCCGTACCTGCGCGCAATGCTGTCCATGCAGATGCAGCAGGAGACTGTCAAGTCCTACAGCGGCATGACCTCGCAGGAGATCATCTCGGCCATCAACGCCAAGGGCATCAGCCGCAGCCAGTACGTGGACGTGTACGACAACTATGTCGCCTCCTCCGCCAGCGGCTCGACCTATCAGAGCAACCTCAAAAAGCTCGGCTACGTCGACAAGGATTCCCCGAGTGCCATCAACATCTACGCTTCCAGCTTTGAAAATAAGGACCGCATCTCCGACTGTATCGACGACTACAACGCCGACAATCCGGACAATCAGATCAGCTTCACCGATTACATCGGCCTGCTCATGAGCAGCATCACGACGATCATCAACGCCATCAGCTATGTGCTCATCGGCTTTGTGGGCATCTCCCTCGTCGTGTCGTCGATCATGATCGGCATCATCACCTACATCTCCGTGCTCGAGCGCACGAAGGAGATCGGCATCCTGCGCTCGATCGGTGCAAGCAAGCAGGATATCTCGCGCGTCTTCAACGCTGAGACGCTCATCGAGGGCTTCACAGCCGGCGTGATGGGCATCCTGTGTACGCTGATCCTGCTGATCCCCATCAACCTCATCGTGCACCATCTGACCGGTCTGCCGAATCTGAGTGCCATTCTGCCGGTGCTCGGCGCGCTTTTGCTGATCCTGATCAGCACGCTGCTGACGCTCATCGCGGGCCTCATCCCGTCGGGCATGGCCGCCAAAAAAGACCCGGTCGTCGCGCTGCGCACCGAATAAACCCAAAACGCATATTTCCACCGCCTCCGTGCAAACTAGGAGCAGCCTACATTTGCACGGAGGTTTTGCAATATGAAGCAGAAAATTCTTGCGGTCCTTGGCGCGCTGGCGCTGTGTACGGCGCTCGTCCCGGCGGGCTTCGCCGAACAGGACACAGCCGGCACCGCGCCCGTGGCCGAAAATCTCGAGCTGACCACATTCCGCAACACGTCCATCGGCGGCACGCTGAGCGCAAATGCGCCCGACGGCAGCCCGCTCACCTTCCGCATCACGACCGAGCCCGTCAAGGGAACTGTGACGCTCACCGACAGCGGCACGTTCGTCTACACCCCCGCCGACGGTAAGCGCGGGCGCGACTACTTCGGCTTCCGCGCCGCCGACAGCAGCGGCAACGAGTCACAGGAGGCGACCGTGCTCATCTCCATCAGGAAGCAGAAGCCGGACATCACCTACAGTGACATGACCGGCCGGCCGGAGGAATATGCCGCCGTCATGCTCGCCGAGCAGGGGCTGTGCGTCGGCCGGCAGGTCGGCGGACAGTATCTCTTTGATCCCGACAGCCCCATGCCGCGCGATGAGTTTCTCGCCATGTGCACGCGCCTGACCGGCACTTCGACGCTACAGGGCGTGCTCTCGACCGGCTTCGGTGATGATGAACAGATTCCGGTCTGGGCAAAGGCCTACGTCGCGACCGCAGTCATGAACGGCGACATCGCCGGTTACTCCGACGGCACGGCGATCGTGTTCGACGCGCAGCGCGGTATCACGGCGGGCGAAGCGGCCGTCATGCTCAGCAGCTTCCTCGACCCCTCCCCTGCCGCCGCGCTCGAGAGCGACGATATCCCCGAGTGGGCATACACTGCTGTGTCGAGCCTGACATCCTGCGGTGTGTACCCGGACGGGAGCGACTGTATGGCCCCCATCACGCGCGCTGAGGCAGCGCAGATGCTGCTGGGCGCATATGAGCTGCTGCAAAAGCGATAAAAAAGTACGGACCGTTTCCGACTCGGAAACGGTCCGTTTCTTTATGCTTGATTCAAAATCGCGTCGAGCTCCGCCGGGCTGAGCTCCGGGAAGGGGTGCATGGGCACGTCGCTCAGGTGCACGGTGCGGATACACAGTGCTGTGTCGTCCATGTTCTTCTCACTTTCCGCTGTCGCCGTAGTTTGCGAGCACGCGCGCGGACGGATCGTCCACGTCGCAGCCGGCCCACGACTTGTTCGGCATCCAGAAATCCACGATCATGTGCGCCTGACCGGGGTAATACTGCTCAAACAGCTCACGGTAGAGCAGCGATTCCTTGGTGAATGGCTGCGCAAAGTCGTACTTCCGGCGCAGGGTCTCGAATTCCTCGTCCGTGTACTTCTGCTCGGCGTAGGCCTTGAGATCGTCGACCATGGAGTGGCCCACTGCGTCGCTGAAGGCCGCCTTCTCGCGCATGAGAATGTCGTGCGGCAGCCAGTCGCCCTCAAAGGCGTGGCGCAGCAGGTACTTGCCCTTGCCGTAGACGTTGCACTTCTTGGCCGGGTCGATGGACATGACATACTGCACGAAGTCCAGATCGCCGAACGGCACGCGGGCCTCGAGACTGTTGACGGAAATGCAGCGGTCGGCGCGCAGGACATCGTACATATGCAGCTCGCGGATGCGCTTGGCGGACTCCTCCTGGAACGCCGCCGGGCTGGGCGCGAAGTCTGTGTACTTGTAGCCGAAGAGCTCATCGGAAATTTCGCCCGTGAGCAGCACGCGCAGGTCGGTCTGCTCGTGGATGGCCTTGCAGACAAGGTACATGCCGATGCTCGCGCGGATGGTCGTGATGTCATAGGTACCGAGCAGCGCCACGACCTCCGGGAGCGCCTGAATCACATCTTCGGGCGTGATGATGACCTCGGTGTGGTCGGCATGCAGATACTCCGCCACCTCGCGGGCGTACTTGAGGTCGATGGCATCGGCACGCATGCCGATGGCGAACGTGCGGATGGGCTTTTTGAGCAGCTTTGCCGAGATGGCGCACACCAGGCTGCTGTCCAGGCCGCCGGAGAGCAGGAAGCCGAGCGGCGCGTCGGCATCCAGCCGCTTTTCCACGCCGGCGATGAGCTTCTCGCGGATGTGGGTGCAGACGGTCTCCAGATCGTCCTCGCAGACGGCGTCGACCTGCGTCATGTCGCGGTAGCAGGTGAACTTGCCGTCGGCATAATAGTGTCCGGGAGGAAACGGCATCACGTCGTGCACAAGGCCGACGAGGTTTTTCGCCTCGCTGGCAAAGATGATCGCGCCCTCGGCGTCATAGCCGTAGTACAGCGGGCGGATGCCGATGGGGTCGCGCGCCGCGACGAGGCCGCCGCGCTTGGCATCATAAATGACCATGGCGAACTCCGCGTCGAGCCCGCGGAACATGTCCAGCCCCTCGCGCTCGTAGAGCGGGAGCAGGATCTCACAATCGGACTCGCTCTCGAACGTCTCGCCCTCAGCGATGAGCCGCTCGCGGATGGGCCGGAAGCCATAGATCTCGCCGTTGCACACGAGCGCGCTTCCATCCCGCATGAATGGCTGCATGCCCTCCGGGTGCAGGCCCATGATGGCCAGACGGTGGAAGCCGAGCGTCGCCGCGCCGATGTGCAGCATGCGCGTATCGTCCGGGCCGCGAGAAATGGTCTTGTCAAAGCCGGCGCGCAGATCCTGCGCAGAGATGGACGAGCCGAGATAACCGATGATGGAACACATGATTTTTTCCTCCTGAATACAT
>QWCN01010526.1_pt1 | contig 11399 bp, 5 predicted proteins | sample 1972711 | NCBI WGS metagenome assembly QWCN01 (sample SAMN09866707, study PRJNA288562) | Human gut metagenome isolate term1_stool, whole genome shotgun sequencing... | isolation source: gut | host: Homo sapiens | place: USA: California | reverse complement strand
GGTTAGTGTATCCTTGTTTTGATTACGGGGCAAAATTACAAAAAATAAAGTCAAGAAAGGTAGACAATTGGTTCATATTTTAGCTCTATCGTACAAAACCCGCCATTAGAACGGATAACCGATAGCAAAATGCCATGCCATACCATCTTTAAACTTCGGAATATTATAATATCCCTTCTTACCTGTATCATACGGATCATGCAGTGCCACTCCCCAGTCAAAACGGAATACAAGGAAGTCCAGGTCGTAACGCAGACCGGCACCGGTACCCAAAGCAACCTGTTTCGGGAAATTCTTCAACGTCAGCTGTCCATCAGGACGGTCTTTATCCTTACGCATCAACCAGACATTACCTGCATCGAGGAAAATAGCTCCGTGCAGGTCGCCGAGAATACGGAAGCGGTATTCCACGTTTGCTTCCATACGGATATCGCCCACGTGGTTGATATAGGAATACTTTTTCTCTTTATCGGGTGGATAGCCACCGGGCCCGATACTGCGGGCAGAATAGGCACGGATACTGTTGGCGCCACCAATATAGAACTGTTCGGTATAAGGCGCAGTCGTTGCATTTCCGTAGGACCAGATTACTCCTCCTGCAATACGGGAAGCAATCATCTGGTTCTTGTCTATCCTGTAGTGATAGCGGAATTCCGAATTCAGCTTCAGGAATTGTGCGAAAGGTACTCCCAGCAATTTCTTGTCTTCCTTGCTGAAAGACTGTCCGAATGCCTTATAAATCAAAGAGGTCAGATTACCGGCAGATCCGAATGTAGTCTGCCACCAGATGGGATTACGTACATTGCGAAGAGAAGCGTTATCATAGGTATAGGTATATTCCATCTTGGGAATAAACTGATTACGGAGACTGATGTAAAGAGCCGGGTTCTGAGCCTGTATTTCTTCAAAAGCCGCAGTCGGATTGCGCAACACATTAAATGTCAGTTGGAAGGGCGTGATACTATGTTTCCGGGTAGGCACAGGCTGAAAGTCATACGTGACGTTTCCACCGAAAGCAAGCAGTTTGTAGTACTTGGCACGGTTCATCTGGTCTATGTAGACACGGAAGGTGGTGGAAGCCGGGAAGTCATATTCCTTGGTACCCATCCGGGGGAAGACGATACGTGGGAAGGTAAGTGCAGAAGATAGGCCCAACTCGTAGCTATTCATCAGCGAGCTGCTGTTCTTACCCGTCTGCCATTCATAAGAACCGTTCACTTTCACATTCCAGGTTTCACCACCACCGAAGACGTTGTTCTTCGTTACGGTGAAGGCGGCACCGGGACCGGTCTGGTTATTGCTCTTCATGGTGACATTAAAGTCCAATTCGGCATCATACGGTTTATCCAACATGGCACGGATATTCACATCCAGCGTATCGGAAACGAGTGCCGTATCGCGGGGTGTGTACTGCATCTCCAGATAACGGAAGATGCCCACACTTGCCAGACGCTCCTGGATACGGGTTTGCCGGTATTGGCTATATAGCTTTTCCGGACGACGGCGCATACCTCCCTTGTCCAGTTCCTGGCGTTTCCGTTGGTAACCTTGGTAGTTCAGCCAACGGTGGAGCATATTGGGACGTATCTTCAGTTTATCGTAATAGTGTATCCAGAAAGTCTTGTAGTAAAGACTGTCATTGGGCATTTGTCCTTGCGGACCGTGGAGGTAGAAATTAGTTTTACCTACAAAGAAAGGGCGTTCGGCGTCCTTCGGCATACCGGGAACAGGGATCATGCGCAGGCTGACGTGCCCACCGGGAACGAGAGTTGTATCGGCCTGGTAAGTCAGGTAGTCAGGGCGAAAATAATAATACCCCATATTACGCAGCAAACCGCTGATGCGGGTACGTTCACCATCAAGATCAGTAACATTGAACTGTTCACCCGGACTGATCAGGGAGCGCCGGCGGCCAAGGTTGATAATCTGCATCGTCGTACTATTGAATCCCCGATAATATACGGTATCAATGAAATACGGGTTACGCATATCGACCGTGTATTGCAATTTAGCTTTCAGACTGTCCTTAGGATTAACGAAAGTTTGATAACTTACCGTGCCATTGAAGTACCCATAATCATGCAGGATATTCGTCGCTACTTTCTGCCGGATGTCCGGATTAACGGAAGATATGAGTACGGGGGTGGCGGCAAAACGATTGAATATCCACTTACCAAAACCTTTTTTGTACTTCGCAAAACCATTATACACCCACAGTCCGAATGGAAAAGGGATGCGGTATTCGGAGCTACCGAGCAGGGAGTTATTGGGAGCTTTGGCAAGGGCGGCTTCCACTTCTTCCATAGCAGTCTCGCCTACCTTGGTATCAGAGCGGTTCTCTACAATCATCGGCTTCTGACCGGTGTAGAGCACTTCGCCTTCGGGCAGGTGCTTAGTAGTGGAGCAGGCTGCCAGAAGCAGGGTTGCAAGGAGGATGTATACGAGTTTCTTCATTTTGATTCTTTAAATTGCGCTATTGTTATTTCTTTTACACTATTCGCTCACAGGTTCTACTTTCTTCTTTCTCTTGAATATGAACAGCTCACTCAGGCGGTCCATCTTACGGCGAAGCACAAGGCCGACACCTGTCTCGGTTATCTCACCATCGAGCACACTTTCATAGTTTTTGTTGTGGAACACGCGGACATAGCGTGTACCGCTATTGTCCAAACGATATTCCAAAGAAATATTATCGATGAATGATTCTACGTCATTCGTTGCATTAGCGCCACTGGATACTTTTCCACCGATTACAATCTGTATACGATCATTGAAGAAACGCTGAGAGTAGCGGAAACTATAGTCCGTCTGTTTATCACCCGTTTCAGCAGCGGTACGGTCTTCAATGCCGACACTGAGAGAAGCGTTCTTCAGATTTCCGGTCAGCGCATTAATCTGACTTTGCAGCACGCTGTTCAGTGCGGAACCCATAGTTAAGCCACCACCTTTTCCGCTGTTATAAAGATACATACCTGTGGCAAGCATGGTAATGGCTTGCTTGCTTCGTTCATCGGCACTCATTCCTGCCAGTTCGCCCTGTACGGTAGCATCATCGGGAGCACTCAGATTAAAACTCAAATCAGGGTTCTCCAAACGGTTCTTGATGCTGATGGAAACGTCGAAGTTCACCATGCGCGAACCGCCGTCATCGCCATCGGATACAGAAGCGCGGACACGTTCCGTAGCAGTCAGGTTGAGTGAAGGGTTCATCGGATTACCCGTCCAGTCCACATAACTTCCATTGACAAACTGGAACTCTTTCAACGGGATAACGGGCAGGGCATATTTCATCATACCACCTATCAACGTATAGCGACCGGACAATGTGAGATCTCCTTGCGGAGTATATTGCAGATTCAGGTCCCCTCCACCTTCCAGTTCCACACGACTACTGCGGTCGGGGCTAAGATCAGCACGCAAACGTACGGCATCATCGATGTGCACAGACATCAACATGTCCATACCGCCGAGCGACATGGTGGGGACCTCAGTTGCCTGCACCGAAGTAGTATCCGTAAAGGAAGTGAACGTGACAAGTTCACCCAAACGGTCTTCTACAGTCAGAGGAGAGTCAGTCAACACATAGGTCACATCTGTGTTACCCAGCAGATTCATGTTTCCACGCATGGTCAGTCCATCCAGCGGACCACGTACAGTGGCATTTAAATCTACAAAGATTTTGCCGTAAATCATACTTTCCTTGGTACGGGGAGCATCAAGCAAAGTGTAGTTCTGTGCACGCAGGTTCAACTTCGCCGTCGGATTTTCCATATTGCGGAAGTCTATGTTCCCGTCTATCGTAAAGGGATTCCGGCTGGTGGTGTATATGGCAAACTTATTAAAGATAAGTTGATTATTCTCTATCTTCAACGGACGATTGTCAAACCAGTAACGTGCACCTGCCTGACGGGCATAGACGGACACGCTGTCCAGTGAGAGGTCACCGCTCAGTTTAGGCTTCTCCATGGCACCGCTGATATAGAGTCCGCCGTCGATGTCACCGGTAAAGGCAACTACCTGGTCGGGCATGAAAGCATTGGCAAGCGAGAGTGGGAAATGCTCAAAAGTAGTGTTGACTTCAACCGAATCGCGCCCGTTCTTCTGGGTCAAGACGGCATCAGCGGTCATTACCTCCTGATCTCCCGACCGGAAATAGGCATTCAGATAGTGTGTACCTTTATCACCCGGAAGCCAAGTGGCACCCAATCCGATGTTACCTACCGGCTGGCGTTCGTAAGTCAGCTTTTCCACACCGGCCTCAGCGGAAACTTGCAGTGAGGTTGCGGTCTGTATATAGTTGGCTTCTGCCGAGAAAAGTCCCGTGATGCGGGGCATATATGGCAAAATACCGCTCAATTTATCCAAGCGGAAACGTATGAGTTCCAAATTGATATTCTGCAAGGAAACGGTGTCGGAACGGTCGGACTGCATGCGGAAGCAAAGTGGAAGGCAATACCATTACCCCTACCCCGGCCCTCTATCAAAGGACGGGCATTGATACCCAGATCGAGTCCGGTATCTCCCTTCGCATCCACATAATTCAAGGTCAGTTCGGCATCTTCATTACGGATTTCACCCGTCAGTGTACTGCGGAAGACAAACTGCGGGTTCTTTGGACCATTAATGACACCACCCTGCAACTTCATGCGTGCAGTATCTTGGCTGATAGCGAAGAAAATAGTATCCAGTTGCAGGGAGTCCATACGCAAACCATGTATAGCAGTACGCCCATTGATACCTCGTCGGGGGGTAGTGCCGAAACGCAACACAAAATCATCAAAAGAAATATCCTTAGTTGCCAGGAAATAACTGACAGGGTTCTGTTTACCGGCTTTCAGTTGCATACCGGCTGAAGGCAGTGCTTTCCGTAATTCTGCATGATCGAGTTGCTTCAATTCTATCTGCTTGGTAAGAAGCGTAGAAAAGGCAGTACCTTGTTCCAGCAATTTCTTCAGTGTGCTGCGGGCACGGAACTGAAAGTCGAGGTCTCCTGCATCCATGCTCATCTTGATAGAGTCATGGCGTGCTTCGGCACCGAGAGTGAAAGCAAAAGGATGCTTCAACGGCTTGGGAGAAATTCCTAACTCATGTAAACCGACATTCTCCACATTCATAGCCACCTTGCCATCCAGGTATTTACGATCAAGACGCATATCGGCATCCGCCTGCATCTTCAGCAGGGCATTGTCGCTCGTCATGTGTACAGTGGCTAGAGCGGATTTCAATCCGGCTGTCAGGTCAATACCGGAAATATTCCAGTGTCCGTATTGTAATTCGCCGAGAGAAGCTTGTACAGCAGCCACGGTACGGTGGTTGGCAGGATCGAATCCTTTTCCTTTAGCGGCAACCTTAGCCGAAAGGGTATAGATAGAATCTTTAGGTAAGAAGTGGTGTACTTGCAAGGCGTCCACATGAAGGTCTGCCTGATAAGCTTCAGTGGCAGTGTTATAGTGCGCCAACAAGTTCAATAACCCTTCACGTTCTTTCAACTTAAGCGTAGCATCATACTTAGGTCCATCCATGCCAAGACGTGCTGCCAAATGCATACTGTCCGGCACTACTATGGAGCCATCCGGGGTGACGCCTGTCAGTCCGGTAAGGAAATTCAGATTTTGTGTCCGGATATCGAAGTCAATGCTTCCGTTGCGCGTCAGACTGTCGGTAAGATTCCAAATTTCACCACCACCATTCAAGGTAAAAGCACCCGGCAGATCGATGTTGAAGCGGGAAATCTGCATCTGCTTAAAGTTACCTTCCGTACCGGCACGGATAGTAAGGGGGCGGAAAGGATATGCATCCTTGAATGTATCAGGTAAATCACCAGCAAAGAGCATCACATCCTGCTTGCCGATGCGGGCATTGAAACGAGCGGAGAGTCGTCCGGAGGTGGGAATTTCCACCAGTTCCCAATAAGTCTGGGCAGTGAAATCCATTTCACTGTGTGGGGTAAGTAATTTTAAGGAAGGCACCTGAATGACTGTGGAATCAGCATATACCCTTCCCGTCAGTGAAGTGACGCTCAAACCGGAACGCTCGTTCATGGAGAATTCCCGGATAACGGCATTGATATTCCGTCCATGATAAAGCACGGAGTCCACCCCAATACGAATATCCCGCAAGGCGATGTGCGAAGCATCAAATCCGGGAGCAGGTTTCACACCGGTGCTATCAGTAGCCGCAAGACTACCGGTATCTATCAGGCTATTAATGGCACTGAGCAACTGGCTGCCCGTGTCATAGTTCACCGTAGTACTGCTCAATTCAAATTTCTTCAGACCGTACATCTGTCCGCCCAAGTCAGCAACCGCATCATCTACCTCTGCATCACCCAGACGGGCAGCAAGACGCATGGAATCCAACGGCATTTGCAAATCAACGGAAACGTTTTTCAGTGCCAACTTGTGCAAGGCTACTTTCCAATTAAGGGCGGTAGTCGCAGTGTCCGGTTCGGCAGTGATAGTATCATTCATCACAACGAGCATATGAGTATCACTCAATTCCACACGATTGATGACGGCATCCTCTTTCTTCAGGTCTATGCCATGGCTTTCAAGGAAGAAACGTCCCAATACGCCACGTATGCGGATCCCCTCTATCAGATCGGCAGAGTTCAGGAAAACTCCGTTCACGGTTACCTCATCCACTTCTACTTGTCCACGTATCAACGGCCATGCCTGCACGCGCACGTTCAGGCTTTCCAGGGTTAGCAAAGTATCAGGAGTTTGTTTCACGGCAAGAGAGTCACCGGGAGCTGAAAATATTTGTTTATCTGCCTGTATAGGCTGAATGACCTGCACACCACGTACCAAAAGGTTCAGCGGAAAGCGGAGGTCAATGCGTTCAACAGATATATCCATACCCGTTGCCTCGGATGCGATGGCAGTAGCTTGCTTCCGTATCAGGTTCTGTACGGGAGGGATATAAAGCAATACCATCAATATTGCAAATAATATGATAGGGGTAAGTAGTATCCACACTACCCATTTTAACCATTTTCTTCTCATTAGGACGTCAATCGATAGTCAGTGTTTAAATCGTTACAAAGTAAACAAATTCCAACGACATTTGGTTGATGCAGAAGACAAAAAGGCTATTTATTCCACTATCCGGTACTTTATACCGCGAGGGTCGTTGCCAATATTCAACGCCCGTCTGAAAATTACTTCACTTTCTCACGTACCCACTAACGACAGTCAGACGGTGTCATACCGTACATATGAGTGAAGGTTTTCAGGCATGATCAAGGGCATGTTCAAGATCATGAAAGAGACACTACTCACAAAATTTCCCTTTGCACATATTTTTCAATATTTATCCTTGCTGTTTATCAATAAATCCCCTACCTTTGCTTCCATCAAATAGATATGACAAGTATGTTCCGGCAATCAACAAACAGGCTCACGGTGTGGCTATTCGCCCTCTGCCTCCTCTTTCCTTTCAGCAAATTGTCTTCTGCATGGCGTAATACAGCCACGCAGGATAAGGCTTTTTCAATTTCAGCTGTATCAAAAGCATCTTCTGACAGCATAATGCCTGAACGCCTTACGTTTCCCGATTCCGTGGCACTTGCAGCACCCGAAGCTGCCGGAAGGAGCGTTTCTTCTCTTGTAGCTTACTTGAAACAGCATCTCAGCACAGACGACCAACTGGCACGCGCCATCTACACCTGGGTTTCAAGAAATATTAAATACAATGTGTACATAACCTATACTTCTCGCAACGAGGAAGCGGATGAGACGAAAGAAATACAAAAAATATTATCCGAACGCAAAGGTATTTGCCAGGATTATGCGTTACTTTTTAAAGCACTGGTGAAGGAAGCGGGAATGGATGCTTATGTTATTGATGGCTATAACCGCAGGGACGGTGCCTTACTGCCCGACCCACATGAATGGTGCGCAGCCAAAGTAAGTGGGAAATGGTATATGTTTGACCCTACATGGGGCGCTGGATTTGTGGAAAACTACCAGTTCATTCCTTCCCCGAATCATCGTTTCTGCAAGCTGTTACCGGATACATTACTGAAAACACACATGCCTTTCGATCCGATGTTCCAGTTCCGCGAACGTCCACTGAGCTATGAAGAGTTTGATACAGGAGTTGTAGATGAACAACGCTCAGTACCGGTGTTCTATTGGGCGGATACATTGGCGCTATATGCACGGCAGGATACACTGGAAAGGCTGGTAAGTGTCAGACAGCGCATGTTATCGAACGGACGAAGTAATGATTTGGTTTATTATATGCTGGAACTTACGAGTAATAACATCCGCATCGCCGGCTACCAGAAGATTCTGAATGCTTACAATATGGCAATGGATTTACAGGGAAAAGCTACGGACGCCATCAATGAATTCGTCCGTTACCGGAATAAGGCATTTGAGCCCCTGAAACCGGATGCAGAAATTCAGGCGATGGTAGATGTCCCTGAGGAATTGATAAACCGGGCAGATAGTGCGATCAATAGCATCCGCACCGCACCGGAAAGATATAGGGAACCTATCCTGAAATTACGGGATCAGATAATGGAAGTGGCAACAACCGTATATAAACATAAACTTTTTCTGAGGCAGTACTTTAAGCTACCGGCCAAGCAGAGGAAAGGGATGTTTAAGCAGACGAAATAAAAAGGAAGGCTTGTTCAAGTATATCTTCTATCAGGTTGAGAGCAGCAAGCGATTTCTCTTTTATTTTTTCATCAAAAGGTACTCCACGTGAGGCTTCAAGCTCTTTCAATAAAGTAACAAGATCATTGGCCCCCAACAGAGTAAACAAAGGAAGCATCTTATGGCCCATAGCGGCAATGCCATCTGTGTCTTCTGTTTCCAATGCCTGTCGCAAGCGGTCAACATTCAGGCGTGTTTCTGTGACGAAACTTTCCAGTATGGATTTTGCCGCATCCGGATCATCACCGGAAAAAGCGGTAAGGGCGGAAAAATTCAAGGTAGAAGAAGGGGCGGCATCAACAGTAGCAATATCTGCTTGCAGCACACCAATCTCTGCAAGCAATTCATTCACCGTAAACGGCTTATGCAGACTTCCGGCAAAACCATGTTGCAGAAACTCCTCACGCTTCATATCACTACGGGCGGTAACGGCAATCACCGGAATTGTCTTGGCTTGCGGGATATTCGAAGCACGCAGCAACCTCAGCAAATCGAAACCATTCATGGCAGGCATTTGCACATCGGTCAGCAGCACATCGAAAGTATCAGTACGGAGGGCTTCCAAAAGTTCATCCAGTTGCAGGCAGGTTACGGAAGTAATACCACTCTGTGCAAGCATGGCGGCAGTGAGAGTAAGCTGAATGCGGTCATCATCAATCAAGAGAATATGTAATGCGGGTATCTGAGTTTGTGAGTCCTCACTTGGTTGTTCATTCAAGGCGGAAGTGTCATTATCCAATGCCACCGGATACAGAGGTACCCGTAACGTGAATGTGCTCCCCTTTCCGAGTACGCTATCCACCTCAATACGTCCCTCCAGCAGTTGCACCAGCATACGAACAATGGACAGTCCCAGTCCGAATCCCTCCTCTCCCTGTGCTCCGGGCAGACGGGTGAATTCCTGGAAAATACGCTCACGGTCACCAGGATCCATCCCCTTTCCCGTATCGATAACAGAGAGTTTCAAATGGTTACCGGGAAAAACGGAATCGCCTTTCGGCACAAAAGAGGCGGTCAGGGTAATGCCGCCCTCTGAAGTAAACTTCACTGCATTAGAGAGCAGGTTATTGACAATCTGGCGTAAGCGCAATGGATCACTGATAAAAGCTCCTTTCAGTTCCGGATCTATCTCACACTTCAAAGACAATCCTTTGGCAGAAGTCAGTGGTTCGAAACTGACATAGATTTCTTCCAGCAAGCGTGCAGGATGAAAAGTAACACGATTTATCTCAGCTTTATTCAAGTCGAGGCGATGGAAGTCGAGCAAGTCGGTAACGAGCTTCAGCAGGTGTTCCGAAGAAGTTTTCATGTTGTCGAGATAGAAGCGTTGCCTTCCGTCAACGGTGAGCCGGGAGAGCAAGTCAGCATATCCCATAATGGAACCCAAGGGAGCCTTGAAATCGTGGGTAATGGCAAGCATCAACTTTTCGCGGGAGGCAAGCAACTCTTCGGCAAAACGATTGGCTTCTTCCAATTGACGCCGATAACGGTTACTACGGGTGACATCCCGCCAGATCATGACAAGAAAGATAACGGACAGCACAACAGCCCCGGCAGCAATACCCGAAATAATCGTTGCAGAACGATGCCGAACAGCTTTCTGATACTCAGCCTCTTCGCGGGCACGCATCAGGGTTTCCTGTTCATATCCTTTCAAAAGACTGTCGATACGAGCACTCAGTGCATGATCAAGACGTTGCAAAGTTCGCTTACGACGCTGCATCACACTATTGGTAGCCCTCTTCTGTTGGGCAACAGTGCGCAGCTTCGCGTGCAGGGAATCAACCGGATTATAAGCATCGAGTACAGTATCCGTAGCAACTTCAAGGGTTGTTTGCACCTGAACAGCTGAATCTTTGCGTGGTGGGACGAAGACTTCTCCCAAACGGCGGAAGAAACTTTTCTTCTTGGGTTGTGTCACAACCGTATCGCGACGGGCAATAACCCGGCGTTGTACACGTTGTTGGGTGATAATAGTATCCTGTTCGGCAATAATCTGTTCCACTTCACGGGCTGAAATCATGCTGTCATTGGCTTCGCTCAGTGTACGCAGCAGGCGGACGGTATTAGCATCCTTCTCTCTCAAAAGCCCTATCAGACTGTCCGTACGCAGAATATCACTATTATCCGAACTCATAAGATTCTCCATTTTCCGGTGCACGAAGAACAGGGAATAAAGCAAGACTGCCAGCAGGACAGCATAACCGGCAGCTATCTTCTTCTTGGAGACATTATTCATTTATCTTTCGTTTTATAGCGGAAACGCAACCAGAGCATAATACCCGCACTAGTCAGTCCGAACGGGAAGGCCATCCATACACCGACCGTACCCCAGCCCAGCACGAAACCGCATAAGTATCCTACAGGCAAAGATATAACAAAATAAGAAATAAATGCAATGAACATCATCGGTTTTACGTCTGCAATACCACGCAGGGCATTGGCAAAGCTGATTTGCAGTCCGTCACCAAACTGATAAACCAGGAATGGAAGGAACAAAGAAGATACCATGGCAGAAACCTCCACGCTATCCGTAAACCAGCCCCCGACCTGATTGCGCAACAGAAACACGATACTCAGAAGCACCACCGCCATTGCCAAGATGAGATGATAGCCGGCATATGCCGAACGGCGGACATTCACCATATCGTTCTGCCCCTTGAAGTTACTGACGCGAACGGCAATCGCCGCCCCCATCCCATAAAACATCATAAAGGTGAACTGAGAAATAGT
>QWCN01011937.1_pt1 | contig 11403 bp, 10 predicted proteins | sample 1972711 | NCBI WGS metagenome assembly QWCN01 (sample SAMN09866707, study PRJNA288562) | Human gut metagenome isolate term1_stool, whole genome shotgun sequencing... | isolation source: gut | host: Homo sapiens | place: USA: California | reverse complement strand
ATATCCAATTGCTACCTACATTCTAACAGCTTAAGCAACAAGATGGATAATTCCTTACTGGCTGTAAGGGATATTAACCATAAATATATTGTAGTAGAACAGGAGGTAAAGCAATAAGACCGCTACCAGTTCCGTTAATGCACTGACATCAAGGGGATCCACGTCATTTACAATGAAGCTTGCATGAATCCGGTTGATGGAAAAGCTTAGGGAAAACAGGATGACCAGTAAAATGGCGATCGGAACACTTCCCCGTTCCCTGTGGCGGATTTCATAATATCCGTCCGAAGGATGACTTACGGTATAGAACGCATATTTCCATTTGTCCCTGGAGAATAACTGTTTCATCAGGTAAGCCCTCCTTCCTGTTTTGCTTTCTTCTGTGCCCGGCAGGCTTTGATTTTCTTTTTCAGGAAATATTTATAAACAAGTCCGAATACAATGAGTATTCCGAGAATCGTCATAAACACATTCATGTTCTCGGTAAGGATCTCATTCCGGTAACGCTTCCATGCCACGGAATAATATTTCCGGTTCATGCCAAGCTCTAAGTACTTCATCGCGGTTTTATTCTCACCTGCGGTCAGATATGCCTTGCCGATACCGCTGTTTGCAAGCTCATTATTCTCATCGAGCTTCAATACCTGTTGCCAGATATCAATGGCCTGCGTCTCATCTCCGTCATATCGTAATCCCACAGCTTCATTGATGAGGCTTCCGTACTTCGTTGCCGAAAACTTCATGATCGCACCGTAATAAGAATCGAGAACGATCAGCTCATCATCCACCATTTCAATGGCAACCGGTGTTGTGAAGGTTCCCTCCTGCGTTCCGAGTCCACCGAAGATATACAGAAGATTTCCTTCCTTATCGTAGGTAAAGACTCTGCCCCGCTTACGGTCAAGCAAGGAATAGATGCCTTTGTCCCGGTAAACCACATCGGTAATCTCACTTGGCCCGCCATACTTTCCGTTCTGGATCACCCAAAGGTCTCCGCCGACGTTCTGGTTTTCCCCCTTCTGGATCACGTCCTTTCCCTGAGGATTCAGTCGTCTTACCGCCTGCTTTCCTTCCGAGTCAATGTTGGTTGCATAGATGAATCCGCCCGGATCCACATCCATGCCGGTAAATTCGGTTGGAATATAAAGCTGCTGTTTGGAACGCTCTTCCTTCGTTGCAATCTTTCTCCAGAACTTTTCCCAAAGAGTAATCTTAACCTCGATCGTTCCGTAATATCCGGTGAAGCTTCCATCGCTTTCGAAAAGAAGAATTCCCTCGAAGGCGTTTCTGGAAATCACATAAACACGGTCTGCATAATCTACCGTTACCTTAATTGGAATAAAATCAAATCCTTCCTCCAGAATTTCAGACTGCGGATTCTCAATAATCTTGATAAACTCTCCTTCCGGTGTCAGGACCACGATCCGCTTATGCATGGAATCTGCCACATACAGTGCTCCGTTCTCGGAGACGCATACTCCGTAAGGCTGATCGAAGCTGTCCTGTTTTCCGTCATTTACAAAGCTGTCAATAATCCGGATGGTCTGCGTCATTTCATGATTCAGAACAACAATCCGGTTGTTCTTGGTGTCCGCTACATACACCTCGCCGTCCGGTGCCACACACAAATCCTGCGGTTCCACAAAATTCGTGGTTCCCACATTCTGTCCGGTCACGGAACCGTTCGGGACATAGGCTGCCGGTGTCTCTACGATATATTCACGGTAATTGTAATTATAGGTATCATACGGAAGTTCATCTGCATATGCATTCACGGAAATTCCGGTTGCTGCTACCACTGCTGCACCAAGGAGAGCGGCTGTTCTTTTTATGATTGTCGTTTTCTTCATCTCGCCCCTCCTTACATCAGTCTTTCATACCGGACGTTGTCATGGTTTCAAGGACATTGCTCTGACACGCCAGGAAGAAGATAATCGGCACCGCCGCCACAACAAAGGTAACGGCCGCTGCTGCACCGGCTCTCGCTGTACCTCCCGCTGCGATCTGCTGGAGTGCAAACTGCAGCGGCTTTAACTGTTCATCACGTAAGAACATGCTTCCGGTATTGCCCCACATCTGCTGGAACTGAAAAATGGCCAGCGTCAGCCATGCAGGCTTTACATTCGGCATAACGATCTTCCAGAATACCTGATATTCGGAAGCGCCATCGAGTCTCGCCGACTCCATAAGGGAGGTCGGGAGCTGCTCCATAAACTGCTTCATCAGATAAAGTCCCATACCATAGGAGCAAGCCGGAAGGATCAACGCCAGGTAATTGTTATTGATACCGAGCCAGCTGATAATCATATAGTTCGGAATCTGGGTAACCGTCCAGGAAAACATCATGGATAAGACAACCATGTTAAACAAAAGCTTCTTTCCCGGGAACTCGTGCTTGGCAAGCGGGTAAGCTGCCAGGGAGGCTAAAATGACATGCCCTACGGTTCCAAAACCGGTAATGATAATCGTATTTAAGATATATCTGGAAAACGGCACCCACGAATCACTCATAATGGAGAACAGATCCGTGAAGTTTTCCAGGGTAGGGTTCCGCACGAAAATCTTCGGTGGAAACTGGTAAATCTCATCGAGCGGTTTTAAACAGTTGTTGATAATCATGACAAGGGGAAGCGCCATAAACACGCCACAAATTGCCATAACAAAGAACAACAGGCTGTTTCCGGCCATGGAACGGTTTAATTTCTTCTGTCTGGGTTTGAAGAATCGATACTTTTTCTTTTTCATATAATCTTTTGCCATCTATTCTCCCACCCTTCCTAATAATTTCTGAACCAGCTTATTGGTACCAACCATGAGCAGGAAAAGAACCGTCGCAATTGCGGATGCATAACCCATATCGAATCGGGTCGAGCCATAATCCAAAAGGTGGGTTACCACGGTTGCACCTGCATAGTTTACAGAAGGATTACCGGCAAGCTGTATGGAAATATCCGCCACCGCAAAGGACTGGGTGATCTGCATTACCGCACCGAACATCAGCTGCGGTTTCATGGCCGGAAGGGTAACATACCACAATTCCTGCCAGCGGTTCTTCACTCCATCCAGTGCAGCCGCTTCATAAAGGCTCTTATCTACCGTCTGTAACCCAGCGATAAAGGAAAGGAAACCGGTACCTAAGGAAAGCCACAGCTGAACCACGATCAGACAGGGAAGAATATACTTTGCATCCTGCATCCACAGCTTCTGTTCATTGATGATTCCCCATTTTAAGAGAATACCGTTTAAGTAACCGTAACGGTCACCGGATAAAATGAGGCTCCATACCATGTAGGCATTACCACAGATGGACGGTGCATAAAAGATCAGGGTAAGCACCGTACGGATCCTGCTGGAAAACTCGTTGATGATCCATGCAAACAACAGACAGAGCAGGTAACTGATCGGTCCGGTTACCACCGCAAAGATCAGGGTGTTCTTTAAGGAGATCAGGAATATATCATCCTCCAGAAACAGCTTGATGTAATTGTTCCAGCCGTTAAAAGTCGGCCATTCCAGCATATTAAAATAGGTAAAGCTCAAACAGATGGAGGTCAGTACCGGCAGGACCGTGAAGAGGAAAAACAAAATAAAGTAAGGAGCCAGCATGATGTAGCAGGCTTTATTCTTTTTTATCTGGCAGCGAAGCGTTCCCTGCTTCTTTGCTACCGCCAAAGCTTCATTTGACGCCATTTATCTGTCCTCCTTCTGCAGATCTTCCAAGGTTGCAAGACCAAATTCTTTTCGCTTATAGGTAATCTCATCGTTGATGTAAAGTACCTTATCCATCAGCTCTTCCCTCGGTGATGCGGTATCGGTATCCGTTGTTACCGTGTAGAATGCGTTGTTTACATTACGCCAGGAATAATAACCGCCCGGCACCTGTGGAATACCCTTTACCCAGGTAAAGGCTTCGGACAATGCCTCGTATGTATCCACCGGCCACGGCATGTTCTCAAAGGCTTCCTGATTGGCGGTTGCCACTCTGGCCGCAGATCCCATTAAGGATTCCATTTCCCGGTCAAATAAGGTCTGTACCTCTGCGGAGGTCCACCATTTTAAGAACTCCCAGCAGGCATCCTTTTCTTCCGTATCTGCCATGATCATGCTGGCAAGTCCGGTACATCCAACCGAATGGTCAACGGTTCCGTCTTCCTTTACGGTTCCGGGAACTACGGTGAAGTCCCAGAGTCCTGCAATATCCGGAGCGGAAACCTCTAAATTGTTATACGTTGTATAATCGGCAATGATGATCGGACACTCACCGGTACGGAAACGCTCTTCCACGCTCGTCGTCTTATCCAGACCGTAATCGGTGTAGTACTCGCAGTATTCCTTAAAGGTATTGACTGCAATGTCCGAATCCAGTGCGGAGGAAATTCCTCCCTCGTTGTAATACTCTCCACCATTCTGGTAAAGCAGCATCGCATAAACCTGTTCGGTCGGCAGCATACCGAATTCCATCTGATTCTTTGCAAGCACAGACATCGTTACCTTTACTTCATCCCAGGTCTGTGGGATTTCCATGCCAAGTTCTGCCAGAATATCTTTACGGTAGAACATTACCGGGAAGGTCTGTGTTTCCGGAAGTGCATAGACGGAACCGTCAAATCCAAACGCCGTCAGTGCACTGTCATAGAACCGCCCGGATACGCTGTCAAAGTCTTCAAACTGTGTCAGATCCAGTACCGCATTACGAAGTCCGTAGTTAACCGGTGTATCGTTCCCGGTATTCAAAACCGCTCCGGCAATACCGTTCGTATTTGCAACCTGGATTGCCACATCCGGTCCCTCTCCTGCCAGTTCTGCACGAAGCAGGGTATTCATATCGACAAGCTGTACATTCACATTAATGCCATACACACTGGTAAAAGACTCATCAATCAGGGATCGGATAACATTCGCCTGATCCCGTCCGGTTCCAACCCAGAGTGTAATGGTCGTTGCATCACTCTCTTCAGAATCCGTTGCTCCTAACGAGTTATAGTCAATAATGAAGGAATAGAACAGTCTGCGGATTTCATATACGAGTTTATCCCAGAAGGAATTGTGTTCAATCTTATTTGTCTTACCGGGGGAATACACCTGAATCCGGTCAATCTGTAACGGCTGCCGGATCACCTGTGTAATCCAGGTACCGCAGGCTCGTACATTCTGCTTATAAGTAGATACGACCTTTACAAAACGTTCTTCATCAGCAATCAGATAATCAAGCTGATCCCGCATGGTGATCAGTACGGTTTCCTTATCGGAGGTCCGTCCAGAGGCTGCGCGGAGATCTAAGATCGCCTGATCCAGCTGATCCCTTACGGCGGTCATTTCTGCACTCAGTCCGGGAAGTGAGGCTTCGATCTGATAGTCACGGTAGGTATCGGGTGATACACCGGTGATACGGATATAAATGCTAAGATATAAATGTACATAAATGATCATATAAAAATGTACAAGTTCCAGATATAATGGATCCCGTTGGAGGGATTGCATTATGATATATACACAGAAAATACATACAGATCTTCAGATTAATATCCTTGAAGATTTAACAAAACTAAAACCTTTTCTGGAGGACGGTACATTGAAAGTAAATAAAAGTCAGATTGCCCGTGAGTTGGGAAAAGACCGGCGTACAATTGATAAATATTTAAAAGGTTATAAAAAACCAACCACCCGGCACAAAGGATCTCCTATTGATGATTATTACGACGTCATCAGGGAACTTCTATCAGATGAAAACCAGCAGATTTTCTATTACAAACGTGTTTTGTGGCAGTTTCTAAAAGACAACCATCAGCTTCATTGTGCACAATCAAGTTTTCGGCGTTATATTAGCCATCATCCGGAATTTCAGGAATATTTTGACCGCAGGCAGAAAAATTTCAGTCACAAAAAGTCAACGATGCGTTTTGAAACTCCTCCCGGACAACAGGCACAGCTGGATTGGAAAGAATCCATCAAATTCACTCTGAAATCCGGTGAGATGATCGATGTAAATATTTTTGTCCTGATACTGGCAGCTTCCAGGTTTCGAAAATATCAGCATTTGAAACTTTTGGCGGAGTACCTGAGGAACTGCTTACAGATAACATGAAAACGGTTATGGATGAACCGCGGACAGAGTACTCAAAAGGAAAAGTAAATGGACGTTTCCAACACTTTGCTTCTGATTACGGATTTGCAGTAAAACCCTGTATTGCCGGGCGTCCACAAACGAAAGCGAAAGTAGAAGCTCCGATGAAGCTTTTAGATGAAATTTATGCGTATAATGGTCTGCTTGATTATCAGGAACTGAATGAGCTGGTTCAGCGACTGAATGAACGGGTCAATCATCAGGTACATCCGGGAACCGGGCGGATACCGGTCATGTATCTGCAAAAAGAAAGGGCTCACTTATTACCCTTGCCCAAGGATACAATAAGAAAGCCCTACCAGCTTGTTACCATTACATCCAAAGTAAATACTTCAAGTATGATCACATATCATTCCAATCAGTATTCAGTACCGCCTGAATATATCGGAAAAACATTGAATTTACAGGTGTATGATAATCATTTGCATGTGTATTATAACACCACTTTGGTTGCTGTGCACGCGATAAGTTCAAAAAAATTGAATTATCTGGAGCAGCATTATATAGCGATCAGTGAAATTACTTTAAAAAACAGGAACTGCGATATAAACGCTGTTGCCAGAGAAAACTTAAAACAGATAGGAGCATTATTCCAAAATGAATAGTACATATATACAATTGAAGCAAAACCTTGAGTATCTGAAAATGAAACAGATGCTCCTCCATCTTGATGAAGTGCTGGATTTCATCACGGCTAATAATCTATCTTTTACGGAAGGTCTTGTGAAGCTGACATCACATGAGATCGACTTTAAAGAAGCAAATATGATACGTTCCATGGTCAAAGTAGGAGCATTTCCACATCACAAGGAACTGAATGATTTTGATTTTGAATTTCAATCATCAATTAACGAACAGGAAATCAGAGATTTTGAAACACTGCGTTTTTTAGAGGCTGCAGAAAATATCGTTTTTCTTGGTTCGAGCGGTGTGGGGAAAACACATCTTGCTACTTCAATCGGCATAGCAGCCGCAAAAAAACGATACAGCACTTACTTTATAAAGTGTCATGATCTGATACAGCAACTTAAGAAAGCCAAACTAGAAAACCGTCTGGAAGCCAGACTGCGACACTTTTTTAAATATAAGCTGTTGATCATTGATGAACTGGGTTATCTGCCAATTGAAAAAAATGATGCAAAACTGTTCTTCCAACTAATAGATCTACGATACGAAAAACGAAGCACCATTTTGACAACAAATATAAATTTTAATTCGTGGGATGATGTATTTTATGATCCGGTCATTGCAAATGCAATTCTGGATCGGATCCTGCATCATGCACATGTAATAAACATCACTGGGAAATCGTACCGCTTAAGGGAATATATGATACAGGACGATGAATGATCAAACTTGTACATTCTTAAATGATCAAAAATGTACATTTTGATATTGACATTTATAATACGGATGACCTTACGGTAAATGGCATTCAACTGGGAAACACAATCCTGTACACTGGAAATAACTTCGGAGAAATCACCAAGCACCACTTCCATTCGTAAAGTATGGGTTCCTTTTTCCAGATAAAAGTCATAGGGGGTTCCGTCTGCATCGGAGAGCACATCGCATCTCCACTGGGAATCGTAGGTAAATCCATAATCTTCCATTTCCTTAAAAGGAACTTCCCCGTCAATTGTAATCTTTCGTGATACATAAATACCGCGCATAAAGCTCTGCTTATCGAACAGGGAAATATTGACATACCCGCTTTCCGGCACTTCAAACTCCCATTCCATCCATTGTCCCGCATCCGACCAGCTTTCTCCGCCGATCGTATTGTTCAGGAGTTCCTTCGCACTTGCCGGATACACCGCCGGCGAAGACTGATCCTGTTTCGGATAAAGCATCTGGGAAGAGGTCTTTGTAACATTTTCTGCCTGAATCGTGATGTTTACGTCGGTCGTTGCCTTTGCACCATCGGCTTCCCACTGTTTTCTGACTTCTTCATAGGACTTCACGGTTTCGGAATTTTTCAAAACCAGCTTATGAAGCAGCATCGGCTCTCTCTGGGAATTCATGGAAATCGTATGTGTCCCCTTTGTCAGGTATACACATAACGGCGTCGTAATATAGCCGTTGCTGTCATACAGGCTTGCCGTTACCCATTCCGGAATTTCCACGGAAGTCGGTTTCATGTCGTTATTCTGATTATCCTTATTCCAGACAATATCATACACTCCGTTTGCAAAGCTCTCCTGTGCCACATCGGTAGACCAGACTCTGGAGAACTCAATCAGCGACAGTTCTCCGTAAGGAAGTTCTCCATCAATAAAGAAGCTTCTCTGAATTTCGGAGTTCTTGCCTTCTACCGGATAATATTCAACCTGAAGTTCATACATACCTTCTTCCGGAACGTCCACTTTAAATTCAATATAGCCGTTTTCACTGGTCAGCACGCTGTCTCCCGGCATTCCTTCATAATCGGAATAAATCTCCGGTGTCTTTTGGCGGTCGCCTTCCATATAACTGATGTAATCTGAAGCATTGATCTCAATCGTAGTTTTCGGATAAGCAGCTCCTGCATGCTCATTCAGATATTCCATGAAACCGGGAATTTCATCGGTTACAGAATAGGTACTGACAATCCCTCGTGCTTCCTGCTGTGTTAAGGATGCTTCTGCTGCAGAAACATTCAGACTGCCAATCTGCAGCGACGCTGCAATCTCCGCCACTGTAGTCAGCAGTGCAATGCATTTTTTCTTAGTTGCTCGAAGTTTCATACCCTCTCATTACCTCCATGCATTAATGGGAATCTCTCGTTACTCATAGTACCATGCATCCTCACCCGGAGCGGGTGCCGGCATATATTTCCGAAGTACTTTTTCCATCAGAAATGTGCCGGCGAAGCAAAATGCTCCCGGCCAGATAAAAATCATTGGAATTGGCAGGTAACGGAACCAGACAAACACAAGCAGTAAAAGTCCTGCCAGTAATATGGCTGTATACGGCAGGAACCGTACCGCCATAACAAAGGAAAGCTTTACCATGGAAGAAAGCTTCATGGTAAACCGTGACATCACGGGAAAGAGGTAAATCAGAATGGCCCCTGTCACCACAAGAAGGCCTGTGTAGAACTTCTGTAAGAATAACCCTGTCTCCTCCCCCGAAACTGCAGCTATATTCCACAAATACCAAATCAGAGAAATCCAGATTCCTGTCCCAACCGTAACCATGCTTCCTTTTACAAAGGTCCTTTTAAAAGAAGACCAATATTCCAGAAGCGGATAGCTCCGGTCCCTCCGTATGCTTTTCATCATTGCATAATAAAACGAAGTGACGGCTGTCCCGATGGTAAACACCGGCAGGCAGGAAATCAGGAATACAATATTTAAAATAATCACCCAGCCTGCCTTCGTCATGTAATACATCAAGGAACTCTCCGGTGCAAACGGCTTGGGTTTCTTTTTGATTTTATAGGGATCGTTTTCTTCCTTGCGGTGGTCCCTTTTCTCTTCCTGTATCATCTAAAAGCCCTCCCGGATGGGATAGGTTTTCAGATCAGGAAGATCTTCTAACGTAATCACATCTTCATCGTTGTATGCTTTCTTAAGCATCTCTTCCTCAGTATACGTCTCATCCAGTGTGATGATCGACATACTCTTTACAACGAACTCACCCTGCCAGGTACACCACATGCCCCACATGGCTCCGTCTCTCTTAGCAAGCTCCGGATCAAATACACAGCCATTCTCCGTCATGTAAACCAGCTTATGTCCGGTACTGTAATTCGTTGCTGCATTCAGATATTTGGAAATCTGGGAGGTATATACATGCTCTCCCGGATAAATGTCCTCTCCAATAATATCAACATATTCATCTCCCGGATACCAATCCTTGTCCTGACCGTTCCATACCCAGATCAGATTATTCAGTCCATATTCCTTCGTAAACTTCTCATACATGGCGATGTAAAGCTTCTTATAACTCTCCGGTCCGGCTGCGCCCCACCAGAACCATCCTCCGCTTGCTTCATGTAAAGGACGGAACAAGATCGGCACATGAGCGTCTTTAAGAATGGTCAGCTGTTGTGCGATCACATCCATGTCACTCATTAAAAGCTCATAGCCTTCCTCATCTTCCCCGCTCATAATTTTCGCAAGATCAAGGTTTGTATTCGATGTATAAAAGCTTCCTCCCCAGTCACCGGTAATATAAGGCTCCGGTGCCGTCCAGTGCCAATGCATGGCAACAATCTGTCCATTCTCCCATGCCGTCTGTGCATATTCGGTGGTATAACCCGTGGTTCCGTGCGCAACCCTCGATGGAGAATAATCCATAAAGTCCATGGCAATGACAGCCGGAAGCTTTCCTGTCGTTTTCTTAATCGCCTGAATTTCCTTTCCGTAAGGTCCCTGATCGCAGGTCTGTCCGGACAGGATCTTCGTTCCGTAAATATCACACAAATAACTGTATAATGCCCTCGCTTCGTCCGAAGCTTCCGGATTACACAGTGGTGTATCAATCTCATAAATACTCTGGTCAAGAAGTTCCGAATCCGTAATAACCAGCCGGTCTAACAAAATCCATCCCCATTCCTTATGTAACGCAACGGTATGTCTTCCCTTACTCATATAAATCCGTTTTAAAACAGCATCCGTAAAGGTTTCCTCTTCTGTTTTCACCGTCCCGGCTACTTCTCCATCTACAAGAATCTGGTTGGTTTTCTCTCCTCCACAGGATGCGCTCACAAAATCCAGGTCGTAAAAACCATCCTCCGGAATCTCCACCTCAAATTCACAGGCATCTCCATTGTCTTCAAATCCATCCACATACGTCTCTCCGGAAAACCCGTCCATCCGGGGATCGGAAACAATCTTTACATTTCCCTGTAAGGTCATCTGTTCTGCTTCATAGGAAAGCTGCACCATCGGTTCAAATTCCGAAGTTCCTTTCTCTTTTGTTCCCTTATTTCCACATCCTGTCAATACCATTCCCAACACTCCCATCAGGATTGTTCCTACAAGAACCTTCTTGCTGTTCATCAGATAACCTTCTTTTAACTTTATTAATAAGCTTATTTATAACCTTTTGTTATACTTAAAAATATACTATTATTAACTCTTCTATACACCACTTATAATTGCTAATAATATTGTTTTCTTGCGTTTTTTGTAAATTTTGTACAGGTTCACAAAATTTAGGCACTGTTTTTGTGAATTATTACAGATGATATAGATAAAAAAAGAGTTATGTAAAACAAAATGCATGTTTTACATAACTCTCAATAACCTTAATCGGTAAATTTTAATAAATTAAACCGGATAAGCTGCATT
>QWCN01006067.1_pt1 | contig 11405 bp, 10 predicted proteins | sample 1972711 | NCBI WGS metagenome assembly QWCN01 (sample SAMN09866707, study PRJNA288562) | Human gut metagenome isolate term1_stool, whole genome shotgun sequencing... | isolation source: gut | host: Homo sapiens | place: USA: California | reverse complement strand
TAAAAAAGGAAAAGGAGCTGTTATCAGAAGAAGCCGGTCAAGAATAGATGTGTTTCCCTGGAATCAATTTATTGTTGGTACAGATTCTTTAGTAGAAGACTTCACTACCATAAATAATGGTGCTGGAGATGTTATTATTGGAAATAATGCCAGAATAGGCATAGGATCTGTAGTTATCGGCCCGGCAAAACTAGGGGATAAAGTAGGTTTGGGACAACACGTATTCATCTCAGGTTTTAATCATGGATATGAAGACGGAACCTGTGACTCCAATGAACAGCCTCTTGTAAAAAAAGAAGTTGTGATTGATAATGATTCGCATATAGGAGCAAACTCAGTCGTTGTAGCCGGAGTGCATATAGGCAAAAGGTGTCAAATCGGTGCCGGAAGTGTTGTAACCAAAGACATACCGGATTATTCTGTTGCTGTAGGCAACCCAGCCAAGATTATCAAACAATACAATTTTCAGAAAAGAGTATGGGAAAATACAAATAATAAAACAATGAACCAATGAGAACTCGTACACCCAAAGACAGATGGGACCTGTCCATCCACAAACATGATCGGGTATTAGAAATCGGTTCTGGGCATAATCCCCTCTATCGTTCTAATGTTATTGTTGATAAATATGTAGATAATAATGCTCACCGGTGCGGAGATATAAAAATTTTCCCTCATCAATATTTTGTACATGCAGATGGAGAACACCTACCCTTCAAAGACAAAGAATTTGACTACGTGATCTGTAATCAGGTTTTGGAGCATGTAAACAACCCTAAACTATTTATTCAAGAGATTTGCAGAGTCAGTCGACGCAGATACATTGAAACTCCCAGTCTGATAGGAGAATTTCTATTCCCGAAAGAATCACATCAATGGGTCATTCTTGACATCAATGATAAACTAGTTTTTTTCAAAAAAGAACTCATGCCCGGAAATTATATAAATAATTATGGAGAACTATTTCTTAATTACTTACCCTATCAATCATTACCATATAAAATACTAAAACTAACAGAAGGGAATCTGATGATTAATCGCTACGAATGGAAAGATGAAATCAATATTATCGTGAATCCTCAAGATGATTATTATCTTCCATTTTTCACACAAAAATGGGATCGAAATATGGTTGAAAAGTTATTTCCGCCTCGCAGTGTTTATCATGAACTAAAAGCGACGTGTGATGCTATAAGCCACATCATAAAGATAAAATTACTCGAATCATTACACAAAAACAGGAAACTTCAAACATTGGAAGAGCATTTACAACCGAACAACACTCCTCCACAAAGGAATTTGAGAAGTACACACGAAAACAACAAAATACAATGAAACCAGTTAAAGTAAGCGTAATCATCCCCGTGTATAATACAGAATTATATATAAGGCAAACGATTCTATCTATACTGGGGCAAACATTACACGATATAGAAATTATTGCCGTCGATGATGGCTCAACGGATAATAGTCTATCCATTCTCTCGGAATTAGCCGAACAAGATCATCGAATAAAAGTATTCGCCCACAGAAATCAAGGAGTTTCTGTAGCCCGGAATATCGGACTTGGGCAAGCATCGGGAGAATTTATTTACTTTATGGATAGTGACGATCTTCTGGAAAAATATACATTAGAAATATGTTATCAAAAATGCCTTGACGAACAGTTAGATTTTGTCCTTTTCGATGCAGAGGCCTTCTGTGAAGAGGATTCTACTCTCAGAAAATATCGATATCAACGCAATCTACAGACTGAGAACAAAATTTGGACTGGAATTGAACTATTAAAAATACAAGATGACACAGGCAATTTTCGAACATCAGTTTGTCTCTGTTTTACCCGTTTAAGTTTCCTACAAAAAAATGCCATTCGATTTTATCCCCACATTATCCATGAAGATGAATTATACACGGCTCTGTTATATTTAAACGCTACACGAGTAAAATATATTCAACGAACTTTTTTCAAAAGACGAGTAAGAAAAAACTCTATCACCACCCGTCCATTTTCAATGAAGAATATCCAAGGATATTTCACCGTGGCAAATGAATTAAAAAACTACACGTATTCACAAACAGAAGTAAGAGAAATCATTCATAATCACTTATCTAAAATGCTCAACGCTGCCATACGAAATGCGTTCAAACTACCTGCAAAACAACGTCTTTACATTGTGAAATGCGCCCTAATGGACTACTCTAAATATGTGAATTGTAAAACAATTTGCGTGTTACTTTTCAAATCTCTACTAAAAAGATAATTCTATGGGTTCGATTAAAAAAGAGCTACTCTCCGGTGTTTTTTATACAGCCATTGCTAAATATTCGGGTATTCTCATATCATTGATTATTACAGGAGTACTTGCCAGATTAATATCCCCGGATAAATTCGGTATCGTGGCCGTAGTAACGGTTATCACCTTTTTCTTCAGCATATTCAGCGACCTCGGAATAGGAGCGGCTATCATACAAAACAAGGAACTTCAACAAAAAGATCTTAACCAATTATTTTCATTCACGGTATGGAGCGGGTGTATCTTAACACTATTATTTTTCCTTTGCTCATGGCCGATTTCCTTTTTCTACAAAGAACCGAGCATGAGGACGATCACCCAATTATTGGCTATAAACCTTTTCTTCGCATCGGCAAACATTGTCCCGAATGCTCTCTTGTATAAAGCGAAAGCTTTCAAATTTCTCGCATGGAGAAGTCTAGGAGTGCAAATAACCGGCGGAATAATCGCTATTCTGGCAGCTCTTGGTGGGGCAGGACTTTATGCTTTAATTATAAATCCCATTCTTTCCAGCATCCTATTATTTATCATATCTTATCGAAAATATCCTCAAACACTGGAAATGACCTGGGGCATCCCTTCTATCCGGAAAATATTCAAATTCTCAGCTTATCAATTCATGTTCAATATAATCAACTATTTTAGTCGAAATCTCGATAAGCTCCTTATCGGCAAATACATGGGAATGTCACCCTTGGGATATTACGAAAAATCATATCGGCTGATGATGCTTCCTTTACAAAATATCACCCATGTAATCACTCCCGTGATACATCCCATCTTTTCAGACTATCAGCATGATTTAAACCAACTGGCAAGTGCATACGAAAAAATCATCCGTTTACTGGCTTTCATCGGGTTGCCATTATCTGTTTTCCTCTGGCTCTCTGCACGTGAAATCACCTTGATCGTATTCGGAAAACAATGGATGCCCTCTGTTTCAATATTTCAAATATTATCTATTTCTGTCGGGATACAAATCATCATGTCTACCTCCGGCTCCATTTTCCAAGCATCCAACGACACAAAGAGCCTATTTTTATGTGGGTTATTCTCATCAATCATCAACGTGGCAGGTATATGCGTCGGATTATTTATTTTCAAAACACTGGATGCCATAGCCTGGTGTATCACGATCACATTTTCAATCAGTTTCCTTCAATGCTATTACCAAATGTATTACATCACCTTTCGTCGTTCTATCATTCATTTAGGGAAACAATTTCTCTCCCCTATCTTACTCAGTAGTATCGTATTTCTAACACTATTTTTAATTACCCCTTTCATAACTCCATATTCGTTATTTATCAATTTGATCATAAAATCAGTTGTCTTTATAGGGATAGATCTAACCTATATTCATATCACAAAAGAATACAATTTGGTGAAACTACTTAAATTCAAAGCATGAAAGCATTATTTCTCACGTTCCATGGCTTTCACGCCACCAATGGAATTAGCAAAAAGATCCACTATCAAGTACGAGCACTCGAAGCTAACGGGGTGGAAACTCACCTTTGTTACTTATCGGAAACACAAGGGATAAAATACCGTATGTTGGATCAAGAGATTTTAGCAGATTATGGAGGAGGAATAAAAGGAAAGCTATACAAACGCTTTGAATTCAATTCGGTCTTCCGCTACATTATTAAAAACCAAATTGATCTGGTATATATTCGCTCTGACCACAATGCCAATCCATTTACGATTAGGCTAGTGCGTAAAATAAAAAAAGCCGGAATCCACGTGGTTATGGAAATTCCCACGTATCCGTACGACCAAGAATACGTTTTATCCAAAAGGAAAATACAACTACTTATCGACAAATGTTTTAGGCAACAACTTGCTAAACATCTGGATCAAATCATCACCTTTTCCAATTACAAAACGATATTCGGAACCTCAACACTTCAAATCTCTAACGGAATTGATTTCAATGACATTCCCGTAAAACAAGAAGCAAACAACACTTCACAAGAAATTCATTTAATCGGGGTCGCCGAGATACACTATTGGCACGGGTTTGACCGCTTGTTAAAAGGCCTTGCCAATTACTACATTCATTCTCCCCAATACAAAGTGTATTTCCATATTATTGGAGATTTTTTTAACCCAGGAGAGCGTGAAGAATATATGTCTATCATCAAAGAGAATCACTTAGATCCCTATGTTATCCTACATGGACGACAAGCTGGACAAATGCTTGACCTTCTTTTTGAGCTATGCGATTTTGGGATCGGCAGCTTAGGACGCCATCGTAGTGGGATCACAAATATTAAAACGCTTAAAAACAGAGAATATGCAGCTAGAGGTATTCCTTTCATCTATTCAGAAATAGACGAAGATTTTGAAAATATGCCTTATATCATGAAAATCCCGGCAAACGAGGAAGCCGTGGATATAAAGCAAATACTCAATTTTTACAATCAATTACATATCACGCCTTTAGAAATAAGAAATTCAATTCGACATCTTTCATGGAATAACCAAATGAAAAAGGTACTTGATGAGATGCAGAAAAAAGACAAAATAAATCCAAATAACAACAATATTGCTAACTTTGCCACATAATATATAAATAAATTTATCCCTAATAAAGAGAAATGGCCGCACTAAGGTTTTTCTTTTACCTGTTAATGAAACCAGCAACCTTGGGAATGACACTCTTGGGCGTATGTGGAATTTTTGCACCATGTATCAATCCTGATAAATGGTGGATTCCTGCATTATCTGGTCTATTCATGCCGGGAATTATATTAGCCAATTTATATCTCCTAGTATTTTGGGGTATCCATAAAAAATGGTGGATTATATTACCATTTATCACAATCATCAGTAATCATCAATTCTTTTCAGGAATGTTCCAATCACCTTGGAAACAAGATATTCCCTATGTTCCAAAAGATGAAATCACCATCGCTAGCTATAATGTTGAAGGTTTTTACTGGATCGCACGAAATATAAAATATAATATAAAAAAATTAGTAGAAGACAATCACATTGATATTTTATGTATCCAAGAACATTGTGAAGAATCACATCTGGATAGCATCACCATTCAACAAAAATTCGGACTTCCTAATCGATGTGTGTTTTTTAACAGACAAACGGCATGGGCCAATTTTGGAATCAGTATATATAGTCATTATCCCATAATTCGATACGGTGAAATCAATTTTAATTCCGAAAAGAACAATAGTATGTGGGCAGACATCTTAATCGGAAAAGATACCATCCGCGTATTCAATAACCACTTACAAACAACAGATGTCAGCATGAATGGCAAAAAATATGAAGAATACAGAAGCGTTAAAGACTGGAAAGGTCAAGCCCGGACACTTGTGAACATCGTGGAACAACTAAAAGACAACTTTGTCATTCGTGCCAATCAAGCTATACAAGTTCGAAACATCATTGACACAACTCGTTACCCCGTCATTGTATGCGGAGATTTTAACGACACGCCCGTGTCCTTTGCCTATAACCATATTGCAGGAAATAACTTAACAGACGGTTTTCGAGATCGAGGGAAAGGATATGGACATTCATTCAACGGGATTAAAGGATTGTTACGAATAGATTTTATCAGTTACGACAAATCTTTCACTGGATTAGTGTACGATTCACCCCATCTTCCATGGAGTGACCACAACCCGATTATAATGAAAGTAAAATTAAAAACAACATCAAGATAAGACTTCTATGGCAGCTCTCAGATATTTCTTCTCACTCTTAATGGTCCCGATTAGTTTCGTTACGGCTGGATTTAGCCTCATCGCATACATGGCCGGGCAAACAAACCCCAATGAATCAATATTTATCACGTTCATCGGGTTAGCCACTCCTGTTGTTCTGATTATAAATTTACTAATTCTCGTTTACTGGATCATTAGAAAAAAATGGTGGGTAATCATACCCATCGTCGCCATTTTACTAAATAGCGGTTATATCACGTCAATCTTTCAAATGACACTATCATCTTCCGAATTACCAGATGGAAAACTTCCCCTACGCATAGCCAGCTATAACGTGGGAAAATTCAAATCATGGGAACATTTGGAAACCCAATACTATATTTCGGAATTTCTAAAAAATAACGAGACTAACATTATCTGTTTCCAAGAATACCGGGAAAACACCAAGATCAACGCAGACACTCTTTCCCATTTGTTAAACTGCCCCCATCATGCAATAACTTACTTACCCGGTTCCACAACCTTGGGAACGGGAATTTTTAGTAAATACCCTATTTTGCGATTCGGGAAAATACCTCTTGATTCCCAAACAAATGATGCCATGTGGGTTGATATTCAAACCGGGGAAACAACGACAAGAATAATCAGTTGTCACTTACAAACAACAAATTTCAGCAGGAAACGGAAATTACTAGATGATCCCGCACTACAAAATGCAGACATACAACAAGTAGAAGACGTCGTAACGGATATATCACAAGAATTAGCCCTAAATTTCAAGATCAGAGCCACGCAGGCTCAAATTGTAAGACAAGTTATTGACACGACACGAATTCCCACAATCGTCTGTGGAGATTTTAATGACACCCCTTCATCCTACACTTATCAACATATCAAGGGAAACTTAAAGGACAGTTTCAAAACACGAGGTAACGGATACGCCTATACCTTCCGGGGAATACACCACCTGTTACGCATTGACTTTATCCTTTATTCTAAAGAGTTTAAATGTACAGACTATTACTCACCGGAAAAAGAATGGAGCGATCACAACCCGGTTATCAGTGAATTCTATCTAAAATAACAATTATGACACAATTTCTTCAATACCTATTCTGGATTTCCATTATTATCGTATTCTACACATACATCGGGTACGGAATCCTATTATACATCCTCGTCAAGATCAAAGAAAAATTCCACCCGAAACAGCTGTTAACGTTCCCGGTTCCTCTTCCCGATGTTACGCTTCTTATAGCAGCTTACAACGAAGAAAAGATCGTCAAAGCAAAAATGGATAACTGTGAGACTCTCGATTACCCGAAAAACAAGTTACACGTGATCTGGGTCACCGACGGTTCCACCGATTCAACAAATATGTTATTGGCCACATACCCGAAGGTAACGGTCCTCTTTTCCCCCGAACGCAGAGGAAAGACGGCCGCCCTAAACCGGGCGATGCCATTTATTAAAACCTCATATACGATTTTCACGGATGCCAACACGATGCTCAACGCGGAGTCGATAAAAAAAATTATGACTTGTTTCACCGATCCTAAAACGGGATGCGTGGCCGGAGAAAAGCGTATTGAAAACAAAGATAAAGACAACGCAGCTTCAGGAGGGGAAGGTTTTTACTGGCGCTACGAATCAAAATTAAAAGCGTGGGATTCCAAGTTATACTCGGCAGTAGGAGCTGCCGGAGAATTATTCGCCATCCGCACGAAATTATTCAACCCCATGCCCGAAGACACTTTATTAGATGATTTCATTCTCTCGCTACGAATTGCCATGCAAGGATACAAAATTGCCTATTGCGACAAGGCCTATGCCATTGAATCCGGCTCCGCAGATATGCACGAAGAACAAAAACGCAAAGTACGCATCGCGGCAGGGGGATTACAATCTATCGCACGGTTAAAAGGGCTACTCAACCTATTCAAATACGGCACTCTCACTTTTCAATATATATCACACCGGGTACTACGCTGGTCGGTTACTCCCGTCCTATTATTCCTGCTATTTCCTTTAAATTTAATTCTCGTCATGATACAGGGAGCATCCCTCTATAAAATCATATTCATCTTACAAGTTATCTTTTACGTTCTTGCTTGGCTCGGAGCTATTATGGCCAAAAAACAGATAAAAATAAAGATTCTGTTTATCCCTTACTACTTCACATTTATGAATTTAAACGTGTTGAAAGCATTTTTCTACCTGAAAAGACAGAAAGGTAAAGGAACTTGGGAAAAAGCGAAAAGAGGATAACAATTACAACTGAGACTTAAAATAATCTATCGTTTTCAACAACCCATCCCGCAAAGGGATCATCGGTTGCCAGCTTAACTTAGTTTTGGCTAACGTTATATCCGGTCTACGCTTTCTAGGATCATCTTCCGGTAGTGTTCCAAACACGATTCGAGACTTTGACCCTGTCAACTCCAGTACCAAATTCGCCAGTTCCAACATCGTGAATTCCCCTGGATTCCCAAGATTCACGGGACCGGAAAACTCATCCTCCGTAGCCATCATTCTAATCATACCATCGATTAAATCATCCACGTATTGAAAACTTCGTGTCTGGGTTCCATCACCATAAATCTCAATATCTTTTCCCTGTAAAGCATTCACGATAAAATTCGACACCACACGCCCATCATTTTGAGCCATACGAGGTCCGTAAGTATTAAATATACGAATAATTTTCACCACGACCCCGGCCTGACGGTGATAATCCATGCACAATGTCTCCGCACATCTCTTTCCTTCATCATAACAAGAACGCACCCCGATAGGATTCACGTTTCCCCAGTATTCTTCAGTTTGCGGATGTTTCACAGGATCACCATAAACCTCACTCGTAGACCCCTGTAACAACTTTGCCTTAACCCCTTTCGCCAATTCCAACATATTTACCGCACCAAAAACAGAGGTATTTATAGTTTTTATCGGGTCATATTGATAGTGTACCGGAGATGCCGGACAAGCCAGATTATAAATCTCATCCACTCCCTTCATATAAGGCCAGATAATATCCCGTTCCTCCAATTCAAAATTAGGATTACCTACCAAATGCTGAATATTTTCCTTCGAACCGGTAAAAAAATTGTCTAAACAAATCACATAATTACCTGATTCTATCAATCGATCACATAAATGTGACCCTAAAAAACCAGCTCCGCCAGTCACTAATACACACTTCATAATTCACCTCTATTATTTATACAAACATATAAAAAAATATTCGGAAATCACACTAATTAGTATGATTTCCGAATATTTATATTTACAGAGACAATTAGAATGAATATCAGTACATCTGATTCAATTGTTCTTTAATCTTATCACTCGTGATATAATCATCGAAATCCATTCGCTTGTCTATCATTCCGTTAGGTGTCAATTCTATAATCCGGTTACAAACGGTTTGGATAATCTCATGGTCATGAGAATTCATTAAAACGATTCCTTTAAACGCCACCAATGTATTATTAAAAGCCTGAATGGATTCCAAATCCAAGTGATTCGCCGGAGAATCCAATAACAAGACATTCGCATTTGTCAACATCATCTTGGCTATCATACAACGCATCTTCTCACCCCCGGATAAAACTTTCACCCGCTTGTAGATGTCCTCCCCGGAAAATAACATTTTCCCGAGGAATCCTCTTAAAAACGTTTCACTTGTATCTGCCGAGTACTGTCCTAACCACTCTACCAAAGTCATGTCCGTCTGGAAATAAGCTGAATTATCCAATGGAAGATAGGCATTCGTGATCGTTACTCCCCACGTAAAACTACCAGTATCCGGTTTTTCATTCCCTGTAAGGATCTCCAACAAGGCTGTCATCGCTCTCGGATCACGCGATAAAAAGGCAATTTTATCCCCTTTCTCTACAGTAAACTCCACATCACGGAATAAGGTCTGTCCTTCAATAGATTTACTCAAATTACGAACATCCAAAATCCGGTCACCCACTTCCCGTTCCGGGGTAAAGATAATCCCAGGGTATTTCCGGGTAGAAGGTAAAATCTCCTCTACATTCAATTTCTCTAACATTTTCTTACGGCTCGTGGTTTGCTTTGACTTTGCCACATTAGCACTAAAGCGAGAAATAAACTCTTGTAACTCCTTCTTCTTCTCCTCAGCTTTTTTATTCTTAGCCTGGGCCTGACGCAAAGCTAGCTGGCTTGACTCATACCAAAAACTATAATTACCGGCAAATAACTGAATCTTACCAAAATCAATATCTACCGAGTGTGTACACACAGAATCCAGAAAATGTCGGTCATGCGATACCACTAAAACAGTGTTCTCGTAATTAGCCAGATAATTTTCCAACCACATAACCGTCTCCAAGTCCAAATCATTCGTGGGTTCGTCCAATAACAAGTTATCCGGTTTCCCGAATAAGGCCTGAGCCAACAAAACCCGTACTTTCTGCTTTCCACTTATATCTTTCATCAAGGAATAATGCAAATCTTCCTTGATACCTAATCCACTCAACAAGTTCGCCGCATCACTCTCCGCATTCCATCCGTCCATCCCGGCAAACTGCTCTTCCAGTTCGGCAGCCCGAATCCCATCCTCATCCGAGAAATCCTCCTTCATGTATATCGCATTCTTCTCCTGCATCACCTTCCACAAAGAGGAGTGTCCCTGTAACACGGTATCCAAAACCGTACACTCGTCATAAGCAAAGTGGTCCTGTTTCAATACCGACAACCGTTCTCCCGGTCCGAACATCACGGTTCCTCGCGTTGGCTCCAAATCGCCACTCAATATTCTCAAGAACGTAGATTTCCCGGCACCATTGGCACCTATTACTCCATAACAATTCCCCGGTGTAAACTTCAAATTCACATCCCGGAACAAAGTTCTCTTCCCCAAACTGAATCTCTAAATCCGAAACTGTAATCATTATTTATCTTTTTCTAAAAACGCCCGCAAAGATACACGTTAAAAAGTTGCCATGCAACTTTTTAATGCTTCTCTCCAATCCCGGATCTCCAAATCGAAAGTTTCCTTAATTTTTGTCTTATCCAAAATTGAATAAGCAGGTCTTTTTACTTTAGAGGGATATTCCTCTGTTGTCACCGGATTTACTTTACAATTTGCCCCTGTAAACGCCACTATTTCTTTGGCAAAATCATACCACGTACAAGCTCCTTCGTTCGTAAAGTGATACACTCCCTCCAATTCTGGGAGATCATCCCGTTCCATAATGCTAATAATAGCCTCGGCCAGATCTCCGGCATAAGTCGGCGTTCCCCACTGATCGTTTACCACGTTCAACTCGTCCCGTTCTGAAGCTAAACGGGATATTGTTTTAACAAAATTATGTCCATACCCGGAATACAGCCAAGCCGTACGGATAATAATATACAGACATCCCGATTTTTTGATTGCCTGTTC
>QWCN01006063.1_pt1 | contig 11409 bp, 6 predicted proteins | sample 1972711 | NCBI WGS metagenome assembly QWCN01 (sample SAMN09866707, study PRJNA288562) | Human gut metagenome isolate term1_stool, whole genome shotgun sequencing... | isolation source: gut | host: Homo sapiens | place: USA: California | reverse complement strand
AGTATTGGTAAAAGGAAGGAGCAACCGGTCCGGCAAATTCCCGTTAGTCGTGCAGGTTCTTCACAAGCGAAGGAAAAAGGTTGTTTATACAGGATTCAGCATCCCGGATACCCTGTTTGATCCCGTAAAAGGGAGGGTTATCGACGGCGGGGAAAACACCCCGGAGTCGATTCGGAGGATCAACAACAGGTGCGAAAGTATCTCAAGGGTACTGTTAAAGTGTATTTCAATGATAGAGAAGAAATCCCGGGAATACGAAATAGAGGACGTATTCAGGACTTACGGCGTGTTAACCCGCGAAGCCGGTTTTTATTTCTATTTTTCACGGAAAATCCGAGAGCTTCGTGAAAGCGGTCATGAGGGAACAGCCCGGGCATACGCCTCCAGCCTGCGTTCCATGCAGAAGTACCTGGGAAAAAAGGATTTTCCTTTCATAAAACTCTCTTCCCGGATCATTTCCGACTACCAGGGGAAACTACTCGCTTCGGGTATATGCGATAACACCATTGGTTTTTATCTGCATAATATCAAGGCTCTTTTCAGGAAGGGATGTCGGGAGATGGGCCTGGAACTTCCTTGCCCATTTCGCGATATAAGCATTAAAACGGAAAAAACTCTCAAACGCTCCCTTGATCCGGTTGTGATTAAAACACTATCCGCAATTGAACTGGAAAAGGACAGCCCATTATCTCTTGCCCGGGACATTTTCATGTTCAGCTTTTACACGCGTGGAATGTCATTCGTCGATATTGCATTGCTAAAAAAGAGGCATGTTTTCCCGGGTGAAATCTGTTACAGGCGTCACAAGACCGATCAATTGATGCGGGTAGGTATAAACAAGGAGATCAGTCGTATCCTGGAAAGATACAAGAATGTACCGGGAGAATACATCTTCCCGTTGTTTCCGGCAGAACGGGATCCGTACGCCGGTTATAGAAGTGCCTACCATAGGATTCGTTACTCCCTGGGAAAGATTTCCCGGGTCATTGGTTTGGAATTCCCGCTGAGACTTCACGCGGCCCGCCATTCATGGGCCACGATAGCCAAGGTGAACGGTGCCTCGGTTCATGTTATTGGTGAGTGTCTGGGGCATACGTCGGAAAAAACGACCCGAATCTATCTGAAAGAACTGGATCATTCCGCACTGGATGCGGTTAATAATCAAGTGGCTGACTTCATTTTAGCGGTGGATGATTGACCGGGCCCGACCGCGAAAGATATCAGCTCAAATTCTTCAGTTCCCGTCTGGACGATGGACGGCGGTTAACCACTCCCAAAGAGGCTTTTACCACCGATAATTTTACCATTCCCGGATGTTTCTGTAAATCCCGCCTTGGTGCACGTGGCGGGATTATACAGGAAAAAAAGGAACACCTTATTTAGCTAATTTATCTTATACCGTCTTCAATTGAAAGATGGCTACGAGAGGGATTTACATGTTATGGTATCTACGTTTTGGACCGGCATCTGTTGGGTAAACAGATGATTTAATGGAATAATAATATTTTTCTACATTAGTTAAATTCTATTATCTAAGATATTTTTTTTTACTTTAATTATAGTATATTATCACAATATACGTATATTTGTTCCTGTTTCTTCACTCTCTCCCGTAGAGAGTGGAAAATTAAAAAAACTTACAGCATGTGTTAAAAAATAGCATAATCTTTTTTTTATTTGGATTACGCTGCAAATTTAAAGACAATAATTTTGTTGGCTGTTTCCGTTTTGGCTCTATTATTTATCAATTTATTATCTCCCTCATTCAGAGATTGTTTAACCGCCTTTTATCTGCTGTCTTAACTCTCTGGGAGAACATCCCAGACATCTTTTGCAAAATCTGGAGAAGTGTGCAAGAGAGGAAAACTCCAGTTCATTGGCAATGGTTCCCAACGGCAGGTCTGTAACTGAAAGTTTGTATTTGATTTCTCCCAACAACTGTTTCTGCATCCATTCGGCTGGAGCCTCTCCAAACTCCGCGGAAAACTGTCTTTTGAAGGCGGAAAGGGAGATATCACAGGCCGATGCGAGTTCTTTTACGGTCCTGCAACTTTTGTAATTGTTCAAGACCTTGTTTTTGAAGTTTTGCGAACGGCCTATAATCATATAGAAAAAATTCGCAAGTTCCTGTCTGGAATAGTAAAAGCGAATGTTCCAGAAAAGTTCCTTGAGTTTTATTTCGTGAAAATGGATACAGTTCGCTCCATCTTCCAGATAACACACCAGTAGTTCAAGAAATTTGCATAACCGATCCCTGATTTCAAGAGGTTCCATACGATATTCGACAATTTCCCTCAGGTGGTATAACTCTGAAAAGGAGGCCCTTTGACAGGGCCATACTCCCCCCTCGAACAGGGCAGCCACGACTTCACATTTTTCCAGTGATTGGGTGTTAAACAGGCTGTCACGGCAAAAAAAGACCATCTCTCCTGATGAAACAGTGAACTGAAAACCGTTGCAGGAGAATTGCAGACTTCCCTTGAGTACGAACAGGATACAATCTTTTACCAATTCCTCCTCGTGGTTCAATCCTTCGTCAAATTTATAATACCGGAATCCCTCCTGCATAGATTTTGAGTAATTATAACAAGACGTGTGCTCGTTCAAATAAAAAAGTTCCATTGTTTCTGTTTTTGTTGCCTAATGATAATGTTAGTAATCTTATTTTCAGTTAGTTATATGATAAAATCTGTACATGTTTCATCTTTTATTTCTTTTTAGTATCTATAACCGCTTTCCAGAGCAGATTTTGAAAAATTTTCCACTCTCTACGGGAGAGAGTGGAAAATTAAATGGGAATTATAATTCAATGATATTATGCGAATGAGTCATGAAATATTCAATATGGAGTGATCCAATACAGACTCGATTTACCTGCATATTCGGGGTGGAATGTTTTTTAGGTTTTGTGTGTAGACAGATTAGCAAGTCTTTTTACTATAGGATTCCTGGATATTCATCCGCATATGTAAAATGAATTACTTTTTGATTCTTATACAAAGAATGAGTTCAAATATTAATTTGAAAGGTAATATAAGTCATAATTTTACTATCATAAAATGTAAAGATTACATTAAATCGTTAGGTTTATGCTGAGCGGTTTATGTTTTAAATCTTGATACATTTATTATTTTTATATATTTAAACTTAAACAATTAATGAATTTATTCAAATCATCAGTTCTGTGCGGCATGGTCATAGTGTCATTCATGACATCCTGTACAGACGTGGATATCACCATGCCCAAGGGGCCCAAAGGTGATACGGGGCTTTCAGCCTACGAGTTTTGGAAGGAAAAAGTTGCGGATGGAACCGTCAACTGGCCGAAGGATCAGACAGAAGTCGCTGACTTCTTCAAGTTTCTCAAGGGAAAAGATGGCAAAGACGGGAAGGATGGTCAGAGTGCTTTCGAGCAGTGGAAAGACATGATTGCCAGCGGTAGCGTGGACGACCCGCATAATCCCGGCGAGAAATGGCCCTCCGAAAACAACACGGTACAGGATTTCTGGCGTTTCCTGACCGGAGCCAGCGGAGAGGACGGACAGACACCGCATATAGGTGATAACGGCAACTGGTTCATTGGGAAAGAGGATACCGGTATCGGCGCACGTGGGCGTGACGGTCAGGATGGTAAAGACGGTAAAGACGGAACAAATGGTCGTGATGCTATACCGCCGACAGTCACCATTGGCGATAACGGCAACTGGTATATTAACGGAACGGATACAGGCAAGCCTGCTTTCGGTAAGGATGGCAAAGATGGAAAGGACGGAAAGGATGCCGTGCCTCCTACGGTCACCATCGGCGATAACGGCAACTGGTTTGTGGACGGAACGGATACCGGGAAAAAGGCCGTTGGGCAGGACGGGAAATCTCCCGAGGTTGCCATTGGCGATAACGGCAACTGGTATATAAATGGAACGGATACAGGCAAGCCCGCTTTCGGTAAGGATGGCAAAGATGGAAGGGACGGAAAGGATGGAGCTAACGGAGCCAACGGTAAAAGTGCCTACGAGCTTTGGAAAGAGTATATCTCGTCCGGTGATGTGGACAACCCGCATAATCCTGACCAAAAATGGCCAGCGGACCGGAACAAGCAGACTGATTTCTGGGATTTCCTGACCGGAAATTCCTCTGTTATCGAGATAGAAGTTGGAAAATACAATGTTATTCCTGAATACTGGAACTCTTCCCTGAAAGAGTATGTTGTACCTTCGGACGGTTCGGTTCTATTTACCGTGTATGACAAGACTGGCAAAAAGGTCACAGCCGGAGTAAAGGTGAGCGACTTACCCGGTGTATCTTCTACGGATGCATTTATCACAAACGAGGAAGGGCAGTTCAAGGTCACATGGGATAAATTGCCAGACAATAAGGGTTTATCAGAAAGGAAAGGAAGTGTGACTGTAACGGTTGATGGAACGCAGGAAACGAGTGCGGGCAACACGTTGGTGCCGAATAGGATCAATGTTAGAGCTATCATTACAAGTGCATATCTGTCTTATTCTAGTACTACGTTGATAGATTCGTATAGGAGTCTACGTGTAACTTACAGCTTCGAGCGTCAAGTGGATGGAGAATGGGATAAGTATCCGACGTCCATTACTACTCCTTATAGTAATATGAAATCGGCCAGGATTAAAGATATAAACCTGCCTGTCAACGAAGGAAATTTGGACAAAGGTCAGTTAGTCCGCTATACCGGTGGAGACTCATTTCTCTACATCATTCGTCCGTTGGTTTTGACAGGGACGGAGAAGGCAAATGTGGCGAAGAATGATACTGTCGGCAAGTTGGCGAAATATGAATGGGACCAAACAGACAATTATGCGGCATTTTATTTCGGTGATGGTACGGGAAGTTATAATGACTATGGACAGACTATATATTTGCAGGACAAGATACATGTCCCGGAAGTGTATCCGGCCCCATCTTTTAAAGAAAACAGTGTGTTTATTGAAATCAAGCAGGGTATTACCACCATGTGGGGAGAGATCGACACGGATAATTTACTGGATTTTTATAAAACATACGCTTACCCGACAGGGCAAGATAAATTTATAAAAGAGGAAGGAACCAATGTCTGGAAACATCCGGAAGGCAAGTTATCGGCATCAGAGTTAAACGCTAATCGGGCTGTATTTATAGAAATGCGTACTTTCATCAATGGAACGGGAGGAACTGTACATACCGGAACCAAACCGTTATCAAAGGGAGGCAAGCGTTTTAAACTGACAAGCTCTTATCCCAATAACTGGATTGGTCTGGATATCAGGACACGGGCAGAAAGCACTAATAAAATAACATATAGTCTGTCTTACGAGTATCGTGGGCGTTACACCTACTATATGTTAAAAGAAGAAGATAAGTATTATTTGGTTGATTTTGCGGACTGGTCCAAGCGGATACCCTTACCAATCAAGGATTGTCCTGCCGACTGGATGAATTGATTTATTTATTGGATAATTGAATATGAAGAAAAAAATAACGGTATGCTTTGTGTGCCTCTCCTTGCTGTTGGTTTCTCTGGCGTTGAGAGGTCAGGACACGAAAACGACCCGTCGTGTGCCTCTCCAGGCAGAGGTGACGCATGACGGACTGTCAGAAAAGGAATCAAAAGCCTGGGAGATCGGTCTCGGCGGTTCGCTGATAAACTGGAGTCGGGTGTCAGTCACCGGTTTCCGGAGTACGCCGGACAACTACTTTTATAACCTGAAAGCGAATCATCTGATGGGAGGGGCAAACCTGTACATCGCACGGGAATTGAACCGGTGGTTCTATCTGGATTTGCAGGGAAGCGTCGGTTTGACGAAAAACAACAACCGTACCGCAGGTGATGACAGGAAACGTGATTTGCTGTACATGGGGGGATTGGGGCTGCAATTCCGCTTTACTCCCCTGCTCAGGTCCCAATGGGTTGAACCTTATCTCAGGGTAGGTGTGAACTATCTGCATAAAGACTTTGCTTCCGTATATGGCGGCAACTTTGAGGATGACCCAACCGGACAGGCATATTGGGAGTCTTCCGACATCTGGAATCCTGACGGGCGTTCATCTGACAAGAACTCGTTTGTTCCCCTGTCTTTCGGGGCGGGCGTGAAAGCCTGGTTAAGCAACTCGTTCGGGCTGGGGTTACAAGGTGAATACCTTCTGCCCGTGCAGAAGGGGCTTCCCCACTTCGTTCAGGTTTCTGCCAGTGTCATCTGGCGTATTGGCGGAAAGAGCAAACATGCGGCTCCGGTGGTACGATATGTGGAGATAGAGAAACCCGTGGAAAGAATCGTCGAGCGGGTGGTTGAGAAAAAGGTGGAGGTTCCGGCCATTATTGACACTATGGCGTGTGATCTCTTGGAGAATATCCATTTTGAATTTGACAGGGATGTCATAACAGCCACTTCGGAAAGAACGCTTGACAGGCTGGCAGAGCTACTGAAAAGCTATCCGGACAGCCGTTTCCTTATCATGGGCTACACGGACGCCAGAGGAAGCGACTCCTATAACTTGACCCTTTCCGCACGACGTGCTGAAAAGGTACATGCCGCCCTGATCGGGCGTGGAGTTCCTGCCCGGATGATTAAATGGCGTGGCGTGGGTAAGCGTGCGGCCATTATCTCCGCCACTGCTGCGGACAATATCCGTGAAGGGGACAGAAAAGTCCTGCTGGAACGGGTTACCAACATGGATTATTGGAATGCCCTGGATAGCAAATGACCCGAATGTTCAGATAGTGATGAAAATGGATTGAAACAGTGCGGGAATCTCATCCGCATCATTCTATTCCCAGATCAGGCGGAGAAATGCCCCGTATTACTCCGCCAGGCCTGGGAATTTCATTTTACATGACCGACCGGATGTACAGCGGGCCAGGATGATTATTTGGAAATATGGTAAAGTTTCATTGATATACATTTTTAGTGTGATAGAATAAAAAGATGTGTCCCCGGATTCAGGGGGGATTTCAACATGTAAATAATCGAAATGGCGGTCCTGATGGGCCTATGTAGGCTGCATCTCCCTTGTCCAACTTCTGGCCGCAAGTGGTCACTTGTACTTGTCATAACGGGCGTGCACGTAACCGATATCCAGGGAGGCCTCGATATTGAGACGGTTGGAAAGCACCGACTGGTAACCGGCGCTCAACCCGCCTCCCCAGAAATAACCCTCGTAACGGTGGTCTTTCATGTTTCCATCCCCTTTCTGAAGCACAAAGGGGACATCGACATCTCCGATATTCATCTGGCCGCCATGGGTGTGCAACCCGAAGAACCAGTCGTTGAAGAGGGCATAGGTCCAGTAACGGAGCTCCGGCTGGACAAGCCAGTGACTGAACTTCTTTTCTTTGTACAGGGAAGACGTGGGGTCCCGCGTGTAGAAAAAGAAATTCATGCCCACCTGTGTGCCAAGGGTCCATTTACGCCTCATGGAGAACTCCAGGGAGAGGTTGGTCGTTTTCAAGGTATCGTAGGTCAGATTGTTCTTCAAGGCAACCTTTTGAGAGAAGGCACCAGCCGAACAAAGCAAAAACACCAGAAGAAAAAACGGTTTCATCAAACTGTTATTTATCTCCTTATTATGTGTGTTGACGGTTCTCCTGTACAATTTTTCCACAAGGATATCCGTTCTCATGCAATTAGCTTGACTGCCGGGTGGTACCGCTTGGACTCGGTTCTGGAGAATGGTTGCCGAGGTGGATGTTCTGCTGCTGTATGTATAGGTCAGACTCTACCTTTGGAGCTTCCATCGGGAACATGACTTGAACCCGTCAGATTGTTCATCAGGAAGTGGCTGTCTATTCTGTATCCTTGATCTCGTTGTTTTTTTAGGAAGCTGCCTTATGAAATAAGTGTCGATAAGACAGGGTTTTGTAGTTCCTTTCGTGGACCGCCAGATTGGCACACTGTGGATGCCGGAGCTCTCCTACGTGTACCCCCTCCTCCTTCTGATAGCATCAGATTGCGCAATGTCATAGGTCCGTCAGGTAAAATTCCGAATTTGTGTTGATTTATTTGTCCGTAAGCTTGCACAATACGGCAAAATACACTATCTTTATGCACATCAAGACCGCATACCGTCTTTACGGGGATTTTCATTTATTGGAATATCGACCCGTTTTACATACATGAGGCTATGGTAACTTTATTAAAAGGCCTCTTTTCTCTCACAAAGACAGTTGTGGTCCTGACGTTTAGTTTTTGTACGCCTTTGTAAAAGATAATATTGGATATATTGATAGATGATTTATGTATCGGAAAAAGACGCCGGCATTTGTATAAACTTTACATAGAGGATATTGTCCTGTGTCCCATTTGCCGTAGCAAAAGTAAAGAGACTAAAAATATTTGCTGGGAGAATCACTATAAAGGATTAAAAAGTAAAACTGCTGTCCGATGTAGACTTGGAAGCGCTTGATATATTTTAAAGCGAGAAGGGCCTGGGTGAGAAATAGTCTGTCAGCAGTTTTTTCCAGTAATTGAGCGTATGAACATATTGATTCAAAAGTTGCACTATAAAATAAATGATTACAACAATGAAGCTAAAATTGTTATTTTCCCCTTTTGTTTTTTGCTTGGTATTCGGATGCGGAAGTCGGTCAACCAGTGAAAAAGCAATAGCCGATTTTGTGCAAACGGACAAACAAGGTGTATGGACCGATCTACAGTTTGAGGTTATCGAGATGGGGGAACCGGTTATGATCACTGTGGGTGACAGTATCCGTATTCTGAAAGAGACCTTTGAAAAAAAACGGGAGGAGGAGCTTGATTTTGCCAATACCCATGTTGAGCGTTACAGCAGTTCTCTACAGAAAGAGGGATTTTCGGCAATGCGGGAGTTTTATCAGAACCGCGTTGACAAGTATCAGAAAATGGCTGATTCACTTTCCAGGCTTAAGCCCGTGTTACCTGCATCATATGCGGATACAGATCCTCAGAAAGTGCTGGCACAGGAGGTTACTTGTAAATATTCAATCATGGCCCCGTTCATAAAAGCGAGACAGGAAATCACTGAGACATTCGTCCTTAACGCTGATGGCAGTAAATGTTACCGTTACAAGCTAGGAAGGAGTAGACGGTAGGCTATTCATTGAGTGTCTCTGATTGGTCACGGCAATAATCAGGAGTACAATTTTCTGGAAAGCCTGTCATCAAAAACAGGCTTTCCAGATGACAAGTGCCCTCTCTGTCATGGTTGCAGTTCTCTCCCAATCAGTACCACAGGTCATCATCGTCCTTGTTGCATCAAACCTGTGGGCTGTTTATAATTTGTAATGCAACGCGTATGCCTCTTGATTTTTTCCTGGGCAATTGTATTATCTTGGAGCGACTTCGGAGCTCTATATGTTGGAGGGGTTTGGCGGCATAATTGCCGTTAAACCGTTTGGTTTTCGTTTAACGAAAACACAACTTGCTGTCCGCAGGAGCGGACCACGTTTTGAATATCACGCTATATCCTGATAATGCTATAAAGCCTTTTGTCAGGGGAAAAACACATATGTTTTTTGCCAGTTTTTCCGTATTTTCGGTCTTTTGAAGACAAATACTTCATATCGGCTATATGGTTATTTGCGATAGTACTATAACCATATAGCCATATAAGAAAGAACCGGAGGTGAAATATCATTGATTGGCAGTATAATTCACCTATTTTTGGGAAATGTCTTCCCCATAGTCTTTAATTCGCTATATCACTATCGGCGTAGCTTCGCCTATCCCAATATCACGTCCTATACAACTCGCCATATCATGATATATTACAATCCGGCTAACCCGTTATACCGCTATCAGCATAACCCGGTCTATCCCTATTCCGATATCATGTCCTATGCGACTCGTCATATCACGATATATCACTATTCGGTTAACCCGTTATACCGCTATCAGCATAGCCCCATCTATTCCTATTCCGATATCACGTCCTATGCGGCTTATCATATCATGATATACTCCTATCCGGCTGTTACGATATATTGTCGCCTTTTGTCATCCTGAACTTGCGGCTGATAAGATTCAGAAACCTCAAATAAGGACTTTTAGCCTAAGACAAAGTAAGCTAATAGCATGATAATAAGGCTCTTATAATTACGACTTCTCCTATAAAAGCATTACCTTAGTAGTGTAATAATAAAGGAGTTAATAAGTTATGAACGAGCAAATTAGAAGCATTTTAGCACAAGAGACAACGAAGACAAGCAAGATCCAGCAGCTGTTCCTTCTGGGGGTTCCCCGTGCGGAAATCGCGAGGATGGTGACCAACGGCAATTACGGTTTTGTAGTGAACGCCCTGCGCCGGATGAGGGAACGTGAGGAGGGTCTGAATATCCATCCGGCGACAGCCGCACTGGATTACACTTTCAACCGCAAGTTTGGTATCGAGATCGAGGCTTACAACTGCTCCCGTGAACGGCTTGCACGCGAGCTCAGGGAGGCCGGTATCGAGGTTACGGTGGAAAGCTACAACCATACCACCCGTCCGCATTGGAAACTCGTGACGGACAGCAGTATAAGCGGTAACAACACCTTCGAGCTGGTCAGTCCGATCCTGGTCGGCGAAGCCGGCCTGCGGGAACTGGAGAAGGTCTGCTGGGTGCTCGACCTGTGTGACGTGAAGGTGAACGAGAGCTGCGGGCTTCACGTACATATCGATGCCGCCGGTTTCAGCATGGAAACCTGGCGTAACCTGGCCTTGAGCTACAAGCACCTGGAACCGGTCATCGACAGGTTCATGCCGGCATCCCGCAGGGACAACTATTATTGCCGTGGATTGGGCCATGTCTCTGACGGGATGATACGTTCCGCCCGGACGGTGGACGAGCTGAAAGGAAGGATCGGCGACCGTTACCATAAGGTGAACCTCGAGGCCTACTCACGGCATAAGACGGTCGAGTTCCGCCAGCATTCGGGAACGACCAACTTCACAAAAATGCGTAACTGGGTGCTGTTTCTCCACAAATTGGTTACCTTTGCCACAAGGGGACAGGTACCCGCAGCCACCGCACTTCAGGACATCCCCTTCCTTGACAGTGAACAGAAACTATATTATAAATTAAGAACGAAAAAACTATCGGCATGAACAAGCATATGTATATTTTGGCGGATGGCGGCAGGATTGTCGCCTCCGACCCTTCCGAGTTTGTACGCGTCCTGCGTGAGGGCAGCTGGTTTGACAGCGAGTGCACCGACGAGGAGTACATGGTAAATTTCTCCGGGCGGTACAGGGAACTGCACGGGGTGACGGTGAGGACCGACACGCCGGAGCATTTCATGGACGACCTGAAAAAGTACGGTTACATCACGGGTTGAGAAGCCCGCTCCTTTATTATTGCGATCCCCGTCGGCCTTGAAGTGTGCCGGCGGGGATTTTTCTTTTTTCACGGTACCGGATGTCCGCCATATCCTGTTTTCCCCAAGGGAG
>QWCN01006061.1_pt1 | contig 11411 bp, 10 predicted proteins | sample 1972711 | NCBI WGS metagenome assembly QWCN01 (sample SAMN09866707, study PRJNA288562) | Human gut metagenome isolate term1_stool, whole genome shotgun sequencing... | isolation source: gut | host: Homo sapiens | place: USA: California | reverse complement strand
GTCAAAGCCCTTGAGAATACACAAAGTATTCTCTGCGGTCTTTTCCTTGTCTGCGAGCATTTCTGCTCCGGCAGAACTGCTTCGCATCGGACAGCCTTGATTTTTCGAGGGATTTTTGTTCTTTTGGACGCAGGCGGGCTGTCGCCCGCCAAGGAGAAAAGGGCAAAAAGCACCGAAAAGGCTGGCTGTCCGACGTGCGTGCCCTTGTTAATCGACGCTTGTTTATCCCAAAAAAGAAAAAGGAGTGTGTGAAAGCCATGACAAGCGGTAAAAAGCCCGTTTTGCGGGGAATCCTGTTGATCGTCATCGTCTGCGGAATTGCTGCAGTCTGCCTCCTGACAAGGCCAAAGCCGGAACGATATACGTTCCGAATCACTATTCCGGCGGGAACCCAGGGAAGATTCGTATACTCCGAGGAAGAGTTTCGTGCGACAAAAAATACGGTCAGAATATGGCTCAACGGCGGGCTGGGGGATACGGAAGTCCTTTTAACCCCAGTGGAGGAAACCATGGAGACCGGCTATACGGCGGTTTATCTCACCCAAGGAATGCCCGCGGAATTTGACGCGGATAAGAGAATCTGGCTCAGGGTGGGCGTGAAAGCGCAGAACACGACCGATGAGGACATTACCGCATATTTGACAGTGGAAAATGCGGAGATTCGCGGCCGTAGTTCCGACGAAAATTCCCCGGACAGCATCACCTTTGAAGCGGAGATCCTTGAGATCCGCGACGGGTATTTCCTTGTAAAACCGGAAGCCGGCTGGGCGATCAACAGCGCGGCTCTGCTGGAGGTCCCCATGGAGAACATGGAGCCGTCCCCCGCGCTGCAGGTGGGAGACGTGATCGAGATCACATACGACGGCAGAATCCTTGAAACCGATCCGGGGCGGATCCATACGGTCTATCGCATCCGTATTGCGCAAGAGCCGGTCAATCCCCGAGCCTATGAGAGCGGCGGAAACGTCAGAGAGCGGGAAAACGCTCCGGACGATGTGGAATGGCAGGACGGCATTTCGTTTTCCGATCTTGCCCCGGGCGGGGAGATCGTATCCCCGTTTGAGATCGTTATGGAGGAAAACGACTCGTCCTTATGGCTCTCCATCACATGGGCGAGAAACGGGCAGGCATTGGAATACGGTATCCGTTCCGAGGACGGCACGGCGTATTTTCAGGAGAAGCAAGGGGGCTCATCCCTGCTGCTGATTGAGGAAATTCCGGCGGGAACGTATCGCTTGTATGTAAAAAACCTTGAGATATTCAACGCCCTGTCGGCAGACGAAAACGCCGAGAGCGTTAACGTGACCGGCGCGCTGGTGTATTCCCGCGTTCCGCGGTGAGAGACCGTGCGGCCGGTATCGGCAGCCTTCCCGTGATTTTTCCGCATCGGCGCAGACTCACGGCTCAGCGCATAAAAAAAGATAGCCCCTGACTGCGTTACAGAAGATTCGCAGTCAAGGGCTATCTTTCACTCTTAATATCTAACATCCTGGTTACCTCCTTTCTTCAAATTCATGACACCGCTGCTTCCCCGTGCAAATCTTCTCCCTTCTTCGCTTTTCTGCCCCGCTTCGCCGGAGGCTTTCCGCATACGGCGGATGCTGTCGGAGATCCTTTCACGCGTTTTTCGGTGTCATTTTCCCCAGACTCCAGCGGTCCGGGGGGCATCATTTAGCCTCCTTTTTGTACTTTTATGATACCAGAGACCGCCGATGGAAACAAGTGACGGGATCGGAGAAAAAGCGAGACCCGCGTTGTGCATCACAATGAAATTGCCGGCGATCACGCAATTTCTCTTGACTGTTGCCGCCGGGCGCTATATAGTTAAATTGTTGGGGAACGAGCCGCCGCGTCATACAAAGCATGACGCGGCGGCTCATTTTTTCAAAAAGCCTCGCAGAGCCCGCGCCCGCCGGCAGAAGATCCGGGCTCGGTCAGCCGCACTCTTTTTTCATGACGGAATATCCGATCAGCACCGTCCGGACATAGGCGCAGGTCTTGGGGATCATCAGCATCCCGATCAGCGGGACGGCGTCCGCCCACAGCACCACCGGGATATAAAAGCCGAAGCTCAGCACGATGGTGAGCCACATCCAGCGGGACGGTATAGCTTTCAAAAGCGGAAGAATCAGAATCTGCTGTACAGCACCCGGCAGAGAAACGCGGCAAAAAGATCGGGCGGCTCCCGCTCCTCCTTGTTCAGCCAGACGCACACCATGCGGAAAGCGCCGAAGGTCAGAAAGTTATAGACATACGCAAGCTCCGCTTCACTGTTGCTGCCGGAGAGCATTTTGCGCGCGCTTTCCTTCAGGCTGTCCATGGCAAACAGCTTGTGGGCGAATGCCGGGTCAACGTTGTTGTTGATGATCAGGCGGGCAAATTCCAGATTCTCCTCCAGATACCGGCAGGCGGCGGTGATGATTTTCTCCGGTTCGGCTTCATGGCGCTCGATGGCTTTTGCGATAAAGTCCAGCATATCCTTTTCCATATCGGTCAGCAGATCGAACTGACTTCCGTAATACTTATAGAATGTCGTTCGGTTCACGTCGGCTCTTTCACAAAGCTCCCGAATGGAAATGTGGTATATGTCCTGTTCCTTCAGCAGCTCGATCAGCGCGGCCTTCAGCAGGCGCTTTGTCATCGCAATGCGGCGATCCTCTTTTTTCTCCATGGCAGCCTCCTAAAAATGAATTTTTTTTGAACCCTCAACATTTCCCAACGGTGTGTTGATTTTTATTCCATACCGAAAGAACTGTCGGTTGAATAATCAACATGTGTTCATCATAATGGAACAAACGGAAAAAGTCAAGAAGGGTAATGCGCCATGAAAAAGCTTGCAGAGTTTCTTATAAACCGCCGCCGCGTTCTCACTGCCGTCATGCTTGCGCTGACGGCAGTTTGTGCCGTTCTCGCGCTGCGCGTTCCGATCAACCGGGATCGGACAAAATATCTTGCGGACAGCTCCGAAATGAAGCAGGGGCTTTCCATTATGGAGGACGTCTTCCCCGAGTCCGACGAGACGGCGTCGATCCGCGTGATGTTCGATGATCTGACCGCCGATCAGATACCCGAAATCAAAGCGCAGCTGGAAGCTATACCGAACGTAAGCGGCGTCGCGTACGAAGCCGGCAGCGAGGAATACAATAAGGACAATCACACGCTCTTTGTTGTGAACAGCCGGTACGATTACGACACCGACGAGGAGCACGCGATCGAAGCCGCTATCGAAGAGGGCTTCACCGGCTATACGATGGCGTATGAGAACAACGATGTCCCGGCAACGGAGCTTCCGCTCTGGGTCGTCGTTCTTGCGCTGACGCTTGCCGTTATCATTTTGCTGGTCATGTCCGATTCATGGCTGGACCCCGTGCTGTTTCTCGTCACCATCGGCGTCGCCGTTGTGCTCAACATGGGAACGAACATCCTGTTCCCGTACGTCGATGAGATGACCGCAACGGTCGGGCCCATTTTGCAGCTCGTGCTCTCCATGGACTATTCCATCATTTTGATGAATCGCTACCGGCAGGAAAAGGTCACGCACAGCGACAAGGTTTCTGCCATGAAAACGGCGCTCGCCGGTTCGGTTTCCTCCATCGCCTCCAGCTCGCTTACCACGGTCGTGGGATTGCTGGCGCTCGTGTTTTTGAGCTTCAAGCTCGGGCCGGAACTCGGCATCGTGCTGGCCAAGGGCGTATTCATCAGCATGCTCTGCGCCTTCACCGTCCTCCCCGCGATGATCCTTGCAATGGACCCGCTGCTGGAAAAGACGAGAAAAAAATCGCCGCATGTTCCGATGGCGCGCTTCTCAAGGCTCAGCTATAAGACGAGATACGCCATGCCCGCCGTTTTTGCCGCGCTTTTTATCGCTTCCTTTATATTGCAGGGCTATACGCAGATCGTCTTCACGGAGGAAAACGACGACCCGCTGGCGAATGTGTTCCCAAAGAAGAACACCGTTGCGGTGGTTTACCGCAACGAGGACGAAGCGAAAATCGACAGCGTCATCTCCGAACTGGAAAAGGACGAGCGGGTTTCCGATATTCTCGGCTATGCCAACACGCTCGGCAAGGAGATGACCGCCGAGGACATGGGCAAGGCCGTCGCCGAATTGAGCGCCGATGCGGAGCCCATTGGCGATAACCTCCTCCGTATGCTCTATTTCATCGCGGAGGACGGGAAAATGCCCGTGATAACGGCGTCTGACTTTATTAATTTTATAACCGACACCGTTCTTCCGGACAAAACCATCGGCAAGCACCTTGACGCCGCGCTGCGGGACAACGCGGAGCAGTTCCGAACGCTTGCCGACCGCACGCGCCTGACCACCGCGATTTCCGTTGACGAAATGGCGGAGCTCTTCGGCATAGACCGGGCGCGTGTCGAGAAGCTCTATCTCTACTATACGATCCAAAACGGCGTTGCGGACAGCGGCACAATGACGCTGCCGGTCTTTGTGGATTATGTGCTCAATTCCGTGGCGGCAAACGAAACCTACGGCTCGATGGTGAGCGCCTCGGCAATTGCTTCCCTCCGGCAGCTGCAAACCTATACGAATACCAATACCGTTCTGGCGGCGCGCAGCGCGGCCGATCTGGCCGCGCTGATCGGGGCGGACGAGAGCACGGTGAATACCGTGTTTATTCTCGATAACGCGGGCGACGTCAGCGCGCAAACTATGAGTCTGCCCGAATTCAGTTCGTTTTTGTGCGGCAGTCTGCTGCAGGACGCGCTGTTCAGCTCATATTTTGACGATGCCGCCAAGGCGCAGGCGCAGACGATGGACGCGCTGGTGCAGCTTGCCGTGTCCGGGCAGGGGCTGACCCCCGACCAGATGGCGCAGACGCTGGGGATGGACGCGGAAAGCGTTTCCAAGCTGTACAGCCTCTACTTTTCCGCCGATCCCGCGTTCCAGAAGGAGGCGGCCGCCATGACGATGACGCTTACCGACTTTCTCCCGCTGCTGAAGGCCAACGCCCCCGCCGAGCAGCAGGCGCAGCTCGCCCAAACGGAGCAGCTTGTGAATCTTGCCGTTTCCGGGCAGGCGTTGGACGCGGAAACCATGGCGGGCGTGACGGGGATGACCACGGAGAATGTCGCGGGGCTTTATCTGATGAGCGGCACGGAGGCAATGACGCTTCCGGACTTTCTTTCCGCCGCGCTGACACAGGCTCCCGACAACGCCGGCTTGCAGCAGATGAACCAGCTCGTACAGCTCGCTGTTTCCGGGCAGGCGCTGGACGCTTCTTCCCTTGCCTCCGTGTTCGGGATGGATACCGCGCAGGTCTGCCAGATATTCGCGCTTGTGCTGGCAGGGCAGAAAACGGTGGCTCTTGCCGATTTCTCCGCATTTCTCGTCAACTCCGTGCTGACGGACACGGCCTACGCCGGAGCTTTTTCCGAGGAGCAGGCGGCGCAGCTTCGCCGGCTGGATTCCATCGCGCAGCTCGCGGTTTCCGGCACACCGCTTGACGCCGGGACGCTGGCACAGCTGTTCGACACGGACACGGATACGATCACGATGGCATTCCGCCTGTACTTCGGCAGGGATATCAGCCAAAAAACAATGTCGTTGAAGGCGTTTACCGACTTTGCTCTGTCCGATCCTCTTGTGAGCGGAATGATGGACGCCTCCACGCTCGGCCGCATTCAGTTTTTGCAGGCAATTCTGAACGCCTCGATAAACGGAACGGCGTTCACCTCCGCAAGACTTGCCTCGTTCCTGGGCATGGATCCGGCGCAGACGGAACAGCTGTATATCCTCCGTATGGGGGAAAACGGCGGTACGGACTCGTGGACGATCTCTCCGCGCTCGTTTGTAGCCTTTGCCGCAACGGACGTGCTCGGTGACGCAGAGCTTGCAAAGCAGATCGATGAAAAAACCGCGGAGGAGCTTCGGCAGGGTCATACGCTGATTGAGGCCGTCGTTTCGGAAAAAGCTTACACCGCCGGCGAAATGACCGCGCTCCTTTCCTCTCTGACGGACAAGGTGACCGAAAACGAGACGGAGATCCTTTATCTCCTTTACGGAGGCGTGAATGACGCCGATCCCACGGAAAAAATGACGATTGTGGAGCTCTTTGATCTGCTCTGCGACAAAATGATGAACGATGGGCGCTTTGCGGAGTATTTCGACGGAGAAACAAAAAAGGAGATCCTCGACAGCAAGGCGGAGCTGGAGGACGCCGTTGCGCAGATGAGGGGCAAAGCCTACGCAAGAATGGTCATCACCTCCGATTACCCGGACGAGTCTCCGGAAACGTCGGACTATGTAACCCGTATCGATACGCTCTGCCGGGAAAATCTCAGTGAATACTATCTGGTGGGCAACTCCGTTATGGTCAGTGAGATGGACCGCGCCTTTGACAGCGAATACCGGATGATCTCCCTGATCACCGCGATCTCCGTATTTCTTGTTGTGCTCATCGCGTTCCGCCATCCGCTCCTTCCGCTGATCCTCACGCTTCTCGTGCAGTGCGGCGTCTTTATCACCGTAACGGTCATCGGAGCCTACAGCGGCTCGATCTATTACCTTGCGCTGCTGATCGTACAGAGTATTCTCATGGGCGCAACGATCGACTACGGCATTGTGTTCTGTAATTTCTATATGGACAGTCGAAAAACCATGGACGTGACCGACGCGCTGCGCGCGGCGTACGAAGGCTCCATCCACACCATCATGACCTCCGGCTCCATCCTTGTGCTGGTGCTTGCCGCGCTCGGGATCCTTGTATCCTCGCCGATGATCTCCGATGTGAGCACCACGCTGTCCATTGGCGCGCTTGTCGCCATGCTGCTGATCCTTCTGGTTCTGCCCGGCATGACGGTTTGCTGCGACAGACTCATAAACAGAAAAAAGACCGAAGAAAAGACAAAAACGCCGTAAACCGCGGCAAAAAAGAAAACCGGCGGCGGGAGAACGAACTCTCCTCGCCGCCGGTTTGCGTTTTTTTATTGTGCCGGAAGCTCCACGGCAAAGACGGTGCCGCGCTCCGAGCTTTCCTCCACCCGAACGGAGCCGCCGTGCAGACCGGCAATTTCCCACACCAGCGAAAGCCCGAGACCCACGCCGCCGTATTCACGGCTGCGGGATTTGTCCATGCGGAAGAAGGGCTGGAAGATGCTCCGCCGGAATTCCTCCGGGATGCCGCTGCCGGTATCCGCCACGCGGATGTGCAGCATTTTGTCCTCCTGTACCACGGAAATGCGCACCGACCCATCGGGGCGGTTGTACTTGACGGCGTTTTCCGTCAGATTGAAAAGCATTCGGTAGATCAGCGCGTCGCTCCCGATCATAACGCCGTCGCCCTCCCGTTCGAGCGCGATGCCTTTCTTCTCCGCCAGCGGCGCGAGATCCGTGAAGATCTCCTCGATCATCGGCGCGAGCTGGATCTGCTCGTTCCGTGCCACCTGCTGCAAATTGCTCATCTCCAGCAGCGTCTTGGTCATTTGCGTCAGCCGCTCCGTCTGCTCCCGCAGCAGAGAGAGAAACTCCGCCGTCTCCGGCAGTAGATCGGGATGCTCGGCGGAAAAGAGCTCCAGCTGCGCCTGCATCAGCGCCAGCGGCGTGCGCAGCTCGTGGGCGGCGTTGCCGGTAAACTGCCGTTGCGCGGCAAAGGCATTGTTCAGCCGCTCCAGCATCTGGTTGAAGGAGCGGCTGAACTGCCGGAACTCCGGCAGCACGTCCTCGTCGATCTTCATATCCGCGAGATTGTTCAGCTGCACCTTCTCCACCTGCGAGGCAAAGCTGCGCAGAGGCTTGAGCGCGCGGCCGCTGACGAAATACGCCAAAACGCCGCTCAGCACCGTCACCGCCGCCGTGATATACCAGTTCGTTGTGCAGAAGGACGCCTTCGCGCCGTGTATGACAATGGTCACATCCTCGTTCATTCCGGCAAGCTCCGGATCGAAAAACGCCGGATCGCCTTCCACGGCGGCGCTGCCGTAATCCTGAATGAAGCTGCCGATGGAGTCCATATAGTGCAGCCCGGAGGCGCAGAGCAGCAGCTTCATGGAAACGCAGGCCGCGCCGATGAGCAGCACGGTCAGCAGCGTGATGCGCCACTGCAAAGAAAGCCGCTTCATGCGTCCTCCCCTCCCATCAGATACCCCTCGCCGATGCGGTTGCGGATGGGGTCGCAGCCCAGCGCGGCGCGGAGCTTTTTGCGCAGAGCGGAGATATGCACCCGGATGGAGTTGCTGAAATTGTCCACGCTGTTGTCCCAGACGTGATCCATCAGCTCCTCCTGACTGACCGGCCGCCCCTGATGCACCATCAGATATTCCAAAATCCCCGTCTCCTTGCGGGTGAGCGTCAAGGCCTGCCCATTGACGGCGGCGGTGCGCGAGCGCGTATCAAAGGTCAGCGCCCCGCAGGTCAATATCACATCCCGCTGCGTAAACTGCCGCAGCGTAAGACTGCGGATGCGCGCCTCCAGCTCCGCGAGATGAAAGGGCTTTGCCAGATAGTCGTTGGCCCCCGCGTCCAGCCCCTCGACCTTATCCTCCACCTCTCCGCGGGCGGAGAGGATCAGCACCTTCGTCTCCCAGTCTGCCTGCCGCAGGGTGCGCAGCACCGTCATGCCGTCCTTCCCCGGCAGATTCAGATCCAGCAGCACCAGATCGTACCGCTCCGTGCCGAGCAGCTCCAGCGCTTTTTCTCCGTCAAAGCAGTAATCCACGCTGTACGCCAGCCGCCGCAGGCTGCGCACAATGGTTTCGCACAGCGCGCGCTCATCCTCAATTACCAAAAGGTGCATCAAAAGCCTCCTGTTTCTTTTTCGTTTGATCTAATAATATCAGGAATGGATAAGATTTGTGTTAAGTTTTGATTCTTAACGGGGAATTTAACTGCCCTGCGCTATGATAGGGGCAGAAAACGGAAGGAGAGTTGTTCATGAGCCACAGAGAAAAAGCGGCCTTGCAGGTTTTCCTGCTGCTTGCCGGCGTTGCCATGGTGTGCTTCGGCGTCTGGCGCGGCGAATCGGCGGCGGTGCTGAGCAAAGCAATCAAACTATGTCTGGAGTGTGTAGGTATTGGGTAAAAAGAATTTGAGCGTCTCGCAGCTTCTGGCCCGCTTCCGGGGCTGGATACAGGCGGGGGCAACGCTGCTGACCAACCTGCACCTGCCCAACTTCCTCAAGGGCAGCTTGTATCAGGGCGCGGGGAAAACCGTCTGCGTGCCGGGGCTGAATTGCTACTCCTGCCCGGCCGCCTCCGGTGCGTGCCCCGTCGGGGCGTTTCAGGCGGTGGTGGGGTCGTCAAAGTTCGGCTTCTCTTATTATATCACAGGAATCCTCATCCTGCTCGGCGTTTTGCTCGGCAGATTGATCTGCGGCTTTTTGTGTCCCTTCGGATGGTTTCAGGAGCTGCTGCACAAGATCCCGACGAAAAAGCTCTCCACAAAAAAGCTCAAGCCGCTGACATATCTCAAATACGCCGTTTTGCTGGTCATGGTCATTCTGCTGCCGGCGTTCCTTGTGAACGACGTGGGAATGGGCGATCCTTACTTCTGCAAGTATCTCTGCCCGCAGGGCGTGCTGGAGGGGGCGATCCCGCTGTCTCTTGCCAATGCCGGCATTCGGGCGGCGCTGGGAAAGCTGTTCACATGGAAGCTCTGCGTGCTGATTTCGGTAGTCGTGCTGAGCGTGCTCTTTTACCGCCCGTTCTGCAAATGGCTCTGCCCGCTGGGCGCGTTCTACGCCTTGCTGAACAAGGTATCCCTTTTCCAGATGAAGGTAGATGGAAACAAATGCGTCTCCTGCGGGAAATGCGCCAGAGCCTGCAAGATGGATGTGGATGTGACGAAGACGCCCAATCATACCGAGTGCATCCGCTGCGCAATGTGTGTCCGCGCCTGTCCCACAAACGCCGTGAGCTTCCGCTTTGGCTTCGGAACAGGCGAGCAGAATATACCGGGTACAATAAATCAAACAAAACAAAAAACGGAGGAAACAAAATGAACGTCAAGAAAAGTATTGCGCTGCTGCTGGCAGTGATGATGGTGCTGTCTCTGGCCGCGTGCGGCGCAAAGGGTGAGACAGGCAGCGGCGACGCCATGACCGGAGAGCCCCAAAACGCCGAGGAAGCTGTCGCCATGCACAAGGAGCTGATGGCGCAGGAAAACGCGATCCTCTCGGAAAACACCGCGCTTTGGGAAAAGGTTTTCATGGCGGCCGACAAGAGCATGACCATGCAGGAGGACGGCAAAAACTACGGTGACTTCCTGCTGGACACCATCGAATCCGCCAAGGACCAGTTTACGGCGGACGAGCTGAAGCTGATCCGCGGCGAGGCGGAAAAGATCCGCGACATTGAAAGCAAGCTCACCATGATCGAGAAAAAGTACCCCGAGGCGGCACAGGAATCCCTTGACGGCGCCATGAGCGTGCCCGCGGACGGCAGCATGAACATCTCCGGCGACACCAGCATGCTCCCCGATAACAGCAGCGATAACAGCAGCATGCAGAAATTCCCCTCCTTTGTGGGCAAGGATCTGGACGGGAACGATGTGACGAGCGACGAGCTTTTTTCCGGCAGCGCCGTTACGGTTGTCAACTTCTGGTTCACCACCTGCGGCCCGTGCGTGGGTGAGCTGGGCGAACTGGAAGCGCTGAGCAAGGAGCTCGCCGAAAAGGGCGGCTCTCTCATCGGCATCAACTCCTTCACATTGGATGGCGACGAAGCGGCGATCTCTGATGCAAAGGATGTGCTGATGAAGAAGGGCGCGACCTATCAGAATGTGTATTTCGCTTCCGACAGCGAGGCCGGCATGTTCACTGCAAACATTTTCGCTTACCCCACCACCTATGTGGTTGACCGCAGCGGCAACATCGTGGGCGATCCCATCGTGGGCGCCGTCACCAGCAAGGCGCAGATGGAAACGCTGCAGAAGCTCATCGACCAGACTCTGGCCGCCGATATGGGCTGACAAACGGATTTATCTCCTCAGAAAGGAGGACTTCACCATGTATCGGAGAGCATTGCCCCTTCTGCTCACCGCGGTGCTGCTGCTGAGCGGCTGCGCTGCCGGGCAGAAGAATATGCCGAAGAAAACGGACGAGAAGGAAATGACCGGACAGTCCTCTGATATGTCCGGTGAAGGAATCATGTATATGGATACCACGGAAAACGTCATATATCTGGCGGGCGGCTGCTTCTGGGGCATGGAGCACCTGATGCAGTCCATCCCCGGCGTCATTGATGCGCAGAGCGGCTATGCCAACGGCACCTGCGAGGCGGACGCCGATTATCGGACCGTCTGCAAAGGGAACACCGGCTTCCGGGAGACCGTGCGGGTGGAGTATGACCCCGGGCAGGTGAGTCTCGACGCCCTGCTGCTGGCCTACTTCTATGTGATCGACCCCACGGTGGAGAACCGGCAGGGCAACGACCGGGGCAGCCAGTATCAGACC
>QWCN01017540.1_pt1 | contig 11414 bp, 9 predicted proteins | sample 1972711 | NCBI WGS metagenome assembly QWCN01 (sample SAMN09866707, study PRJNA288562) | Human gut metagenome isolate term1_stool, whole genome shotgun sequencing... | isolation source: gut | host: Homo sapiens | place: USA: California | reverse complement strand
CGGAAAATTGCGTTTTATCCCGATGGAGACCGTAGGGGCGCACATTGTGCGCACGCGGGTGTGTGGCATATGATGGGGTGATATACCCGGATACAGCCCAATATGTGGAATCATGGCACAACACCCCGCCAGTGCCAACACCTGACCTGTGATTGCATTCCCCTTTGCGGGCCGATGGCGAGCATCGGTCCCTACGGATTGCTTGCAACGTTTGCAACAAATGGCAAGGTTTCTCCCCGGCGGGATGAGGGCATCCCGCCCTACAGCTGATTTTTAACTATCTACTATAATTTATATATTAAAGTATTAAAGTTTTTTCGCCGAAGCCTTTTTTCGTAAAACAGAAAGTGAGAACAAAGATGCCGAACCATGCCGAACAGCTGGCGCAGGAACTGAACCTGAGCCTGAAAAACGTACAGGGTGCCATTGACCTGATCGATGCCGGGAACACCATCCCATTTATTGCCCGCTACCGCAAAGAAGCTACCGGCTCTATGGATGACCAGGTGCTGCGCAACTTGGGCGACCGCCTGGAATACCTGCGCGGATTGGATAAGCGTAAAGAAGAAGTGACCGGCTCCATTGAAGCGCAGAACGCCATGACGCCGGAACTGCAGGCCGCTTTGGCTGGTGCCAAAACACTGGCCGAGGTGGAGGATATCTATCGTCCGTATAAGCCCAAGCGCAAGACCCGCGCCAGCATCGCCCGCGCTCGCGGCCTGCAGCCGCTGGCCGATGCTACCTTGAAGCAGGATGCTAACTTTGACCCGCAGACAGCCGCCAACGACTACCTGAACGAGGAAGTCCCCGATGCAGCAGCCGCTCTGGCCGGGGCACAAGATATCATTGCCGAAACCATCAGCGATGACGCTCACTGCCGCGCCGAGCTGCGCCGCTACTACCATGCGTTCGGCATGGTCAAAAGCGTAAAAGCTAAGGACGAAGACAGCGTATACACCCAGTATTATGATTATACCGAGCCTGTCGCCAAAATCCCTGGCCACCGTATTCTGGCCCTGGACCGCGGCGAGCGGGAAGGCTTTTTGAAGGTGAGCATTGCCGTGGAAGCCGAGCGCGCCGGGGGCATTGTGGCCTGGATGTTCGCCCGCAAAAAGACCGGCGGCGCCAGCGCTGCCATTGTGGAAGCCGCGGCACTGGATGCCTACAGCCGCCTGATCCACCCCAGCCTGGAAAACGAACTGCGCGCCGAACTGACCGCCAAGGCCGCCGAGGGTGCCATCACTGTGTTTGGCGAGAATCTGCGCCAGCTGCTGCTGCAGCCGCCCATCCGCGGCAAAACCGTGATGGGCCTGGACCCCGGCTACCGCATGGGCTGCAAGGTTGCCGTGGTGGACCCCACCGGCAAGGTGCTGGATACCAACGTGGTATACCCGGTGCCGGAATTCAAGCGGGTGGATCAGGCCAAGAAAACCATCAAGAGCATGGTGCTGAAAAACGAGGTGGAGGTCATGGCCATCGGCAACGGCACCGCCGGGCATGAAACCGAGGAGTTTGCCGCCGCCGTAATCCGTGAACTGGCCGAGGAAAAGGGGCTGCACCTGCAATATATGGTCGTCAGTGAAGCCGGTGCTTCGGTGTATTCGGCGTCCAAGCTGGCGGCGGAGGAGTTCCCGCAGTATGATGTCAACCTGCGCAGCGCGGTTTCCATTGCGCGCCGCTTGCAGGACCCGCTGGCCGAACTGGTTAAAATTGACCCCAAGGCCGTGGGCGTGGGCCAGTACCAGCATGATATGCCCCAGAAGCGCCTGAACGAAACGCTGGACGGTGTGGTGGAAGACTGCGTGAACAGCGTTGGCGTGGATCTGAACACGGCGTCCGCCCCGCTGCTGGCCCGTGTGGCCGGCATTACCAACGCTACCGCTAAAAATATTGTGGCTTGGCGTGAGGAGGAGGGCGCGTTTACCTCCCGTGCGCAGCTGAAAAAGGTCAAGGGCCTTGGCCCCAAGGCATTTGAACAGTGCGCAGGCTTTTTGCCTGATGGATATTGTGTCCGAGCTGTGCAAGCCGGGGCGCGATGTGCGCGACAGCCTGCCCAAACCCCTGCTGCGCAGCGATGTGATGGGGCTGGAGGACCTGAAGCCCGGCATGGAGCTGAAAGGTACCGTGCGCAATGTGATTGACTTTGGCGCATTTGTAGATATCGGCGTGCATCAGGACGGATTGGTGCATGTTTCCCAGATCAGTGATAAGTTTATCAAGAACCCGAGAGATGCGCTGAAAGTGGGCGATGTGGTGCAGGTCAAGGTACTGAGCGTGGATACAGCCAAAAAGCGCATTGCCCTGACCATGAAAGGCGTGCCCCAGAGCTGAAAACCTGGCCGAAAACCGCAAAAATCAGCACTTTTCGGCAGAGCATGGAATTATGTTGCCGGAAGGAAAAGCCAAATGGACAGTTTGAATGTGCAACCTGCCAAAACAGGAACAAAAACCGTTAAAATACAGAGCTGAAAAAACAAAAACCGAAATCAAAAAAGTCAAAAAATAAAGAAAATTCGTGAATAAAGCGACAAAACTATGGCAGCCTGTACAAAGCGGAACATGAACAAATTTGTCTTTTGTGCATCCCGATGAAAAAATGGCAACAATGAATCTAACATAGGTACGCCGGATAAAATTATGCTATAATGCAGCTGTAAGGAAAAGGAAATGTGGGTTCCGCCCTTACCGCGCAGGCATGATGGCCTGTGCCGGGTTTTATTTATGGAGGTCATTATTATGGTAAGACAAGTCAAGGTTTCCAACTTCGCAGAAGTACAGGGAATCGTGTCTGCCGCTGCCAAGTGTTACAATGAGGTCGGCGTGCATGACATGAAGGGCAGCATTGCTGATGCAAAGAGCATTCTCGGTATGATGAGTCTGGACTACAGCCATCCGGTCAAGATCGTCTGTGAGGACGAACATGACCTGGACTGTGTGATCCAGGCACTGCGCCAGTAAATTCAGCTGCCCGGCGGGCTGGCTTTCAGCCCCGGAGGCAGGAATAAGGAAAAACAGAACAGGGCGGTTGGCCATTTTGGGACGGCTGCCCTGTTTTTTTGTTGCTTGGCGGGCGATTTTGCCCCCACACCGTGCTTGCAATGGGCGGTCAAACGCGGTATAATATTTTTACATTGCCATTTGCGGGTGGTGCCCGCGCGGCAAATTGAAAGTATAGTAAGGAGACCCCACAACATGAAACAAAAATTCATCAGTCTGGCTCTGGCAGTCATGCTGCTGCTGGGCGTAACGGGCTGTGCCATGTCCACCCCGGCCAGCGTGGGCAGCATTGGCGGCGTTGATATCCCGGCCGGCATCTACCTGCTGGCCCAGTATAACGCCTACAACACCGCTTCCGGCGCAGCAAAGCTTGCCACCGGCGAAACCGCCAGCAATGTGAAAGCCGTGCTGAAAGCTGAGTGCACCGGCACCATTAACGGCGAGGAAGTTACCACCGACGGCGCAGATTACGTTGCCCGCCTGACCCTGCGCAGCCTGCAGTATTACGCAGCTGTGGAAAAGAAGTTTGACGAGCTGGGCGGCACACTGGACGAAGCCGCTACCGCCGAAGCCGCCAAGACCGCCGATACCCAGTGGGAGAATAACAGCGATCTGTACGCAGCAAACGGCATTTCCAAGGCAACCTTGGAAAAGTACCAGCTGAACAGCAAAAAGGCAGATGCCTGCCTGAAGCTGATCTACGGCGAAAACGGCAGCAGCCCGGTCACCGAGCAGGAATATGCCGATTACATCAACAACGATTGCTACTACCTGGAGCTGGTCCAGCTGCCGCTATTTGACCAGAGCACTTATACCTTTGCCAGCGACGACCAGAAAGCCGAGATTGAAGCCCTGGCCAACCAGTGCCGTGATGACTTGGCCACGGCTACCAACGAATCTGCCCTGTACAGTGCTGCAATGACCTATGTGCCGCAGGCCTTTACCGCACTGGGCAGCAGCGTGGAAGCAACCCAGGCACTGTATTACACCGGCAGCGGTCTGTTTACGCCTTCGGACCTGTCCAGCTACAACACCAATGACGGCGGCAACAGCATTACCGATGCGGTAAAAGCAGCCGGTACCGGCAACTGGACGGTGGCCGACCTTGGCATGAGCTACATGATCGTGCGCAGCCTGGACCCCATGGAGCAGGGCACGGTGGATGATTTTGTGAGCCGCTATAATCTGCTGGACGCTATGAAGAGCGATGCTTTGCAGGATGAGTTCTATGCAGAGGGCACCGAGATGGAAAATAACCTTTCCGCCAGCGTGATGAAGACCTACAGCGCATCCAAAATCAAAAAGACCGTAAAGTAATCATCGGGCACCAAAGCCGGAGCAGTGCGGGTTCAAAACCGGCACGCCCCGGCTTTTTTGATTTTACAGAACAGCCAAAGATGTAAAAAAGGGGAACACTTACATGAAGCAAACAAACATGCGTATGCTGGCATTGTGTGCGGCGCTTTGCCTGTGTGTGGCAACAGCAGCGCCCGCCTATGCGGAAAGCACCCGTCAGACCTCACGGACCAGCTTTGTGGAAACGCTGCTGGACATCCCGGTGCTGGGGGATATTCTGCGGTTTTTCAGCGGGGAGGAACCTTTGAGCCAGGCGGCAACGGCGGAAACCGCAACGGGTGAAACCGCTACGCCGGAAACCTCCACCCCGGAAACTGCCCCCACAGCCACCCCGGAAACGGCAACCCCGACCCCGGCCCCCACGCCGGGCGGTTCCTCCACACCGGAAAGTGCGGCAACGCTGCCGCCCACCGGTACCCCGCAGGTGTACCCCGCGCCGGATATTGTGGTGATGCCTACAGCCACCCCGGCCATTACCGCGGCCCCGCAGCAGGAGGAAGAAAACAATACCAGTGACGAGCCCCCCGCTGCTGCCGCCACATCGGCCCCCGCGGCGGCAACGGCAACTCAGCGCCCGGCTGCAGCCATGCCGCACCCGACCACGAAGGCTACCCTGAAAGACCCCACCGCCGCCCAGGCGGAAGCAACCCCCATGCCCACCCTGGAACCCACCGCCACGCCGGAGCCGACCGAAAAGCCGACCCCGGACCCAGAGCAGGTGCAGCGCCAGGAACAGGCCGCCCAAACCAGCAGTAAACTGCCGCTGTATGTGGCGGTGGGCATTGCCGTGGTGTGCGCCGGCATTGTGGCAGCCGTACTGATCAGCCGCCAGCTGCAGAACACCCAGGCACAGACCCAGAAGCAGAAGGACGAAAAGTCTGCTTACCACCGCAAGAAGGGCGGCAAATAATGCCCGCTGCCCCCACAAATATACCCGCACAAGCTGCGGAAGCAGGAGATAGGATATGACGGATTCCCGCTGGAAAAACCTGGCGCTGGAGGTCATCGGCTGTTTTGTTTCGGCCCTTGGCCTGTACAGCTTTGCTGTGGCGGCCGGGGTGCCGGTAACCGGTGTGGCCGGTATCGGTGCCATTTTGTTCCGCCTGTTTGGGCTGCCCATTGGTGTGACCAACATTATTATGAACATCCCCATTGTGCTGATCTGCTTCAAGTACCTGGGCAAGGATTTCTTTTTCCGCAGCGTGCGGTGCATGGTGCTGTTTGCCATTTTTACGGACTATGTGCTGGCTGCGCTGCCGGTGTACCAGGGGGACCGCATGCTGGCCACCATCTGCGGCGGTGTGATCGGCGGCGTGGGGGATGCGCTGATTTATATGCAGAACTCCAGCACCGGCGGCCTGGATTTTATCACCATGGCCATCAAATCCCGCCACCCGCACATGCCGTTCGGCAACCTGACCTTTGCGGCAGCGCTGGCGGTCATCCTTGCAAACGGGCTGGTGTTCCATGATGTGGATTCCATCATTTACGGCCTGATCTTCAATTTTTTGAGCTCTTACATCATCAACCGGATGATGTTCGGTTTCAACGCCTGTATGATGGCTTTGATTGTGACGAGCGACGGCCCCGCCGTGTGCAGGATGATCGGCGAAAAAGTGGACCGCGGTTCCACGATATTGAAAGGTTACGGCGGCTATTCCCAGGATGGGCGCGATGTGGTGCTGTGTGCCTGCAGCTCCAAGCAGCTGTATATCATCAACCGCGAAACCAAGCGCATTGACCCCGGCAGTTTTATCGTGATGCTGCAGGCGAACGAGGTGGAAGGCGAAGGGTTCAAACGGCTGGAACTGGGAGAACAGAGCCCGACATTATCGAGCATTTTGGCAACGCAGATGCCGTGCCGCAGCCGCCGGAGCGGTGCTTAAGCCGTAAGGCGGGAATTGTGCGGTGTTGCCTTAGGAGTTAGAAGCTGCAGCGGGGCAGGAAAGGCGCAGAACAAGGCAAAATGCGTATTTTCGGGGAAAAATGCGGGGGTTCCTTGCAAAACAGTGCAAACCGCTGTATAATAAATTGTCACTTAACAGAAAAGGGGAGTTACCTATGGAAACGATGGGCAGCCTGCGCCGTACCAACTATTGCGGCGAAGTGAGTATGTCAAACGTTGGCCAGGAGATGACCGTTTGCGGTTCCATCGCCCGTGCACGCGACAAAGGCGGTATTATTTTTGCCGACCTGCGCGATACAACCGGTATTTTGCAGCTTGTTTTTGATGAGGATACGCCGAAAGACGTTTTTGCTAAAGCAGAAAGCCTGAAAAGCGAGTATGTTGTGATCTGCCGCGGCCTGCTGCGTGAGCGCGCCGCCAAGACCACCAAGATCGCCACTGGCGATGTAGAGCTGTATGTCAGCGAACTGCGCATTCTGAGTGAAGCCCAGACCCCGCCGTTCGAAATCCGCGATGATATCAACGTCAACGATGACCTGCGCCTGCGTTACCGCTACCTGGATCTGCGCCGTCCTTCGATGCACGAGCCCATTGTGCTGCGCAGCAAGATCATGCAGATCATCCGCAGCTATTTCTGCGATAACCACTTTACCGAGATTGAAACCCCGACCCTGATCAAGTCCACGCCGGAAGGTGCCCGTGACTATCTGGTGCCCAGCCGTGTGCAGCCCGGCCATTTCTACGCCCTGCCGCAGAGCCCGCAGCTGTACAAGCAGATTTTGATGCTGTCCGGCTTTGACCGCTACTTCCAGATCGCCCGCTGCTACCGCGATGAGGACCTGCGCGCTGACCGCCAGCCGGAGTTCACCCAGGTGGACGAGGAAATGTCCTTTGTCAATGAGGACGATATCATGACCATCAACGAAGGTCTGATCAAGCGCCTGTGGAAAGAAATGCTGGGCGTGGATGTGCAGACCCCGTTCGTGCGTATGCCGTGGGACGAGGCTATGGGCCGTTTTGGCTCCGATAAACCGGATACCCGCTTTGGCCTGGAAATTGTGGATGTGACCGACATTTTTGACGGCACCGAGTTTAAGCCCTTTGCCGCAGTGTTGGAGCAGGGCGGCAGCATCCGCGCCATCAATGCCAAGGGCCTGGCTGGCAAGCTGACCCGCAAGCACATTGACAAACTGGGCGAGGTTGCCAAGACTTATGGCGCCAAGGGCCTGGCATTCAGCCGCCTGACCGAGGAAGGCACTTCTTCCAGCTTTGAAAAGTTCCTGACCGAAGAGGAAAAGGCAGCCCTGTACAAGGCGATGGAGCTGGAAACCGGCGACGTGCTGCTGATCGTCAGCGATGCTGACTGGGTCAAGGCCTGCACCGCGCTGGGCCAGGTTCGTTTGGAAATCGGCCGCAAGTACGGCCTGATCGACCCCGACAAGTTCAATTTCCTGTGGGTGGTGGATTTCCCGCTGTTTGAGTACAGCGAGCAGGAGGGCCGCTGGATGGCCATGCATCATCCGTTCACCCTGCCCAAGGCAGAGGATATTGACAAGGTGGAAACCGACCCCGGTGCCTGCCATGCCGTGGCATACGATATTGTACTGAACGGCGTTGAGATGGGCGGCGGTTCTATGCGTATCAATGACCCCGCTTTGCAGGACCGCATGTTCAAGGCCCTGGGCTTTACCGAGGAAAAGGCTCGCGAGAGCTTTGGTTTCCTGATGGATGCCTACAAGTTCGGCGCACCCCCGCACGGCGGTATGGCTTACGGCCTGGACCGCATGGTAATGCTGATGCTGAAGAAGGATTCCATCCGCGATGTCATCGCATTCCCGAAGGTGCAGAACGCAGGCGAGCCGGCTCGATAAGACATCCAGTATTATCTGCGCTTTTGGCTTGGCATCTGCCGCACCTCGCTCGCCGTATCGGCACTTAGAATTATGCGGTATTGCCTAAAGTTGAAAGCCCCGCCGGGCGGCCATTGATGTGGCTGTTTGGCGGGGCTTTTTGTGTTGGCGGGGAAAAGAGGGCGGTTAAGGTATAGGCACGAGAACGTTTTAAAGAAAACATCCCGTTATAAAATGTTCCGGATACTTGCCATATTTGGGGTCTGTGGGATATTGTATATAGGTTTCGGAACGGTCAAGACCGTTCCCTACGGAGCAGAATAAAAAGAACGGTAAACAATAAAAAGACAGCTGCTCATAAAACTCTTGGGGCAGCTGCCTAAATTATAATTTAATATAATATTGTATTAAAGTTTCTTCGGTTCCCTTCTTTTCAAAGAAGGAACAAAATCCCCCGTATAAATCTTACTCTTTTGTCACAAACACCAGGCCTGCGCAGCCGGGGCCGGCGTGAGAGGCAATGACGGGGCCAAGGCGGGCAACGCGCCCGCCGGTCATGTGCAGGTTTTCGTGCATGTAATGGTGGAGGGGGGCCAGTACACCTTTTTCGTCCGAATACAGCAGAGCGTACCCGTACCGAGGGTCAACCCCGCCCATCTTTTCAATGTTCTTAAACATTGCCACAAACGCGCCGGGGCGGCCGCGGGCCGTGTCCGCCAGCTTGATCTGCCCATCCACGACCGAAAGCACCGGTTTGACACCCAGGGCACCGCCCACCAGCGCCACCGCGGCGGGCAAACGCCCGCCCTTGTGCAGGTGCTTCAGGCTGTCCACTACGGCCAGAACGCGGATGCGCTGCTTGAGCTGTTCCAGCTCAGCGACAATCGCGTGCGCGGGCAGGTGCTCCTCGTCGCGCAGGCGCAGCGCTTCGCGAACCAGGATGGCCTCGCCCTGGGATGCCGTGCGGGAATCCACAAAAAAGACATCCTCAAAATCGCAGCTTTCCGCTGCCAGCCGCGCGCACTGATAGGTGCCGGACAGGTTAGAACTGATCAAAATGGCAATTACCTGATCGCCGTTCTCCTTGGCATCCTCAAAAATTGTCATAAAGGATTGGGGGCTGGGCTGGCTGGTGCGGGGGGGAACCTTGTCCACTTTCAGATGTGCATAAAATTCATCAGCCGTCAGCTCCACACCGTCCAGCCCGCCGGTGCCATCGGCAAAGGTAACGGACAGGGGCACAGTGTACACGCCGGGACGGGCACTGTCGGTCGCGGTCAGATCGGAAGCGGAATCAGTCAGAATACGAATCATGCGGAAAAACCTCTTTCTGTGCGGCAGCGCCCGACGGCAAAAAAAACAGCGCTGGGATGCAACATGGTTGGGTGGTAAGCAATCGTGAATACACATAATTTTAACACAATAAAAAAAAATGTCAAATATTTGAGCAAATATTTACAAAAAGGTAAAAAAACAGCCGCACATCAGCGTGCGGCTTGGGGAATATGAGCAATAAAATTTTAAAATCAGACAGCTGTACAAAATATTTTGTACAGACGTATAAAAGTTCGGATGTTGTTGGTGGATGGTTCAGATGTTGTGTGAGCGGCAAATTTCGCAATGTAGGGGGGATTGTATTAGATTGACGGGCGGCCAATGAAAGTGTGTGGCTAGAAAGCCAAACGCACGACAGGGGAATGGTTTATTCCGCTGAATTTGCAGCATCCAGTATTATCTGCGCTTTTGGCTTGGCATCTGCCGCACCTCGCTCGCCGTATCGGCACTTAGAATTATGCGGTATTGCCTTAAAAATCAATCTGTAGGGGTCAATGCTTGCATCGTCCCGTAGACTGGCCCTGCCGGACATCTCACCTCGAAAATAGGGCAAACGCCTTACCGCACGCCATCGCGCAGGCGCTGTACGCAGGCGGTGATCACAGCGGCAGCGGTGTCGATTTCTTCCGCCGTGTTGGCGGCATCCAGCGTCAGCCGCAGGGTGCTTTTGGCCTGGGCGGGGGTCAGGCCAAGGGCCAGCAGTACATGGCTGGGCTCCACCGCACCGGCGGAACAGGCAGAGCCCGCGGAAGCGCAGATCCCGGCTTCGTCCAAAAGCAGCAGCAGGGTTTCGGCCTCCACGCCGTCAAAGGTAATGTTCACATTGCCGGGCAGGCGCTGGGTCGCATCACCGTTCAGATGGGTGCCGGGAATGGCCAGCAGCCGCTCCGTCAGGCGCTGGCGCAAATCCAGACAGCGGGCTGTGTTGGCGGGCAGGTTGGCATCCGCCTGGGCCAGTGCCGCAGCAAGGCCCGCGATGGCGGGTACGTTCTCAGTGCCCGCGCGGTGGCCGCGCTCCTGGCCGCCGCCGTACAGCACATTCTGCAAGGCAATACCGCGCCGGGTATATAGCGCACCGGCTCCCTTTGGCCCGTGGAACTTGTGGCCGGAAAGGCTGAGCAGGTCAATGTTCGTGGCCTGCACATCAATGGCCAGGTGCCCGGCAGCCTGTACAGCGTCAGTGTGGAACAGCACGCTGTGCTCCCGGCAGAGGGCGCCAAGTTCCGCAATGGGCTGCACGGTGCCGATTTCGTTGTTGGCAAACATGATGCTGACCAGGCAGGTGTCCGGCTGCAAGGCGTCCGCCAGCTGCTGCGGGGCGATAAGCCCGGCGGCGCTCGGCGGCAGCAAGATTACAGTGAAACCCTGCGTCTGCAGCGCCTGTAAAGTATGCAGCACGGCGTGGTGCTCGATCTGGGTGGAGATGATGTGCCGTTTGCCTGCGGCAGCGCCCAGGGCGGCACCGGTGTATAAAGCCTGTACGTCGGATTCGGTGCCGCCGCTGGTAAAGGTGATTTCCGCCGGGCGCGCGGCGTGCAGTACGCGGGCCACCGTGCGGCGGGCGTCCTCCACCAGCTTGCGGGCCTGCTGGCCGGAGCGGTACAACGCGGACGGATTGCCCCAGGCATCCTCCAGCGCGGTGCGCATGGCATCCAGCGCAGCGGGGCAGGGGCGCGTGGTGGCAGCATTATCCAGATATATCATGGAAAAATCCTCCCGGTAACATGGTGGTGCAGGATTTTGGGGTGTTTGTTGCTAGCGCAAACGGGAACTTGTCGGAGTGAAACTCCGCCATCTTGCTGACGCAAGACCGTTCTGTCGCTTGCACACCCCACTGGGGTGTGCATTGTTGAACATCATTCAACAAACGCGAATTTTCAAATTAGTCTTTGCAAATAACCTTTGAACCTTCACCGTCAATTACAATTCCCTGACGGTTGTTAATTGGGCATAGATTCAAATCCGAAAAC
>QWCN01013117.1_pt1 | contig 11415 bp, 7 predicted proteins | sample 1972711 | NCBI WGS metagenome assembly QWCN01 (sample SAMN09866707, study PRJNA288562) | Human gut metagenome isolate term1_stool, whole genome shotgun sequencing... | isolation source: gut | host: Homo sapiens | place: USA: California | reverse complement strand
TTTATAACCCAAAAGCCCAAAGCGGCACGGTTCACTTAACCGGCAGCTTTGGGCTTTTGCTGTTTTATCAGAGAAAAAATTACGCGCTTACATCTTCAAACTGGCTGTTGTACAAATCGGCGTAGAACCCGCCAGCGGCCAACAGGTCGTCGTGGGTGCCCTGCTCCACAATGTCACCATCCCGCATGACTAAAATCAGGTCGGCGTCCTTGATGGTGGAAAGCCGGTGGGCAATCACAAAGCTGGTACGGCCGCGCATCAGGTTGTCCATGGCGGTCTGGATGCGCTGTTCGGTGCGGGTGTCCACACTGCTGGTGGCTTCGTCCAAAATCAAAATTTTGTTGTCCGCCAGAATGGCGCGGGCAATCGTCAGCAGCTGTTTCTGGCCCTGGCTCACGTTGGAAGCATCCTCGTTCAACTCCATCTGGTAGCCGCCGGGCAGCGTGCGGATAAAGTGGTCGGCACAGGCGGCCTTGGCGGCGGCGATGACTTCCTCATCGGTGGCATCCAGGCGGCCATAGCGGATGTTTTCCATAATGGTGCCCTGGAACAGCCAGGTATCCTGCAATACCATGCCAAAGCCTTCGCGCAGGGCGCTGCGGTCAAAGTCCTTTACGTTGTGGCCATCCAGCGTAATGGCGCCGGAGTTGACATCGTAAAAGCGCATCAGCAGCTTGACCATGGTGGTTTTGCCTGCGCCGGTGGGGCCGACAATGGCAACTTTCTGACCGGGTTTTACATCGCAGCTGAAATCCCGGATAACAGTCTTTTCCGGCGTGTAGCCAAACTTGACATGGTCAAAGGTGACCTGGCCGTCAATGCAGGCGGGGTCTGCCCGGCGGGCGGGGTCAGCATTCTGTTCTTCTTCCGGCTCACCCAAAAATTCAAACACGCGCTCCGAAGCCGCCGCCATACTTTGCAGCATGTTGCTGACCTGGGCCAGCTGCTGGATGGGCTGGGTGAAGTTGCGCACATACTGGATGAACGCCTGAATGTCACCAATGGTGATGATGCCGCGCGCGGCAAAAATGCTGCCGGAAACGGCCACTGCTACATAGCCCAGGTTGCCCACAAAGGTCATGATGGGCTGCATCAGGCCGGAAAGGAACTGGCTTTTCCAGGCGGATTCAAACAGACGGTTGTTGGCTTCGTCAAAATCATTCAGAACGGCATCTTCGCGGTTGAACGCTTTGACCACATTGTGGCCGGAATATACTTCCTCCACCTGGCCGTTCACGGAGCCCAGAACTTTTTGCTGGGCGCGGAAATATTTCTGGCTGAACCTGACCACCAACAGCACCAGCGCCATCGAGACCGGCAGGATCAAAATGGCAATCAGCGTCATTGTGGGGCTGATGGTCAGCATCATGATGAGCACGCCGATCATGGTGGTAATGCTGGTGATCAGCTGGGTAATGCTCTGGTTCAGGCTCTGGCCCAGGGTGTCCACATCGTTGGTAATGCGGGAAAGTACCTCGCCCACGGTGCGCTTTTCAAAATAGGCAAGGGGCAGGCGGTTGATCTTTTCGCTGATCTGGCGACGGAAGTCATAACACATCTTCTGCGAAAGCCCGCTCATGATCCAGCTCTGGCAGAAACTGAACGCAGCGGAAACCAGATACATGACCAGCAGGATCAGCAGGATTTTGCCGATATAGCCAAAGTCAATGCTGCCGGTGCCCCGCAGCTTGGCCACCCAGCCGGTGGCCAGGGCAGTGGTGGCTTTGGCCAGCACCTTGGGGCCTGCTATATTAAAAATTGTGGAAAGAACGGCAAAAACAATTACGGCAATCAGGCGGAACTTGTAGTGCCCCAGCTCTGCCAGCAGGCTGCGCATGGTGCCCTTAAAGTCTTTTGCCTTTTGGGTCGTCATTCGTCCGGGATGCGGCATCAGGCTTCCCCTCCTTTCAGGTCCAGCTCTTTGTTGCTCAGCTGGCTGCGGGCAATTTCCTGGTAAGCCGGGCAGCTTTCCATCAGCTGGGCGTGGGTGCCCTTGCCCACAATGCGGCCATCTTCCAGAACCAAAATCTGGTTGGCGTGCAGCACAGTGGAAATGCGCTGTGCCACAATAATCACGGTGGCGTCGCCGGTTTCGGCTTTCAGCGCGCGGCGCAGGGCAACATCAGTCTTGTAGTCCAGCGCGGAGAAGCTGTCATCAAACAGGTAGATCTTCGGGTGTTTGGCAATGGCGCGGGCGATGGAAAGCCGCTGCTTCTGCCCGCCGGAAACGTTGGTGCCGCCCTGGGCAATGGGGCTTTCGTACCCCTCCGGCTTGGCGGAGATAAACTCTTCCGCCTGGGCAATGCGGGCGGCGGTGCGCACATCGGCATCGGTGATATTCTCGCCGCCGAATTTCAGGTTGGAATCAATCGTGCCGCTGAACAGTACGCCCTTTTGCGGCACATAACCCAAAAGGCCGCGCAAGGTGCTCTGTGGCATCTGGCGCACATCCACGCCGTCTACCGTCACGCTGCCGCCGGTCACATCATAAAAACGGGTGATCAAATGCAGCAAACTGGTTTTGCCGCAGCCGGTGGAGCCGATAATGGCCGTGGTCTGGCCGGGTTTGGCGACAAAATCAATATCGTGCAGGGCGTCCTCGCTGGAGCCGGGGTAGGTAAAGTTGACATGATGGAATGCGACTTCGCCGTTCCAGTGGTGCTGATTGAGGTCAGCGGGGATGGCTTCCGGCACCGGGTCATGGATGGCCGGCTCGGTGGTCAGCACTTCGTCAATGCGGTCCGCGGCAACGCCGGCACGGGGCAGCATCACGGCAACCATCGTCAGCATCAGGAAGGACATCACGATCTGCATCGTGTAGGTGATAAAGGCGATCATGCTGCCCACCTGCATGGTGCCGGCATCAATCTGTTTGCCGCCGAACCAGACGATCAGCAGGGAAGTGCCGTTCATAATCAGGGTCATAAAGGGCATCATGGCGGCCATTACCCGGTTGGTGAACAGCTGGGTGCGCATCAGGTCGGTGTTGGCGGCGTCAAAGCGTGCTTCCTCGTGCTGTTCGCGGCTGAATGCGCGGATGGGCATAATGCCGGTCAAAATCTCGCGGGATACCAGGTTCAGCCGGTCCACCAGCTTTTGCATGATCTTGAACTTGGGCATGGCAAACTGCATCAATACCGTAATCAGCGCCAGCAGCAAAGCGACGGCCAGCACAATGATCCAGGTCAGGCTGGAACCCGCCTGCGCCACATGGATGATGCCGCCAATGCCAAGGATGGGGGCATACGCCACCATGCGCAGCAAAATTACGCAGGTCATCTGGATCTGCTGTACATCGTTGGTGGTGCGGGTGATGAGGGATGCGGTGGAAAACTTGTCCGTTTCAGAGGCAGAAAAGCTGACCACCCGGCGGAACACACCGCGGCGCAGATCCCGCGCAATGGCAGCCGCCACGCGGGAAGCAAGCAGCCCCACCAGAACCGCGGCGGCAACCATCAACAGGGTCAGCCCCAGCATCCGGCCGCCGGTCTGCATCAGGTAGTTCATCTGTACCGCATCGCTGATGCCAAGGGCCTGATATTCCAGCCCCACCAGCAGCACTGCCTGGGCTGAAAGCCCGCTCAGCTCACTTTCGCCGGCCTGACCCATGGCTGCGGCCAGCTGGGCCTGTACGGCATCCCGGCTGAAACCGGGCATCTGGGTCATGGCCGCAAACTGGGCGGTAACGGTATCCAGCGCGGCGGCATCCGGGGCGTTGCCCTCCCCGGCTGCCTGAGCGGAAGCCAGATAGAGCACAATATCCGGGGTGGAAAATACCTCCGCCAGCGTATCCCGGTCCGCATCGGCCCGCAGCAGGCGGACCGTATAGGGGGATGCGAGCTTTTTCTGTAAGCTGGTAGCGGAGGAGAGTGCGTTGTCGGTGCCGCCCGGCTGAGTGTAAGCGGCTTCCACCGCGGCGGCGTCCGCGTCCGTCATCAGCAGCTCCAGCACCTGCAGGGTGGAATCCCGCACTACTTCTGGCACAGCGTCCGCAATGCCGGACTGTTGGATGCCGGTATCCACAATTTTGCTGGTGTAGTCCGGCAGGGTCAAATCGCCGTATGCCTGCACCAACAGCAGGGCAATAATAACAAGGCAGGCCGCCCAGTGTTTGGCCAGATGTTTGAAAATTTTTGTCATGGCATCTTCTCCTTTTCGGCCAGCAGCTTTTCGTTCTGGCGCTCAATGGCCTGCAGCAGGGTTTCGGCATCCTTTGCAAACTGCTGGCAAAATTCTTCGCCCAGGTCATCCATAATGCCGGTGATGTAATCATTCAGACGGCTTTCGCAGATCAGGCGGGATTCCTCCCCTTTTGGGGTGATGCGCACCAGAGTACGGCGGCGGTCATTGGGATCGGTCTGGCGCTGGGCCAGGCCATCCTGCTCCAGTGTGCGCAGTCCGCGGGAAATCGCCGGCAGCGGCTGCTTGAAAATCTCCGCCAGGTCCGAAACATACACGGCACCATCCTGGCCGCGCACCTCAATGGCGTGGTTCAGCCCTTCCAGAATGCCAAGATGCAGCTTGGGGGCGTTGGCAAGGCTTAAAGACGCCCCGCGGCGCACAGACTTTTTCAGCCGGTCAAGATAGCGCATCACGGCTTTGCTGCGCTGGTCACCAATATGTCCCTCCATAAAGGTTCTCCTTTCTGTTGCTATATGTAAATAGTTGGCATATGTTAAGCATATGGAAACAGTATAGCCCCGCAGCCGAAAAAATGCAACGGCTGCGGGGCTGTGTTTTAAATTTGTTTACAAACTGCTTACCAGTCAAAGTCACCGGTAAACAGCTGCACCCAGTAGGGGTGGCCGTCCACCATGGTGTAGCCAACGCCGATGTAGTCAAAGTTTTCGCTCAGAATGTTGGCGCGGTGGCCGGAGCTGTTCATCCAGTCATTCATCACGATCTCCGGGGTTCTCTGGCCCATGGCAATGTTTTCGCCGGCATAGCCATAGTCAATGCCCAGGTGCCACAAAATGGTAAAGCATTCAGAACCGTTGGGGCGGGTGTGGCTGTATCGCTGGGAAAGCTCCTTGGCGCGGGCCGCGGCGGCAACCATCAGGCCATCGTGCTTGAGCAGGGGCTGCAGCCCGCGGGAGGTGCGCTCCTGGTTGACCAGCTCGATCACGCGGTCTGCCATGGCTTCCTCGCTGGTCGTAATGCTGGCCTGCATCACGCCGGTATCAACATCAAAAAGGTACAGATTGCCGTCGATCGTCACAATGCCTTTGGCCATGGTGCCGTACACCTGGTCAAAGTAATAGGTGCCGTCATTGTTGGTATCCCAGCCTTTTACCATGTGGCCGTTGGCGTCATACCGCACCCACTTGCCGGTGCCGTCTGCGTTTTCGGCCCAGTCGCCGGCTTCGGATTCCTGGTATACATCCTTGCTGACGGCTTTAGCACCCTGCTGCACGTTATCCAGCCAGTACCAGGCATCGGAGGCCGGATCATAGATTTCTTTGCCGCGGTAGGCTGCATTATTGGGATCATAACCCTGGCGCTTGCCTTGCCGCGGCCGGTGGTACCCTGTTTCACGCCGTTCTCGTACCAGTAATCCTTGCCGTTCACGGTTTTCCAACCGGTGTAGGTGGAAACACTGTCGGCGGTTTCCGGCGTGGCGGTCTCTTCCGCCAAAGCGGGCAGTGCAGCAGCACTGCACAGCAATACGGCGGTCAGAACGGCCGCGCAGCGAAAACGAAATTGCATGGAATATTCCTCCTGCATGTACTTCTTTTATAAATGTGTTGATCGGAACATTTCAACTCTCTTTTGCGGGGTTCGGGGATGCCTTGATTACGCCAAGGCCCAAATCACTGGATAGCGGCGCGCAGTATTTCCAGCAGCGGGGTGATCATCCCGGCTGCAGCGGGACCGCCAAAGTTCACGATGCCGCGCAGCGGCATGGAATCCAGCATCTGAGCTACGGCTTCGCTGCTGGCAATCTCGCTGCCGCCTGCGTTGCCGCCGGTCAGGGTGTTGCCTGCCTGTGCCAGCACCTGCTGAATAATGCCAGCCGTGCGGTCATCCTTGGAAAGCTCACCGATGGTGGTGTTTTCGTCAATCACGAACGGGCGGCGGCGCGGGGTGCTGAACCGCACGCTGAGCGTTGCGTGGATATCCCGGCTGGAATGGCCCAGCAAAATCTTGTACTCGCCTGGGGCGGCGTACCAGCTGCCCAGCGTTTCGTCATAGTAGCTCAAATCCTGCGCGGTCAGGGTGAACTCTACCTGCTTTTCCTCGCCAGGTTCCAGTTTGACCTTCACGAATTTGCGCAGCTCCTTGGGCGGGCGGCCGGTGGTGCCGGTGCAGTCTGCTACATACAGCTGCACAACTTCCTTGCCGGGCATCATGCCAACATTCTTCACGCTCACCCGTACCCGCACGCTGTCGCCCTCGGCAAACTCGTCCGCCGTCAGCTGGGCATTGCGGTACACAAACCCTGTGTAGGAAAGCCCGTGCCCAAACGGCCACAGCACCGGCATTTTGCGGGCATCGTACCAGCGGTAGCCGACATACACGCCCTCGCGGTATTCCACATGGCGGCCGTCACCGGGGAAGTCGAGATAACACGGGGTATCTTCCAGCCGCAGGGGCCAGGTTTCCGGCAGGCGGCCGCTGGGGTTGGCATCGCCCCACAGCAGGGCGTCCGCCGCAGCGCCAACACCTTCGCCGCCCAGATACATGCACAGCACGGCGTTCACATCGTTGGCCCAGGGGCATTCCACCGGGGAACCGGTGTGCAGCACCACAACAGTGTTTTTCTGCACGGCGGCCACGCGGGCAATCAGGTTGTTTTGGCTTTCCGGCAGGCGCATATGGCTGCGGTCAAAGCCTTCGCTTTCAAAAGATTCCGGCAGGCCCGCAAAGATCACCGCCGCGTCAGCTTCCGCTGCGGCGGAAACCGCGCGCAGGAACTCTTCCTCCTCCCGCTGGTCCAGATCAGCGGGGAAGCCCTCCACATAGCTCACCCGGCGGCCATGGCTTTCGGCCATTTCCAGCGCGCTGTCCACCCTGATGGTGTTGATGTGGCTGGAGCCGCCGCCCTGATAGCGCGGCGTTTTGGCAAAGCCGCCGATGTATACTACCTTGCTGCCCTTTTTCAGCGGCAGCACACCGCGGTTCTGCAAAAGCACGGCGCATTCCTTGGCCAGCTCTGCGGCGATGGTGTGGTCGCCTTTCAGGTCCAGCTCCGGGGCCGGGGCGGCAGCTTCGTCCGCCGCGCGGAACACAATGTTCAAAATGCGGATCACAGCCTTGTTCAGCGCGGCTTCGCTCAAGGTGCCGGCTTTAACGGCGGCCACGATCTTGGCGTCATTGACACCGCCGGAACCGGGCATTTCCAGGTCAAGCCCAGCCGCAACACCCTTTACACGGTCAGCTACAGCGCCCCAGTCGGACATCACAAAGCCCTTAAAGTTCCACTCGGTGCGCAGGATATCGGTCAGCAGCATGCGGCTTTCGCTGGCAAATACATCGTTCACGCGGTTGTAGCTGCACATCACCGTCCAGGGCTGGGATTTCTTGACGGCGGTTTCAAATGCAGGCAGGTAAATTTCGCGCAGCGTACGCTCCGTCATGTCGGACGATGCGCTCATGCGGCGGTACTCCTGGCTGTTGGCGGCAAAATGCTTGATGGAGGTACCAACCCCCTGGCTCTGTACGCCATTGATGTACCCGGCGGCCAGCTCACCAGCCAGCACCGGGTCTTCGGAGTAATATTCAAAGTTGCGGCCGCACAGCGGGCTGCGCTTGATGTTTATGGCAGGCCCCAGCACAATGCCAACGCCGAACGCGCGGGCTTCCCGCCCGATGGCCGCACCCTCCCGGCGGGCCAGGTCGGGGTCAAAGCTGGCGGCAACGGAGCACCCGGCGGGGAAGCAGACCGCCTTGCGGCTGTGGTTGGGGTCGTCCTGTTCCGGGTCCTGGGTGCGCAGGCCGTGCGGGCCGTCCGAGACCATCAGGGTGGGAATGCCCAGGCGTTCCACGGTTTTGGTGTGCCAGAAATCCGCGCCGGAGCAAAGCCCGGCCTTTTCTTCCAGCGTGAGCTGGGCAACCAGTTCGGGAATGTTGTGTTCCATCAAAAAGTCATCCTCCTTTTGTCCACCAGCTGCGGGTGGGGGCAAGGGCAGGTGGCGGTTGTTCGGGCAGTGGAAACGTGCCGGATACACCGTTCCGCCCACGCTGCCTCCGGGGTGTGCCAAAATGGACACACACCCCCATATTTTGTATCATTATACACCACTTTGCACGCGAAAAGATAGCCTTTTTATTAAAAAATGTAAAGTCTGAAAACTCTTTCTGTGCAGGATGTTGGTGCGTCTGGCATTGTATTTCTCCTCTGTTTCGTGTAAAATTTAAAATTAGGATATACAGCGGCAAAAACGTTTTTTTGGCTGTATTCCAGGGAGGAAAAAATGAAAAAAGATAAACGGATTTTGGCCCTTGTTTTGGCGGCGGCCATGATGGGTACCACTGCGCTTCCGGTTTGGGCCCAGACCCCGGAAACGACGGACAGCAGCGTGGTGGAAGTGGAAGGCACGCTGGAAAACATCATAGCTGCCCGTGAAGCACTGGCTGCGCAGCCGGCAACGCTGGCGGAGGATGACAACAACATTCAGGCGGCGCAGACCATGGTGGAGCGCGTGGCCAATGCCGTAAAGAACCATACGGAAGCAGCAGAGAAAGTAAATATCAAAGACCTGAACTTGGATAAAGATCTGGTGCTTTCCACCCTGGCTGACCTGAATGCGCGTGTGAAAGGCGGCGAGGCCATCAGCAAATTGTCCTGCTATTATAGCAGAGATACCGGGCTGGCGGTGGCAATCGGCCTTGAATACTGCACGGCGCAGGATGTTGCCGCCATGCAGGTAAAGCTGGACCAGCTGGTGGACCAGGCCAACACCCTGTGCCAGACGGATCTGGAAAAGGTGTTCTATGTGCATGAATGGCTGGTGCAGAACATTGCCTATGACCGGGAACACCTTAGTGATAATGTGCAGGACGACCACAACCTGCGCGGCGCCCTGCTGGAAGGGACTGCCGTCTGTGACGGTTACGCCAAAACGTATGCCCTTACCCTGCGCAAGCTGGGTATCACTGGTGTGCTGGTAACCAGTAAAGATATCGGCCATGCGTGGAACATGGTCGAGCTGGACGGGAACTGGTACCAGGTGGACTGCACCTGGGATGACCCGGTGGACGGTTCGGATCAGCTGGGATATTGCACGCATAAACACCTGCTGTGTACCACAGAGGAGATGAACACCAACCATAACGATGACGGCGATGACAGCGTTGCCTTTGACCTGGAAAACCTTGGCACGCAGAACATCGTGAACCTGGCCACGGACGATACCTATGAAAATACCTGGTGGAAAGACAAAAAGAGTGCAATCTTCCCGTGCGGGGGCGACTGGTACTATGCGTCCGGCGAACGCCTTTTCTGGCGTGATGACCTGGGCGACTGTGATTCCAACCTGGCGCGTGAAGATGATTCGGGTGTGGTTGCAAGTCTCCAAAGCATCGGCATTGCGGCCCAGTGGGATGGCATTTATTATGCCGTAAGCCAGCAGGAATACCACCAGGATGTGCGCCAGTATATCAAGACGAGGGATATTCCAGTCCCCACCGCAACCCCGACTGCTGTACCCACCGCAACCCCGACTGCTGTACCTACCGCAACGCCTACTGCAACGCCTACTGCAACGCCTACTGCAACGCCTACTGTAGCGCCAACCGCAACACCTACCGCGACCCCCGCTGCAACGCCGGTTAAGCCGACTGCTGCACCTACCGCTACCCCTGTGAAACCCACCGCAACCCCTGCCAGCGGCTATACCGGTTGGAAAACCGTGAACGGCAAGGACTACTGGTACGAAAACGGCGTAAAGCAGGGCACCACTGGCCGCGGCAAGGAAATTTATGACCCCGATTCCGACGCCTGGTACTGGCTGGACGCCGACCAGGGCGGTGCAAAAGCCGTCAGCAAGGATGTTTACCAGGAATCCAACGGCGGCAAATGGGTGCGCTATGATGCCAACGGCCATATGATCAAAGGGTGGGATACCAACGATGACGGTACCTATTACTTTGACTTTGTCACCGGTGCCATGACCAAGGGTGATGCAACGATCGACGGCTTGCCCTGCTGCTTTGATACGGTGACCGGTATTGGCCTGAACTGCGCATGGAAGCGCATCAACGGTAAAGATTACTGGTACGAGGGCGGCAAACGTCAGGGCTATGACCCCAACAACGCAGCCTACCGCGGCAAAGAGATTTATGACCCCGCCAGCAACGGCTGGTACTGGCTGGATAACGTGCAGCAGGGTGCAAAAGCCGTCAGCAAGGATGTCTATCAGGAATCCAGCGGCGGCAAATGGGTGCGGTATGATGCCAACGGCCAGATGATCAAAGGCTGGAACACCAATGCGGCTTAAGCACCGCTCCGGCGGCTGCGGCACGGCATCTGCGTTGCCAAAATGCTCGATAAGACATCCAGTATTATCTGCGCTTTTGGCTTAGCATCTGTCGCACCTCGCTCGCCGTATCGGCACTTAGAATTATGCGGTATTGCCCCAAACGAAAAATGCGCGGAACCTTTTTGCAGGTTTCGCGCATTTTTGCTGGCGGCGGCATCATACAATAGGGATGCAAATTCACCGCCTGCCGCGCCCGGCGGGCGGTATGGGAGGGTATTCCATTGTTATTGATGACCGAAACCAATCTTGATGTGTTCCACGCGCAGCTGCTTGCCCGGCAGGATGCACCTGCAATGGATCAGCTGTGCGCTGCCTGCGGCACCCCCGGCGGCCCCGATACCGCCGCGCTGCTGCAGACCAATGCCGTTCTGGGGGACTATGCCGGAACTGACACGTTACAGGCCGCCATGGCCATGTTGCCCATGTTTGGCCAAAGCCGTCTGGCGCTTGCGCTGCGCGCAGCTGGCTTTGGGGCGGACGGCCAGGGCATTGTGCTGGCACCGCCCGCCTTTACCGCGCAGTACCTGCCGGTGCGGCGCTTTTTGGCCATGGCGCTGGGGCTGGCCAAACAGCGCTGTGCCAGCTACCATATCTGGGCCGCCCTGCCGCTGACCCCCACCCCGGACGGCGAGGAACTATGCGCCCAATATTTGGCATCTGGCCTTACCCTGCGCGCCGTGGTGCCGCTGGACAGCCAGCAGCTGCTGGTGTTTGCGGCCCACACCCCGGTGGGCCGCGGCAGCACGGTGCGCCGCGTACACTTGCAGGACCCCGCCCTGCCGCGCCTTTTGGAGCGCGGCGGCGCCGTGGCAGATTTTGGCTGGGATAAACAGGGCCTTGTCCTCAGCGTGCGGAGAATGGAATAAGGAAACAGATGCTTGCCGAAGATTTTTGTAAAGGCAATGCTCCGGAGCGGTCAAGACCGTTCCCCACA